>Ga0308176_10001300_pt1 | contig 15641 bp, 16 predicted proteins | sample PhyCR2_3_FD_203890 | JGI IMG/M metagenome (GOLD analysis project Ga0308176, IMG submission 203890) | Soil microbial communities from UC Gill Tract Community Farm, Albany, California, United States - DLSLS.C.R2 | ecosystem: Environmental > Terrestrial > Soil > Agricultural land | place: USA...
CTGTCCAGACGCTGCACTTCTATCATCAGACGCTGCACCTCCTCGGCGCTCGCCCGGCCGCACGGTCCGGCGAGATCGGCTCTCCCGCCGGGTCCGAGCGGTCCGATGATCGTCAGATGGAGATCCCGCTCCGGGCAGCCGGCGCCTGATCGTGCTCAGTCGGCGCGCGCACGCGCCGACTGCCACTCCAGGAGGCGCCGTGCAAGGGCCGCGTTGTCGTGCGCCAGCTCGAACAGATCTGCCATCAGCGCGTCCCTGTCCTCGTGTAGAACGTCCGCGACCACCGGCGGCTGATGCCCCATCCGCCGTTCGTGGTCGGACCGCCGCTCCACGATGAGCCGTCCGCGCGATTGGCTCGACTCCCGTTCCGCACTCGGCGCCACCTCGATCTCCACGTAGCCACCGCCCGGCATCGGGCGATGATATCGCGCGTCGTGCGCGCTGCCCTCAGACATTGCGGCCTCGCCGCCTTGTCGTTGATCCAGCATTCCGTCCTCCCGCGGTTCTTCGTGCTGTTCGAGCAGTCGTCGGCGAGGGCGCCGACGCCGCGTCGTCCAGGGCCGCCATCGCTCTGTCGATCATTCGCGCGGTCGGGCGCGTGGCGATCGCGTCTGCCCACAGATCCCCCGCGCGCGCGAGACGCCCCGGCATCGATCGCACCGTGAACGCATCGATGCGGAGGCGGCTCGTCAGCTCCCGCTCTCGTAGCGGCGCCGACACCGACGCGGATACGCGAGCACGAACGCTGTATGGCGCCGCCATGCTCTTCCCACGCGCGTTTTGCAGCGCGTCCACATAGATGCTCCCCTTCGGCCGCGCCTTCACGCTGCGCTCCACCGTGGCGACGTCCGGATGCAAGGCGACGACTGCTTCCGCCAGATGCATCGCGAGCGCTGTCGACGTCTCGTACGTCGTACGCGGTGCGAGAGGTAGCACGATGTGGATGCCGCTCGCTCCGGACGTCTTGATCGCCGTGCGCAATCCGCACTCGTCGGCGATGCGTGCCACGTCCTTCGCCAGCATCGCCACGGTCCCGAATGGAACGTCGTCCCCCGGATCGAGATCGATCAGACAACGATCCGACGAGTCCACGTCATTCACGCGGGAGAGCCACGGATGCACCTCGATCGCCCCGAGCTGCACCGTATACAGGAGCGTGAGCAGATCGCCACCGATGATCCGTGGCTTGGCGCCCAGCTCTACCGTGTCCAGCGTCGCGGTCCGCACTTCGTCGGGCACGTGCTCACCAGCGTTCTGCTGGAAGAACATCGGTCCCTGAACACCATCCGGATATCGCTTGAGCACGAGTGCGCGTCCCTCCAGCTCGGGAAGCAGCGCGGGCGCCACGCGGGTGTAATACCGCATCAAGCCGCCCTTCGTGATCCCGGCTTCCTGGAAATAGGGTTTGCTCAGGCTCGACACGTGTAGCTGTCGTCCACGACCGAGCTCGATCTCTCCCTCGTCCGCTCCTCGCTCCAGCGCGCGAAGCTGTCGCTCGACGCTCTCGAAATCCGTCGTGTCCTTACGCGGCGTCATTCGCGATCTCTCCTGTGCCCCAACGCTGCAGGCTCACCCCTTCGATCGTCACGTCGCGAGCCGGCTTGTCGTCGCGCACGCCCAGAAAGATCGGCTGACGCAGCTTTCCGTCCGCGGTCCACTCCGCGAACTTCACCTCGACCACGAGCTTGGGCGCTACCCAGTGTGCCGGTTCGTTCGTGCGCGGCGTCGACACGAACGGCGATGTCTTGCGTTCGAGGCGGTCCAATCGGGCGCGCATCGCGCGCAGCCCCTCTCGGTCGAACCCGCCGCCGGTGTGGCCTACGTATACGAGCGCACCCCCCTCGTCGAATGCGCCGAGAAGCACGGCGCCGAGATAGGGCCGCGTGTTACGCGGCTCGGTGAATCCTCCGACGACGAACTCCGCGCGGAACTGCAGCTTCAGCTTCAGCCAGTCGTCGGACCGGGCGCCGGCCTGGTAGAGTGCGCTCGTCCGCTTGGCGATGATGCCTTCCCATCCGGCGCGGCGCGCCCGTGCGAGCATCACGGCACCACGCGAGCTCGTGTCGCTGGCCACCAGAGCAGGGTCGTCCTCACCGACGGCGAGCAGCGCGTCGAGCTGTGCGCGCCGCGCTGTCCACGGGAGGCGCGTGAGCGTCGATCGCCCGCTTCGCAACAGATCGAAGGCGACCAACGTCGCGGGCGCCTCCACTGCGAGACGCGCGATTTCTGGCGCGTCCTTCAGGTGCATGCGGGATTGAAGCTGCTGAAATTCACTTGCCGCCGGCGCCGCGCTCCCCTTCTGCGTTGGGCGCCGCCGGCGCTTCGGACGAGCCACGACTTCCCCATCGAGGATGACCGTTCGGCCGGCGGCGGTCGCGAGACGGCGAAGCGCATCGACGATCTCCGGAAACTGCGCGCTCTTGTCCTTGCCGTTCCGCGTGATCAGTCGTGCGGAGCGCGGTCCCGCTTCGGCCAGGACGCGCATGCCGTCGTACTTCGGCTCGTACGTCCATCCTGCCCCGCGCGGGAGCTCGTGGCCCAGCGTGGCGTACATCGGCTCGAGTGCTGCTCGCGGGGTCCGCACAGCCACCTGAGCGGCAAGAGCGGTGCCCCGGAGCGCCGCCGTGATCGCTGGCCATCAGCGGGACCGCGAGCCAGATCCGGCACCGAAGCGACGAACGCCCGAGGGCAGATGCCCCCGGGCGTCGGGTTTGAATCCGGTGAGTGTCGGGCCGTCGCCGAATCCAGTGAGCGTCGGCAGCGAGTCTCAGCTCGCCTTGGTCACGTCCGCTGCTTGTGGCCCCTTCTGCCCCTGGACGATCTCGAACTCGACTTTGTCCCCCTCGGCGAGCGACTTGAATCCATTCCCCTGAATGGCGCTGAAGTGCACGAAGACGTCGGGGCCTCCCTCACGGGAGATGAATCCGAAGCCCTTCGCGTCGTTGAACCATTTCACCGTGCCGTTGATGCGAGCCATGAACCGTACCTCTTACCAGAGCTGTGGAGCCTGATCGCGCGCGCGAGGGGATTGGCCGATCGCCGGCCGCCGCTCGTACCACGTGATCCCGGTGATGCCCGTCGGGCCGCTTTGGTCGGCACTCGGGGCGGGACGTATGTCATGAGCGGGCAAGTTTTGTGCACAGGCGGAGTTGCAGTTGCGCACGCCAGCCTGATAAACGCGAAAACGGGACCGATGTCGGCCCCGTTCACGGGTGAGAGTGCTTCGTGCAGGTGCGTCCTGACAGTCGTAATTGCCTATGCGGCGCCGGCGATGTACCGCGCGACGCGCCCGCACTCCCGACATTGCAGGGTGACCTGCGATCGAGGCGGAGGCGGGAAATCGTCAGGGGTTCGTTCGATTTGCCCAGAGCAGGACGGACAGCTCAGTGGCGAGCCGTTCCGGTCGTTTGCGATCAGATGGAGCGCTTGCACTGGGTTATACGTAGCCGGACGCGGCTTGCGCATTGGCCCTCCAGAATGTTTTCGAACCGCCCGGAGTTCGAGGCGCCGGGCCGCCCTGACGAATAGTAACCCTCTAAGCGCCTAAAGCACAGTGGGGCATCGTCTTGCGAACTGAATTGCGCGTTGCCCTCTACGCCGGGCTTGGATTCGTGTGCGCGTGTGGCCCCAGGGCCCACGTTCCGCCACGCCCGGTCGCCGTTCCTGACGCCCTCCCTCGATCCGATGAGGCAGCCAGGCTCGCGCATAGACTCGCGCCCCTTCTATACCTCCAGCGCGATGAATGGTTCCCCCTGGATCGCGCCGTCGCCGTCGTACATCCGTCGCGACCGATCATCGCCTATCACCTGCTCTGGCGCGACGACGTCCACGGCGCCTGGATCCCTTTCACGGTGCCGACCGACGAAGAGATCGTGTGGGTCGGCTACGAGCCGAGTGGAGCACCGACTGACCTCTGGACCTACTGGCACGGCAAGATCCTGCACGCGGACTGGCGCGGCCGAGGCACCCCCGCCGTCGATGTGCAGTGGGGTAAGCACGGTCTCCTGCCGCGAGGCATCATCGAGAGCGACCTGCCTCGCCTGCAAACGCTCAATTCGTTCTACGCGTTCCACCAGCTCGGAGTGCTCGACATCCTACTCGGGCGGATCAGTCGTCCCGGACCATCGGGCTTCTTTCACTCCTACGGCCGATATCGCGAGTTCACCCACGTCGCCGCGCTCGGAGACTCGCTCGATGTCGTGGTGCGCACCGCCCACCCGGACGACGCGCTCGCTGCCGTGTTCGGCCGGCCGTATTCGCGAAAACCCGAGTGGCCCTGACTCAGATCGCTCCCACCTCGACCCCGAAAATCGACGCGCCGCCGGCTCGCGTCGAAGGCGCTCGAGAGTGGCGTCGAGGCCGAGATGGTGATGCGACATCCACGGTCAGCGTGGTCGCGCGCGTGAAGAGGCCATCGGCCATGTCTGCGCATCATCGCCGTAGTGCTGGCCGAGCGTGACGCGACGCGCCATGTTCCTGTGCGGTGAGTCTGGATCGAGCTCGCACCACAGCGCATGAGCCATGGATCGATCGCTCGGATCACGGCAGCTTGCCGTCTCCGCGCACTCACGTCGCGACACGCAGTACTCTTGATCGTTGCTGCACGCGTATCGGACACGACCATGTGCCCGAATCTTGCGCAACGATCCACGATTCGCGCAGCACCGAGAGCCACCACCTGGCAGAGGAGACGCAGCGATGGCAATGAAGAAGAAGGGAGGCAGCAAGCGAAGCGCTGGCAAGAGCTCTGCGCGCCGCGGTGGCGCCAAGCGCGGCGCCAAGCGCTCGTCGGCGAAGAAGAGCGGCGCGAAGAAGGCCGGCGCCAGAAAGAGCGGTGCCAAGAAGGCGGCGAAGAAGTCCGCCAAGAAGTCCAACGCGAGAACTGCCGCGAGCAAGCGTTCCTCCGCGCGTGGCTCCTCCGGCATGAAGCGCGGCGCCGCCAAGAAGTCTTCGGCGAAGAAATCTTCGACCAAGAAGTCTTCGGCGAAGAAGTCATCGGCGGGGAAGTCGTCCGCCAAGCGTGGCGGCACGAAGCGCAGCGCCTCCAGGAAGTCCACGTCGCCACTCGAGCGCGTCAAGCGCGTGGCGAGTGGGGTCGTCGAGCAGGCGCAGTCGGCGGTGTCCTCGGGAGTCGACGCCGTGAAGGAACTGGGCGAGAACCTCGTCGAGCGCGTATCGGGCTGACGCTTCCTCCTTCGCGGGCCACGCCGATGCGATTCAGTCGGCGTGGCGCGCGAGGAAGTCCAACACCAGCGACGCGACCTGGGCACGACAGTAGTCGACGGTGATCACGTGCCCACACCCTGATACCCAGTGGCGCTCGACAGGCGCACGAAGCGCTGCCGTCGCGTGTTCCGCCCGCGCGAATGGAATGCGGTTGTCCTCCCGCGACTGTACGACCAACGTCGGTGCGGTGATCGCCGGAAGGGCGCGTCGCCCCGCCGCCGCTGTCTCGACCAGTGCCGCCACTGCCGCGGGTGGAAACACTCCGTAGGCCAGGCTCTCTGCACGCGCCACCGGATCGTGCACCGACGCATCACCACGTCCGCCGAGATAGGGGATGGCGAACGCCCACACGCGCGCCGATCGGCCGACGAGTGTGACCGAGGGCGGCGGTGTCAGATACGGCGCGAGCAGCACCAGCACCCGCACGTCGAGATCCTTGGCAGCAAGGCGCGCCGCGAGCGCGCCACCCATCGACAGACCGATGATGCCCACCCAGTCGAACTGACCGCGCAGCTCGTCGAGCTCCGCACGGACGCCGCGCACATAGTCGGCGGCCGTGGCGGTCGCGAACTGACGCAGGCCGCGCCCATGACCAGAGAGGAGCGGTGCACGAACCGTGAATCCCTCCGCACGCAGACGCTCCGCCAGGTACCGGAGCGTCTGCGGAGTGTCACCCGAACCGTGGATCAGGAGAAGCGCCCGACCGTTCGTGCCGACGAGCGTGAAGCCTTCGGCTCCCGGTACGATTCCGTCCGGTCCGGGTACGCGACGTAGTGCGTACGCCCGCTCGGTGCGGCGCGCGGCGCTGCGTCCCAGCGCGAACGCGATCGCCGCTGTGAGGGCCCCGACGAGCCAGACCAGCATCACGTGCGACAGTCGATCAGGTGCACCCGAGCTCAGGGAGAGCGGTCGTGACCCGGAAGGAAGAGTTGCTGGACGCGGAGCCGGCGTCGGCTCGTGGAGAAGCGGCGGCGGCCGTCATGGCCAGTCGGCTCGCAATATAAGTTCGCGAAGCGAGACGCGAGGCGCGGGGCGCGGGGCGCGGGGCGCGGGGCGCGGGGCGCGGGGCGCGGGGCGCTGCGTCTTCTTAGCGCGAGGGAGCTACGACTGCAGCGGCGCGGTGGACGCGACGTCCGCAAGCGTGGGAACGAGCAGCGCTTCGTCGCCCGTGTGCTCGAGTCGCTCGAACAGCCGCTCCGAAGGTGTGACGTAAAGGGTGCTCCCGGATCGCTCGACCAGCCCTTCCCCCGTCAGTCGCCCAAGCACCAACGACACCGATTCGCGGGTGGCGCCCACCAGCTCGCAGAGAAGACGGTAGCGGGAGCTACAGAGCTCGATCCGTCCATCCTCGCGCAGAAAGCTGTCGTGCGACGCCATTCTGCACAGCGCCGCCACCAGCCGTTGTTCGACCGATAGCGTCGTGAGCTCGCGAAGCTTGTCGAGGAGCGCCGTCCGCTCCGCCATGATCTGTCCGATCAGGGCGAGCGCGCGGTTCGGTTGCTCGCGGACGAACGCGCGAAGGTTCGCAGAGCTGATGAAGAGCGTCTCCGTTTCTTCGTCGGCGCGTGCGTCGGTCGCGTACTGCGCTCGCGGCGAGAGCCCTTCTGCGCCAAACGTTTCTCCCGGCGTAGCGACCCACGGCACGTAGCCCCGGCCCGCGCGCACCCGACTGCGCAACACCACCCGTCCGCGCACGACGACGAATGCTCCGTCCGCGTTCGCGCCGCGCTCATAGATCTGGAAGCCCGCCGGCCACGTCGCTCGCGCGGCGTAGCTCTGCAGGGCAATCCGCTCGGTCTCGGACAGGCGCGTGATCGCCAGTCCCGTGTTGTCGTCTCTAGTCACCATCGTGGCCTCCCACTCGGCAAACAGCATCGCGGCGACGCAATTGGTAGGCCGTGTTCCGTGGCACGGGCTCAACCGGTATCGATACGCGCCGCTCCTTCAACGAGTGAGCGCGTCTCTCGCTGCCGACACGGCACGTGTCGCCGCATCGAAACGCTGCGCCAGATCCGTCAGCTCGCTCGCGGCGAGATGCGCATCGCGCGCGCGAATCGGCTCGTTCACCGACGGAAAGACCATCGTCGCATAGCCGTTGTCCTGGTCTGCCACGTACACGAGGTTGCGATACCATGCGCGCCCACGAAGACCCACCGGTCGCGTGAGAGCGCGCTCCACGTCGCGCAACGCGGCGTTGGTCGCGACGCGACGCGCTCGGCTGATCGGAGCAGCCAACGCTGCGTCGCGCGCCGCGGCGAAGCTCGTCGCTTCGCGCTCCATGCGCTCGATCGCGCTCCGAAGCACCTGCGTCGATATCGTGCGATCGAGCGCGGCGAGGGATCTGTCCAACGCCGGCACGTAGCGTTGCATCGTGCGGGCAAATTCGACGTAGTCGTATGGGAGCACATCCGCATTGGCGAGCCGCAGCAGCATCGCCGCACCGATACGGGCAGCCGTCGCGTGATACTCGAACGTCGGATCGCCGAATCGGGACATCCAGGCGAAGTCGTCGTACTGCGAGTGGTACACCCCCGATGCGCCGCCGAATCCCCAATCCGCTATCGGGATGCCGAGATGATTGTAGAACGCGGCGAAATCCGATCCGCCCCCCGGATCACTCATCGCGGGTACCGTCGTGTCGGGTAACTGCGCAAGACGATGCCATTCGGCGTAGACGCTCCCGGCACCCTTCGGGTCGGGCACCTGTTGCGCGATCTGCCGCAGCAACGGACGCAGCGAGGGTGATCCGCCCGCGCTGAAGCGTACGCCTTCCGCGGCGACGTCCTGATTGAGATACGCAACGCCACCGCGCGCCAGGCGCAGCGAATCATCCTCGGCGTACTCGGTCGAGCCGATCAGCCCCCACTCCTCCGCGTCCCATGTAGCGAAAACGAGCGTTCGTTTGGGACGATGCCCCGACCGAACCAGATCCGAGATGCTGCGGGCCGCCTCCAGAACGCTGGTCGTTCCGCTGACGTTGTCTGCCGCGCCGGGACCCCATGCGTCACGATGCGCCCCGATGATCACGATCTCGTCGGGATACTCGCTTCCGCGAACGATGCCGAACGTGTCGTAGATCACCTTCGTGCCGCGGCTCGCGCGATCATCCGTCACCCGCACTCGCGCGCGGATGGGGCCGGGTCCGATGTGATAGCGGAAAGGAAGCCCGCCCTGCCACGCATCGGGCACTTCCCGTCCACGAAGCCCGTCGAGCAGCTCGGCCGCATTGCCGTACGAGATCGGCACCACTGGGATGTGCGGAAGCTCCATCCGCTCGATCGGGAGGCGCGGCGCGGTCGCCGTGCTCGCGTACCCCGGTGTCGCGGGATCTCCCGCCCCGTTGAATACGCTGCCACGCTGCACCCCATCGCGATTGCGCATCGGGCCTTCCGGATACACGTCGCCGCGCACGTAGCCGTCGCCCTGTGGATCGCTGTAGATCAGGAGCGCCGACGCGCCGTGACGCTCGGCCTCGCGCGCCTTGATGCCGCGGAACGAGCGCCCGTAGCGCGCGACGGCTATGTGCCCTTTGACCGCGATGCCGAGTGAATCCAGCCGAGCATAGTCCTCGATCAAGCCGTAGTTCACGTAGACGATGTCGCCCGTGACGTCCCCAGTGCCGCTGTATCCGTTGACCGTGGGATACTGCGCGGCCGCCGATGCAGGATCATCGGATACCGGAGGCTCCTCGAGCGTGAGAGCCTTCTGGGTCGGAGCGACGCGCCACAGCGCAACCGAGGTGGGATAGGGGAGGTACGCACGATACGCGCGCACCTCCGTTTCGAGCCCCATGTCCCGCATCTGCTGGATGACGTAGTCACTGCTCCGCTCCTGTGCAGGCGATCCGGCGACGTGCGTTTCTGCCGACAGGATGCGCGAGTGCGCGCGTGCGCGCTCTGCCTTCGGTCCCGCAATCGCGTCGGCTTCCATCGCGCGCTCTTCGGCGGCGTTCGCCGCGGAGTAGCCGGGCAGCGAAATGGCGCGATCCTGTGCGGCGGCGGAGCTGGCGAGCAAAGCGCAGAGTGCGCCGACGACGCATGGCTGCAGAAGACTCGGACGAGGCGGCATCTCGGTGACGGAGCGGGGTGCGGGTGGGTGGATCTAGTCCAGATCGGCGATGGCGCGCTCGATCTCGCGGCGCAGTCGTTGATCGCGATCGGAGCCTGTGCCCGCGCTTGCCCCGAGCGTGCCGAAGAGTCGGAGCATCTCACCCTCGAGAAATGGCCCGCGCTCGCGAACACCGATCGCGTCGAGCGAGCGCTCGGCAAGCGCACGCAGGAGAGTGCGGGTTTCACTGTCGAGTGCTTCCAGCGTAGGCGGAGTCACCGGCGCGGGCGGAGGTGCCGGCGCGCCTCGCCTCGCGCCGGCGTCGAGCACGGCCGATACCGGCGCGACGGTGACCACGAACGAGCCTGCGGTGTGCTCTACGAACGACTCGACGACGCCTTTCCGCCGCAGCTCGTGAAAGACTCGAATGGTCGCCTCGCGCACGACCGATACACCGCCCTCACTGTTGTTGCCCCGTCCGGTGATCACGAGCAGCTCCGCGGCACGCTGCATTTGCTGTTCGCGCAGCCAACTCTCCACACGGCGCGCTGCCTCCGCGCCAGTGGGCAGCGACGCGCGAAGATTCAACGTGCGTTCACTGCCGAAGCGAACCTCGTCGAACGCCTGTTGGAGACCGGCGAGTCCCTGACTCTTGCGCGGCGCCGCCATCGCTGCGTCAGCGCGTCTCGACAGCGCCTTCGACGAGCGCGCGCTGCAGCACACGGCCGTCGAGCCGCTCCGTCGGTACGACGCCAATCAGGCGTGCCAGGGTCGGCGCCATGTCGGCGACGAGCGCACGCTCAGCGAAACGACCCGGCCGGATGCCCGCGCCGTAGAAGATGACTGGGACGTGCGCGTCGTCGTCGTACGGCGATCCGTGCTCGGCGATGGTGGCGCCAGTGGGATACGCGCCCTGCACGGGCGTCACGACATACTCGACGGGCACATCCGGTGGGATCATGTGCAGCCAGCGTCGCGCGATCGCGTCATGCAAGGTGTCGCGGGCCGCAAGGTCGCGCACGCGATCGACGCGCGCGATGCCGGGCTGTCGGCGCACTGCGCTGACGAACCGCGACAGGATCGGCTCGGCATTCACACGTGCCCGACGGAATGCGTCGCGGTCCACCACCACGACCGTGCCGTCGAGCGCGATCGCCTCTGGATCCATCCCGGCGCTGCTCAGCGCCGTGTGCAGCTCGGCCACCGGCTGCCTCAGATCGTAGCGCGGTGGAGCGGCGCGCCGGTTCCGCCGCGCAATCACCTCAGGAAACGAAGTGACGCCGTGGTCCGCGGTGAGCGCGAATACGATCGTGCTCGAGTCGCGCAGCTTGTACAGCGAATCGATGAACGCGCCGAGATTGCGGTCCAGTCGAAGGATGTTGTCGTGTTGCTCGCGCGAATCTGGGCCGTACCGGTGTCCGACGTAGTCGGTGGCCGAGAGCGAGATGGCGAGCAGATCGGGTTGCGGGCCATGCCCGAGGCTCAGAGCTTCCAGCCCTTCGAGCGCGGCGTCGAGCGTCAGGCGATCCATCCAGGGCGTCGAGGGGAGTTCGGCACCGGCGCGGATGGTATCCGACGGAAGCACGTGCGGAAACGTGAAATCGATGCCCGCGTGTTCCTCCGGCTCACTGTCTGGCTCGGCGTACGAGCTGGCGGGGAGCAGGAGTGTCCACGACTGGCCGGCCAGACGCTGCGGCACTCGACGCGCATTCACGCGGCGGATCCATGCAGGAAGCGTGTCGCCGTAGTAGCGGCTCGTCGTGAACTCGCCATTCGACGTGGCGTACCAGAATACGCTCTGCTTCGCGCGTCCCAGTGGCAGGATCGCGCCACGATCCTTTCGTGAGATCGAGAGTGCCCGTGAGCGCGGATCGTCTAGACGCATCCAGTCGATGAGCACCGAGCCGCGAAACCGAAACGGCGAAGCTCCGGGATCTCGCGATGTGAGAAGTGGCGCTTGTGGGTCTTCGACCCCCGCACTGTTTCGCAGAATTCCCGTGGAGCGCGGGAAACGGCCCGCCATCGTCACCGAATGGCCGGGGGCCGTTTCCGTCACGCCGTGATCCTGATATGCGTTGGTGAAGAAGGCGCCGTGTTTCGACAAGCGCGCCAGTCCGCCCGACAGCTGCGATGCCCACCGGTCCAGATAGTCTGGCCGGAATTGATCCACCGTCAGAAAAACGACGAGCTTCGGCGTGGCCGGCCGGCGTGATTGGGCCGATGCGTTGTCGGCATGGATCCCGACGAGAGCGAGGCAGGCGAGCGTGGCGCAGCGCCACGACCGTGACAATGACATCGGATCTCGCTGGTGACTGCGCGGCGCGGCGCGGAGCTTTCTCCACACGTGGTCGGCGCGTGATGACGGCTGCGCTGAATCTAACTTCCCGGCACTGCGCGTCTCTACCGTTCGACCGGCGCAGCCGCTATGCCGCCCGCCCGACCTCCTCGATCATGAGGTTCTTCGCGAAGCAGATCTCGTTGCAGGCGAACCGGCGCACGCAGCCGAGACAGTCACGGCGAATCTTCTCCGGATAGCGCGCCCGATCGACGCGCTGATAACCGATGGCGGCGAAGAACTCCGGCTGCAGCGTGAGTGCGAACACATCGTAGGTCCCGCGCATGCGGGCGAGATCCTCGACCGAGCGCACGATCGTCCGCCCCAGGCCTCGACCGTGCGCTTCCCTCGAGACAGCGATCGCCGCCACCTCGGCCACGCTCGGGGAGTATTCCTTCAGCGCGCCGCACGCGAGCAGATCGCCGCGGGGCCCCTGCACCACGACGTAATCGTCGATCGCCAGCGAGATCATCTCCGGCGTGCGGATCAACATCTGACCTTCGTTGGCGAAGGAGTTGTTCAGCCGCGCGATCGCCGCCGCGTCCTGCGGTCGCGCTCGACGGACGAACAAATCAGGGGCCATCAAAGCACCTCTTCGAGGATCTGCAGGCCGCGCGCGAGTTCGTCCTTGGTCGCGACGAGAGGGGGAAGGATGCGCACCGTGTATTCCCCGGCGGTGAGCACGAGGAGACCATTGGCCAGGGCCTCGCTCACCACGTGCGACGCGGTGCCCATCACATCGATACCCCAGATGAATCCGGTGCCCCGTACCTGACGGATCCGGCTCGTACGATGTGCGATCTCACCCAGCTCGTGGCCGAACCACTCGCCGGTCTCACGCACGTGCGAGAGCATCGCCGGATCGGAGAGGCGGTCCAGAACGTGAAGCGCGACCGACGCGACGAATGGACCACCGCCGAACGTCGTCCCATGATCTCCGTATTGAATCGCGCTCGCGACCGCGTCGGTCATCAGGACCGCACCCATCGGAAGCCCGCCGGCGATCGGCTTCGCCAGAGTGAGCATGTCGGGCACGATGCCGGCCTGCTCGTAGGCGAACAGCGTTCCCGTCCGCCCCAGGCCGCATTGGATCTCGTCCAGGATCAACAGGATGTTCCGCTCGGTAGTGACGGCGCGCAGCTCGCGTAGGAAGCCGTGGTCGAGCACGCGCACGCCTCCTTCACCCTGGATCGGCTCGACGATGAGCGCTGCGACCGTGTCCGAGTTCAGTGCCGCGTCCAGCTCCTTCAAGTCGCGCTCGAAGATCGAGATTCCCGGCGCGAGCGGACGAAACGGCAGTCGATAGCCCGGTCGGTCCGTCGCCGCGAGCGTTCCGAACAGCCGGCCATGGAAGGCGCCGCGCAAGGCGATGATCTCGTGCTTCGCTTCGCCCTGAGTGCGCGCCCAGCGTCGCGCGAACTTGAACGCGCCTTCGTTCGCTTCCGCGCCGGAGTTGCAGAAGAACACCTTCGACGCGAAGGAGCGCGCGACGAGCGCAGCCGCCAGGCGCTCTCCGGGTGCGGTGTGATACAAGTTGGACGTGTGGATCAGCCCTTCGGCGGCCGCGTGCATCGCCGCCTTCACCCCCGCATCGTCGTATCCAAGGGAGTTCACCGCGATGCCGCTGCCGAAGTCGAGGTACGCCTTGCCTTCCGCATCGTAGAGATAGACACCGCTGCCCCGAACGAGCTCGACCGGCACGCGCTTGTATGTGCCGAGGATCGCGCTCTCCATCGCCGGAGATGGAGCGGTGCTGGGTGTCGAGGGCTGGGCCTGCGATGCGGTGTCTGGCGTCTGCTTCATCGTTGGTGCCGTCATGCGGACATGCTCCCCACCTGAGTCAGTATCGTGCCGCGATCGACGGTCTCGATCGCCGCGATGTCGGAGATTCGAACGCGCTGGACGCCACCGTTGAGCGCAGCCAGCCCTGCTTGAAGCTTTGCCGCCATACCGCCCTTCGCCGTTCCGTCGTCGATCAATCGCAGTGCATCGTCAGGGCCGAGCTCCGCAACCGCCCGGTCTTCGAGAAGTACTCCTGCCACGTCCGAGACGAGCAATAGCTCTTCCGCTCCGAGGGCGACCGCGATGGCTGCTGCTGCATCGTCGCCATTCACGTTCAACGTGGTTCCGACGGCGAGGTCCGTCGAGCGGCTCACAGGAGAGATCACCGGCAGGTATCCGCCCTCGAGCAGATGGCGGATCAGCGTAGCGTTCACCCCCGCCGGAGTGCCCACGTGCCCGAAACGATCGGGATCGAGGGGGTCGGCCAGGAGCAAGGCGCCGTCCTCCCCGGAGATTCCGACAGCCGAGACGCCTGCATTCACGAGTGCCGCCACCAGCCGCTTGTTGGCCGAGCCCGAAAGCGCCATGCGAATGATCTCGAGATCGAGCACGCTCGTCACTCGGCGGCCGCCACTGAAACGTGACTCGACGCCGTACAGGCGCTGGAGGGTGCTCACCTCGTCACCCCCTCCATGCACCACGACGAGCGAGCCAGGTGCGCCGCGCGCCGCACGCGCGAGTGTTGCGCAGAGCGATGGGTCGAGCTGCGGGCGCCCCCCGACCTTGACGACGCGCGTCATGCCGGCAGCCCGAGCGTCTCGTCGAGGTCGAACATGATGTTCGCGTTCTGCAGTGCCTGCCCGGAGGCTCCCTTGACGAGATTGTCGATCGCCGAAGTGACGAGCAGCGTCGGGGCGCGGGTGCCCTGGACCGGCGTCGCGGTCATCCGCACCACGTTGCGATGGATCACGTCGCGCAGCGCCGGCTGCTCACCGATCACTTCGATGAACGGCTCTCCCGCGTAGGCAGTGCGGAAGAGCTCGAGCGCATCGTCGAGAGGCCTCACGAGCGGGATCGTGATGGTCGACAGTATTCCCCGGGCGACCGGCAGGAGATGGGGTGTGAACACGAGATCGGCGTCGGCGCCCAGCGAGGCGAGCGTCGCCGTCATCTCCTTCAGGTGACGGTGACTGTTCCCGACCCCATACGCCCGAAAATCGTCGGCGACTTCGGCGAAGAGCAGCTCCCGCTTGGGCGAGTTCCCTGCCCCCGTCACTCCGCTCGCCGAGTTCGCGATCACAGTGGCACCGGGAGCAACGGCTCCCGCAGCGACCAGCGGTGCGAGGGCGAGGAGGATGGAGGTCGGATAGCACCCCGGGTTCGCGACCACGTCGGCGGTGCGGATGCTCTCGCGCAGCAGCGTGCCGGAACCCGATGCGCGCAGCTCGGGCATTCCATAGATCGCCGGACCGCCGTCGTGTCCCGGCCGAAGATCGCTCGAGAGGTCCACCACGCGGGCGCCCGCCTCACGCGCTCGGCCCACCCACGTGAGCGAAGCCCCGTGTGGCAAGGCGGAGAAGACCAGCGCGGCTGCGCCAAGCGAAGCCTCTTCCGGCGCCTGAAACGTCAGCGGCTTGCCGGCGAGGCGGACGGTCTGGCCGCGCTGCTCGTTCGCTGTGGCGAACGCCAGAGCGAAGCGAGGATGGTTCAAGAGCAGCGCACAGAGCTCGCGTCCGGCATACCCGCTCGCGCCGAGCACGCCCACAGGGATCTTATTCACGTTATAATGCATAATCATGCATATTCGTAGGGTCAATGGTCTTCCGGCCCAGACAGCGACCGTATAGGTTCGTCGAGCCTCGGAGTGTGGACATGACCAAGAAGCGCATTCGGCAAGCGGCCATTCTCGACCTCATCGGGTCGCACGTCGTTGCCAGCCAGGAAGACCTTCGCCAGCTCCTGTTGAGCAGGGGAATGGACGTCACCCAGGCGACACTGTCGCGAGACTTGCGCGACCTTCATCTCGCCCGTGTCTCAGAGACGGGCGGAGTACGATACGTGCTTCCCGAATCGCTTGCGATAGATGAAGGTAAGCCATTGCTGGCAAATCTTTTACCTCAGCTGTTCTCGCGTGTGGACGGCGTTGGGGAGCTCGTCGTGCTCCACACCGTCGCCAGCGGCGCCCAACCGATCGCTGAAGCGATCGACCAGGAGGACTTTCCGGAAGTGCTCGGTACCATCGCCGGAGACG
>Ga0308176_10001302_pt1 | contig 15631 bp, 13 predicted proteins | sample PhyCR2_3_FD_203890 | JGI IMG/M metagenome (GOLD analysis project Ga0308176, IMG submission 203890) | Soil microbial communities from UC Gill Tract Community Farm, Albany, California, United States - DLSLS.C.R2 | ecosystem: Environmental > Terrestrial > Soil > Agricultural land | place: USA...
TCGGCGACATCCTCGGGCGGAGCCGCGCGCTCTCGCTCACCATCCTGACCTACGCCCTGTTCACCGGCTTCTGCGCATTCGCGCACACGTGGTGGCAGTTCATGCTGTTCCGTTTCATCGCGGCGCTCGGCATCGGAGGCGAATGGGCGGTGGGCGCGTCGCTGCTCTCGGAGACCTGGCCGAAGCGGTGGCGTCCCTGGATCGCGGCGGTCCTGCAGACGGGAGTCAACCTGGGGATCCTGCTCGCCGCGCTCACCGTCGGGTTGCTCTCGCTGGTGCTTCCGCCGCACACGGAGCGTTACGTCTTCCTCGTGGGCGTGCTCCCGGCCCTTCTCGTCTTCTGGATCCGTCGCCACGTGCCCGAGCCGGAGACGTGGCAGGCCGCGGCGCGCGAGACGCGCGGGGAGCGGCCGAGGGCGCGCGATCTGTTCCGCGGCGACGTCGCGGGCATCACGGTGCGCACGACGGTGACGTGCGCGCTCGGGCTGTCCGGGTGGTGGCTGTTCCAGTTCTGGCAGTCGCAGCATCTGCGGCGCCTGCTCGTCGATGCGGGGACGTCGGCGGGAGATGTCACGCGGATCGTCTCGGCGTCGTTCTTCGTCGTGAACGCGATGGCGATCGTGGGAAACTTCTCGGCCGGAGCACTCGCGAAGGTGCTGGGCAACCGACGCGCGATCATCGTGTTCCTGGCCGGTCTTGGCGTGGGGATCATCGCGGCCTTCATGGTGCCGCGGAGCATCGGCTCACTGGCGTGGTTCTGGTTCCCGCTGGCGGGATTCTTCTCGGGTGTGTTCGCGCTGTTCACGATGTATCTGCCGCCGCTCTTCCCGACGCTGCTTCGCACCACGGGTGCCGGCTTCTGCTACAACATCGGTCGCGTTGCGGCCGCGGCGTGTACGATCGTGTTCGGGTGGCTCGCGCCGGTGAACGACTATCGCGAGGCGCTGCTGTACGCGGGCGGGCTGTCGCTGCTGGCGGCCGGATTTGCGCTGAAGCTGCCAGAACAGAGATGACGACACGGCCGCCGCGTGCGCGTGGGCCGACGGAGCGACGACCTCACGCGCTCACAGAGGTTCTGCGCGCGTCGTGAAACGCGGCGATCGCGTCGACGATCGGGGCGGCGTCGAAGCGAACCGGGTCGGTGGCGGGCAGGCCGGTCTCGCGCTCCGTGGTCTCGATGGCGCGGCGGGCGGCGTCGTCGTCGAGGTCGAAGGTGTTGAGGGCCACGGCGATGACCGGGGCGGGACGTAGCGGCGCGAGTGCGGCTTCGCTCATCCGGATGAAGTCGGGGAGCGGTGGGATCTTCACCCACTCGCAGTTGTTGATGGCGCGGCGACTCGGCTGCGCGCACATCACCTGCGCGTGCGGGAGAGAGCCGTGCATCAGGCCATATGTCACCCCGGAGTAGCTGGGGTGAATGATCGAGCCCTGGCCTTCGACGAGCACCAGGTCCGAGTCGCGCGCCGACTCGAGCACGAGCGACTCGGCTGCACCGGCGATGAAGTCGGCGACGACCGCGTCGACGGCGATTCCGCGCCCCTCGATGAGGATACCCGTCTGACCCGTCGCCGCGAACGACGTCCGGATTCCCCGGTCGCGCAGCGCGTCGAGGATCTGGAGTTGCGTCGTCATCTTGCCGATGTTGCAGTCCGTGCCGACGGTCAGGACGACGGTCGCGTCGATGTTGCGCACGCGGCCGCGCGCGACGTCGAGTCGCGCAGGTGGCCGGCGCAGATCGTGGATCGCGACACGGTGCTTCGCGGCGAGCGCGGCCAGCTCCGGCACGTCGGAGACGAAGGTGTGCAACCCACTCCAGATCGCGAGGCCGTGCTCGATGGCGCGCGCGAGCAGCAGAATCCACTCGGCGGGCAGCTTGCCGCCGGCGGGCGCGATGCCGACGAGGAGCGCGTTCGGCCGCAGCGCGAGCCCTTCGTCGAGCGTCGCGACGACCGGGATGTCACCGCCGAAGCCGATCACGTCCTGCGCCCGCCGGCCGGCCCGCGTCGCGTCGATGATGCCGACCACGCGCTCCGGCGTGTAGCGGATGCAGGCGTTGGCGGTCTTGGAAGTCTCGGGCCCGAACAGCCCGTCGGCCAGGATCAGAAAGCGGAGGTCACGCGACATGCGACGCCCATGCGAGAGTGAGTGCCTCGGCGAGGCACGCGCAATCTAAATGGGGGCCGCCGCGGTTTGGCGCTCCAGGGCCGAAACGACGTCCACCGTCGTGCGCGGGACGATGACGCCGCCCTCGGAGGCCGGCAGGCGAAGGACGAGCGCCCGCTCGCGCGTCGTGCGACGGAAGCCCTGGCCCTCGTACAAGCGCGTGAGGAGGATACGCCGCACGATGACCATGATGACCGCCAGCGCGGGCACCGCAACGAGCAGCCCGAGTCCGCCGAGCAGCGTGCCGACGATGAGCACGAAGACGATCGTGAGCACCGGCGGGAGATCGACCTGCTTGGAGATGATGTGCGGGGAGACGATGTTCCCCTCGATCAGGTGCACGGCGATGCCGACGACGACGACCCACAGCGCGCGCGAGCCGCCGTCCGGCGCCGTAATGACGAACAGCGCGGGGATCGCGGTGGCGACGAGCGTCCCGAAGAACGGGATGATGGTCGCGACGCCGGTGAACACCCCGAACGTCAGTGCGTACGGGACGTGGAGCACCGAGAGCCCGATCGCGGTCAACGTGCCGAGGAACGTCATCGTGAGGAGCAGCCCGACGATGTACGCGCGCAGCGACTGCCCGCACTCGGTGAGGATGTCGCGCACGAGGTCGCGATGGATCGGCGGGAAGAGCGCGATGAGCCACTCGCGGTAGAGCGCCGGATGCAGCGCGAGGTAGAGCCCCATCACGAACACGGAGAAGAGGCTGATCGCCAGCTCCACGATGCCGATGACCTTCGGCACGACACTCCCGAACTGCCCGGTCACCTGCTGATAGACGGCCAGGATGAGCTTGTGCTGGCCTGGCGTGTACACCGACGCGAGCGCGGGCACGCGGGCGACGAGTCGGTCGATGGCGGCTTCCCAACCGACGATGTAGGTCGGAAGCACACGCACGAGCTCCTGCGTCTGCGCGATGACCGGAGGCACGAGCGCCCAGAGGAGCAACCCGAGCCCGCCCAGGCTGATGAGCACCGCGGCGGCGAGCGACCACCCCTCCGGAATGCGCAATCGCCGGTGCAGCACCCCGGCGAGCGCGCCGAGGTACTGCGAGATCATGATGCCGAGGAAGAGCAGCAGCAGGACGTGCGAGACTTTTCCGGCGATCCAGAGCAGGAGGACGGTGAAGACCGTCGCCGTGAGGATCGGGGCGAACTTGAACCGTCGAGCGGCGCCCTCCCCGCTCACCGTCCCTTCTCTTCCGTTGGGTGCTCGATCTCGGCGTGCACCGTCTCCTCGTCGCGCTGGCCGGCGCCGAGCGCCTTGTTCTGCTGGGCCGCGGGAGCGGGGAGCATGCCCATCTTCTGCTTGAGCGCGAGCAGCTGATTGTCGACGGAGACACCGACGGCACCCTTCTCGAGCTGCTTGAACTCGCGCTGCAGCGTGTCGCCGGTGAACTCCTCGTCGATCTCGGACGACGCCTTGATCATCCGCTCGTTGTTCTCGATGCGCTCCTCCATCCGGGCGAACGCCTCGAAGGCGCTCTTCTCGGAGAGGGAGGACATCGTCTCCGCGATGCGCTGCTGCGCCTGGGCGCGGCGCTGGCGGGCGATGAGGAGGTTCTTCTTGCGCTTCGCCTCTTCGATCTTGTCGTTGAGATCGCGAAGCTGGTTCTTGAGCTTGTCCGTCTCGAGCTTGTGCTGCTCCCAGGTCGCCGCGAGCTGCTCGCCGTGGCCACTATGCTCGGCCTGGCGGACGAGCGCCTGCTTGGCGAGGTCGTCGCGTCCTTCCTGGATGGCGAGCATGGCGCGGCGCTCCCAGTCCTGCGCCTGCTTGAACTCGGCGTCGGCCTGGTCACGCAGCCGCTTCTCGTCCGCGATGGCGGAGGCGACCTGCTGCTTGGCCTTCACGAGCTGGCCGCGCATGTCGACGAGGATCTGCGTCAACATCTTCTCCGGATCTTCCGCCTTGGAGATCAGGTCGTTGATGTTGGACTTCAGCAGCGAAGAGAACCGATCGAAGATGCCCATGGGTCAGCGTGCCTCGCGGAACGAGCCGAGCTCGCGCAGGTGCGACGCGAGTGCGAGCGTCATGCTCTCGTAGCTCGCGAGGAATTCCTCATAGTCGAGGGCCGAGAGCTCGAGCGCTTCGGTCAGGACGATGTGCTCGTCCTGGATGCCGTACGACCCATGGAGCAGGTCGGTGGCGTTGAGCTCGAGCAGGCGGCGGGTGAGCGTCGCGCTCCGATTCCCGTCCGACGGCAGCGTCATGACGTCGATACGAAGGAGCACGACGGGGGGCGAATAGTTCACTGCGATGGAGAGATCGCTCTCGGCGCTCGGCCGCACGATCCAGAAGCCGGGTTCGACTTCTGAATAGGTCGCGCCCGTAGCAGCGAGGCGGACGAGGAAGCTCTCGATGTCGTCTTTGGTGAGCATCGGCAACACACCTGGCGAACTCTAGGTTGCCCCTCCCTACGGGTTCCGCGACCGGTGCGTTTCAGCCGATCGTGGCGGGTGCGGGCAAGCTACCGGCGCGCTTCCTATGAGTAAAGAACGGACGGGAAGAGCCGGGCGGCGCAGCGAGCGACGAAGCTACCGCTTCTTGATCTGCACGAGTCGCTCCCGTGCGAGCCGGCGCCCGGTCGGCGTGGCGGCGAGGCCGCCGCCCGCGGTCTCGCGGTAGCGGACGTCCATCGATGCGCCGATCTCGCCCATGACGTCGATGACCTCGTCGACCGGGATCTTGAACTCGACGCCGGCGAGCGCGAGCTCGATGCCGGTGAGCGCGATGGCGGATCCCGTCGCATTGCGGAACACGCAGGGGAGCTCGACGAGCCCGCCCAGCGGATCGCAGACGAGGCCGAGCGTGCCCTGAAGCGCGAGCGCGGTGGCGTGGCCGACCTGAGCGGGAGCGCCGCCAAGCATCTCGGTCGCCGCGCCGGCGGCCATGGCGGCGGCGGCACCCGTCTCGGCCTGGCATCCGCCCTCGGCGCCCGAGAGCGAGGCCCGCTCGGCGACGACGGCGCCGATCAGGCCAGCGACGGCCAGCGCATCCACCACCGCGTCGTCCGGGATCCCGCGCGCCTGCGCGAGGCCGGTGAGCACCGCGGGGAGCACGCCCGCCCCACCGGCCGTGGGCGCGGCGACGATGACGCCCATCGCCGCGTTCACCTCCTGCACGGCGAGGGCGCGGGCGAGCACGTCGCGAAATGGAGTGCCGGCGAGCGGACCAGGCGGCCCGGTGCGCAGCTTGGCGGCATCTCCTCCCACCAGCCCCGAGGCGGAGAAGAGATCGCCCGTCATGCCACGGTCGACCGCCCCGCGCATGACGCCGAGCGCGCGGTGGAGCGCGGCGCGAATCTCCTCGACGGGGCGGCCCTGGTCCTTCGCCTCGGTCTCGAGCGCGAGCCGTGCGAGCGTGATGCCCTGCTGCTCCGCGTCGCGGATGGCGTCGGCGAGGGAGCGGTACATCAGGCACTCACCTTGTCGAGCCGGAACGCCCAACGGACCCACGGCAGCGCACGGATCTCGTCGCGCACACCCTCGCCGGGCGCGTCGTCCACCTCGATCACCATGAACGCGTCGCCGCCACGCTGTTTCCGCGTGAGCCGCAGGTTCGCGATGTTGATCTCGTGCTCGGCGAGGATCGTCGCGATGGCGGCGACGGAGCCCTTCACGTCCTCGGCGATGAGCACGATGGTGTGGTAGCTCCCCGTGACCTCCACTTTGTAGCCGTTGATCTCCGTGACGAGGATGCGTCCCGCGCCGAGCGACGCGCCCGTCATCACCGCCTTCCGCTCGCCGCGCTCGAGGGTGATGCGCGTGGTGTTGGGATGCGCGTCGTCGTCGAGCGTGGTCTTCTCGAACACGTAATCGAGTCCCTCGCGCTCGGCGATCTCGAGGGCATCGCGGAGCCGCTCGTCGTCGGGGCGGAATCCCATCAACCCGCCGGCGATGGCCTTGTCGGTCCCATGGCCCTCGCCGGTGCGGGCGAAGGAGCCGTGGAGCTCGATGCGCGCACGCTCCGGCGTGCCGCCGACGAGGTTGCGCGCGAGCAGTCCCAGCCGACAGGCCCCCGCCGTGTGCGAGGAGGACGGCCCGACCATGACGGGCCCGATGATGTCGAGCAGGGAGACCACGGCTACCCCGCTTTGCGGCGGCGCGTGGGTCGCTCGAGGAGGGAGCGCAGGTAGTGACCGGTGTGCGAGGCATCGACGCCGGCGACGTCCTCCGGCGTGCCGGCGGCGACGATCGTACCACCGCGCGTGCCGCCCTCGGGCCCAAGATCGATGATCCAGTCCGCCGTCTTGATCACGTCGAGGTTGTGCTCGATGACGAGCACGGTGTTGCCGCGATCGACGAGACGGTGGAGCACGTGGAGCAGCACGCGCACGTCCTCGAAGTGCAGGCCGGTCGTCGGCTCGTCGAGGATGTAGAAGGTGCGGCCGGTATCACGCTTCGAGAGCTCGGTCGCGAGCTTGATGCGCTGCGCCTCGCCGCCCGAGAGCGTGGTCGCGCTCTGGCCGAGGTGGATGTAGCCGAGTCCGACGTCGTTGAGCGTCTCGAGCTTCTGGCGGACGCGCGGCTGATTCTCGAAGAACGCCAGCGCATCCTCGACCGTCATCTCGAGAACGTCGGCGATGCTCTGCCCGCGGAAGCGCACCTCGAGCGTCTCGCGGTTGTAGCGCTTGCCCTTGCACACCTCGCACGGCACGTAGACGTCCGGGAGGAAATGCATCTCGATCTTCACGAGGCCGTCACCCTGACAGGCCTCGCAGCGGCCGCCCTTCACGTTGAACGAGAAGCGACCGGGCCCGTACCCGCGGATCTTCGCCTCGGGAAGCTCGGCGAACAGCTCGCGGATGGGCGTGAAGAGACCGGTGTACGTGGCCGGGTTGGAGCGCGGCGTGCGGCCGATCGGGCTCTGGTCGATGTCGATGACCTTGTCGATGTGCTCCAGGCCCGTGATGCGGTCGTGCAGGCCGGGAATGACGCGTGCCCGGTAGAAGGTTCGCGCGAGATGCCGGTGCAGGATGTCCTCGATGAGCGTGGACTTCCCCGAACCCGACACACCGGTGATGGCGACGAAGAGGCCGAGCGGGATCTCGACGTCGACGTTCCGGAGGTTGTGCTCGCGTGCGTTGACGACGCGAATCGCCTTCTTGGGATCGGGGCGACGCCGCTCCGCGGGGACGTCGATCTTCAGCTCGCCGCTGAGGTACTTCCCCGTGATCGACTGCGGCGTGCGCGCGATCTCCTCGACCGTTCCCTCGGCGATGACTTCACCACCGTGCTTGCCCGCGCCGGGCCCCATGTCGATGACGTGGTCGGCGGCGCGCATCGTCTCCTCGTCGTGCTCGACGACGATGACCGTGTTGCCGAGGTCGCGAAGCTGCTCGAGCGTCGCGAGCAGGCGGGCGTTGTCGCGCTGATGCAGTCCGATCGACGGCTCGTCGAGGATGTAGAGCACTCCGACGAGGCGCGAGCCGATCTGCGTCGCGAGTCGGATACGCTGCGCCTCACCGCCCGAGAGAGACTCGGCGGCGCGGCCGAGCGTGAGGTAATCGAGGCCGACGTCGACGAGGAAGCGCAGCCGCTCGCGGACTTCCTTGAGGATCGGGCCGGCGATCTCGGGGTCGAGCCCCGTGACGCGGCCGTCGCCCTTGACCGGCACCGTGTCGAAGAAGCCGAGCGACTCGGTGATCGGCATGTCGACGAGCGCGCCGATGTTGCGCCCGTCGATCGTGACGGCGAGCGACTCGGGCTTGAGGCGATGGCCGTTGCACTCCGAACAGGGCACGGCGAGCATGTACGCCTCGAGCTCCATGCGGACCATGTCCGAATCGCTCTCCTCGTAGCGCCGCTCGACGTTGGCGAGGATGCCTTCCCAGGTGGCGTCGCCCTTCTTCTTCTTGCCGTTCGCGGCGCCCGCGTCCCCATGGAGGAGGCAGTCGCGCACGGAGGCGGGGAGCTCACCCCACGGCGTGTTGAGGTCGAACTTGAATTGCCGCGCGAGCGTAGGCAGCACCACTTTGCGCAGGTAGCCCGACGGCTCGCCCCACGGAAGGACGACTCCCTCGAGGATCGAGATGCGCGGGTCGCCGAGGACGAGCTCCTCACTGACGCGGCGACGCGTGCCGAGCCCGCCGCAGGTCGTGCACGCCCCGAAGGGGGAGTTGAAGGAGAAGTGGCGCGGCTCCAGCTCCGGCATCGAGATGCCGCACACGGGGCAGCCGTATTTCTCGGAGAAGGTCTCGACCGTGTCCGACTCGGCGTTGAACACCTCGACGAGTCCCTCGGCGAGCTTGAGCGCGGTCTCGACGGAGTCGGTGAGGCGGGCGCGGTCGGCGGCGCGGACGACGAGCCGGTCGACGACGACCGAGATGGAGTGATTCTGCCGGCGGTTGAGCTTCGGCGGGTCGGCGACTTCGATGAGCGTGCCGTCGACGTACGCGCGGATGAACCCCTGCTTGCGCACGGACTCGAACAGCTCGCGGAACTCGCCCTTGCGACCCTGCACGAGCGGGGCGCGGATCTCGATCTTCGTGTCGGGCTTCCAGCCGAGCACCGACTCGGCGATCTGGGCCGGGCTCTGCCGCTGGACAGGGCGGCCGCAGTTGGGGCAGTGCGGCGTGCCCGATCGGGCGAAGAGGAGGCGGAGATAATCGTAGATCTCCGTGACGGTCCCGACCGTGGAGCGCGGATTGTGGCCCGCGGTCTTCTGCTCGATCGAGATCGCGGGAGAGAGCCCCTCGATCGCGTCGACGTCGGGCTTCTCCATGAGGCCGAGGAACTGGCGCGCGTACGCGGAGAGCGACTCGACGTAGCGTCGCTGTCCCTCGGCGTAGATCGTATCGAAGGCGAGCGAGGACTTTCCCGAGCCCGACAGCCCCGTAATGACCGTGAGCCGGTCGCGGGGGATGGTCACGTCGACGTTGCGCAGATTGTGCTCGCGCGCGCCGCGGACGATCAATGCGTCTTCTGCCATAACCAGGGAAAGCTCGCTCCAGGACCGGGGGGAGACAAGTCGCGGGTGGCGGACGTTAGATTGAAAGCGCTGCCGCGCGTGAACGCTCGCGAGTCGCTCCTTCCTCGTTCCGTACGAACCGTCCGCCGATGCCCCACACCGACGCCATCGTGGTCATGACGACGCTCGCCTCAACGGACGAGGCCGTGAAGCTCGTTCGCGCGTTGCTCGAGCGCAGACTTGTGGCCTGCGGCACGGTTTTGCCCGGCGGCCGATCACTATATAGGTGGCAGGGGAAGATCGCCGACGAGCAGGAGGCGGTCGTCCTTCTGAAGACGCGCTCGGCACGGCTCGAGACGCTGCAGCTGGCGTTCGCCGAGCTGCATCCGTACAAGGTGCCCGAGCTTCTCGCGCTGCCGGTCACGGCCGGCAACGCGAAGTATCTGGAGTGGATCAATGGCGAGACGACACTCGCTCTCGCCTGATGTCGTCCACCGTCCCATAGACGCCAAAGCAGGAGAGTAACCGCAGCATGTCGCGCTCTGAGACTCGCGCGGGCGACGCGCCCGCCGGCACCGCGAATACGACTTCCGGAGTGCACGACACCGAGCGCCCGGTCCCCTCCTCCGACGAGCGCGCGGACCGGACGGACCGCGACGTGCTGCAGCATGCGCGGCAGCTGGCGCAGATCGGAGAGATGACGGCGGCGCTGACCACGCTGCGCGCGCTGATCGCGCGCGAACCGAAGCACGTGCGGGGGCGTCAGCTGCTCGCGGAGCTCCTGGCGCACAAGGGCGACGTGGAGAATGCGATCGTCGAAGTCACTCGCGCGCTCGAGGTGGCGCCGGACGACGTGCCCAACCTGTGCCTGCGCGCGGCGCTGTGCACGGCGCGCGCGAAGTACGACCAGGCAGAGACGGATCTCAAGCGCGCCGCGAGGCTGGCGGGATTCAACCCGGACGTGCAGGTGCAGCTCGGCGTGCTGTTCTGCAAGCGTGCCCGGTGGCGCGAGGCGATCGAGCCGCTGCGCGCGGCGATCGCGTCCGATCCGAAGCACGCGGCGGCGCACTATCACCTCGGCGACGCCTACAACAGCGTGGACGATCTCCCCGCGGCGCTGAGCGCGTACGAGACGGCGGCGCAGCTCGAGCCGAGCAACGAGCGTCCGCTGATGCGGATCGGCGTGGTGCTCGACCGCCTGGGCCGGCCGAACGAGGCTGCCGCCGCCTATCGGCGGGCGCGCGCCGCACAGGGGCGGTGATCGAGGTTCGCGTCGAGGATCTCGCGTTCTACGCCGGCGACGCCATCGTTCGACCGGCTACCGCGACCTTCGACGCGACGACGCCCGTGCTCCGCCGGCTGGAGGTGGCGGCGGGAAAGGCGCTGCGCGACCAGCTCGTCCTCTCTGAGCCACTGGCCGTCGGCTCGGCGGTGGTGACCGGAGCGGGCGAGCTGCCGACGAAGCTTCTCGTGCATGCCATCGTCAGCAGCGCGACGGAGCGGGTGACGCGCGAGGGCGTGCGGCGGGCGTTGCGAAGCGCGCTGGAACGAGTCCTTTCCTGGCAGATCGCCGAGATCGCGATTCCTCCTCTGGGCCTCGGCGCGGGTAATCTCGACATCGATGAGAGTGCAGAGCTGATGGCCGACGAGCTGGCGCGCCACCTCGCCACCGCCGCGTTTCCCAGGCGGGTGACGCTCATCGCCGAGACGCCGGACGAAGCGCTCGCGCTGAGTGGCGCGATCGCGCGTCGCGTCGAGGCATGAGCGGGACGAGGAAGCGCCGCGCGACGCTCGCGAGCGTCGTGATCGGGTTGTGGCTCGGCGGCCTCGCCTTCCTCGGAAAGCGCGAGCTGCTCCGCCCCCACATGGACAAGCTGGCGGATGCCGGGCTGCGCATCGCGCCGGGGGCGAGCTACTTCGCCGTGCTGCAGCAGGGGCAGCAGATCGGATTCGCGTCGTCGACGATCGACACGACCGAGGGCGGGATCAGCGTGCGCGACTACCTCGTGGCGGACGTGCCGCTCGCGGGCCGGACGCACCGCGCCACGGCGCGCACGGAAGTGAATCTGACGCGCAAGCTGCGCGTCACCCAGTTCAAGATGCAGGTCGACGCGGGCCTCGTGCCGCTGGATGCGTCGGGCACGATGGTCGGCGATACGCTGCTGCTGCTCGTCGTGCGCAGCTCGCCCACACAGGCGGACACGCATCACATCCATCTGGAAGGGCCGGTGCTGTTGCCGACGCTGCTGCCGCTCGCCGTCACGCTCGGCGACCGGCCGAAGCCCGGCGCGAAGGTGACGCTGCCGATGTTCGACCCCATCGCGATGGCGCCGCGCAACGTGCGCATCAGCGTGCAGGCGGAGAGCCTGTTCGTCGTGCCGGACAGCAGTGTGTTCGACGCCGCGCGCTCGCGGTGGATGGGCGCCCGTCCGGACACCGTGCGCGCATGGCAAATCACCACCGATTCGACGAGCGGACGCAACGGCTTCACCGGCTGGGTGGACGAGTCGGGGCGCATCGTGCTGGCGACGCAGCTGCTCGGGATGTCGCTCGAGCGACGTCCGTATGAGGTCGCGTTCGAGAACTGGAAGGCAGACGTATCCAGACGAGGTACGGTCGTGTCGCCGGACCGCGACATCTACGAGACGACCGCGATCGCGGCGAACAAGCGACTACTCACGAACATCGGTACGCTGCGCCTGCGGCTGACCGGCGCCGACCTGTCGAGCTTCGACGTGAAGGGATTCCGGCAGCATCTCAAGGGCGACACGCTCACCATCACGCGCGAGGGACCGGAGGCGCTCGCGGCGAAGTACCGGCTGCCCGACGGGGCGAAGGGCTCGATGATGGCGCTGTTCCTCGATCCGGAACCGCTGCTCGAGTCGCGGAATCCGGACATCGTGATGCTCACGCGGCGGCTGCGCGGCGGCGAGACGGATCCGCGCATCGTGGCGGAGCGGATCAACCGGTGGGTGTACGACTCGCTCCAGAAGTCGATCACGCTCGGCGTGCCGAGTGCCTTGGCGACGCTGCGTGCGCGCAAGGGGGACTGCAACGAGCACACGCAGCTCGCCGTGGCGCTGATGCGTGCGGCGGGAATTCCCGCGCGCGTGGCGGCCGGTCTCGCGTATCTCGACGGCAAGTTCTACTACCACGCCTGGCCGGAGGTATGGCTGGAGCGTTGGGTTCCCGTCGATCCCACCTTCGGGCAGTTCCCCGCTGACGCCGCGCACCTGCGTCTCACCGTGGGCGGCCTCGGACGCCAGGCGGATCTGCTGCGTCTGATGGGCCCCCTGAAGATCGACGTCCTGGCCAGCAAATAGCATCTCGCGGCGGCTGTCTGCGATTGGGACGTCGGACGCCACTGAGTCGTCCTATGGAAGCAGTGCGCCCCGACCTTACCTCGGCCGAACCGGCCGCCTTTTCGGACCCGACATGATCAGCCTTCGCCGGCTCACCAAGCGCTACGGCAGCTTCACCGCGGTGGACGCGATCGATCTCGAAGTGCCACGCGGCGAGCTGTTCGGGTTTCTCGGACCCAACGGAGCCGGCAAGACGACCACGCTGCGCATGATCGCCGGGATCCTGCGCCCGACGGCGGGAGAAATCTCGGTGGCCGGCGTGGATCTCCTCGCCGACCCGATCGGCGCGAAGCAGCGACTCGGATTCATTCCCGACCGGCCCTTCATCTACGAGAAGCTCACCGGATCGGAGTTCCTGCGCTTCGTGGCGGGGCTGTACGATCAGGACGGGCCGGAGGTGGAGCATCGCGCCCGTGAGCTTCTCGCCCTGTTCGACCTCGAGGATTGGCGCAACGAGCTGGTCGAGAGCTACAGCCACGGCATGCGCCAGAAGCTGATCATCTCGAGTGCGTTCGTGCATCGTCCCGAGGTGATCGTCGTCGACGAACCGATGGTGGGGCTCGATCCGAAGGCGGCGAAGATCCTCAAGGATCTGTTCCGCGAGTACACGCGGCGCGGCAACACGATCATGATGAGTACGCACACGCTGGAAGTGGCCGAGGCGATGTGCGATCGCGTGGCGATCATCGCGCACGGAACGATCCGCGCCGCCGGCACGATGGCGGAGCTCCGACGGAGCGCCGAGGCAGGAACGGAAGGGCTGGAGCAGATCTTCCTGCGTCTCACGGGCGAGAACGCGGCGCGCGAGCTGGTCGAGGTCCTGAATGCCTGAGGCGGTCCGGCGGCCCGATCCGCCGGTCTCGCTGCTGCTACGCCCCAAGTGGCTCACAGCGCGCGCCCGGGCGATGGCGAACGAGCGAGGACGCACGGCGCGCTTCGGGCTCCTCGCGTTCATCGGCATGCTCTTCTGGGTGTTCATCTACACCCTGCTCTACAAACTGCTCGTGTACTTCCGCGGCGTCCCCGATCTGGGACCGTTTCTCGCCGGGAAGCTGCTCGGGATGATCCTGATCGGGTTCTTCTCGATCCTGCTGCTGTCGAACGTCATCACGGCGCTCTCGAGCTTCTTCCTGGCGCGCGATCTGGACCTGCTGGTCGGCGCACCGGTGGACTGGTTGAAGCTGTACGCCGCGAAGCTGCTCGAAACCGGGGTCAACTCGAGCTGGATGGTCGTGCTGCTCGCCGTCCCGATGTTCGCCGCGTTCGGCTCGGCGTATCACGGCGGATGGCTCTTTCCCCTGCTCGTGATCGGCGTGTTCGTGCCCTTCCTCGTCGTGCCGGCGGTGATCGGGAGCGCGCTCACCCTGATCCTCGTGAACGTGTTTCCGGCGCGACGCACGCGCGACATCCTCAGCGTCATCGCCGTGCTCGCGGCGGGTGGGATCGTGCTGCTGTTCCGGATCGTGCGGCCGGAGCGTCTCGCGCGACCGGAGGGATTCCGCTCGCTGGTCGAGTTCGTGACCGTGCTGCGCACGCCGACGTCGCCGTTCCTGCCGAGCGAATGGGTGCAGCGCGCGGTCCTCTCGTGGCTGCAGGAGCGGCCCGACCTGGTATCGGTCTATCTGCTGTGGTCGACGGCAGCGGCCGCGTTCGTGCTCGGCGCGCTGCTGCATTCGCGGCTCTACCCGATCGGGTTCAGCAAGGCGCAGGAGGGCGGCGAGCGGCTGGCGCGCGGTGGCGCGATGGGCCGGCTCGGGCACGCGCTCTTCTCGCCGCTCGGGATCCTGCGCCGCGAGCTGGTGATGAAGGAGCTGCGGCTGTTCTTCCGCGATACGACACAGTGGTCGCAGCTCATCCTGCTCACGGTGCTCGTGATCGTGTACGTCTTCAACATCAAATACCTCCCGCTCAAGGGAGAAGGCGTGACCTTCTTTCTGGTCAACGTGATTCCGTTCATCAACCTCGTGCTGGCGGGCTTCGTGCTCGCGTCGGTGGCGGCGCGGTTCATCTTCCCCAGTGTCTCGCTGGAAGGGCGCACGCTGTGGCTCCTGAAGAGCAGCCCGATGCCAGTGCGTGAGCTGCTCTGGGCGAAGTTCTGGGTAGGCACGACGCCGCTGCTCGTGCTGGCGCTGGGAATCGTGTTCGTCACCGATTGGCTGCTGCAGGTGAGCGACTTCATGTTCGCCGTGTCGGTCATGACGATCGCGATGATGACGATCGCGCTGTGCGGCATGGCGCTCGGCTTCGGGACGCTGTTCCCGCAGTTCGAGACCGAGAACGCCGCGCAGATCCCGACGTCGTTCGGCGGATTGATGTTCATGATCGCGTCGGTGGGACTGATCGCGGGCGTGGTGGTGCTGGAAGCGCGCCCCGTCTACGGATATCTCTCGGCGAAGCTCTACGGCACGCCGACGTCGATGTCGGACATGGTGCTCGGATTCGGACTCGCCGCGCTGCTGTGTGTCGTCGCGACGATCATCCCGATCCGGATCGCGAATCGCCGGCTGGAAGCCGTCGAGCGCTAGGCTTCGTCCGCCGCGCCGCGGATCACCGCGCCAGTCGCTGTAGCGCGGTGCGGGCCTCGTCGACGACCGGCGCGAGATCGGCGTCCGCATCACGCCACGCCTCGACGACCAGGGTATAGCTCCGGCGTGCCGTCGCGGGATCGCCGAGTCGTTCGGCGACGCGGGCGCGCTCGAGCGCCCACAGCACGTCGATCGCCGACGGAAGCAGCGTCGGTCGGTCGGCGAGGATGGCGGCCGCCTCGCGCGGGTGCGCGGTTGCGGCGAGCAATCGGGCCTGCACCAGGCGCGGCACGGAGCACAGCTCGCACAGCGAGTCGGGCACCTCCGCAAACTGCCGGAGCGAGGCGGCCGTGTCGCCTTGCGCCAGGGCGAGATAGGCGTTCGCCACGTGGGCCGAGTACGCGGCGGTCAGCGCGTCGGCAGCGTTCCGCGTGGGCGCGGACGCGGCGCGACGCGCCATCTCGCGCAGCGACATCGTGTCACGCCGCGCTGCCCACCACGCGCCGGCGGACACGAGAAGTGGTGATCCGAACACTGTCTCGCGCGGATTGGTCCGGAGCCATTCGGCGAACGCCGGTCGCGCCACCGACTCGACGCCAAGACTCGCGAGCACCATCTCGCCAAGCACACCGCTCTGGCGCGTCTCCGGCAGCTCCAGCGCGTCGG
>Ga0308176_10001303_pt1 | contig 15614 bp, 16 predicted proteins | sample PhyCR2_3_FD_203890 | JGI IMG/M metagenome (GOLD analysis project Ga0308176, IMG submission 203890) | Soil microbial communities from UC Gill Tract Community Farm, Albany, California, United States - DLSLS.C.R2 | ecosystem: Environmental > Terrestrial > Soil > Agricultural land | place: USA...
TGCGCTACGACCGGCAGGACCTGACGGACGACACCAACAATCTGGCGCCTCGCCTCGGCTTCGCCTGGAACCCGAAGAACGATCCCCGCACCACCATCCGCGGCGGCTACGGGATCTACTACTCGCAGATCCAGTCCAACATCGACGCCGGCTGGGAGCTCGGCGGCCCCACCGGATTCTTCAACTTCGGCGTGGCGCCGGGGCAGCTCGGCTTCCCGACGACGCTCGCGCCGCTACCGGCCTTCCCGGCGGGGGCGGTGCTGCCGGCCCGCGACATCCAGGTGCGGCCGGGGCGCGCCGGTTTTTATAATCAGTTTTTCGACACCTCGAAGCTGCTCGGCGGCTATCCCGGCGGCCTCGACAACCCGCGCACGGTCCAGGCGACCCTCGGCGGCGAGCGGGATCTCGGGGATCACTGGTTCCTGAGCCTCGACGGCGTACACGCCCAGACGACCGACATCCCGCGCAACCTGGACCTCAACGCCCCCTCCGAATTCGTCCGCACCGCGCCGGGGCAGGTCCGCCCGGGGACCGTGGCGGACGCCACGCGCCCGATCGTGCCCACGCCCAACGGCTACCGCCGCATCCTGGTGACCGTCAACAACGGCGAGAGCAGATACGACGGCCTGCAGCTCAATCTCAGAAAGAATTTCGCCACGAGCGGCGGCCTGCTGCTGAGCTACACCTGGTCGCATACCCGCAACAACGTCGAGCCCGACGCGCCGGGGGGCGATCCCAACGACGTGCACCAGCTCGGCAAGGAGTGGGCGGACAGCGTGCTCGACCAGCGCCACCGGGGAGTCCTCAGCGGCTGGGTGCGCCTGCCGTGGGAGCTCCGCTTCGGCGGCATCGCCGAGTACGCCACCGGGCGTCCGTACAACATCACCACCGGCGTCGACAACAACGGTGACGGGGCCAACACCGACCGCCCCGTGATCGATGGCCACGTGGTCGGCCGCAACGCCGGCCGGGGCGACGACCTCTATCAGATCACCCTCTTCCTCGAGCGGGATTTCCCCGTCGGCTTCGGCACCCTGGGGCTGCGGGGGGAGGTCTTCAACGTGACCAATCACCAGAACGTGGTGGGCTACAACGGTGTCTACGGCAACAACGCCGACGGCTCGCCGCTGCCGACCTTCGGCCAGCCGCTCGGCGGCCTCGCCAACACCGAGCCGGGGCGGCAGTACCAGTTCCAGGCGCGCTTCCGCTTCTAGCTCCCGCCAGGGCGGCCCTCCCGGGCCGCCCGTGTTATCCTTCCAGAGAGATGGGAGCGGGCCCATCCCCTTCCCTTCACACGCCAATGCGGAATAAGATCTCCCCAGAAACGATCTCGAAAGGGAGCACGCCATGAGCCAACCCATCTCGGCGCTCGCGCCCCTGCCCTTTGAGCTGGTCTACGACGACGGGGAGCCCTTGGAATCCGATTGGCACGTCATGCAGCACGCCTTTCTCCGCGAGCTTCTCCACCAGGCCATGGTGGAGCAGGGGCGGACCGACACCTACGCCGGTGGCAATATGTTCGTCTATCACTCCGTGGAGCAGGCGCGGGAGGTGGCGGCCAAGGGGCCGCCCTTCCGGGGGCCGGACGTCTTCTGGGTCACCGGCATCGACGAGCCTGGACGCCTCCGTAAAGCCTGGATCTCCTGGGAAGAAGGCGGGCACCTCCCCGACCTCATCGTCGAGTTGCTCTCCCCTTCCACCGCCCATATCGACCGCGGGGTGAAGAAGGATCTCTACGCCCGCGTCTTCCGGACCTCGGAGTACTACATGTACGAGCCGGAGACCCGGAAGCTGGAGGGCTTCTGGCTGGCCGGCGGCGCCTACCAGCCGATGGCGCCGGGCGACCAAGGGAGGCTCTGGAGCAGACAACTCGGGCTTTTCCTGGGCCTCTGGCACGGTTTCCGGGAAGACAAGGAGGCCGACTGGGTCCGGCTGTACCGTCCTGATGGCACTCTGGTACCGGCCCAGGAAGAGCGTGCCGAGGCGGCTCTGGAGCGGGCCGAGGCGGAGCGCCAACGAGCCGAGGCGGCGGAAGCCGAGCTGGCGCGCCTGCGAGCCCTGCTCGAAGGGCGCGGCCAGGTCTAGATTCCCCAAGGGTGTCCTGGAGGGGTGGCGGGTAGTAGTGTAAAATCCCCCAGATCTGAAACGACAGACTGGAGGGCCCCATGAAAATCGCGTTCCTGAAGCCGCCGATCGGAGGCATCCTGGGTCTCGAGATGCTCACCTTCGTCGAGCCCCTGGGGCCGATCTCCATTGCCGGGGGGCTGGAGGCTGAGGGGCACGAGTGCCGGATCTTCGATCTGCGGATCGAGGGGGAGGAGGCCGGCCTGGAGCTCTGCCGCCGCTTCTCCCCCGACGTGGTCGGCCTCCAGTGCAACTTCACCACCGAGCGCTTCCGCACCCTGCGCATGGCCGAACGGGTCCGCCGCGAGATGCCCCACGCCTTCATCCTGGTGGGCGGGCACGACGCCTCCCGCGATCCGGGATGGTTCCTCCATCCGGCGATCGACGCCATCGCGATCGGCGACGGCGAGGAGGTCATGGCGCCGCTGGTCGACGCCCTCCAGCGGGGCGGCGACCTCGAAAAGGTCCTGGGGCTGGTGCTGAACCGCGGCGATTCCCAGCACGCCACCGGGGCCGCGCCGGCGCGCGAGGACCTCGATACGCTCCCGATGCCCGCCCGCCACCTCATCTCGCATTACGCTCCCAACTATTACATCAATTTTCGCAAGCCCCTGGCGCTGATGGAGACCGCCCGCGGCTGTCCGTTCAAATGCAACTTCTGCTCGGTGTGGAAGTTCCACCACAGCACCTTCCGTGAGAAGTCCCCCGAGCGGGTGGTGGCCGAGCTCAAGGCGATCGAGGCCCCCAACGTCTTCATCACCGACGACATCTTCTGGATGGACGTCCGCCGCGGCGAGGAGCTGGCGCGGCAGATCAAGGCCGCCGGGATTCGCAAGTATTTCACCGTGCAGACGCGCACCGACATCATCTGCAAGTTCCCCCATCTGATCGAGATGTGGAAGGATTGCGGTCACCTCGCCATCTTCCTGGGGCTGGAAGCGGTCACCGACGAGGGGCTCAAGCACGTCAACAAGAGCAACACGATGAAGAACAACGCCCGGGCGCTCGCCATCCTGCGCGAGCTCGGCGTCGGCTACACGCCCAACTTCATCGTCGATCCCGCCTGGGACCACCAGGATTTCGCCACCCTGCGCGACTGGATCGAGGAGACCGGCGCCTACAACAGCGGCTTCTCGGTACTCACCCCGCTGCCCGGCACCGACCTCTGGGAGACCGCCAAGCACCAGGTGACGACCCATCAGTGGGAGATGTACGACATCATCCACGCCGTGCTGCCGACCAAGCTCCCGCTCGCGGACTTCTACGAGGAGTACTCGCGACTCTGGCGCCACGTCCTCGACGTGCGCTACCGCCATCGCGGCAAATTCCGCACCTATTTCGGCCTCGGCCTCGCCCTCGCCAGCGGCAAGGTCTCCCTGGGCGCCGTGCGTAAGGGGATGAACATCGCCAAGGTGTTCAGCGACAAGGAGACCTTCCTCCAGGCGCACCGGGAGCTCGGAGTGGAGGAGGGGGCGGCGGCTTCACAGGTGGCGTAGGCGCCCGCTCTCCCCAGCCCGGAGCGGCTTTCCCCGGGCCTTTCCGCGCTCACGGTATACTCGCCAGGCTCGCCAATGGGCCGACTTCTGAGAAAGGTGACCGCTGATGGACGATTGGGGGAAGGCTCCGGTCTTCGGAGTACGGATAGGAGGGGAGGCCTGGGGTGTCCGGCCCAGCGCCTATGGGGTCGTCGAGGACGGCCAAGGCCGGCTCGCCGTGGTGCGCACGCCGCAGGGGGTCTTTCTTCCGGGTGGCGGTCAGGCGGCAGGGGAGACGCCGGAAAAGGCGATCGAGCGGGAAGCCATGGAAGAGTGCGGGCTCGGTGTCCGGCTCGGCCCCTGGACGACCCGTGCCGTCCAGCTCATTTTTTCGAAGCAGGACAGGGCTCACTTCGAAAAGCCGAGCACTTTCATCGCCGCAGTGGCCGAGGGCCCCGCCGGGATTCCCACGGAAAAGGATCACGAGCTCGTCTGGGCCGATCCGGAGACGGCGGTGGAGCTCCTGTCGCAGGAGAGCCACCGCTGGGCGGTCAGCCAATGGAGACGGCGCTGAGGATGGCGCCGGTCGTCGAGCCCTTTTCGATCTCCATCCCGCCGGAGGCGATCGATGATCTCCGTGCCCGTCTGCGCGCCGCCCTGATGTCGCGGCTCGGTTATGAGCGCTTCGCCGTCCAGGGGGGCGATTGGGGAGCGGGGATCGCCACCTGGCTCGCGTGGAAATTCCCTACGCGGATCGCGGGCATCCATCTCAACTACATTCCGGGATCGTACACGCCTTTCGTCGAAGGGGAGATGACGCCGGAGGAGGAGGCCTTCCTCCGCGATCGCGACGAGTGGCTCGATCAGTCCTACGCCTACGGAATGGTATGATCCTGACCCTCGACGACCTCTGGAATTCCGCCCCTCCCACCACCCGGACCTTCGATCCGGCTGAGCTCGCGCACCTTCCCGAGCCGGCCCGGCGCTATCTCACGCACGCCATCGCTCCGGGGACGCCCCTCGCGTCCGCGGTGCGGTTGCAGATGCATGGTGAGATCAAGCTGAAGGGCTGGCTGCCGTTCAGCGCCGAGCAGGTGATCCACTGGCAGCATGGAATGATCTGGAAGGCCACGGTGCGCATGCATGGGCTGCCGATCACGGGCTTCGACCGCTTTCTCGACGGCGAGGGGGCCATGCGGTGGAAGCTTCTGGGGATCGTGCCGGTGATGACGGCCTCGGGGCCCGACATTTCCCGGTCGGCGGCGGGCCGCGTGGAGGCGGAGGCCACGTGGCTGCCGTCCGTTCTCTGTGGACCGGACGTGGCGTGGACGGCGGCCGATTCCTCGCACCCGCATGCCCGGGTGATGCTGCGCGGTGAGGCCAACGAGGTTGAATTCACCATCGACGAGAGCGGACGGCTGCGGTCGATCAAGTTGCCGCGGTGGGGAAATCCGGAGGGCGGCGAGTTTCACTCCGCGGATTTCGGCGGGATCATCGAGGAGGAGCGGACGTTCGGTGGCTATACCCTCCCGTCGCGGTTGCGGATCGGATGGTACTTCGGCTCGGACCGCTTCGAGACGGAGGGGGAGTTCTTCCGCTGCACCGTCGATCAGGCGGAGTACCGGTAAGTCGATGTCATCTCCGGGAGAGATCGTAGAAGCCGTTTCATCCGGAATCTCCGGTTTGCCGTAGTAGGGAGTGGACCGACGGCAAACCGGGTTGGGTTCCCCGGCACAGGGGTTTTCTCCTGGGCCGCGAGCGGAGCTCTGGCCCACCTCAAAGGAGATCGAGATGAAACGGCTTCCAGTGACCCTGGCTTTCGCGCTGCTGGCGCTCTACTCTTCACGAAGCTTCGCGCAGGTGGACTGCACGACGATCGGGCAGGAGGAGATCCTGCACTGCGACAAATCCAGCGATTCGACCATCCTCGGGCTCAGCCTGCAGCGGGGGAACAATTATCATTGCTATCGCGAGCCCCGGATCGTCATCACCCGGTCGAACGGCGCCCAGGATATATACCCGGTCGTGAAGAGCCAATGGCAATATACGTCCGGCAATCGAGGCATCACGACGACGTTCTCAGGGGGCACATCGATTACGACGGTCACCTTCACGATGAATTCGACGCCGGCGTTCAGTCCCTTGGCTGGATCGATCAACCTCGGGAAGCTGGTCACCTTCCAGACCTGTGGGAATCAGCGGACTTCGGCCTACTACTGGACTCAGAGCAGCCAGAACCGGCTGGAGGCCTTCAGTTGCCCGTTCACGAGAATGCCCAGGGCGTGCCCGGGGATCGGATACAACCCTTAGATGTAAAAAAGAGGGTGGCGCCGCGGAGGCGCCACCCTTTCAGGAGGGTTTACCGGTTGTCGTGCGGCACCCGCACGTCGGCGGAGGCCGTGGTGCTGTTGCCCGCGGCGTCGGTGGCCCGGTAGGTGATGGTGTAGACGCGGCTGCTGCCCGTGCCGCTCCGCTCGGCGCGGACGAAGATCCGGCCGTCCTCGGTGGTCACGATGTCGCCGGGGGTGTTGCCCGAGCCCTGGCCGTCCTCCGGCTCCGAGCTGACCACGGAGAGGAGCTCGACTCCCGGGTTGGGATCGAGGTTGTCGCTGACGGTGAGGATCGGCGCGATCTCCACCATCTGATGATCGGCCGGCTTGAGCACGCTGGGCGAGACCTCCAGGGTCAGGGTCGGCGGAGTGGTGTCGGTGCCGCCGCCGCCCGCGACCTCGAAGATCTTGTCGAGAGCGTCGGTCAGATCCTCGACGCTGGCGCCGGGCAGGAAGAAGTAGAGCCCGCCGGTCTGCTCGGAAATCTGTGAGAACACCTGGCGCGCCGAAAGGATCACGTAATCCTTGGCGATCACCTTGGCCGTGGGAGCCGCGGCCGCGATGGCGGTGTCCACGCAGTCGCCCGTGAGCAGGGTGTTGACCGGGATGCCGCCGGCCTGCATGGCGGCGATGGTGGCGGAGACGTCACCCGTGCCGCCGTGCGGGGAGGCGTCGGTGGCGAAGATGATCGATCTGGTGAATTCGTCGTCGCCGGAGATCAGGGAGGCCGCGGTGTTGAGCGCGCCCAGGCTCTCCTCCGGGCAGTCGTCGCCGCCGTCCGCGTAGAGGCTCGCCACCTGCCCCTGGATGATTGCCGCGTCGGTGGTGGTGCCACGCACGGAGACGCCGTCCTTGAAGGTGACCAGCGTCCATTCGATGTCCGGGCTGTTGGGCTGCGAGGTCTGGCTGGTGATGAAGTTGGCGAGCGCCCCCTTCACCGCGTCGATCTCGTCGCCCATCGAGCCGGTGTCGTCGATCACCATGGCGATCTTCTTGCCCTTTTTCACCTTGAAGCTCCAACTCCGCGAGCTGCTGGTGCCGCACTCGGTCGACTTGACCGTGACACGGGCGCGGTGGCGGCCGAAGGAGAGGTCGGTGGTGACGGCGAAGGAGACCGCGCCGCCGCCGCCCGCCAGGCTCCCGGAGGCGACCTGCGCGCCGTCGAGGGTGAGGGTGTAGGTGGAGTTGCAACTGGCGCCCGCGTTCACCTGGATGGAAAGCTTGGGCTTGCGGGTCTGGACGTCGCCCGTGGGAGCGGCGGCGGCGAAGCCGTAGATGCCGCAGAACAGGGGCTTCTGCCCGAAGCCGAGGGTGCCGTAGTAGATGTCGAAGAAGAGCGCGTTGCCGCCGTACTGGCCGCCCCACCCCGCGCCAATGTACGGCGTATAGGTGTAGAGGATGGCGGTCGAGATGTCGCCGGGGCAGACAGTCTTGCCGTCGAGCGTCTGCTTGTCGGCACCGGGCTTCCAGCCGCCCAGGGTCGAGCCGCCGGCCTCCAGGCGGTCGTAGTCGCGGCGGAGCTGGGCCCCGAGATCGGTAATCTGATCGCGGATCGTCGAAGGGCTGCCGAAGCCGGCGAGGTTCTTCAGCCGGGTGTCGCCGGGCCGCGTGGACGAGGTGATGGCGCTCGACTCCTTCTGCAGGGTGGCGAGGATCACCTGGGGGTTGATGTTGTTGTTCTGGGCCGCGTCGTTGATGAGCTGCCCGGGATCGATGAGCTGGCCGTCGACGTCCGCGATCTGGTGGGTGTTGTTCCCTTGGAGGAAGCTGTTCCGGTCGCTCAGGAGCTGCCGGATCTGATCCAGATTCATGGTGCCGTTGTTGGTGAAGTCGCTATCTTTGATGAAGGGCTGGTCCTGGATGCAGGGGCCGCCGCACGCGGTGGCCGCCTTTCCGGTGACCCCCGCAAAAGGGTTTGCCAGCTTCTTGGATGCCGCTCCGGAGGCCTTCTCCTCCACGTAGGGGGGGACGGCGATCGCGGCGTAGTCCTTGACCACGGCGCTGGTGGCGTCGAGGGCCTGCATCCGGTAGTAGGTGGTGGCGCCGCGGAAGTCGTCGTTGTCCGCCCGCGGCTGGCCGGTGTCGGTGCTGGCGCCGAAGTCGACCGTCGAGGGGTTCTTGCCCGGCGGCAGCGAGGCGCCGTCGAGGTGCTGGATCTCCTGCCAGGGGCCGTCCGGCGAGGCTGCGGCCGACAGCACGTAGAGGGCTGCCCCCGGTTGCGGATCGAACCAGAGGACCACCGATTCGCCCATGTTGAGGCCGCTCAGGGAGGAGTCGGCGTTGGACTGGGTCACGTTGTGCGCGCCCGAGGGGGGCGGGGTGGACGGGGAGGCGACCCCGCCGAGAATGCGGACGGTCACGAAGCCGTCGGTCGAGCCACGGAGGGTGAGCGAGAGCCGGTTGGTGGCGGACGGGGTGATCCCGCGGTTGATGGCCTCGGTCTCCTGGCTCAGGTCGGTGGGGCCGGCGACGGGCTGATTGTCGAACGACACCGTCAGGCTGGAGAGACGGTGCTGGCCGTCCGGCGAGCCGTTGACCAGGTTGAGGATGTACGGCTCCTTGCCGGTGGGCAGGGTGACGGTCTCGCTGAACGTGGCCGGTTTTTTCACGCCGCCGCCGAAAGCCTTCTGGTAGAGGACCTCTCCACCGAAAGCCGGGAGGGACGCGAGGGTTGTGGCGAGGAGATACAACGCGAGCCTTTTTCTCATGACGAGCTCTCCTTGGACGAATCGAATTGGAAAAGGATGAGATACGTCTTACAGCATAGGCTTTTTTAGATCCAGGCGGCGGGCTGCGTCACCACCCGGGTGGGTAGGGGAGAGGGCGCGGAAGTATGGGCGGGTGAGGCGATGTAACGCTCCGCCCTTTGCCGCGCCTATGATCGGCAGGAGGATCTATCCATGCATCGAATTACGTCTTTTCTCTTCGTGTTTCTCGTCGCCGCCATGGCGGCGGCTGCGCCCTTGACCGTCGTCAACGTCGGAGCGCCGGCGATCAACTGCAGGTTCGACCCGTCCTGCAAGATCGTGGTGAACGATACGACCGCCAACTTCACCCTGCCGGGCACCACGGGCAACGCGTTCCTGCAGTCGCGGACGTGGCCGAAGGGGAAGCCCGGCACGGTGGGAGCGGGGAAGTACGCCTATCTGTACCGGCTGGACCTCACGCATCTCACCGGGCTCACGGCGCAGGGCTGCGTCACGCAGCTCAAGATCACCTTCGGCCCCGTGGTCTCGCTGAATTACAACGGCGCCGGCGGCACCGAGCAGGTGTTCGTGGTCACCTCCGGGGGGTTGGGGTCGGTGGCGCCGTCGTCGGTGGACAAGATGGGGAACGTGGTCACGTTCAACTTCGCCACGCCGGTCTGCTCGGGCTCGTCGCCCGGGCACGGCCAGACCTCGTACTTCTTCGGCCTGTCCTCGAATCAGCCGGCGCACGCGGTGACGGCCACCGTGGCCGCCACCGCGGGAGGACCGCTCTCGCTGAGCGCGCGGGCGCCGAAGATCATCACTCTGCGGCCGCTGCCGAAGCCGCACGGGATGGCCAAGCCGCCGGGCCGGTGAGCCGCTACTCCACCTTCGAGTCGTGATCGGCCCAGACGAGGCCGGACATCACTTTCGGCAGGAACCGGGTCGATTTCGCGGGCAGCATCTGGCCGCCCGCGATCGCCCCGGCGAAGGCCGCGGGCTGCATCGGCGGCAGCCAGACGCCGGTGCCGAGCTCGCCCGAAGCCACCTGATCCCAGAGGACATCGGGGTCCGAGCGGTAGACGACGGTGCCGTCGGTCGAGGCCTCCGGCGGCAGGCCCAGCGCGGAAAGGATGGTCTCCTGGAAAATCTCGACCGGCAGCTTCGGATTCCCTGGATCGAGGTGCCAGATCTCGCAGGGGCCGCCGTGCACCCAGACGCCGATCGCCGGCTGCGGCGCGGCGGCCACCGCGTGGGCGAAATCCCAGCCGCTGGAGCCCTGGAAGGGCTGGGTGGACTTCGCCACCCCCGCCAGCCTGGAGAGGTCGATGGGCTCCTTGAAGGCCCGGTGGATCGGATCGATCGTCAGGGCGGGGGAGTCGAGGCTGGTGATCACCGCCAGCTTGGCGGCGGCGGCGGTGTCGGGCGCGGCGTGGTGGCTCTGGGCGAAGCGCTGGCCCACCTTGTAGCGGTGGTGGCCGTCGGCGATGGCGGCCGGCACGTCGAGCGCCTGGCGATAGAGGGCGATGCGCGCCGGGTCGTCGATCCGGTAGACGACGTGGAAGTGGCCGTCGGCGTCGCGATGGCGCGCGAGCGGGGTGGCCCCCTGGAGGTCCTCACGGAGCAGGGAGTCGAGCCGGCCGCCGTCCTCGGAGAGGATGAGGGCGGGCTCGAGGTCGGCGCGGGTGGCCTCCAGCAGCGCGGTGCGGTCGGCGATCGCCTTCTCGAGGGTCTGCTCGTGGGGGCGGATCACCGCCGGGTCCTCGTAGCGGACGAGCCCGAGGAGGCCGAGCCGCTGGCCGCCGCTCGCCAGCTCGATCACATAGGGGTAGATCGCCGGCCGGGGGTCGCGCTCGATGATGCCGTCGTGCAGCCAGCGGTGGTGGAGGGCCGCGGCGAAGCGGTAGGGGTCCCCCCCCTCCGGCGCCACCGGCCGGGTGAGGTGGACGAGCTGATACGGGGACTGGGTGTGGAACCGGTCCCGCTGAGCGTCGTCGATCTGGTCGTACGGCGGCGCCGCCAGCTCTCCGGCGTCGCCCGCTTTTGGCGTGTAGTGAAGCCCTTCGAAAGCGTACAGTCGCATGGGGTCTCCCTCCTCAGGTCTGGGCCTATTGTATCCGCGGTTTCATGGGGCATGTAACGAAATGCTCCGGCCCCCGCCTAACCAGAGCAGAACGGCGGAAACCTGGATTCGAGGGGCACGATGCTCGACGTAGCGCTCAAGTTTCTCACCAAGCAGCTCAACACCTACCTGCTGAGCCGGACCGGGTCGGCTTTCGGGGAGGTGGAGATCGGCCGGCTGGTGGACGACAGCGGCAAGTGGGCGGTCAAGGAGGACCACGTCGGCGCGGCCCTGATCAACGTCGAGGAAGAGCGCACCCTGAGAGGCCAGCGCCCCGAGACGGTCTTCGTCAACGGCGCCAACGTGGTGCTGGAGCCCGCGCTCAAGCTCAATCTGCACGTGCTGCTCGCGGCGAATTTCCAGCAGTACGACCAAGCGCTCCACTATCTCTCGCACGTCCTGACGTTCTTCCAGTCGCATCCGTCCTTCACCCAGGAGCGCTATCCGGATCTGGATCCGGGCATCGAGCGGCTGAACGTCGAGCTGGAGTCGCTGGGCTACGAGCAGCTCAACCAGCTCTGGGCGTTCCTCGGCGCCAAGTATCTGCCGTCGGCGGTCTACCGGGTGCGGATGGCCGTGCTCCAGGACGTCGAGCCCACCGCGGTCCAGCCGCCCGTGACGGCCGTCGAGGCGAGGATCCACTCGCGATGAGCATCCGGTTCAAGACCCTCTTCACGCTCGCGGTGACCCATGCCTACTACGGCGGGCCCTGCGCGGATCTGGGATTCGTGCTGCCGCCCGGCACGGAGCGGCTGCTGGCCGGCGGGCGGATGCTCGCGAAGACGCTCGACGGCCGCCTGCACGTCCTCTTCGAGGCGGGGGAGGATGGAACGCCGCTCGTTTCGGCGGCGGAGCGGAGCCTGCGCATCGGGCTCAAGCCGCTCAACCCCGCGTTCCCCAACTTCAGCGCGCCCGTCCTCGATCCGGCCGCCGGGACCCCGCTCTATGACAACGCCGGCGATCCGCGCCATCTCGGCGCGCCGCGGGGGGTCGTTCTCAAGGACCTGGACCCGGAGCTGGCGCGGGAAGGGGTTTTCGGCGTGGTGGAGGTGCGGATCGCGGCCGGCCTCTACGACGTGCCCGCCGCCTTCGAGATCGCCTTCGCGGCCCGCCAGGAGACGCTGCGGTATTACCTGGTGGTGAGGCGCTACAGCGACGCCGAGCTGGCTCAGATCAACGTCTCCGACGCCGGCTTCGGCGAGGAGGGGCGTCCCGAGATCAAGTTCACGAAGGTGCCGGCGGCGGCCTTCGCGCCGGACGAGATCCCGCCGGCGCTGCTCGGCGGCGGCGACGCCGAGGTGATGCTGTTCCGGTCGCAGGCGCCGGTGGCGCGCCGGCAGCGCGGGCGCCGGAAGATCCAGTTGAACCGCAACGGCGAGGTGCTCATCGAGCACCTGCCCCAGCCGGGCGCCGAGCGGCCGAGCTCCGATTTGATCGTCCATCTTTCCAAACCCTGAGAGGAACCGAACGATGCCGACCTACCGCACCCCCGACGTCTACGTGGAAGAGATCTCCGTCTTTCCCCCCTCGGTCGCCGAGGTCGAGACCGCCATTCCGGCGTTCATCGGCTACACCGAGACGGCGGCCAAGGTCGCCGCGGGAGATCTCAAGCTGAAGCCGACCTTGATCTATTCGTTCAAGGAATATGAGGACCTGTTCGGTCTGGCCAAGGACGATGCCATCACGATCACCGTCACCGACGACGGCTCCGGTGGCTACAAGGTGACCTCGTTCAGCGCCGGCACGACCAGCGCGCCGGCCCCGTCGTACCTTCTCTACTACGCCGTGAAGATGTTCTTCGACAACGGCGGCGGCAAGTGCTACATCGTCTCGGTAGGGGATTATTCGACCTCGATCGTCCTCGGCGGCTCGTCCGGTACCACCGGCCTGGTGGACGGCCTCAACGCCGTATCCCTGGAGGACGAGCCGACGCTGATCGTCATCCCCGAGGCGGTCAAGCTGGGCACGGCGGACTACACCGCCCTGGTGACCGCCGTCCTTCTGCAGTGCGGCACGCTCAAGGACCGCTTCGGGATCTTTGACATTCGCGCGGGGGACACCCCTCTCGACGCGGCGGCGCAGCTCACGAACCGCGGCTTCTTCGGGAGCAACAACCTCAAGTACGGCGCCGCCTATTATCCCTTTCTGAAGACCACGCTGAACCCTTACCTCAAGGAGACCGACACCCAGAGCAACGTGCAGGTGACCGTGGTGCCGGCGAGCGGGGGGAGTGGGACGGCGTCCGACCTCGTGAAGCTCAAGAGCGGCGCCCCGGCGGTCCCCGCGGGCACGGGGACCACGCCGACCCCGGCGGTGCCGGCCGTCCCTCCGAACACCACCGCCTACAACTTCGTCAAGGCCGCCCTGAGGGACCGCTTCCTTGTCATGCCGCCCAGCGGCGCCGTGGCAGGGGTGTACGCCGCGGTCGACACCAGCCGCGGGGTCTGGAAGGCGCCGGCCAACGTCAGCCTGGCGGACGTGATCGAGCCGGTGGTGAAGCTGGACAACGCCCGGCAGGACGATCTGAACATCGACGCCACCACCGGTAAATCGATCAACGCGCTGCGGGCGTTCGCCGGCAAGGGGACGCTGGTGTGGGGGGCGCGCACGCTGGCGGGCAACGACAACGAATGGCGTTATATCTCGGTGCGCCGGTTCTTCAACATGGTGGAGGAGTCGGTCAAGAAGTCGACCTACTGGGCGGTGTTCGAGCCCAACGACGCCAACACCTGGGTGAAGGTGCGCGGCATGATCGAGAACTATCTGACCCAGAAGTGGCGCGAGGGGGCGCTCGCCGGCGCCACCACCAAGGACGCGTTCTTCGTGCGCTGCGGCCTCGGCACCACCATGAGCGCGCAGGACATCCTGGAAGGGCGGATGAACGTCGAGATCGGCATGGCGGTGGTGCGGCCGGCCGAGTTCATCATCCTGCGCTTCTCGCACAAGCTCCAGACCTCCTGACCGCTGACTTTTTAAGGAGCCACGATCATGCCTGCACAATATCCGCTGCCCGTGTTCCATTTCACCGTCGAATGGGGCGGTACGCGCGTCGGGTTCTCGGAGGTCTCCGGCCTCACCCAGGAGAACCAGGCGATCGAATACCGTGACGGCTCGTTCCCCGAGTATTCGTCGATCAAGATGCCCGGCCTGCGCAAATTCAGCAACCTCACCCTCAAGCGCGGCGTCATCAAGAGCGACAACGACTTCTTCAAGTGGCTGAGCACCGTCAAGCTCAACACCGTCGAGCGGCGCGACCTGGTGATCAGCCTGCTCAACGAGGAGCACCAGCCGGTGATGGTGTGGAAGGTCCACAACGCCTTCCCGGTGAAGGTCGAGGGGCCGCAGCTCAAGGCCTCCGGCAACGAGGTCGCGATCGAATCGATCGAGATCGCCCATGAAGGTCTAGAGGTCCAGAACGACTGATGGCCAACTACTACCCGCCGGTCGCGTTCCACTTCAAGGTGGAGGTCCTCGGCCTGCCGCCGAACGACAACGACGCCCGTTTCACCGAGGTGGGCGGCCTGTCGGTCGAGATGGGCACGGAGGAGGTCGCCGAGGGTGGAGAGAACCGCTTCATCCAGAAGTATCCGACGCGGGCGAAGTATCCGGAGCTGGTGCTCAAGCGGGGCCTGCTGCTGCAATCGCCGTTGCTCGACTGGATTCGGCAGTGTATTGAGGACGAGCGCATCGAGCCGAAGAACGTGGACGTCAAGCTGCTGAACGACGAGCACCAGCCGCTGCTCACCTGGCACCTGGTCAACGCCTATCCCACCAAGTGGGCGGTGGCCGACCTCAACGCCACGGGGAACACGGTGGTGATCGAGACGCTGCAGCTCTTCTATCAATATTTCACGCTGGACCGGAGCTGAATCATGCCGATCGTCGTCGACGAAGTGGTGATCTCGGTCGAGGTCACGAACCAGGCCGCGGGGGGAGCGGCGACCGCCCCTTCGGCCACCGAGGACAGGCAGACGACCGTCAGCGAGTGCGTGGAGCGCGTGCTGGAGATCCTGCGCGAGCGGGAGGAGCGCTGAGCCGTGAGCGACCGTGGGACCCTGGAGCGCCTGCTCATCCTGGCCTACGAGAGGCCCGACTACTCGGGCTCTCCGGTGGGGCAGTTCGAGGCGTACGTGAATCCGAACGAGATCACGATCTCCTACGAGATCGAGTACGACGGCGCCCAGGGGGCCGGCACCACCAACAGCCGGATGACTTTCAAGAGAGCCAAGCCAGGGGACCTTTCGCTCACGTTTTTCCTCGACGGCACCGGCGCCAACGGCCGGCCGACGGACGTGCAGGCGATGGTCGAGCTGTTCCAGACGGTGACCGGTTACAGCGGCAACATCCACCGGACGAGCTATCTCAAGGTGATGTGGGGCAGGATCCAGGTGAAGCGCTGCGTGCTGAAGAGCGCCTCGATCACCTACAAGCTGTTCAAGCCCAGCGGCGTGCCGCTGCGCGCGGTGATCACCGCGGTGTTCACCGACAATTCGGACGATCAGACCCGCGTGGCGCTGGCCCAGGACCAGTCGCCCGACCTCACTCACGTGCGGATGGTCAAGGCGGGGGACACCCTGCCCGGCTTCTGCGAGCAGATCTACGGCGATCCGCGGCTCTATCTGAAGGTGGCGGCGGCCAACGGCCTCGACGACTTCCGCCATCTGATCCCGGGTACGAAGCTCTTCTTCCCGCCCCTGGAGTAAATGACCGTGCCGGACCAGCGCACCCTGCCGATCTCCGCGCAGCACCGCGAATTCACCGTCAAGGTGGGTGGGCAGGAGGTGCCGCGCGAGCACCAGCTCCTGGCGGTCAACGTGGTCAAGATGGTGAATCGGATTTCCTCCGCCCGCCTGGTCTATCTCGACGGCTCGGCGTC
>Ga0308176_10001304_pt1 | contig 15606 bp, 13 predicted proteins | sample PhyCR2_3_FD_203890 | JGI IMG/M metagenome (GOLD analysis project Ga0308176, IMG submission 203890) | Soil microbial communities from UC Gill Tract Community Farm, Albany, California, United States - DLSLS.C.R2 | ecosystem: Environmental > Terrestrial > Soil > Agricultural land | place: USA...
GCGGCTGGATCTTCCCGAGCCACTCGTCGAGCATGCCATCGACGGTCTCGGGGATGAACCGCTTCTTGATCGCCTTGATCGTCGCGTAGGCGCTCTTGATGACGAAGCCCTTCTGCTTGACCTGGCTCTCGATCAGATCGACGCAGTCTGCGAGCACGAGTGGCCGAACCGGATCCTTGGCGAGCATGTCGACGAGACTTGGCATCCACGCATCCTTCCTAAGCGATGCGCGTACCATAGTGCCCTGGGCGCGAGGCGTCCAGCGCGCGGCGGAGGCGTTGTCCTGGTGCCGCGCCGCGCGGCCGTCCGTCGGGCGACGGGGCGCAGGTCAGGCGCGGATCACGGGGTGTCCGGAAACGTGACGCCGTAGCGGGCACACCGGGTCCGCATCTGCTGCTGGTCGCCCGGCGGCAGGTTCCGGAAGTGGGTCTGCGCGGACGTGGAATCGCCGTCCTGGCACGATGCTGAGACCATGATGCGCAGCATGCGGATGTTGGTCGGATCCCGGCCGAGCACGCGGCTGGCAAGCGCCTTGGCGCTCTCGAAGTCACTGCGGTCGTAGGCCTTGTTGGCCTCGTCCATCACGGCGTCGAGCTTGGGCCCCTCGAGCGCGGCTTCGCGATCGAGCGGCGGGCCGATGATCACCTGCGGCACCCCGGTGACCACGGTGACCGAGTTGTCCGGGGGAGGCGAGGGCGTCGGGGTGGGTGGGGCTTTCGGGCGGTGGTGCGCAACCGGTGGCGTACCCGGGGCGACCGGTTGCGGTGCCGGGGCCGCCTGAGAGATCTCGGGCAGCGCCGGTTGCCCGCGCACCTCGATGAACAGGTACACCCCGAGGCCAAGGATCGCCACGGCAAGGATGGGCAGGACGGCCTGTCGAACGGTCACTCGTACCCAATAGCATGCGCTGCAACGAACTTCCAACGCCTCTCCGTCACGCGCACCGACGGTGACTCACCGAGCCAGCGTTGACACATCGACGCTGGCAGGCTGATAGTTCGGCGTCATGACGAAGCGTCAGCCGTGGTTCGGCCTCGCCGGGGCCCTCCTGCTCGCAACGGCGGCGGGCTGCGGTGACAACACAGAGCAGTGCGGCCCCGGGACCACCGAGATGAACGGCCTCTGCGTCCCGGGCGCCATGACCACCTGCGGCGATGGCACCATGCTCGACCATGGCCAATGTGTGATCGATCCCGCGTCCTGCCAGGCGGGCACGGTCCTGATCGCCGATCGCTGCGTCGATCCGGCGAATGGCCTGGTCATCGATCTCGAGGAGAGCCCCGAGCCCAACGGGACCGGGATCGTGAACGGCGTCGAGGCCAGCGCCTCGCCCGCCGGCATCATCGCGCTCAAGCCGGCCGGCCAGACGTTCGTCGTCCACGGCCACATCACGCCGTTTCGCGACGCCGACGGCGACGGTCAGCTCGATCCCGACTTCGATACCTACCTGCTCACGGTCCCGGGGCCGACGCTCCTCCGCGTCACGGTCGATGGCACCGGCGGCACGCAGGGCGCGTTCTACGCGGCCGGTGACGCCCACGGCGCCCTCCCGGCCTACGAGCGCTACGGCATGAACCTCACCGGCGATACCTCCCAGCGCCGGTTGTTCCTGCCGGTCGCCGGGGGCTACGCGCTGGTGATCGCCGATACGAGATCGCTCGCGATCGGCGGCAACCCACCGCCACCGGCGGGCTCCGGTGGCGCGGCCGGCGGCCCCGACGCCGCGTACTTCGTGTCGATCACCGCGGAGCCGATCCCGGCGCCGTCGTCGATCAGCCTCACCGGCACCGCCCCCGGCAGCACCGGGACCCAGGCCGGCACGCTCGCCACCGACGAGATCAAGTTCTACACCGCGGCGCTGGGAGCCGGATCGAGCGACCTTCATCAGGTGATGCCCGGCGCCGCGGCGGCCTCGATCGCCGTCGTCAACGCCGATCAGCTCGAGGGCTACGCTGACGAGCGCTCCGGCGGCACGCCGACCCAGGCCGAGGTCACGGTCGGCGGGATCGCGCCCGGCGACACGCCGCTGGTCGCCGTCGACGCGGTCTACAACTACGGCCCCGCGCCCGAGCCGTTCACGCTGACGATCACACTGAAGTGACGCGGGCCCCCGGCCGCCCCCACAGGCGTACCTGGGTGACGGCACAACGGCGGCGGTTCGCCGCGGTTAGCCCGCCAAGGCGCACGAATCCAGCCGGTCGCCGGTTTCGGGGTACCATCGTGCCTACATGGGGACCGTTCCCAAGGCACCCAAGGCGGAAGGCGCCACCCAGCTCGCGATCAGGATCGGCGACTTCGTGCTCGATCGCTACCGCATCGTCGAGCAGATCGCGTCGGGCGGCCACAGCGTCGTGTTCCTCGGGCAGGACGAGCGGCTGTCGCGGCCGGTCTGCATCAAGGTGTTCTCGGGGCTCGGCGGCAACTCGGGCGTCGGGCGCACCAGCTACGAGCACTTCGTGCAGGAGGCGTTCGCGCTGTCGCGGCTGACCCACCCCAACACGCTGCGGATCTATGACTTCGGTCACCTCGGCCCCAAGGACGCCGACGGCATGCCGCTGCAGGTCTGCGAGTTCATGAATGGCGGGACGCTCTCACAGGTCATCCGCGAGCAGGGCACGCAGTCGCTCGCCGAGACCGTGCGGGTCATCAACGCGATGTGCCTCGCGCTCGGCGAGGCCCACGGCCTGGGCATCGTCCATCGCGACATCAAGCCGCAGAACATCCTGTTCGGCACCGTCGGCGGCAACAAGCTGCCCAAGCTCGCCGACTTCGGGATCGCGAAGTGGAGCGCCGACGACGACACCAAGAAGGAGCAGCGCGCCGAGGACACCGCGATCGTCGCCGGGCAGAAGCTCGCGATGTACTCCCCGAGCTGGGCGGCCCCCGAGCAGCTCGCCGGCCAGCCGGTCAGCCCCGCGACCGATATCTACTCGCTCGCGTGCGTCGCGGTGTACATGCTGTCGGGCAAGGCGATCTTCGCGGACGAGGATGTCTATGCGGGCTACAAGAAGCGCCGCCACGCCGACGAGCTGGTCGAGGGCGCGCTCCGGCCCCTGAACGTGCCGCCGGCGGTGATCCGGCTGCTCGCGAGGGCCCTCGCGTTCGATCCCAAGAAGCGGCTCGCCAAGGTCGAGGAGCTCGCGAGCGAGCTCGTCACCGTTCTCAAGCCATCGACCGACGACGCGCCGCGGCCTCCCCACCCAGGACGCGCGGCCGAGGCCGTGCCGGCGCCGCTGCACGCCGCGATCACCGCGCCGATCGCCAAGCAGGCCATCGAGCCGGCCGCCGAGCCGGCCTCACCGTCGCCGCTGCCTCCGCCGCCCACGCCGGTCCCTGCGGTCCCCGCCCCTGTCCCTGTCCCTGTCCCTGTCCCCACGCCCGCATCCTGGACCCCGCCGCCGACGGTCCGGCCCTGGATGGCCGTCACCCCGGTCCCGCAGGGCATGCCGCGCCCGTTGCCGCTGTCCGACGTGCCGCAGCTGGTCGGCGACCGCCGGATCCACTACATCCATGCCGCGAACAACGTTGCCGATCTGGTCGGCGGTCACAACTCCAAGGTTCGTGTGACGTTTCTGTCTGGTCCCGGTGGCGCCCGCGTGCTCCACCTCAAGGGCTTGACGTGCTTCGTCGCACATCTCGGCGGCCGGCCGTCTCCGGCGGTGCAGCTCGACCACGCCAGCGATATCGCCCTCGTCACACCGCGCGCACTGGAGATCGGCCATATCCGGGTCGCGACCGGCAGCGCGGGAATGGGCCAGACGATCTTCCCGATAGGCGCCGAGCTGGTCGGGATCGCGGCTGATGACTGCATGGATGCGATCCTGTTCGACTTTGGACCAGGATCCGAAGCATATTTCGTTTACACTCGGGGTCGGCCAATCCCCAAGTCGCGCCGAAGCTAAGTCTCGCACAATGTCACAAACTCCGCCGAACCCACCGGGTAGCCCATCGCGCCAGGCGCAACCATCGGCGTCCGCCATGAACGAGGAGTTCGTCGACTTCGAGGGTGACCCGACGTCGATCAATCAGATCCCACGCGACAGCGCGCAGGGAACGCCGCGCCCCTCGGGCGGGATGCATCCAGCTCCCGGCGCGCAGCCGCCACCCAACCAGTTCGCCTCGGCCTCGCCGTCGCTGTCGCATATCGGTGGCCCGCCGCCCCAGCAGCAGTACGGCACGAACCCGGGGCTGCTCCCGCCGGCCCACCAGCAGGGCCACCAGTCGACCCAGATGACCGCCGGCATGACGATGACCGCCGGCATGCCCGGTCCACCGATGTCCCAGGTCTCCGGCGTGATCGCGCCGGCGACGCCCTACGTCTCGCGCAGCCGGATCTACGCCTTTGTGGTCGACGAGACCGGCATGCCGATCGAGCTCGGCTCGGGCCGGTTCGCCAAGTGCTACCTCGGCGAGGAGCGCTGGGTCGAGTCGAAGACCACGCTGCGCCGGCCGGTCGCGATCAAGGCGCTGCAGCGCGGCGTCTCGGGCGAGGACCAGATGCGGTTCCAGATGGAGAAGGAGATCCTGGAGCGCGTCCAGGGTCACCCGAACATCGTCGAGCTGCTCGGCTCGGGCGAGGGCGACAGCGCGGGCTTCATCCCGCCGGTGATCCGCGACCGCGTCGAGAACGACTTCATGATCCTCGAGCTGCTCGACATGTCGCTCGAGGAGCGGCTCAAAGGCGCGCGCCAGAAGCGCCGGCGCGACGATCTGCTCGCGGTGCCCCTGCGCGAGCGGATCTTCCGCGTGCTCGAGTACATCATCCCGGTCGCGACCGCCGTGGAGTTCGCCCACCTGGTGCGCGATACCTGCCACCGCGATATCAAGCCGGCCAACATCCTCGTCAAGCTCCCCGATCCGAACCTGCGCGGCTCGCAGATGAAGATCAAGCTCGCCGACTTCAACGTCGGCAAGGCCAACGATCCCGACCTCGACGTCTCGATGACCCGGTTCCAGTCCGTCCCCGGGACCTTGTACTTCCAGAGCCCCGAGCAGGAGACCAACACCTTCGAGCTCCTCGTCAACTGCACCCAGGGCTCGCCGGAGGTCGAGTTCTTCGAGGACTTCTACATCGACATCTACGAGAACGACTCGTTCGCGCTGTTCAACCGCAACGAGATGTACTCGATCGCCGCCGCCGACCGCACGCGCAAGAAAATCCTGCTCAACCGGCCGTTTGCGGAGACGAGCGAGATCAACGTGCGCGGCCGCGTCGTCAAGAGCGTCGGGCGGCCCGCCGACATCTACTCGCTCGGCGCGGTGTTCTACTATCTGATCTCCGGCGCCTACGCCAACCCCAAGAACCTGTTCGACGCATTCCGCAAGTTCGTCGAGTACGAGAAGCGCGACGAGAACAACTCGATCGCCGCCTACATCGATCACGAGTATCGCACGATCCAGAACATTCGCGCGCCCAAGGCCGAGGGCCAGGGCGCCCCCGAGCTCGCGCCCGAGGACCGGTTCTTCAGCTACAAGCACTACCTCGACGGCAACGGCGAGCTGATCGATCCGATGATCTTGATGATCATCGCCAAGGCGATGATCCGCAACAAGCCCGACAGCTACTGCCTGTCCTACGACCTGCGCACGACCGGCATCTCGGCGATGGTGCACGACCTCCTGTCGCTCTACATCGCGTACGGCATCGATCCGTCGGCGCGCATCGCCTACTCCAACGACGGCTACCAGGCGCCCAAGAAGGGCGGCGCCGTGCGCCGCGCGTTCGACAAGTTCTTCAAGAAATAGCCGCGCGGTCGATCACGCGCTCAGGCGTTGCCGGAAGGCCGCAGCACTGCGATCGCCGAGGCGATCGCGCCGAGCACCGCACCGGCCAGCATCAGCTGGACCCCCGTGGGCTCGTCGGCGATCACCCTGACCATGCTCCAGACCCGCAGCTTGAACAGCTCGAGCGCGAAGCAGGCGAGCGAAACGCCTGCCTGCCAGGCCAACAGCGGCGGCCTCGCCAACCCGGCCACGGCCATCAGCACCGGGAGCGCGAACGCGATCAGCATGACGATGGTGCCCGGCTTGTCGCGGCCCAGCATCGCGCCGAGGTCGGTCATGAACATGCCCGCAAGACCCAGGGCGCCGCAGATCACGATGCCAAGCTTGAGATACTTCACTGGTTCACCTCCAGGTAGCGTCGGTCGACAGTACACCCGTTGACCGCGTGCGTTGCAGGGCACGGCTCACGGCCGGTTCGCATCATGACCTCGGTTCGGGGTTGGAGCCGCCGAAACTTTGCCGTAGCTTGGAAGCCATGGACCCGCTCACGACCCGGCTGGCGGAAGAATTGCTCGACGGCCTTCCGCTCGTCCCGGCGATGTCCGGTTCGATCCCCGAGATGAAGACCCTGCGCGATCGCTGCCTGGCCGCCGGCATCCCCGCGCTCGTCGGCTGCCCGCCGGGCGCCGGCAAAGGTTGAGGGACCAAGACGCACCTCCTGGTCGAGGAGGATGAGCTCCCCAAGCTGGCCGCGCTCCTGCACGACGACTGGCGGGACGGACTCACCCGCGAGGGCCTGGCGCCGGTCGACATCAACGTCGCGAGCGACGCCGAGCACCTGCCTTGCCCAGCGTGCGGGACGGCGGCGCCGCTGGAGGACGGCGCGTGCTCCGACTGCGGCCTGCAGCTCGAGTAGCCGGGTCGCGCCTGCGCTTTGCTCTAACTGGTCGACGGCGCGTGCTCGGACTGCGGCCTGCAACTCGAGTAGCTGGGCGGTCAGCCGCCGAGCACGATGAGATCCAGGAGATCGTCGAAGTCTTCGGTCTCGATCACCGTCGGATCGGTATCGTCTTCGTCGTAACCGCCCGTCACGAGGCCCGCGGGCAGCGTGGTGCCGATACACAAGATCTGCCTGGGCGGCGCACCGACGCCATCGCCATCCTGGTCGGGGTAGAGCACCGCAAAGCGAGTGAGCGTCGGATCGGCGTCGTTGCAGTCGTTGCCGCGTTCGCTGGCCAGGAACGGCGGTGGCAGCGTGCCGTTCGTACAAAGCTGCCCGCTGGCCGGCACCGTGAACCCATCGCCATCGCCGTCGATCGCACGGTAGGTCAGGAGCGCCCACCGCGTGGCATCGGCATCGTCGCAGTCATTGCCATTCGCGCTGGCCAGGAACGGCGGCGGCAGCGTGCCGTTCGTACAAAGCTGCCCGCTGGCCGGCACCGTCAACCCGTCGCCATCGCCGTCGATCGCACGGTAGGTCAGGAGCGCCCACCGCGTGGCGTCGGCATCGTCGCAGTCGTTGCCGATGGGTGCGGCGTAGTACGGCGGCAGCAGCACGCCCGACGTGCAGCGCATCCCCAGCGCAGGTGTGGTGAACCCATCACCGTCGAAGTCGACCGCGGTGTACATGAGCGAGGCCCACACGGAGCCGTCGGTGTCGTCGCAGTCCGTGCCGCTCGTGGAGAAGCCCACCGGCGGCGCGCCACCGGTACACGCGATCTGGCTCGCGCCGGCGCCGAACCCGTCGCGATCGGCGTCGACGAAGATCGTGAGCGCGATCGACACCGCTGGATTGGTGTCATCGCAGTCGAGCGATAGGCCCCCCGGCGCAGCGGTTAGGTAGCCGGCCGGCAGCGTTGCTCCGCTGCACACCACGCCGACCTCCGCCACCACGGCGCCGTCGCGATCGGCGTCGCGAAAACTGTATGGCAGGTTCTGCCAGCGCGTCGGATCCACCGGCGCACAGTCGCCGCCGACCGCGACAAAGCCAGCCGGCAAGTCACCCGCGGTGCAAAACGACATCGCCAGGCCATCGCCCACGCCGTCGCCATCGGCATCGACAAAACCGGTGACCCGCGTGAACACGGTTAGATCCGCATCATCGCAGTCGGGCTTGCCGGGCACGGTCGAGTAGCCTGCTGGGAGGCTGGCCCCACTGCAGATCATGCCGACTATCGCGACGGTGTGCCCGTCTCCATCGGCGTCGCGGAAGCTGTACGCGAGGTTCTGCCAGACGATCGGATCGTTGTCGTCGCAGTCGACGTCGGCCGGGTAGCCATCGTGATCCGCGTCGATCACCGGCGATGCATCGGGCCGCGCGGCATCAGGTAATGCAGCATCGGGCTGCGGCGGACCATCCTTGGGCGTCTCGCCCGTCGAGGCACACGCGGCCGCAAGCGCGACAAGGCACGCCAACATCCCCAGAGCAACACAGCGCATCACCGTCGTGCGTCCTGTTGGCGGAATCAGGGCGTGCGAGCGATGAGCTTGCAGCTGAACATATTTTCGAACGTGCCTTGAGCGATAAAGTTCAAGGCGAACTGGAACTTGCCAGGCTTCGCCATGGCGAGCAACGCCAGTCGATCACAACGAGCAGGACCATCAATGCTACTGTTACTGGAGTTGATTATTGAATAAATTAGCTCGGTGGGAGCGCTCTGGCCCGAGATGATTCCGGTGACCACGATCAAAGACGGGGAGCCTGCCCCTATCTCGACCGCGTCGACCGTGTCATAGACGGCGCTGCTTCTAGCGACGTCAGCTGCAGCCGCGGGCGTCGGCGAGATAAACGAAAGAGCGATGATGGCGAGGCAGGTGACGAGGTGACGTGTCATGGCTACTCCAGGTGCAGCGGTTCAACCGACGTCTTGAGGTGCAGCGGTTCCACCGACGTCTTGCGGCTCGTGCAGCACCCTGGCAGCGACCGTGCTGGTTGGACCAGCACCGCCCCGGCTGCTATGGGACCGCCGGAACGTTGCGTCGCGCGCTTGTCCGCTACCCTTCATGCTGCCATCCCCTACAAACTTCGGTGGCTCAGAGATTACCCGCTGGCGCTATCGCCTGCAATCCCCCAACGGCGCTGCTTCGACGCGTTGCCTGATTGTGCCACCGCCTTGCCGTTCAGTGACATGAGCTCCCAAGCTCTCCAAACTCCTGCACAACGGCTTGCGCTCCCTCTCGCGCGCAACGACCTGGCGCTGATCGAACGCAACGCCGCGAGCGACGCCGAGCACCTGCCTTGCCCGACGCGCGGGACCGCGGCCCGGCTGGTCCACAGCGCGCGCTTCGACTGCGGCCTGCAGCTCGAGTAGCAGCGGTCAGCCGCCGAGCACGATGGCTGCCGCGGTGATCCCGCAGGCCGCGCGCTCACGGATAGACGATCTGCTGCTTGGCGCCGGTCGTCTTGTTACCATGGAAATCCGTGGCCGTCGTCGTCCACGCGAACCGGTACGACGCCAGCGTGTAGCCTGCGTTGCAGGAGTCGATTGCCTGGACGGCGAGCGCTGTCCACACCCCGTTCGAAACGGTGGCGCCGACGCTGCCCGCCTGCGTCGCGACGGTCGGGCTCGAAATGGACTGCGTATCGCTACAGATGTTGCCGCTGCAGCACAGCCAGCTCTCCTCGGTCACCATCGTCACGTTGCTCACGCCGCCACCATCGATCGCCGAGGAGACCGCGAAGACCTCCTCCCCCAAGGCGACGTGGTGGATGAACGAGCCGGGGTTGGTGACGATCGCGACGTAATCGCCACCGGTCCATACGCCGTCCCAGGTGGCCGGTGCCGTCGTATCTATCGCCGGGACCGTCGTGCTGGAAAAGTACTGGCAATCCGTCGCGCCCATCGTGAGGCAGAGAAAGATCGGAGCACACACCATCGCGGATCTTGGGATTCTCATGACAAGACAGATTCGCCTCGTTCGCGGGTGTGTCTGCGCTCTCCCTGACTCCCGCTAACAGTGCGCCAACCGAACAGCGCATCGACCCCGGATACGGGGTAGCACGTCCAGATCCTGCGTGTAGGTGGTTGACTATGTGCGGCCAGGGCGTGCGCGCCGACCAGCAGGAACCGGACGTCATGGCGCGATATGGCGCGATAGCGCGTGCTGAGACTCGTGCCATGTGGGGGGAGCGCCAGCGTAGAGGCGGCACGCCGGCACGCCGGATCGCCTCGACGCCGGAGATCCGTTCTTCGATCGTGAGGCCGATCCAGGAGCGAACCTCGTCGGTCGCCGCCCTCGAACTTTGTCCGCTTCGCGAGCGGTCTCACCGGCCCCGCCTGGCAAGGTCGCGCGGGTTGCGCACGCGGGGCACACACCGTAGATTGCGCCGTCATGTCGACGCTCGAGCTACCAGCGCAGATCGCCAAGCGGCGCACCTTCGCGATCATCGCGCATCCCGACGCCGGCAAGACCACGCTTACCGAGAAGCTGCTCCTGTTCGGCGGCGCGATCCAGCTCGCCGGTGCGGTCAAGGCCCGCGGCGACCGCCGGCGCGCCCGCAGCGACTGGATGAAGGTCGAGCGCGAGCGCGGCATCTCGGTCACCACGTCGGTGATGACGTTCGACTACAGCGACTGCACGTTCAACCTGCTCGACACGCCCGGCCACGAGGACTTCAGCGAGGACACCTACCGCACGCTCACCGCGGTCGACTCGGCGGTCATGGTGATCGACGCGGCGAAGGGCATCGAGACCCAGACCCGCAAGCTGTTCGAGGTCTGCCGGCTGCGCGACGTGCCGATCACGACGTTCATCAACAAGATGGACCGCGAGGGCCGCGATCCGTTCGAGCTGCTCGACGAGATCGCCCACGATCTGCAGCTCGAGGTCGTGCCCGCGAGCTGGCCGATCGGCATGGGCCGTGAGTTCCGCGGCTGCTACGACCTGTTCGCCGATCAGCTGATCCTGATGGAGCGCACCCGCGGCGAATACCTCCAGGAAGGCATCACCGTCGCCGGCCTCGCCGATCCCAGGCTCGACGAGCTCCTGCCCGATACGGCGGTCGCCAAGCTGCGCGAGGACGTCGAGATGGTGCGGGGCCTGTGCCCGAAATTCGATCTCGAATCGTACCGCGCCGGCCACCTGACCCCGGTGTTCTTCGGCAGCGCCGTCAATAACTTCGGCGTCCGCGAGCTGCTCGCCGGCGTCGCCCGGCTCGCCCCACCTCCGCGCTCGCAGCCCGCCCGGGAGCACCCGGTCCTGCCGACCGACCCGAACGTCTCGGGCTTCGTGTTCAAGATCCAGGCGAACATGGATCCCAAGCACCGCGATCGCATCGCGTTTGTCCGGCTCGCCTCCGGCCACTTCACGCGCGGCATGAAGCTCACCGTCCCGCGCACCGGCAAGGCGCTCGGCGTCCACAACGCCATGCTGTTCCAGGCCAACGAGCGCGAGCTCGCCGAGGAAGCCTGGGCCGGCGACATCATCGGCATCCCCAACCACGGCACCCTGCGGATCGGCGACGCGCTCACCGAGGGCGAGACCCTCCACTTCACCGGCATCCCGAGCTTCGCCCCCGAGTTCTTGCGCCGCGTCCGCGCCGATGATCCGATGAAGGCCAAGCACCTCGGCCGCGCCCTCGAGCAGATCGCCGAGGAGGGCGGCGCCCAGGTGTTCAAGATGTTCCTGGGCTCGGACTTCATCGTCGGCGTCGTCGGCGCCCTGCAGTTCGAGGTGCTCGCCGACCGGATCCGCTCCGAGTACGACCTGCCCTGCCACTTCGAGGCCACCTCGTTCGAGGTCGCCCGCTGGGTCGACGCCGACGACCCCAAGCTCATCAAGAAGTTCGCCGACGCCAACCGCGACAACATCGCCGAAGATCACTCCGGCGCCACGGTCTTCCTCGCGCGCAACGACTGGCAGCTCAATCGCGCCAAGCAAGACTTCCCGCAGCTCCGCTTCCTGCAGAACCGCGAGCAGGCCCCGCTCACCCAGGCCTCGGCCTGACACGATCGGTCGTCGCCGAGCGCGAAGATCTCGACTTCCACGGCAGCTTCGAGCCGCACACGAACTTCGCGCGCCGCTCACGGCCGATCCGGCGGATCCCGATCCCAACGCCGGTCGCTCACCGTCACCGCCGCACTTCACAGCTGCCTCGACGCACCGGCCACCCCGCCCCCGCCGGCCCCGCCGACCACCTCGGCCACGACCGGCACCCGCTCCGGGGCCCCCACTCCGGGCCGCGGCGCCGGGCCAGATCCGGATCCGGAACCTCCCGCGGGGGCCGAACCCTCCCACGATCGCCCCGCCGCCAAGATCCACAAGGCGACCGGCCGCACGCACCCCAAGCCCGCAACCAAGTCGCCGGCGACGAGGTCGTGCGTAGCTGGTGCGCTCGTCGCGCTCGTCGCGCGCCGTTTCGCACAGGAAACGGCCCCCCACGACCGCCGACGAGCTGGCGCGCCGGCCATTCGCTTATCGCGCAAGACCCGCTGCGCCAGTAGGAATCGAATCGACTGTCCCCGGTCCCGTTCTCCGGAACGAACTCGGGGGCGCGATGCTATCGACGCCGTGTCGGTGTTCGATGCCATCGCTCGTTTGGAATGCACGCACAATCGCAACAAGGTTGAAATCAATGCGCACAAGAACAATGACGCAAGAATCTCTAGCTCGAGGCAGATGGTTATTCGCAGGCACGCTCAAGCGGCAGGCGAACCTGGTGGTTGCCGCCGCGCTGTGGTCGGCCGGCGCCCTCGCCGCTTGCAGCAGCAGCGACCACGGCAGTCCGCTCCCCGACTCCGGCAGCCCGCCAGACCCGGGCTCCCCCGCGGTGGTACGCAGTTACATCGAGAGCCAGATTCCGGGTGGCCTCGCGAAGCTCCAGGTCCCGGCGACCGACGGCGCCATCCCGGTGCCGGCGGCTCCGCAGGGCTACGCCGGCCGCTTCGACACGACCGAGGCGAAGCGGTTTCTCGGGAAGCTGCTGTTCCACGACCCGATTCGCACCTCGCGCGTCAACACGAATCAAGGTCAGCCGCTCGGCTTCCCCAGGGCGACGGCGTTCGGCGGAACCATCGGAATCACCGATTCCCCGGATGGGCGCCCCCCGCCGGCGCGTTCGCGAACACGACCACAGCCAGCGTCCAGCAGGTCTACAACAACACCCTCCAGACCGGATCCTGCGGCTCGTGCCACATCGGCGAGGCTGCGGGGAAGGCTGGCCAGCAGCTCAATTTCAACACCGGCGGCGAGGGTCGCGGCTACACGGACGCGAACGGGGCGTTCTTTCCGCGCCGGCGGCCGATGGCGTCGCTCATCAAGCTGCGCACCGAGCCTGTGTTCCCGGGCGATGCGCTCGTCGACGCGCTTCCCACCTGGCCGACATCTTCATGCTGAAGGGCGAGCGCATCGTCACCACGCCGGCGCTGTTCTATCACAACATCGGAGAGCCCACCCTCAGCCTCATTCAGACCGGGCGGCTCGACCAGCTCGATAGCGTCGGTCGGCTGTCGCCCTCGCTGGTCGGCTTCGCCTTCAACAACCGCCTCCTGTTCGGCGGCTTCGCCGGTGAACCTCACACCACCAGCGGCTCGCTGCAGCCGTCTTCGATCCTGCTCGATCCGCCGTTTGACGATCCTCCGGCCGAGAACATCACGTTCCTGCTGCTCGACGCCCACCGGATGCTCGATCTCGGGGCCAAGTCGCTGCAAGGGGTCCCCGCGTTTGTCCAGGCGTTCCGTGAGGCGTTCCCGGCCGAGGCCGCGGCGTCCGACCACAGCGGCAAGCTGGACGACCTGGTCAACAACTTCACCCGGGCGCGCGCTGTGGCGACGTTCCTCCGGACCGCCGTCACCCGCAACACGCCGTACGACAAGTTCCTCGCCGGCGATGATCACGCCCTGACCCCGGCGCAGCTGCGTGGTGCCAAGCTGTTCTTCACCCCGGCGGCCAGCGGCGCGGGTGGAGCGGGTTGTGTCAGTTGCCACAGCGGACCGATGCTCAACAAGCAGGCCAACGACCCCGACGTCGCGGGGATCGGGCAGTTCGTCGAGGAAAATTTCGTGAACGTCGGGATCGGCGATCACCCGGTCCAGGCGCTGACGGCGCTGGCGAAGGGGCACGCCACCGCCTACCACGCGGAGGACACCGGCCGTGAGGAGGTCACCAAGAACCCCGACCACCTCTACAAGTTCCGCTCCTTGACGATGCGTCAGCTCAAGGACGCTCGGCAGTTCTTCCACAGCGGCGCGCTCACCCGCGTCCGCGATGTCGTCGCCTACTTCAACGCCGGCGTCCCGGCAGACCCGACCGCGGGCGCCACCAGGACGCTCGACCCAAGGTTCACCAGCCCCCGTGGCGCCGGGACGACCGGCCTGGGCCTCACCGAAGCGCAGCTCGACGATATCACCGACTTTCTCGAGAACGGGCTCTACGACCCGACGTTCGCGGCGTCGTTCCAGCCCACCGCCGACGATCTCGCGTACTCGACGAAGCACCCGAGCTTGGCAGCGAAGGGTGCCAAGGACGGGCTACTCCTCAGCGGGGCGGCGATCGACGACAACGATCCGCTCGCGAGGCGCGACCAGGGCCTCGAGTTCCTCGACGTGACCTCGCAGGTGACGATGACCCCCACGACCGCAGGGAACCAGGACACGTGGCTCGTCACCAACAGCAGCGCCGCGGTGATCGACACCCACCTCCTCGTGATCCTGACCAACCTCGCGCCCGGCGTCACGGTCGACGCAGCGTCGAAGACCACCGGCCAGGCGCTCCCTGGCGGCAAGGCGTCGGGGGAGCCGGCCGGCGAGCCGTACTACCGCGTCTTCCTCCCGAGCGGCGTGCTGAACCCCGGCCAGTCGGTCGCGCTGACCGTGACTCGCACGGGTGGGGGCTCCAGCGCCTCGTATACGCCGAGGCTGCTGTCCGGGCAGGGCAAACCGTAACAACGACGAACGCCAGCGCCGGGTGCCCTCGCGAGGCCCGATCGATTCCGACCAACCTACTGACGTGGCGCGATACCTCCGCGCGGTAGGTCTGCAATCACGATACCCGTGGCTCGCGACAGCGCTTCGCGGGCAGCACACATGTCATACGCCTGTCCTTGGGTGTCCCCGGTGCTAGCGCACCGCACAGGACCACGATCGCCGGGAGGCGCCTGAAGATCGCTCGGCGTGACACAGGTATGGGAATCGAGACATTTGCGCGCTCGGCGCGTACGTGAACCCGAGATATGGATCTGGCCGTCCCGCGTCAAGAAGCAGCCTCACGACCGGCGAACAACCGACATCGGCGCGGACGGTGAGCAGCGCAGCGGACCGCGAACTCGAGTCATCCTGCTCGAGTCTTCAGCGAGGCCGGCTTCCGGAGATGACGTTGCACAGGCCGGATCGAGGAATGGAATGACCGAGAGCGTACGCGGATCATGAGAGGCCCGAGCGCGAGCATTCCCTCACGACCGTTCTCATGTTTTGTGTCCTCGACGCCGGTGGCGACCGGCGGTGTGAGCTGCACTGCACTAGGACTGCAGGCCCGATGCGGAGCGACATCACGTGTGAATTCCTTGTTAAACGAATCCCGGCATGATGCGGCAGATTATCCGGCATTAGTGGAATAATTGATGTGCATTGAATATCGCCTTGCGGATCCACGAGTGCCTGCCGCGGCGATGGACAAACCGCGTTCATGAAGCCCCTCCCGCCGGGAGCAACACCAGCGCCCCGCGATAGCCGCAATTCACCACTCGAATCAAGTAGTCGCAGAAGCCAGAAACCGCATAAGAGGAGTAGTAGATGAAAAGTAGCATTCGCAGCAAAGTACGGCATCAAACCAGGACGCTCGCGGTGTGCAGCGGGGTCCTCATCGCCGGAGGGATCGGCGCAGGGTGCGCAGATGCGCCCGATGACCGCGAGCCGGTCAGGTTTTCATCCGCCGAGCAGGGTCTGA
>Ga0308176_10001305_pt1 | contig 15604 bp, 8 predicted proteins | sample PhyCR2_3_FD_203890 | JGI IMG/M metagenome (GOLD analysis project Ga0308176, IMG submission 203890) | Soil microbial communities from UC Gill Tract Community Farm, Albany, California, United States - DLSLS.C.R2 | ecosystem: Environmental > Terrestrial > Soil > Agricultural land | place: USA...
GCACGACTACTCGTACTACCTCGGCTTCACCGAGGCGAACTACAACCTCCAGCAGGACAACATGGGCCGGGGCGGTGTCGCCAACGACTTCGAGACCGGCAACGCCCAGGCGGGAGCCCTCTCCGGTGGGACGCCGTCGTACCTCGGACGCGACAACGCCAACCAGATCACGCTCCAGGACGGCACCCCGGGCATCACCAACCAGTACCTCTTCCAGCCGATCGCGGGCGCGTTCTACTCCCCCTGCGTCGACGGCGGCCTGGACATGAGCGTGGTCGGCCACGAGTACACCCACGCGATCAGCAACCGCATGATCGGCGGTCCCGACGAGGGCATCACCTCCGAGCAGGGCGGCGCCATGGGCGAGTCCTGGGGTGACCTGACCGCGGGCGAGTACATGTTCAGCCACGGCTACTCGACCGGGGCCAACCCGTGGGTCGTCGGTCCGTACGCCACCGGGAACAAGAAGGCGGGCATCCGCGACTACGCGATCAACAAGAACCCGCTCAACTACTCCGACTACGGCTTCGACAGCACCGGCGTCGAGGTCCACGCGGACGGCGAGATCTGGAACGGCACCCAGTGGCAGGTCCGGCAGGCACTGGTGAAGAAGTGGAACGCGCGGTTCCCCTACACCGACAAGGCGCTCCAGCTGAAGTGTGCGCAGGCGGGCACCGACCGGAGCCCGCTCCCGCCGAGCCGCTGCCCGGGCAACCGTCGCTGGATCCAGCTGGTCTTCGACGCGTTCCTGCTCCAGCAGGGCGCGACGTCGATGCTCGACGCCCGCGACGCCATGCTGGCCGCCGACAAGATGCGCTTCGGCGGCCGGGACCTGAAGGTCATGTGGAACGCGTTCGCCAGGCGCGGCATGGGCAAGGGCGCCACCACGCCCAACGCCGACTCGGGCAGCCCGAAGCCCAGCTTCGCCTCGCCCAAGGCTCGCAACGCCACGGTGGCGTTCAAGGCACCGGGCGCCGGCAGGCTCTACGTCGGCAGGTACGAGGCCCGGGCCACGCCGGTGGCTGACACGTCCCCGAAGACGAAGCCGGGCAACGTCGTCCACCTGGTCCCCGGGCGTCACCAGATGCTCTTCGTGTCCGCGAAGCGCGGCTTCAAGCGGTTCGTGGTGACGGTGCGACCGGGCCAGCACCGGACCGTGCGCGTGCACGCCGCGAAGAACCTGGCGTCCGGCACGGGCGGGGCGAAGGTGATCGGCGCGAGCAAGGGGTCGCTCAACCCGAAGCTGCTCATCGACGGCACCGAGGACACCAGCTGGGGCGGCGTCAGCTCCAGCAACGTCGACGCCACGCGCCCGTTCGTGGCCGTCGACCTCGCCGGCCGGGTCCACACGGTCCGACGGGTGCAGGTGAGCGCCATGCTCAACCCCGCCCCGGCGAGCGGCACCGAGGTCCCCCTGGCCGCCGACCCCGACTCCGGGTCCCGGTTCACGGCGCTGCGCCAGTTCGCGCTCGAGGCGTGCGTGAAGCACTGCTCCGGGGCCCGGGCCACGTGGAAGCGGTTCTACACCTCGAAGGCCGGAGCCTTCCCGGCCATGCGCCCCCGCCCGGTCGCGCCCAACCTGGTCCTGCGCTCGTTCAAGGTCCCGGCGACCCGCGCGGCGGCGATCCGGTTCGTCGCCCTGGAGAACCAGTGCACCGGCTTCGCCGGCTACGCCGGTGAGCAGGACAACGACCCGACCAACGACACCGACTGCAAGTCGGCGTCCGACCGGGGCTCGATCGTGCACGCCGCAGAACTGCAGGTGTACTGACCCCACGCAACGGGCACGTGGACGAACGGGTGGGCTCTCTCGGGGGAGTCCACCCGTTGGTCGGTCCCGACCCCCTTCCGGCTTGCGCCGTGCAGGGCGATTCCGAAAGTGTGGTGGCATGGTCGGTCGTATCCCTGTCATGAATGTCATGCCCGTCGTCGATCTCGGTCGACAGCCGGCCAAGGCGACCATCGGCGAGCCCTTCCCGGTGTCCGCGACGGTCTTCCGCGAGGGGCACGACAAGCTCGGCGCCGAGGTGGTGCTGACCGGTCCCGACGGACGTCGTCGAGCTCCGGTGCGGATGGTCAAGCACCCCGAGGTCCCCGACCGGTACGACGCGTGGGTCACGCCCGACGCGGTCGGCGCGTGGACCTTCGAGGTGCAGGCGTGGTCCGACCCCGTGGCGACCTGGCAGCACGCCGCCGGCCTCAAGATCCCCGCCGGAGTGGACGTCGAGCTCATGTTCACCGAGGGCCGGCTGCTGCTCGAGCGGGTGCGGGACGGGCTCGGCAAGACCGACACGCACGGGCACGGCATCCTCGAGGGCGCGATCGACGCCGCGGGCGACGTGCACCGCCCGGTGGGCGCCCGTCTGGGGGCGCTCCAGTCCCCCGAGCTCGACGCGCTGCTCCTGGCCAACCCGCTGCGCGAGCTGGTCACCGTCGAGGGGCCCTACCCGGCGTACGCCGACCGCACCCGTGCCCTCTGCGGCAGCTGGTACGAGTTCTTCCCCCGCTCCGAGGGCGCGACCCGCGACCCGGCGACCGGCACCGTGACCAGCGGCAACTTCCAGACCGCCGCCAAGCGTCTCGACGCCGTGGCGGCCATGGGATTCGACGTGATCTACCTGCCCCCGATCCACCCGATCGGCGAGGTCAACCGCAAGGGCCCGAACAACACGCTCTCCCCCGGCCCCGAGGACACCGGATCGCCCTGGGCCATCGGCTCGAAGGACGGCGGCCACGACTCGATCCATCCCGATCTCGGTGACTTCGACGACTTCGACGCCTTCGTCGAGCACGCCCGCGAGCTTGGCCTGGAGGTCGCCCTCGACCTGGCGCTCCAGGTGGCGCCCGACCACCCGTGGGTCACCAGCCACCCGCAGTGGTTCACCACCCGCGCCGACGGGACCATCGCCTACGCGGAGAACCCGCCCAAGAAGTACCAGGACATCTACCCGGTCAACTTCGACAACGACCCGACCGGCATCTGCCGCGAGGTGCTCCGGGTCGTGCGGCTGTGGATGTCCCACGGTGTCCGGATCTTCCGGGTGGACAACCCGCACACCAAGCCGCTGGCGTTCTGGGAGTGGCTGCTCAAGGAGATCCGGCGCACCGACCCCGACGTGCTCTTCCTCTCCGAGGCGTTCACCCGCCCGGCCATGATGCACGGCCTGGGGGCGATCGGCTTCCACCAGTCCTACACGTACTTCACGTGGCGCAACGCCAAGTGGGAGATCGAGGACTACCTGCGGGAGCTGGCCACGGAGTCCGACCACCTGATGCGGCCGAACTTCTTCGTCAACACCCCCGACATCCTGCACGCCTACCTGCAGTACGGCGGCCCCGCGGCGTTCAAGATCCGCGCAGCCATCGCGGCGACCGGCTCGCCGAGCTGGGGCGTCTACGCCGGCTACGAGCTCTTCGAGCACGTGGCGGTCAAGCCGGGCAGCGAGGAGTACCTCGACTCGGAGAAGTACCAGATCCGCATCCGCGACTGGGACGCCGCGGAGCGTGAGGGCCGCACCCTCGCGCCGTACCTCACCCGGCTCAATGAGATCCGCCGCGCGCACCCCGCGTTCCAGCTGCTGCGCAACGTGCACGTCCACCACAGCGACGACGAGAACATCCTGGTCTTCAGCAAGAGCACGGCCGGTGCCGACGGGCCCCATCCCGACGGACACAGTGACGTCGTCATCGTGGTCGTCAACGTCGACCCGCACGCCACCCGGGAGACCATGGTCCACCTCGACCTCCCGGCCCTCGGCCTCGACTGGGGCGACTCGTTCGTCGTCCACGACGAGATCACCCACGAGGACTGGAGCTGGGGCCAGCACAACTACGTGCGGCTCGACCCGTCCCACGAACCCGCCCACATCCTGACCGTGAGGAGCCCCCGTTGACGGACGTCTCGAGCGACATGCAAGCAGGCTCGACGGCCGACGGGACGACTCCACTGGTGGACCCCGACGTTGACCCCTTCCCGGACACCGTGGGCAGCACGCCCGACTGGTTCAAGACCGCGGTGTTCTACGAGGTGCTGGTGCGGTCCTTCCGGGACTCCAACGGCGACGGCACCGGCGACTTCAAGGGCCTCACCGAGAAGCTGGACTACCTCCAGTGGCTCGGGGTCGACTGCCTGTGGATCCCGCCCTTCTTCAGCTCACCGCTGCGCGACGGCGGGTACGACGTGGCGGACTACACGAACATCCTCCCCGAGTGCGGCACGGTCGAGGACTTCCACCACCTCCTCGACGAGGCGCACAAGCGCGACATCCGCGTGATCATCGACTTCGTCATGAACCACACGAGTGACCAGCACCCGTGGTTCCAGGCCAGCCGGGAGGACCCCGACGGGCCGTACGGCGACTTCTACGTGTGGTCCGACACCGACGAGCTCTACCAGGATGCACGGATCATCTTCGTCGACACCGAGCCGTCGAACTGGACCTGGGACCCGGTCCGCCAGCAGTACTACTGGCACCGGTTCTTCTCCCACCAGCCGGACCTCAACTTCGACAACCCGGCCGTTCACGAGGCGATGCTGGACGCGATCTCGTTCTGGTTCGACATGGGCCTCGACGGCTTCCGCCTCGACGCCGTGCCGTACCTCTACGAGCGCCCCGGCACCAACGGCGAGAACCTGCCCGAGACCCACGAGTTCCTGAGGAAGGTCCGCAAGTTCGTCGACGACCAGTACCCCGGCAAGGTCCTCCTCGCCGAGGCCAACCAGTGGCCGGCCGACGTCGTGGACTACTTCGGCGACTTCGAGTCGGGCGGCGACGAGTGCCACATGTGCTTCCACTTCCCGGTGATGCCGCGCATCTTCATGGCCGTCCGTCGCGAGTCGCGCTTCCCGATCTCGGAGATCCTGGAGCAGACGCCGCCGATCCCGCACGGCTGCCAGTGGGGCATCTTCCTGCGCAACCACGACGAGCTCACGCTGGAGATGGTGAGCGACGAGGACCGCGACTACATGTGGGGCGAGTACGCCAAGGACCCCCGCATGAAGGCCAACATCGGCATCCGGCGGCGGCTGGCGCCACTGCTCGACAACGACATCAACCAGATCGAGCTGTTCACGGCCCTGCTGCTGTCCCTGCCCGGCTCCCCCGTCCTCTACTACGGCGACGAGATCGGGATGGGCGACAACATCTGGCTCGGTGACCGCGACGGCGTGCGCACCCCGATGCAGTGGACCCCGGACCGCAACGCTGGCTTCTCCTCGGCCACCCCCGGCAAGCTGCACCTGCCCGCCATCCAGGACCCGGTCTACGGCTACCAGAGCGTGAACGTCGAGGCGCAGCTGGAGAACTCCTCCTCGCTGCTGCACTGGACCCGCCGGATGATCCAGGCCCGCCGCCGCCACCAGGCGTTCGGCCTCGGCTCCTTCATCGACCTGGGTGGGTCGAACCCGACGGTGCTCTCCTACGCCCGGGAGCACGAGGGCGACGACGGCCGTCGCGACGTGATCGTGTGCGTCAACAACCTCTCCCGCTTCCCGCAGCCGGTCGAGCTCGACCTGCGCCGCTGGGAGGGCATGATCCCGGTGGAGCTGCTGGGCGGCGTCCCGTTCCCGGCGATCGGCGAGCTGCCGTATCTCCTGACGCTGGGTGGGTACGGCTTCTACTGGTTCCGCCTGACCGCGCCCGAGACCGACGAGGGGATCACCCTGTGACAGACCCGCTCGAGCTACTCCAGCCGTTCATCGAGCAGTCCCGCTGGTTCGGCGGGAAGGGGCGTACGTTCACGATCACCGGCGTGCGCCGGCTCGGCGTGGTGCCCCGTCACGTCGCCGAGGGCCCACGGGTCGCCATCGACCTGGCGACGCTGTCCTACACCGACGACGGCGAGGACGAGTACTACCAGCTCCCGCTGGCGTTCTACACCGAGCCGCAGGCCCGGCTCGAGCACGCCTACGTCGGCGAGTGGCCCGACGAGGACTTCGGCACCTCCCACGTCTACGACGCGCTGCACGACCGCGAGGCGATGGCCTGCTGGCTGCGCTCCTTCGCCGACCCGCCCGAGGGGCCCCTGGCGTTCCACCGCCTGCCCGGCCACGAGCTCGACCTCGAGGCGCACTCCACGCTCTTCAGTGGCGAGCAGTCCAACTCCTCGGTGGCCTTCGGTGACGACTCGCTGCTCAAGGTCTTCCGCAAGATCACCCCCGGGGCGAACCCCGACATCGCGATCCACGACGTCCTCACCCGCGCCGGGTCCGACCACGTGGCCGCGCTCTACGGCTGGCTCGAGTGCGCGGCCCTGCGGCAGGAGGGCGAGACGGGCGACGCGGTGCTCCAGCTGGCGATGCTCCAGCAGTTCCTGCGCACCGCCACCGACGGCTGGGACCTCGCGCTGGCCAGCGTCCGCAACCTCTTCGCGGAGGCCGACCTGCACGCCGACGAGGTCGGCGGCGACTTCGCCGGGGAGGCCGCCCGGCTCGGGGAGGCGCTGGCCGAGACCCACCAGGCCCTGGCCGAGCACTTCCCCGTCGAGGAACGCCCCGGGAACGACCTGGGCGCCCTGGCCGCCGCGATGAACCAGCGGCTCGACGCGGCCCTGGAGGTCGTGCCCGACCTCGCGTCGTACGCCGACGACCTCCGGCGGACCTTCTCCGCGCTGAGCGCCCTCCCCGGCGTACGGGTCCAGCGGATCCACGGCGACCTGCACCTCGGCCAGACCCTGCGCACCGTGCGCGGCTGGAAGATCGTCGACTTCGAGGGCGAGCCCGCCAAGCCGCTGTCGGAGCGCGTCGTGCCCGACTCGCCCTGGCGCGACGTGGCCGGCATGCTGCGATCCTTCGACTACGCGCCGAGGGTCGTGGAGCGCACCTGGGGCGAGGACCTCGGGGACGCCACCGAGCAGCGCGCCTACAGGGCCGCCGAGTGGTCCAAGCGCAACCGGAAGGCCTTCCTGTCCGCGTATGCCGGCCGCGACCTGACGCCGGAGGAGCGGACCCTGCTCGAGGCCTACGTCGCGGACAAGGCCGTCTACGAGACCGTGTACGAAACCCGCAACCGTCCGGCCTGGGTGGGTATCCCGCTCGCGGCCGTGGCGAGGATCGGAGTGTCATGACCAGCACGCCCACCATCAAGCCCGTCCCGGTCGAGGAGCTCGACCTGATCGTCCGCGGCGAGCACGGCCACCCGCACGCCGTGCTCGGCGCCCATCCCCACGACGGCGGTGTCACCGTCCGGGTGCTGAAGCCGCTCGCCTCCTCGGTCACCGTCCGCCACGCCGGCCCCGCCGGATCCTGGGTGGAGACCGAGCTCAGCCACGAGCACGACGGCGTCTGGGCCGGGGTGCTGCCGGCGACGGAGGTGCCCGACTACCGCATCTGCGTCGCGTACGGCGGCGAGCCGACCGAGCTCGACGACCCCTACCGGTTCCTCCCGACGCTCGGCGAGGTCGACCTGCACCTGATCAACGAGGGGCGCCACGAGCAGCTCTGGGACGTGCTCGGCGCCCACGTGCACCACTACGAGACCCCGATGGGCGAGACCATCACCGGCACGTCGTTCGCCGTGTGGGCCCCCTCGGCGCGTGGCGTGCGGCTCAAGGCCTCCTTCAACAACTGGGACGGCCGCGAGCACCCGATGCGGCAGCTCGGCACCTCCGGGGTGTGGGAGCTGTTCGTCCCCGGCGCCGGCACCGGCACCGGCTACAAGTTCCTGATCCTCGGCGGCGACGGCCAGTGGCGCGAGAAGGCCGACCCGATGGCGTACCACACCGAGGTGCCCCCGGCCACGTCGTCGGTGGTCTTCGAGTCGTCGTACACGTGGGGCGACGACGAGTGGATGACCTCCCGCGCCGGCAGGCAGCCGGCCAGCGAGGCGATGTCGGTCTACGAGGTCCACCTCGGGTCGTGGAAGAAGCACCACGGCGGCGGGCTCTACTCCTACGCCGAGCTGGCCGACCACCTGGTCCCCTACCTGACGGACCTGGGCTTCACCCACGTCGAGTTCCTGCCGGTGATGGAGCACCCCTTCGGCGGCTCGTGGGGGTACCAGGTCACGTCGTACTTCGCTCCGACGTCGCGCTTCGGCGACCCCGACGGGTTCCGGCACCTCGTCGACAGGCTCCACCAGGCCGGCATCGGCGTCATCGTCGACTGGGTGCCCGCGCACTTCCCCAAGGACGAGTTCGCGCTCTCCCGCTTCGACGGCACGCCGCTCTACGAGGACCCGAACCCCTCGCGCGGGGAGCACCCCGACTGGGGGACCTACGTCTTCAACTTCGGCCGCCGCGAGGTGCGGAACTTCCTCGTCGCGAACGCGCTCTACTGGCTCGAGGAGTTCCACATCGACGGCCTGCGCGTCGACGCGGTCGCGTCGATGCTCTACCTCGACTACTCCCGCGAGCCCGGCGAGTGGACGCCCAACGTGCACGGCGGTCGGGAGAACCTCGAGGCCGTCCAGTTCCTGCAGGAGATGAACGGCACGGTCTACAAGCGGGTGCCCGGCGCGATCACGATCGCCGAGGAGTCCACGTCGTGGGAGGGCGTCACCAGTCCCACCTCGGAGGGCGGCCTCGGCTTCGGATTCAAGTGGAACATGGGCTGGATGCACGACTCGCTGGGCTACATGCAGCACGAGCCGGTGCACCGCTCCTACCACCACGGCGAGATGACGTTCTCCCTCGTCTACGCCTGGTCGGAGAACTACGTGCTCCCGATCAGCCACGACGAGGTCGTGCACGGCAAGGGCTCGCTGCTGCGCAAGATGCCGGGCGACCGGTGGCAACAGCTGGCCAACCTGCGCGCCTACCTCGGCTTCATGTGGGCCCACCCCGGCAAGCAGCTGCTGTTCATGGGCGCCGAGATGGGCCAGGAGTCCGAGTGGGCCGAGGCCCGCGAGCTCGACTGGTGGCTGCTCGACCACCCCGAGCACCGCGGCGTCCAGTCGCTGGTGCGCGACCTGAACCGCGTGTACGCCGACACTCCGGCCGCGTGGACCCGCGACAACGACCCCGGCACCTTCCAGTGGATCGACGCCAACGACGCCGGCCGCAACGTCTTCTCGTTCATCCGGCGCGGCGCCACCGGCCCGGACCTGATCTGCGTGGCCAACTTCGCCGCCATCCCGCACGAGGGCTACCGGCTCGGGCTGCCGCAGACCGGCGTGTGGGACGAGGTGCTCAACACCGACGCGGAGTCCTACACCGGCTCGGGCGTGGGCAACATGGGCTCGGTGACCGCGGTCGAGGGCGACTGGTCCGGCCAGCCGGCGTACGCCGACATCGTGGTCCCGCCGCTGGCCACGGTGTGGTTCAGGCGCCGCGACTAGGGTTGACGCGTGTCCGAGCAGCCCACCACCGTGTCCACCGTCGCCGACGGGATCGCGCGCATCGAGTGGGTCCCCGAGCTGCACGACGAGGGACTGTCCGCGGCCGTCGAGGTCGTACGCCGTGAGGTCGAGGCGGCGCTCGCCGCGCACCCGCGCGTGGAGGCCCTGGTCGCGCCGGACGACGAGCTCGCCCAGCGGGTCGCCACCTGGTCCGGGCTGCGCCGCGAGGGCGTGATGCGCGGGGTCACCGTCGACGGCGCGACGGTCGACCGGATCGTCTACGCGCGCCTGGTCACCGATGCGCCGGCGCACGAGCCGGACGGGTTCCGGGCGCTGCTCAACTCGTTCCTGCCCCGCAAGCGCGCGATCAGCCAGATGCTCATCCGCGACCACGACGAGCGCGTGCTGCTGTGCCAGCTGACCTACAAGCAGGACTGGGACCTCCCCGGCGGGGTGGTCGAGGTCGGCGAGTCCCCGCAGCTGGCCGTGGCCCGCGAGGTCGAGGAGGAGCTGGGCCTCGAGATCGCCGCCGGCGGGCTGCTGCTCACCGACTGGCTGCCGCCGTGGCGCGGCTGGGACGACGCGCTGTGCCTGGTCTTCGACGGCGGTGCCCACGAGGCCGCCATCCTGGACCGGATCGTGAAGCAGACCCGCGAGATCCGGTCGGCGGAGTTCTGCACGATCGAGCAGGTCGAGAAGCGCTGCGCGGACTTCACCGCGCGCCGGGTCCAGGTCGCGCTGGACCAGCTCGCCCAGGGCGGCGGACGGGCCACCACCTACACAGAGTCCGGGATCTGACCGCCTGGCCCTCCCCAACGGGCCGGAAAACGGGTACAGATGCCCTGTGACCACCTACGTCTTCGACTTCGCACAGGGGAACAAGGACCAGAAGGACCTGCTCGGCGGCAAGGGCGCCAACCTCGCCGAGATGACCAACCTCGGTCTGCCGGTCCCACCCGGGTTCACGATCACCACCGAGGCCTGCCGTGCCTACCTCGAGCACGGCAGCCAGCCCGACGACCTCGCGGAGGAGGTGAGCGAGCACCTCGCGCGCCTCGAGGAGGCCATGGGGCGCCGGCTCGGCGACCCCGAGGACCCGCTGCTGGTGTCGGTGCGCTCGGGGGCCAAGCACTCGATGCCCGGGATGATGGACACCGTCCTCAACATCGGGCTGAACGACGAGTCGGTGCACGGCCTGGCCACGCAGAGCGACGACGACCGGTTCGCGATGGACTCCTACCGGCGGCTGCTGCAGATGTTCGGCTCGACGGTGCTCGGCATCGAGGACGAGGTGTTCTCGACCGAGCTCGACGAGCTGAAGCGGCGCAAGGACACCACCGCCGACCTCGACCTCGACGTGGACGACCTGCGCGAGCTGGTCTCGGCGTTCAAGAAGGCCATCGAGGAGCACGCCGGCCGACCGTTCCCACAGGACCCGCGCGAGCAGATGGACCTGGCGGTCCGGGCGGTCTTCGACTCCTGGAACACGGACCGTGCGGTGCTCTACCGCCGCCAGGAGCAGATCGGCGAGGGCGGCGGCACCGCGGTCAACATCCAGGCGATGGTGTTCGGCAACCGCGGCATGACCTCGGGTTCGGGGGTCGCGTTCACCCGGGACCCGGCGTCCGGTGCACAGGGTGTGTACGGCGACTACCTGCAGAACGCGCAGGGCGAGGACGTGGTGGCGGGCATCCGCAACACCGTGTCGCTGGCCGACCTCGGCGACATCGACAAGAAGTCCCACGACGAGCTCCTCGAGATCATGCAGACCCTCGAGGAGCACTACCGCGACATGTGCGACATCGAGTTCACGATCGAGCTGGGCAAGCTGTGGATGCTCCAGACCCGCGTGGGCAAGCGCACGCCGGAGGCGGCGTTCCGGATCGCCATGGACATGGTCGACGAGGGCCTCATCGACCTCGACGAGGCGCTGGGTCGCGTCAACGGGGCCCAGCTCGCCCAGCTGATGTTCCCCCGGTTCGACGAGGGCGCCGAGCGGACACTGCTGGCCAGGGGCATGAACGCCTCGCCCGGCGCGGCGGTCGGTAGGGCGGTCTTCGACTGGGCGACCGCGGTCGAGTGGGCCGAGCGCGGCGAGGACGTGATCCTGGTCCGCAAGGAGACCAGCCCCGACGACCTCCACGGCATGGTGGTCGCCAAGGGCATCCTGACCAGCCGTGGCGGCAAGACCTCGCACGCCGCGGTCGTGGCCCGCGGCATGGGCCGCACCTGCGTCTGCGGCGCCGAGGCGCTCGACGTCGACGTCAGGGCGGCGGAGTTCACGGTCCGCGACGGCAAGACCGTCCACGAGGGCGACGTCATCTCCATCGACGGCACGACGGGCGAGGTCTTCGACGGCGCGGTACCGGTGGCCGACTCGCACGTGGTCCAGTACTTCGAGGGCCGCGACGTCGACGACCCGCTGGTCGTGGCGGTCGCCCGGCTGATGGAGCACGCGGACTCCCAGCGCCGGCTGCGGGTCCGCACCAACGCCGACACCGCGGACGACGCGGCGCGGGCCCGTCGGTTCGGTGCTCAGGGCATCGGGCTGTGCCGGACCGAGCACATGTTCCTCGGCGAGCGCCGCCAGCTGGTGGAGGACCTCATCGTCGCCGACGACGAGGCCGGCCAGCAGAAGGCGCTCGACGCGCTGCTCCCCCTGCAGCGCCAGGACTTCACCGAGATCCTCGAGGCGATGGACGGGCTGCCGGTGACGATCCGGATGATCGACCCGCCGCTGCACGAGTTCCTGCCCGACTTCACCGAGCTGTCGGTCGCGATGGCGCTGGCGGACACCCGCGGGCACCGCAAGAAGCGGCAGCGCAAGCTGCTCGAGGCGGTCCGGCGGCTGCACGAGCAGAACCCGATGCTGGGCCTGCGCGGGGTGCGCCTCGGGATCGTGATCCCGGGTCTGTTCACGATGCAGGCCCGGGCGATCCTCGAGGCCGCGGCGGCGCGGACCAAGGAGGGCGGCGACCCGCGGCCGGAGATCATGATCCCGCTGGTCGCCTCGGTCCGTGAGCTGGAGATCGTCAAGCAGCGGATCATCGACGTGGCCCGCGAGGTGCGCGACGAGACCGGCGCCGACCTGTCGTTCATGATCGGCACCATGATCGAGCTGCCGCGCGCGGCGCTCACCGCCGACAAGATCGCCGGCGCCGCCGAGTTCTTCTCCTTCGGCACCAACGACCTGACCCAGATGACCTGGGGCTTCTCCCGCGACGACGTGGAGGCGGCGTTCTTCGGCGCCTACCTGGACCAGGGCATCTTCCCGGTGTCGCCGTTCGAGTCGCTGGACACCGAGGGGGTCGGGTCACTGGTGAGTACGGCGGTCCGGCTGGGTCGCGAGGCACGTCCCGACCTGCACCTCGGCATCTGCGGGGAGCACGGAGGCGACCCCGCGTCGATCGGGTTCTTCGACGAGGTCGGCCTCGACTACGTCTCGTGCTCGCCGTTCCGCGTGCCGGTCGCCCGGCTGGAGGCGGGCCGCTCGGCCGTCGGCGCCCACGGCAAGGGGGACTGATCCCGGGCGCAGCGCCACCAGGACGCCCGCGATGAGGACCGGGTCGGCCGCGATGAGGACCGGGTCGGCCGCGGCGTCATGCTCACCCGACACGGCCGGCACCTCGTCGACGCCGGCTCGCGCCTTCTCAGCGACCTCGAGGAGGTCGAGGCGGGGCTGCACCGGCAGGCCGGCGCGGTCTCGGGCCGGCTCAGGCTGACCGCTTTCTCCACCGCCATGCGCGGCCTGGTGGCGCCCGTCGTACGCCGCCTGCGCGACGAGCACCCGGACCTCACGCTGGCGCTCACCGAGCGCGAGCCCTGGGACACCGTCGACCTGGTCGCCTCCGGCCAGACCGACGTCGGCGTGGTGCACAGCTGGGGCGACGTCCCGCTCGCCATCCCCGGCCACCTCGCCACCACTCCCCTGGCCTGCGACGTCGCCGACGTGGTCGTCCCGCTCGACCACGGACTGGCCGGCCGCGCACGCGTCAGCCCGCGCGACCTCGTCGACGAGGACTGGATCGCCACCCCCGAGGGCACCATCTGCCGCGAGTGGCTGACCCGGATGTACGACGGCACCGGCAGCCTTCCCCGGATCGCGCACACCTCGATGGAGTTCGACTCGCACCTCGCGCTGGTGCGGGCGGGGCTCGGGATCGCGCTGGTGCCGCGCCTGGGCCGTCAGCCGCTCGGCGAGGAGCTGGTCGCGCTGCGCGCCCACGACCCGGTCCCCACGCGCGACATCGTGGCGGTCCACCGGCGCTCGATGACCGACTCCCCCGCCGTCAGCGCCGTGCTGGACGCGCTGGCGGACTAGTCGACACGCAGGCTCAGGCAGGGCGGCGCTAGAACAGCGCCGAGGCGAGGTTCTGCCGGCCGCGCAGCACCCGCGGGTCGTCGTTGCCGACGGCCCCGAAGAGGCCGAGCAGGTGCTCGCGCGCCTTGTTGCGGTCGTCCCCGGAGCTGCGGCGGACCAGCTCGACGAGGCGGTTGAACGCGTCGTCGACGTGGCCGCCGAGCATGTCGAGGTCCGCGACCATGGTCTGGGCGTCCACGTCGTCGGGGTTCGCCGCCGCGACCTCGCGCGCCTTCTGGAGGTCGACGCCCTGGGTGCGCTGCAGCACCTGGGCCATCGCCAGCCCGGCCGCGGCCTCGGCGTCGGCGGGGTTCGCGTCGACGAGCTTCCGGTACTCCACGACGGCACGGTCGATGTCGCCGTCACCGAGCGCCTCCTGCGCGGCGGCGTAGCGCGGGTCGACCTGCTCCTCCTCGCCCTCCTCGGCGGCGGCGGCCGGCGCGGCCGTGCGCGGCTGGTGCCGGCCGGTGATGCCCTGGGTGGTGAGCTGCTGCATGACCTGGGTCAGGGCCGTGCGCAGCTCCTCCAGCGGCAGCACGTCCTGCAGGAGCGGCGCCGGGCGGCCGTCGATGACGGCGACCACGAGCGGGATCGACGGGATCTGCATCGCCTGGGCGATGGCGGGCGCCGCGTCGATGTCCACGAGACCGGCGAGGAAACGTCCCTCGAACTCCGCGGACAGCGTCTCGAGGTCGTCGGCGAGCTGGCCGCTCTCCGGCATCCGGGTGCGCGAGTAGAACACCAGCACCACCGGCGCGGTCATCGAGGCCTCGATGGTCGCCTGGAAGTTCTGCTCGGAGATGTTCACGGCGTACGCCGAGCCCGACTCGCCGCCGGCGGCCCCCGCCGGAGCACCGCCGGTCGTGCCTGTCGGGGCACCACCGCCCGGCGAGGCGGGTGCGGGGCGCTTGAGGGCCGAGAGGTCGATCGCTCCGGGACGGCTGAACGGCTGCTGCGTCATGCGGTCAATCCTAGAGAGCACCGGCCAGCCCGAGCGCCACGGCCTCTTCAGGAGCCGGCGAGGTCCCCCCGCGATGGTGGATCAGAACCGGGCGGGTTCGCGGTACTCCCCCCACTCGGCACGCAGCGCGTCGCAGATCTCGCCCAGGGTCGCCTCGGCGCGGACGGCCTCGAGCATCGACTCGATCATGTTCTCGTCGGTGCGGGAGACCTCGACCATGCGCTCCACGGCGGCCCGGGCGGCGGCGTCGTCGCGCGACCCGCGGCGCGCCGACAGCTCGCGCACCTGCTCGACCTCGACCTCGTGCGAGACGCGCAGGATCTCCAGGTCGTGGGTGACCGAGTCGGTGTGGCAGTTGACGCCGACGATCCGCTTCTCGCCCTTCTCCAGGGCGGTCTGGTACTGGAAGGCGGCCTCGGCGATCTCCGACATGAACCAGCCGTCCTCGATGCCGCGCAGCAGCCCGCGCGTGATCGGCCACTCGGCCTCGTCACCGGTGGCGCCGGTCGAGCGGCGCATCGTCTCGGCGAGCCCCTCGGTGTCGGCGTGGGTGAGGGTCGAGCCGCCCATGGCCAGGATCTTGTCGAAGATCTCGTTGGCCTCGGCCTCGATCCGGTCGGTGAGGGCCTCGACGTACCACGAGCCGCCGAGCGGGTCCGCGACGTTGACGACGCCGGTCTCCTCCATGATCACCTGCTGGGTGCGCAGGGCGATCTCCGCGGCCTGCTCGCTGGGCAGCGCGAGGGTCTCGTCGAGGGCGTTGGTGTGCAGCGAGTTGGTGCCCCCGAGCACGGCCGAGAGCGCCTCGATGCCGGTGCGCACGACGTTGTTGTAGGGCTGCTGCGCGGTCAGCGAGACGCCGGCGGTCTGGGTGTGGAACCGCATCCACTGGGCCTTCTCGGTCTTCGCGCCGTAGACGTCGCGCATCCAGCGCGCCCAGATCCGGCGGGCCGCGCGGAACTTCGCGATCTCCTCGAAGAAGTCCACGTGGGCGTCGAAGAAGAACGA
>Ga0308176_10001308_pt1 | contig 15582 bp, 12 predicted proteins | sample PhyCR2_3_FD_203890 | JGI IMG/M metagenome (GOLD analysis project Ga0308176, IMG submission 203890) | Soil microbial communities from UC Gill Tract Community Farm, Albany, California, United States - DLSLS.C.R2 | ecosystem: Environmental > Terrestrial > Soil > Agricultural land | place: USA...
GTCGGCCCGCGGGTCGTCGGTGACGGTCACGCCGACGCTGGCGCCGGACCAGGCGGTCACCCCGCCGGTCAGCAGGTATGGCGAGCTGATCTCGGCCACGATCCGCTCGGCCAGGCGGGCCGCCCCCGCCACGTCCAGCTCGGTGCAGAGCAGCACGAACTCGTCGCCGCCGAGCCGGGCGACCAGGTCGAGGTCGCGGACCACCGAGCGCAGCCGGCGGGCGGTCTCCCGGAGCAAGTCGTCGCCGGTGGCGTGCCCGTAGGTGTCGTTGACCCGCTTGAGCCCGTCCAGGTCGACGGCGATGACCGCGACGTGCCCCGCCTGGCCGGCCGCCCCGTCCAGCGCTGCGATCGACCTGCGCAGCCGGTCGACCAGCAGCAGCCGGTTCCCGAGTCCGGTCAGCGGATCGGTCAGGGCCGTCCGTCGCAGCTCCTCCTGCACCCGATGCCGCTCGGTGACGTCCTGGGCGGAGCCCCACACCCGGACCGGCCGGCCCTTGGCGTCGTGCTCGACCTCGCCGCGTACGGCCAGGTGCCGGACCTCGCCACTGGTCAGCATCATCCGCTGGGCCAGCTCGAACGGTCCGGGCCGGGTGAACGCCTCGGTCAGCGCGGCGGCCACCCGCTGCCGGTCGGCCGGGTGGGTCACGTCCAGCCAGAGCCGCGGGGTCACCATGACCGACTGCGGCACCAGGCCGGCCAGCCGGTACATCTCGTCGGTCCAGGACATCCGGTCGCGCCGGCCCGGCGCCTCCCACTCCCAGCTGCCGACGTGAGCCAGCCGCTGGGTCTCGGCCAGCAGCCGCTCGCTGCGGCGCAGCCGCTCGGCCGCGCCCCGCTCGCTGCTGACGTCGGTGAAGCAGACCACGACGCTGCGCCGGCCGTCTTCGGCCGGCGGCAGCGGGGACGCGGTCGCGCTGACCAAGCGCAGCTTCCCGTCGGCCCGGACGACTCGCAGCATGTCCGCGCTGGCCACCCGCTGCTCCCGCAGGCAGATCGCACTCGGCCACTGGTCACGCGGCAACGGCGACCCGTCCTCCTGCTGCAACACCCAGTTCGGCGAGCGGCGCATCAGCTCGTATCCGGGCTCGCCGAGAATGCGCTCCGCCGCCGAGTTGACCATGGTGATCCGGTCGTACTCGTCGACGACCAGGATGCCCTGCTCGACCGAGGCGAGCACGGTGCGGTATTTCTGCCGGCTGGCCGACAGCGCCTGCTCGCTGCGCCGGCGCTGGTCCCGGGCCAGCGCGAAGTCGAGCCGGCTGCTGGCCACCCGACCGAGCCGGGCCAGCAGCGTGACGTCCTCGTCGGTGAAGTAGTCGGGCTGGTCGGAGCAGACCAGCAGCACGCCGATCGCCCGCTGCCGCTGCCGCAGCGGGAGCGAGACGGTGGAGCGCAGGCCGAGCGAGCGGGCGGCGGCCCGGTCACCGCGCGGGTCGACGGTCGCGTCGGCGCTGCGCACCACCTCGCCGCGGCGCAGCGCGGTGCCGCACAGCGTGCCCTCCACGGTGTTCAGCGTGCCGAGCTGGTCGCGCAGCATCCCGGAGGTGGCGGCGAACAGCAGCTCACCGGGCTCGGCCGACTCGAGCAGCTGCACGGCGGCGCCGCCGGCGCGGACCAGCGCGCGGGCCCGCTCGACGCAGAGCTCCAGCAGCAGCGACGGCTGGGCAGGCGCGCACGCGATCTCCTCGATCGCGTCCAAGGCGGCCGCCCGCCTGAACGCGCTCGGCTCAACGGCCGGCCGCTGCTGGTCGTCGGTCACCGTCGCCTTTCGTCTCGACCCCGGTGCGCAGCGTACCGTCCAGTAGCCAGGATGGAACCGGTCCGAGTGGGTTGGATTCGGGCAACCGGGGGCAGGTGGACGGCATGACCGGTCACCCCCCGTCGCCCCTGGTCGCCGCCGTCGGGCTCGTCGCGACCGCAGCGGACGGACTGCGGCGGCTGCCGCACGCACTCGGCTCGGCCGGGCACGCCGCCCTGCGCCAGTACGACGAGTTCGCCGTCCGCGGGCAGCAGCTGCTCGCCGGCCACCCGCCCGAGGACGCCGGTGTCCCGCCCGGTCCCCGCGGGCCCGCCCGCGGCGAGCACGTCCCAGCCGACCCGTACGAGACGGTCGCTCCCGTTCCGCCGGTGTCGCCCCAGCCGCCGATCGGGCTGACCGAGCCGGTCGTGCTCCCCGAGGACGTGCAGGAGGACGTCGCGCAGCTGACGCCGGGTGCCGACCTCGGCCACGACGAGCTGCCGCTGCCCGACTTCGACCACCAGACGGTGCCGCAGCTGCGCGGCCGGCTGCGCACGCTCGACCTGGCCGAGCTGGTCCAGCTGCGCGACTACGAGCAGGCGCACGGAGCGCGGCTGCCGGTGCTCACCCTGCTCGACAACCGCATCGCCAAGCTGCTCGCCGGCACCGAGGGCTAGTCGGCCAGTCGGCGGCGGTCAGTAGCGCAGGAGCTCCTCGGTGGCCGGCAGCCGGCCGTTGACCCGAAGCCGGCGCAGCCAGCCCTCCCAGCCTGGGCGCTCCCGCAGCGTGCGCAGCGCGTCCCGGGCGCCGTCCCGGTCGCCCCGGGCCGCCGCCGCCAGCGCACCGTGCAGCTCCCGGACGCCCTCCGGCGCCTCCTGCGCGAGCAGCTCGTAGTCGCCGGTCTCGTACGCGCGCTGCAGCCGCAGCAGCCGTTCCAGCTCGCCGACCGGATCAGCGGCGTCGTCGACGCGCAGGTCCACCAGCACGCCTTCCCAGGGCGCCTCGTCGTCCCTGCTGCCGGAGACCACGATCAGCGCGGCCGACTGCCGGCCGCGCAGGTCGCCGCCGGCCGTGTCGCCGGCCCGCAGCGCGGCGACCAGCCGGGCCGCGAGATCCCCGGACGCCTCGGCGTACCCCTCCGCGACCGACGGGACGACCGACCGGGAGGCCAGCATGTTGCCCTGTGCGCTGGAGTCGGCGCCGGTGCGGTGCCCGCAGGCGGACAGGCAGCCGACCCCGGTCCAGGCCGCGGGCGCCCCGGCCGGACCGACGACCGCGACCTGCCGCTGGTCGGCGTCCTGGTCCTCGGCCAGCAGCCGGTCCAGCGCCTGCTCGGCGGCGTCCCCGGCGGCGAGCCGGTCGAGCAGCCGGGGGCCGTAGCCGCGCTGCGACAGGGCCTGCGTGGCGACCGCGCCGACCCCGGCCCTGGCCCACGGCGCCGCCCGGCCGACCGCCAGCGCGCAGGTGGCAACGGCCACGCCGAGCTGTCCGGTCGCCGGATCCCGCGCCACGATCGAGAACGTCATGTCGGAGCCGACTCTAGAGGGGCCGGCGGCCGGCTAGAGCGGCCGGACCCCCGGCACCTGGGTGCCCAGCGTCGCGGTGACCCGCTCGGCCTCGACCTTCGCGGTCAGCCGCGCGTCGTCCGGGTTGGCCACCAGGACCACGGTCGCCGCCGCGGCCAGCGGCACCAGCAGCCCGTCGAGCCAGCCGGTCGGCGTGGTCCACGGCTGGGTGGACAGCACCCGGTCACCGGCGAGCAGGCCGAGCTCGGCGGCCCGGCGCAGCGCGATCTCGACCAGGTCGCCGGCGGAGACGGTGTTGCCGCCGGCGTCCAGCGCCGGCACGGCGTCCGGTACGGGGCGTCCGGACCAGTGGTCGCCCATCGCCAGCACGTCCACGGAGTAGTCGCGGGCCCCGGACGGCGGGCCGTCGGCGAACCCGCGGCCGAGCGGGGCGAGCGAGAGCGCGAACACCTCGTCGGCGGCGGTTGCCTCGGCGACCCGGTCGGCAGTCGCGAACGCCACCGCCGCGCCGGCCGGATCGGTCCCGACCACCGCGGCCGCGGTCCAGGCGCCGAGCAGGATCGCCGCGGCCTGCCAGTGCGCCGGCAGCAGCACCGCGACCCGGTCGCCCGGCGCGGCGCCCACGTCGTCGCGCAGCAGGTTGGCGGTCTTGGCCACCCAGTTGGCCAGCGAGGTCGCGGACAGCTCGGTCCGCTCTCCGGTCGCGTCGTCGTAGTAGGTCAGCAGCGGGCCGGCCGGGTCGCGCAGCAGCGCGGCGGCCAGCAGGGCGTCGGGGGCGGACATAGTCGGCAACCCTAGGCCGTGCGGCTCGCCGTCCGGACTTCAACCGTTCGGCGGCTGTTGCCCGGCAGAGTGTCCGGCTGACCGGGCCTGCGGCTCCCTCCCGCACCTGCGTGCACCCGTCCGGCAGCGTCGTCGTGACGTGGTCCGACCCCGACCGCGCCGCGGCGATCATGCACTCCGGCGTGGCCGGCCGACGCGGCTTCCCAGCAGCGTCAGTTGATGCAGGTGGTGTCGGCGGCGGTTCGGGCGTCGGCAGACGCCTTCGGGGACCCCGACGCCACCGGTGCCTTGCTCGGCGTACCCGCACCGATCGAGCTGAAGTCGGAGCCGAGCACCAGCTGGACGCCGCTGACGCCGTCGCGCTGCACCAGCGTCGCCGAGGGGACCACCGCGAGCACCGCGCGGGCGCCGGCCTCGCCGCCGGCGCCGTACCGGATCTCGGTGCGGCTGTAGTCCTGCCGGTCCGCGTTGCCGGTGCCGCCGACCTTGAAGCCGGCCTTGGTGAGCCCGCTGGCGGCCTGCGCGGCCAGGCCCGACCGGCCGCTGCCGTTGAAGACGGTCACGGTCACCTCGCCGCGCGGAGCCGGCTTGACCGCGGTCTTCGGCTTCGGCGGGTTGATCACCGACTCGAAGAACCGCGGGATCGCCGACTCGTCGACGAGGATCACGTCCTGGCCGTTGCGGACGCCGCCGCCCTCGGTCGGGATCGTGGTGAACGTGACGTTGCCGGCGGCCAGCCCGCGCAGCTGGCCGGCGAGCTGGATCGGGTCGAGGTCGGCGTCCATCCGCATCGAGCTGCCGACCGCGTCGAGCAGCCGCTTCAGCTTGATCGGGTTGGTGAGCACCCCGAGGCTGGTCACCTTCCGGAACACCGCCGACATGAAGTACTGCTGGCGGACGATCCGGTCAAGGTCGCCGCGGGGCAGCCCGTGCCGCTGCCGGACGAACGCCAGCGCCTGCTTGCCCTCGATCGTCGAGACGCCCTTGGGCAGGTCGATGCCCGAGAACGGGTCCTTCTGGGCCTGGTTGAGGCAGACCTGGACGCCGCCGACCGCCTTCGTGATCCGGTAGAAGCCGAGCAGGTCGACCTCGACGTAGTGGTCGATCTTCAGCCCGGACAGCTCGCTGATCGTCTCCACCAGCTTCTGCCGGCCGCGGTCGGGGTCGGCCTTGGTGGTGCCGCAGTCGGTGGCGCCGTTGATGTACGCCGAGTTGAGCTTGTGCTGCCCGCTGCAGCCCGGGATGGTCACCCACGAGTCGCGCGGGAACGAGACCGCGGTGGCCTTCCGGCCATCGGCCGGAATGTGCACCAGGATCATCGTGTCGGTCGAGTTGGTGACCTGCTCGGTGGTGGACAGCTCCTTGAGCTCGGCCGGGGTGGCGTTGGTCCGGTCGTCGCTGCCGACCAGCAGGATGTTCGTGTCCCGGCCGTCGACGTCGTCGTGGGTCGCGCCGATCGCGTTGACCCGGTCGACCTTCGTGCTGAAGTCGCGGTAGAGGAACCACATCACGCCACTGGCGACCAGCACGAGCACCGACAGGAACGCCGCGGTGACGCGCAGCGCGGCGACCAGCCGGGAGTGCCGGCCGCGGGGCGCCCGGACCGGTGCCCGGCCGGCCGCCGGCACGTCGTAGCCGCTGAGCCCGTCGGGCCGGTACGAGCCGCGCGGGTCGAGCTCGGGCGGCAGTTGACCGCCGCGCCGACCCCCGGGGTGACTGCCGTGCGGGTCCTGGCCCCGGCCGCCGCGGGAACCACCAGTGCCGCTGCCGCGGTAACCGGCCGAGCCGCCGTTGCCGCGGGAGCCGGAGCCGTCGGCGGAACCGCCACGCGACCGGCCGCCGGGATTCTGGCCGCGCGGCGGCCGCGGTGGCTGGCCACGGCGCGGGTCGAACTCCGGCGGCAGACCGTCCCTCGGACCGCTCACTGTGCGCTCACCGGTCTGCGACCCACCTCGTCTCAGTGCCCCCGCCGCATGCGAGGGGAACCTTCACTCCCGCAGACGTGCCTCGCCCCCGGAATGTTGCCCCTGTACTCAGCGTCACCAGCATGCGCGGCGAGCGTAACCCGGTCGACTGGGCCGGGAGCGTCGGCCGCGGTCTGTCACACTCGTCGGCGTGTCGGTGCAGACCGCGCGCCGGCCGAACGCAGTTACCGACCACGGAGGTCGCGCCCTGATGCGCCTGTTCGTCACCGGCGGCGCCGGTTTCATCGGCTCCCATTACGTCCGCAGCCTGCTGCAGGGGGCGTACCCCGGGTACGAGGAGGCCGAGGTCACCGTCTTCGACAAGCTGACCTACGCCGGCAACCTGGCCAACCTGGCGCCGGTCGCCGACAACCCGCGCTACCGATTCGTGCAGGGTGACATCTGCGACCCCGTGGCGCTGGAGGCGGTGCTGCCCGGCCACGACGCGGTCGTGAACTTCGCCGCCGAGACGCACGTCGACCGGTCGATCACCGGCGCCGCCGACTTCGCGATGACCAACTTCGTCGGCGCCCAGCAGGTCTTCGACGCGGCGCTCCGGCACAAGGTCGGCCGGGTCGTGCAGGTGTCCACCGACGAGGTGTACGGCACGATCCCGGACGGCTCCTGGCGGGAGGACCACCTGCTCGAGCCCAACTCGCCGTACTCGGCCGCGAAGGCCGGTGCCGACCTGCTCGCCCGCGCGTACGCCCGCACGTACGGGCTGCCGATCTCGGTCACCCGCTGCTCGAACAACTACGGGCCGTACCAGTTCCCGGAGAAGGTCATCCCGCTGTTCGTCACCAATCTCATCGACGGCGCGCACGTGCCGCTCTACGGCGACGGGCTCAACGTCCGCGACTGGCTGCACGTCGACGACCACTGCCGCGGCATCCAGCTGGTGCTGGAGCGCGGCGCGCCGGGTGAGATCTACAACATCGGCGGCGGCCGGGAGCTCACCAACAAGGAGCTGACCGACCTGCTGCTGCAGGCCACCGGTCGCGGCTGGGACTACGTCGACTACGTGACCGACCGGCTCGGCCACGACCGGCGCTACTCGGTCGACCACTCCAAGCTCGCTGCGCTGGGCTACCGGCCGCGGTACGCGTTCGAGGACGGGCTGGCCGAGACCGTGCGGTGGTACCGGGACAACCGGGCCTGGTGGGAGCCGCTCAAGGCGCGCGGATGAGGCTGCTGGTCACCGGCGCCGGCGGCCAGCTCGGCGCCGACCTGCTCCGGGTCGCCCGTGGCCACGAGGTGGTCGGGCCGACCAGGGCCGAGCTGGACGTCACCGACCCGGCCGCGGTGGAGCGGGTCGTCAAGGAGGTCCGGCCGGACGCGGTGCTCAACGCCGCCGCGTACACGGCGGTGGACGCGGCCGAGACCGACGAGGCGACCGCGGCGGCGGTCAACGCCGAGGCGCCGGCCACGCTGGCCCGGGTCTGCGCGCTGCACGGTGCCGGGCTGGTGCACGTGTCCACCGACTACGTCTTCGCCGGCGACGCCGACGCGCCCTACGAGGTCGACGCGCCGGTCGGGCCGGCGTCCGCGTACGGGCGGACCAAGCTGGCCGGCGAGCGCGCGGTCCGGGAGCTGCTGCCGGAGCGGTCCTGGGTGGTCCGTACCGCCTGGGTCTACGGGGCTGGCGGCGGCAACTTCGTCACGACCATGGCCCGGCTGGAGGCGACCCGGGACACCGTCGCGGTGGTCGACGACCAGCGCGGCTCGCCGACCTGGTCGCGGGACCTCGCCGCCGGCCTGCTCGCGCTGGTCGAGGCCGGCCCGGCGCCGGGCGTCTACCACCGCACCAACGCCGGCGAGACGACCTGGTACGGGCTGGCTCGGGCGGTCTTCGAGGAGCTCGGCGCCGACCCGGACCGGGTCCGGCCGACGACGACGGCGGCGTTCCCGCGGCCGGCCCCGCGGCCGGCCTACTCGGTGCTGTCCCCGGCGGCCTGGCTGGCGGCCGGGCTGCCGGCGCCGCGGCCGTGGCGGGAGGCGCTGCACGCGGCCTTCGCCGAGGTCGGCGACGCCTTTAGACCGGCCTGACCGACCGGTGCGCGCCGGGTCGGGCGGGCGCGGCTACGCTTCCGCTGGTCCTCTTTCGACCGGCCTGACCGACCGGTGCGCGCCGCCTCAGGCCGGCGCGGCTACGCTTCCGCGGGTCCTGCCTGGGTAGCAGCAGGGGAGGCGACCGAGCGGAGGCAGCGGTGACGGTGCGCAGGCAGCGAGCGGTGGTGACGGGCGGCGCCGGGTTCCTCGGCTCGCACCTGTGCGAGCGGTTGCTGCACGACGGCTGGGACGTGCTCTGCCTGGACAACTTCGTCACCGGCGACGCCGGCAACGTCGCGCACCTGATCGGCATCGGCCCGTTCCGGATGGTGCAGGCCGACGTCACCGACTACGTGCACGTCACCGGCGAGGTCGACCTCGTGCTGCACTTCGCCTCGCCGGCCTCGCCGGTGGACTACCTGCGGCTGCCGATCCACACCATGAAGGTCGGCGCGATCGGCACGCTGCACACGCTCGGCCTGGCCCGGGAGAAGGGCGCCCGGTACGTGCTCGCGTCCACCTCGGAGGCGTACGGCGACCCGGCCGTGCACCCGCAGCCGGAGTCCTACTGGGGGCACGTCAACCCGGTCGGCCCGCGCGGCGTGTACGACGAGGCCAAGCGGTTCGCCGAGGCGCTGACGATGGCCTACCGCCGTACCCACGACGTCGACACCGGCATCGTACGGATCTTCAACACGTACGGGCCGCGGATGCGGCCGGACGACGGCCGGGCCATCCCCACGTTCATCCGGCAGTCGCTGGCCGGCGAGCCGATCACGGTGGCCGGCGACGGCGCGCAGACCCGCAGCGTCTGCTACGTCGACGATCTCGTCGACGGCATCCTCCGGCTGGCCGGCTCCGACCTCGCCGGCCCGGTCAACATCGGCAACCCCGGCGAGTTCTCGGTGCTCGAGCTGGCCGAGCTGATCCGGGATGCGGTCGGCTCCGCCTCGCCGATCGAGTTCGTGCCGCGGCCGCAGGACGACCCGACCGTGCGGCAGCCCGACATCACGCTGGCCCGCGCCGAGCTCGGCTGGGAGCCGGCGGTGTCCCTGCAGGACGGGCTCAAGCCGACCATCGCCTGGATCCGCGACGCCGTCGCCAAGCCGGAAGGTGCGTAGGGGCGTGAAGCTGTCGATCCTCATGCCGGTCTTCAACGAGGCCGACACCGTCGAGGTCGTCGTCAAGCGGGTGCTGGACGTGCCCTACCCGTGCGACGTCGAGCTGGTCATCGTCGACGACGGCAGCTCGGACGGCACCGCGACGCTGCTGGCCGGGATCGACGACCCCCGGGTGTCGGTGCACACCCACCCGGTCAACCGGGGCAAGGGCGCGGCGATCCGGACCGCCGCGGCCGCTGCCACCGGAACCCACGTGGTCATGTGCGACGCCGACCTCGAATACTCGCCGGAGGACCTGCCGGCGCTGCTGCGCCCGGTGCTCGAGGGCGAGGCCGAGGTGGTCTACGGGACCCGCTCGTTCTCCAGCCACACCGCGTTCTCGTTCTGGTTCGTGCTCGGCAACAAGGGCGTGACGTTCTTCGCCAACGCGCTGTTCGACTCCTGGATCAGCGACCTGGAGACCTGCTTCAAGCTGATGCCGCTGGAGGTCTACCGCTCGCTCGCCGTGCGCTCGGCCGGCTTCGGTATGGAGGCCGAGATCACCGGGAAGCTGCTCAAGCGCGGCATCCGGCCGTACGAGGTGCCGATCCGCTACCGGGCCCGTAGCCGGGCCGAGGGCAAGAAGCTGACCTGGCGGGACGGCGTCGAGGCGATCTGGATCCTGAGCCGCATCCGGCTGGGCCGGTCCGCCTGACGGCCGGCGCGGGTCCCGGCCGGCAGTCCGCTCGTGCGGCCCGACTGACGGCCCGCCCGTGCGGCCGGCTGACGGCTCGCCCGTGGGGCCCGGCTGGCGCTCGCCCGTGGGGGCCTGGCTGGCGCTCGCCCGTGGGGGCCTGGCTGGCGGCCCGCCCGTGGGCCCGGCTGACGGGCCGCGGGGTGGCCGAGCCCCGCGCTGGTCAGGTGTCCGCGCGGGACCGGACGATGAGGTCGGCCAGCAGCGCCATCGAACCGATGATCAACCCGCTCATCAGCAGCAGCAGCGTGCTCGTGGTCACCCGCAGGTCGTGCCGGATCACGTCCGCGATGCCCTTGGCGATGCCGAAGAAGAACAGCCACAACGCGAGCGGCATGAGGACCTTGATCGGGTTGAAGTACATGACCATCCGCAGCACCTGGAGGATGTAGCGGTAGGCGTCCTTCACGAAGTGGAACTTCGAGGTGCCCGCACGTTTGGCGTAGTCGATCGGCAGGTAGTCGACCGGGTGCTGGTTGGACAGGAAAGACATCGTGATCGTCGTCACGCAGGAGAACCCGGGCGGCAGCAGCCGCAGGTAGGGCAGCGAGACGTCCCGGCGGAACGCGCGCAGGCCCGAGTTGAGGTCCGGGATCTTGGTGGCGGCCAGCCGCTCGGCGACCTTGCGGATGACCCACTTGGCCGGCACCCGGAGGAACTTGTGCGTGCCCTGCTCGGTGGTCCGGGCGCCGACGACCTGGTCGACGTCGGGGTTGTCGAGCAGGTATTGCACGAACTCCGGGATCCGCTCGTTCGGGTAGGTCATGTCGGCGTCGGTCCAGACGACGATCCGTCCGTACGCCTCGTTGGTGCCGATCCGGCGCGCGGTGCCCGATCCCCCGTTGCGGCGGAACGGCATCAGCCGCATGTTGGGGAATCGCGGCAGCGCCTCCTGCAGCACGGCGAGCGTGTCGTCGGTGGACTTGTCGTCGATGACCAGCAGCTCGTAGCTGAACTCGGTCTCGTCCATCGCGCGGGTGATCCGCTCGAGTTCCATCAGCACGTGGTCCTGCTCGTTGTAGCAGGGCAGCACGACGGTGACGTCGAGCGTGTTGGGGCCGCCGCGCCGGGGGGAGAGGGTCTCGCTGCTGTGGCCGAGCGGCGGGACCGGCTGCGCCGGCTGGTCGAGCGGATGGGCGATGCTCACGGCCGAGCATCGTACCTCGCGGCCACGCGGGGCCCGGACGGCGAGGAGGTTGCCAAGGCGCGCTCAGTGACCGCGATGTACTTTCGCAAGGTGACGGTCCCGATCTCCGCGCTGCCTGCCGTGCAGGAGGAGCTGGAGCTGGTCGATGCCGAGGTGCACCGGCTCGCCCTGGGCTCCAGCGAGCTCGGCATGGACACCGCCGTGGCCCAGCTGCTGGCCACCGGCGGGAAGCGGATGCGCTCGGTGCTGCTGCTGCTCACCCACCGCGCATTCGGCGGGGTGCCGGACGGCACCGAGATCACCGCCGCGGCGGCGGTCGAGATGGTGCACGCCGGCTCGCTCGCGCACGACGACCTGATGGACGCCGCGACCGAGCGGCGCGGCGTCCGCACGGTCAACGCCGACTACGGCACCAGCATGGCGGTGATGGTCGGCGACCGGCTGCTGGCCCGGGCCGGTCAGGCCGCGCTGTCGGTCTCCCCGCGGGTCGCCTCCGAGCTCATCCAGTCGCTGGTGGAGCTCATCGAGGGCCAGGTCATGGAGATGACCGACGCGTACGACCTCGGCCGCACCGAGGAGCGGGCGCGGCGGTCGATCTCGCTGAAGACCGGCACGCTGTTCCGGTCCGGCTGCGTGATCGGAGCGCTCGCCGCCGGCGTCACCGAGGACGAGGAGCTGGAGCTGGCCAGGCGCTTCGGCGACCGGTTCGGCGCCGCCTTCCAGATCCTCGACGACCTGCTCGACCTGGTCTCCACCACCGAGCTGCTGGGCAAGCCGGTCGGCAACGACCTGCGGCAGGGCACTTACACGGTGCCGCTGCTGCGGGCGCTGCGTCGGCCTGAGCTGAGCTGGATCCGCGACGTGCTCGCCGCCGACGGGCGCTACCTGACCGACGGCCAGGTGGACAAGGTGCTCGCCGCGCTCAAGCAGGGCACGTTCGTGGACGAGACGCTGGCGTACGTGCGGTCGCTGGCCGCCTCGGCGTCCGCCGTGCTGGGCGAGCCGACAGCGGCCGGCCGGGACTGGTCGGTGCTGCGCGAGCTCCCGCTCGACTACATCACCTGGGCCGAGTCGCTGATCAGCCGCTGACCGCGCGGACTCGGCCGTTGACCGGCGGAGTCGCCCGTCGGCCGGGGACTCAGCCGTCGGCCGGGACTCACCCGTTGACCGGGGACTCAGCCGTTGACCGGGGACTCAGCCCTCGGCCGGGGGAGTCAACGGTTGGTCGGGGGACTCGGCCGTCGGCTGGGGACTCAGCCGTCGGCCGGGGACTCAGCCGTCGGCCGGGGACTCAGCCGTTGGCCGGGGACTCAGCCCTCGGCCGGGGGAGTCAAGGGTTGGTCGGGGGCCTCAGGCGTTGGTCGGGGGCCTCAGGGGCTGACCGCGGGACTCAGCCGCGCTCCTGCACCGCCGCGGCGATCCGGGCCGGGTCAAGCGTGACCGGGTTGGCCGCCCGTTGGCCCGCCGCGGCGAACCCGGGCAGCGTCCCCGGCCCGAGCCCGTACGTGCCGAGCCGGTCCGACCAGCCGGCCGCGCGCACCAACGCCGCCAGCGCGTCGGCCGCCGGCTCCGGACCGCCGCCCGGGCCGGCCAGCGCCGTGCAGACCGCCCGCAGCCGCTCGGCCACGAACGCCGGCCCGCGGTCGTCCGCGCAGCTCTCGGCGAGGTGTTGGCAGTTGTACGGGAGCAGCCAGCTCAGCGTGAGCAGGCAGGCGACCCCGTGCGGCACCTGCCGGTGCGCGGTCAGCCAGCCGGCGAACGCCTGCACCGCGCCGATCCGGGTGGCGTCGACCGCCCGACCGGCCCTGGTCGCCGCGGCGGCCAGCTGGTTGCGCTGCCGCGAGGTCGGCGTGTCCAGCGGCGCGGCCAGCGCGGCGACCAGGTCACCCGTCGCCTGCCAGGACAGCGCCCTGGTCTCCGGCGTCGACCGGGCGCTCCAGTACGACTCGATCGCGTGCGCGAGCGCGTCGAACGCCGCCGGGTAGGTCACTGCCGGCGGGCAGGAGTCCGACAGTCTGGGGTCGACGATCGCCACGTCGGCGAGCAGCGCGGGATGGTCGAGCGCACGCCGCTCCCGGCCGGTGCCGACCGCGGCGAATCGGGTCATCTCGGCGCCGCTGCCCCCGGTCGTGGGCACCAGCACCAGCCGCGGTGGGTTCTTGCGCAGCTTCGGCCGCGGCTTCGGCGCCGGGTCGGCCAGCACCCGGCCGAGCTTCGCGGTGTCCAGCGCCGAGCCGCCGCCGAGCGCGACGACGACGTCCGGGCGGGACCGTTCGAGCAGCCGGACCAGTTCGGCTACCTGCAGCCAGCGCGGGTTGGCGCGGACCGCGTCGAACCAGGTGACCGCGGCGTCCCCGAGCAGCCCGAGCGCGGACGAGGTGGCCACCGCCCGCCGGCTGCCGACCAGCAGCACCCGCTCCGGCCGCCACCAGGACAGCACCTCCGGCAGCCGGCCGATCGAACCCGGCCCGGCCACCAGGAGCGGGCGACCGGGGTCGACCGGGGTGGGCATGGATCGCCTCTTCTCGATGGTCACGGCAGGGACAGCGCCGACCGGCAGAGCGTAGGCGATCAGCGCCCGGCTCCCGACCGCGACGGTAAGGTCCGCCGATGTGACGCGGATCGCGGCGGGCTGATGCTGCCGGCGGTGGTGGACTGCCTGGCCTGCCCGTACTGCGGGCAGGCACTGTCCGCAGTGGACGGTGCGGTGCGGTGCGCGCGCGGGCACTCCTTCGACCTGGCCCGGCAGGGGTACGTGACGCTGCTGCCGGCCGGCGCTCGGAGCCGGGTGGGGGCACGCGGCGGAGCGGGTGCCCGCGAACGGGCCGGCGCCCGGGGTCTGGTCGGGGCCCGCCGCGCGGGCGGGGACGACTCGGCGATGGTGGCGGCCCGGGCGGAGTTCCTCGCCGCCGGCCACTACGCGCCGCTCACGGCCGCCCTGGTGGCGGCCGCCGCTGGAGCCGCCGGGCCGGTGCTCGACGTCGGCGCCGGCACCGGCGCGCACCTGGCCGCGGTCCTCGACGCCGACCCGGCCGCCGTCGGCATCGCGCTGGACGCCTCCCGGTACGCGGCCCGCCGCGCCGCCCGGGCGCACCCCCGGGCCGGCGCGGTCGTCGCCGACGCCTGGGCCGGTTTGCCGGTGCGGACCGGCGCCGTGGGGTTGGTGCTGGACGTGTTCTCGCCCCGGAACGGGCCGGAGACCGCGCGGGTGCTGCGTCCGGGCGGCCTGCTGGTGGTGGTCACGCCGGGACAGGATCACCTGGCCGGGTTGGTCGACGTGGTCGGCGGGCTGCAGGTCGACGCGGCCAAGAACAGCCGGATGGCCGCCGCCCTGGAGCCGCACCTTGTCCCGGTGGACCGGGTCGAGCACCGCTGGGAGCTGGCGCTGTCCCGGGCCGACGCGGCCCGCGCCGTCGCGATGGGGCCGTCCGCACGGCACCTGCCCGACCTGGACGACCGCGTCGCCGCGCTGCCCGAGCCGGTCCGGGCGACCGCCTCGATCGTGGTCAGCCGTTACCGGCGCCCGTGAGCCGCTCCGGGCGGAACTCCCGCCCGCCACCGCGGGCCGGCCTTGTACCGGGGTCCGTCACCGCGGGCTGGCCTTGTACCGGGGTCCGTCACCGCGGGCCGGCCTTGTACCGGGGTCCGTCACCGCGGGCCACCGTAAGGTGACGGTCCACCACTGAGCGTTTCCGGGTGAGGGCTGCCGCGCGGGTGCCGGCGTCGGAACATGGCCCGCCACCGTGGGCGCCCCGTGCGGCGGTCGACCGCTGCGCAGCCCGTCCCGGCGGGCGTCCTGGGTCGACTTCCTCATGGCGTGTCGAGCGGGTGGTCTCGTGGGAACTGTCCGGGTCGGCCGCCGGCTGGCAGGTCCACCTGTCCGGGACGATCGAGCCGCTGCCAGTTCCGCCGCGGGTGCGCGAAGGACGCGGTCGAGTCGACCCGGGATTCCGGCACCGGGCGCCGTCTCACGCTGGCCGTCGGGTACGGCGGCTGGCAGGAGATAGCCGAGGCGGCGCGGGCGGTCCTGCAGGACTGCAGGGACCCATCCCGGCCGAGTTCGCCGACATCCTGCCTTAGGCGGTCATCGACGAACGGCTGGAGACCCCGGGGCCCCCCGATCCTGCGCTGATCATCCGGATCAGCGGCGAGCAGCACCTGTGGGACGTCCTGCTCTGGCAGTGGCCACCCGCAAACCGCCCGCGGCCGGCGGCAGCCGTCCCGTGGCCGCCCGCCAGCCGCTGCTCCAGCGCGAACTGCCTGCGCCGGTCGGGGCCCTCGGTCGGGCCCCTCGGTCGGTCCGGCTCGTCGGTCGGTCCGGCTCGTCCCGTCGGTCCCGCTCGTCCCGGGCTGACCGAGCGGTAGCGGGTGCGTCGGCCGGCGTGGTGGGTCAGCCGGCGTGGTGGGTCGGCCGGCGTGGTGGGTCGGCCGGCGTGGTGGGTCAGCCGGCGTGGTGGGTCAGCCGGCGTGGTGGGTCAGCCGGCGTGGTGGGTCAGCCGGCGTGGTGGGTCAGCCGGCG
>Ga0308176_10001312_pt1 | contig 15575 bp, 19 predicted proteins | sample PhyCR2_3_FD_203890 | JGI IMG/M metagenome (GOLD analysis project Ga0308176, IMG submission 203890) | Soil microbial communities from UC Gill Tract Community Farm, Albany, California, United States - DLSLS.C.R2 | ecosystem: Environmental > Terrestrial > Soil > Agricultural land | place: USA...
CACGTCGCCGGGGAAGTGCGCGCCCACGTAGACCCGGGTCAGGCACATCGCGAGCGCCGCGACGACCGCCACGAGTCCGAGACGGCGGTTCGCCAGCAGCACCCCGGCCGCCACCGCCCCGGACATCACGGCGTGGTCGCTGGGGAACGAGAAGTCCGCGGTCCGGGAGACCAGGACCTCGACGTGGGGGAGGACGGCGTACGGCCGCGCCTCGCCCACCGCCCTGCCGAGGGGCTGGTTGAGCCCGAGCGCGACGAGCGCGCCGAGGGGAGCCCACAGCGAGGCGGCGACGGCGGTGAGGTCGCGACGTCCCCGGGCGGCCCACCAGCTCCACAGGAGCAGCGCGGCGAAGAGGACCACGCCGTACTTCGCGTAGTCGCGCGCCGGGGCGTGCAGCCAGGCCGTGGCGCGGGCGAAGGAGTTCACGTCGAGGAACCAGGACCGGTCGAACGGGAACTGGCCGACCGACTCCGGGATCAGCGTGTGCACGGGCCCTCCTGGCGGTTCGACGGCTTCTCCGGGCAGGCCGACGCGGCCCGTGCCCGATCGGGACGCTAGTCAGCCCGCGTGAAGCGAACGTGAAGGCGACCGATCGGGCCCCGCGGATCAGCCGGCCGGGTCGGGGCGGACGACCGTCACCGGCAGGTTGAAGTGCTTCAGCCGGTGCGGGAGGTCCTGGTGGAGCCACGTGGAGACGTGGTGGCCCGGGACCGCCAGCATGATCTCGTCGATCGGCTCGCTGTAGATGGTCTCCTCGATGGCGTCCATCGGGTCGTGCCGCACCGAGACCGAGCCGATCACCGGCCTTCCGGCCGCCTGCTCTAGCTGCGGCAGCGCCGCCCGCAGGGTCTGCTCCGCCTCCGCCGCCCTGTCGTGCCGCTCGGGGTGCAGCAGGTGCACCTCGGCCCGGGCGGGGTTGAGGACGGTGAGGCGGAACTGGACGTCCCCGGTCTCCGCGCGGTGCCGGATGGCCTCACGCAGCTCGGGGGTGGGCTCGGCGTGGTCGGTGATGACCAGGATGCGCAGGGTTCGATCTTCCAGCATGGAGGGCTCCTTCTCGACGGCGTGGACCGGTCAGTCCTCGGCCGGGTGCAGGGCCTCGGTGCGGTCCTTGTCGGTCACGGTCAGGAAGACCACGACGGCCAGGATCGTGCCGAGGAAGAGGAGGCTGGTGCCGAAGGTGCCCAGCCCGAGCCCGCCCTCGCTCTTGTCCGAGGCGAGGTAGTCGCCGATGTTGGCACCCAGCGGACGGGTCAGGATGTAGGCCACCCAGAAGGACAGCACCGGTCCGGCGCCGAGCTTCCACGCGACAAGCACGGTCAGGATCAGGCCGAGGGGCAGCAGCACGGACGTGCCGGGCGACCAGCCGGTCAGCTCCAGGGTCCAGTCGCCCACGGCGGTGCCGAGGGCGAAGGTCACCAGCACGGTCAGCCAGTAGAAGCTCTCACGCGGGGTGGTGACGATCGTGTGGATCGACAGCGTCCGCTCCCGGGCGTACCAGATGCCGAAGACCGCGGCGAGCAGCACTGCGAAGACCGTCGAGCTGATCCACAGCGGCACGTTGTGGCCGTCGGTGAGGTTGTCGGTGAGCAGCGTGCCGACGACGCTGATCAGCACGACGGAGAGCCAGTAGACCCCCGGCACGTAGCGGTTCAGCCGGAACTGGGCGACCAGCGCGATGACCAGGGCCACGGAGAAGACCACCGTGGTGTTGGTCAGGCCGAAGCCCAGGGTCTCGTTGATGTAGTCGGCGAAGCTCTCGCCCACCGTCGTGCACAGGATCTTGATGATCCAGAAGTAGACGGTGACCTCGGGCACCTTGTTGAGCATCTGGCGGCTCGTCGTCCGAACATTCGTGGTCGTCATGCCACCATGCTGGACAGCAAGTCCTGACAACGACCTGACCGAGCGATCGCCCGATCACCTGACGGCAATGCCTTCCCGGTCGCCACGCCGTGTCCAGGAACGCCGTCAGCTCGTCGGGAGCGTCGACGGGGGAAGCTCGTCAGGCTCAGCCGCCACCGAATTCACCGTTGCGCCGCGATCCGCGTCTGGGAGCCGGCGGGACAACGCGCACCGTCCGGTGCCGTGCCTCGGCCACCGGGTCACAGGGACGGGTGGTGATCGCGTGCGTGAGGGTCGACGCCACGCGGTGGCGGACCCCATAGCCGGTCATCCTCAGCAGCCGCAGCACCCGCCCTTCCGGGCACACGGTCACCGGCTCGGGCTGTCGAGAGCCTGCAATGGCATCGAGCTGTCGAACCGCACCGCAGTCCAAGAAGGTCACGGCACTCAGGTCGAGCAGCACCCGGCCGTCAGGGAGATCGGCCACCCGGTCGAGGGCCGCCCAGAGCAACTCGTGAGTGGACACATCGAACTCGCCGTTGAAGTGCAGGACGCGATGGTCGAGGAAGGTGGACTCCGATATATGCGGAGACATCGGGCGTCACTCTCGACGAGCCAGCTGACAGCCGTTGCTGAGCCACCGCCGGATACGTGAGGAAGTTTACGCCACCGATACTCATGCGGTTTTCGGAACGTGCGTCAATCCGGCTCCTCTGCGGCAGTGCCACCAGTCCGCCCCGGTGGCGCGTTGCGAACAGGGGGCGCTCACTGTCGCCCTGAACTCGTAGGCCGGAGGCTCTTCAGCGACCGAAGCCGACGGCCACGCAATCGCCTTGATTCGGTGCATCGTCACTCACGCCGCACGGGATGGCGAGCCTCAACTCCACGGTCGGTCAGCTGAGGCAGATCCGTTCTTGGGGGTGCGGCTGCAACCCAACATTGCGGTCAAGGCGAGGTCATCGGGATCGCGTCGCCACCGAAAGAGGTCCCCAGGTAGACGACGGTGCGACGGCCGGCGAGGCTGACGATGTACCGCTCGTCTCGCACCTTGTCCCGGCACGCTTGTCGCGGTCGGCCCGCACAGTGCACGATCCGCACGAAGTCGTCCTGGTGGTCGAGTCCCACGAGCGCGCTCACCCCCACCCGCGCCATCCTCGTCATCCGCAGCGCCACCGGACGGGCATCGGTGAGTTCTATGCCCACGGTGTAGGGCTCCAACGCCGAGCCGCTGTCGACGATCCGATAGGGGACGACGTACAGGGTCCTATCGACGGAGACACCGCGCAAACGCTCCATGAGCGTTGCGTCAGAGTCGATGTCGCGCAACCAGTCGCCCGCCGAGCCATCGTGGCCGTCGTGTTCGCCACCCGGCACCGGTCGAAGACCAGCAGGGGACGCGTCTTCGACCCGGGAGTAGTACCTCCCATCGGGGCCGGCCACGACCTCCCCGGCGTTCAGGGCCTCTTCCAGCAGTCGCGGCTCATCCCCCGCGCTGAGCACCTCGACTCGCCCCGGGTTACTGATCTCCGCCCAGATCGTCACAAAGTCGCGCGCCCGGGGATTCCTCAGGCCCGCGCGGTCCAAAACGGTAGGCAAGTCGATCATGGGCTCGTTCCCAGCTCAAGGCGGACGCCGCCCCGCGGCGTCCAAGGCGCCGACACACGCCCGGCCGGGACGGACAGCAACCCCTCACGGTACCCCACATGAACAGTTGCGCAACTCTTGGATTAGTACCCTTCGGTAGCATCTGGGTAGACCATCCGGCCCGGGCACAGGAGCCCTTGACGACTAGACGAAAAGCTAGGGATGTGGGGCCATTCCATGGGCGTTCCCCTGTACCAAGCGAAGGCTGAGTTCTTCAAGACCCTGGGGCACCCAGCCCGGATCCGGATCCTCGAGCTGCTCTCGGAACGCGATCACGCCGTGCACGAGCTCTTGGCCGAGATCGATGTCGAGCCGAGCAATCTGTCCCAGCAGCTGGCGGTCCTGCGGCGGACCTCACTGGTCGTGTCGCGACGGCAGAGCGGCGAGGTGATCTACTCCATCAGCGCACCCGAGGTGCGCGACCTGCTTCTGGCCGCGCGCCGCATCCTGTACGACCTCGTCCCGATCGAGATCGACGAGAGCTCGGCGCCCACACGCGACCTGCAGAACGGATGACGCGCATCCGCCTGGCGCCCTCGTCGTAGCGGGTACCCGAGATGCCCGCGAGGAAGCGCAAGAACAGGGTCTGGTCCTCGGGTGCGTGGTCATTCATGAACCCGTGTCCCACTCCTGGATAGACCTTGACGACAGCGACCGAGCCGCACTCCCATGCCGCGGATGGTGCGCAACCCTTGAGCGTCGGGCAGATCCGCTCCTACGCTCGACTCGTGAGGGACAACCTGGCCCGGAAGCATCGACGGATCGCGGCAGCCGAGCACGCCGTCGAGGAGCGAATGAAGCAGGTGGCGGCCAACCGCCCGAACGAGCTCGATGATCCCGAGCGCCTTGAGCGCGCCGCAGAGGAGATCTCTGCGCGAGGTGACGTGCACGAAGAGGCCGCCGAGCGAATCGAAGACGCCTGACGCCAGCGGACATTCGACTGCTGGGATGTTCAGACCCGAGTCCTCAGGCTGCCACCGGCTGACTCAATGATCCGAGAGGCATCTGACCTGAGTGACTACCCCACCACCGTGGGGCAACCGCACGTAGGAGACCTCAACGGTCGCGGGCTCCTGGACACGCAGGCAGGGAGGCGGCTTGCCGTCGTACCCATCCCAGTAGGTCCCTTCGGTGTCGATCCACGGCACCGAGTGAGCATCGAAATCGAGTACCCCGTCGAGGTCATCAGACCTCACGATGGTCAACCAGTTGTCGTCGTTGGCGAGCGTGGCTCGAGCCTCCCAACCGGCCATGAATGGCCGGCGCCTCCGGACCCGCCGCGTTGAGTGCGGTTCGGGTAGGTGCGTCAATTCCCCACAATGCGCGCGGCTTGACGCCACGGTTCGAGAGAGCGACCAGGGCTACGGTGGCTCAGTGGCTTCCCTGACGCGGAACTTGTGGTGGGGCGCCCTCGCCGGCGCAGCAGGCACGACAGCACTCAATGCCGCGACCTACCTGGACATGGCCATCCGAGGCCGCCCCGCGAGCTCCACGCCGCAGCAGACGATCGAGCGCGCGGCTTCCCTCGTGGGCGCCTCACTCCCTCGCGACGAGCAGAGGAAGGAGGCCCTCGAGTCGGGTCTCGGGGCGCTGCTCGGCGCGCTCGCCGGGGTCGGTGCCGGCGCGGCGCTCGGCGCCGTGCGCGGGCTCACGGGTCATCCCCGGACCAAGGCCGGGACGACCGCGGCCGCTTGGGCTCTGGCGATGGTGGTCGGTAACGGGCCCATGACCGTGCTCGGAGTGACCGACCCTCGACGGTGGACGCCGGCGGACTGGGCAACCGACATCCTGCCGCACCTGGCCTATGCCGGCGCCGCCGGCGTGACCCTGGATGCGCTGGCCGACTGACTGGCGACCACCGCGACTGGCCATCATGGTGTGGTGGTCACCTCGCTATCGCCGCGTGTCGCCGCAGCGCTCCGAGAGACGGCCTTCACCTACCCGGAGGTCGGAGCGACCGCCAGCGGCGCCCCACCCGGTTACCACCAGTTCGCGCGCAGCCGCGTCCTCTCCGAAACCGAGTTCGACCGTGCTGGCGCGCTACTCATGACCTGGCAAGCTCACGAACGCGCTGGTCTCCGGGTCGCAGCATCATCGAAGAGCGCTGAGCCCGGGGTCGTGGTTCTCATGCGTCTTGGCATTGGACGGGTCGCGCTTCGCATCCCGTGCCGCGTCGTCTACGTGATCGATGAGCCGAACCGGATCGGATTCGCATATGGCACGTTGCCCGGACATCCCGTGGCCGGCGAAGAGCTCTTCCTCGTGCAGCGCGATGACCTCGGCCGGGTCACCTTCACCCTCAGCGCGTTCTCCAGACCGGCGACCACGCTCACACGCGTGGCCGGGGCCGCGACCCGATGGGCACAGTCCCAGATGATGGATCGCTATCCGCGCGGACTGAACCGCCCCTAGACGCGGACGTGCCCGGGCCGCAGCAGCGCGCGTCATGCCGCCGGCCGCAGGATGCGTTGGGTCGTTACCGGCTCATCTGCGAGCGGGTGACGGCTCAGCCCTCGGCGAGCCCGGTCTCCTCGCCTCTGCCGGCCTCCGCAGCCAGTCCCTCGCCGTCCGCCTGAGCGTCCAACTTGTCGTCCACCTCGGCGATGTCCTCTCGTCTTGCCTTGTCAGCGCCGTCGTTGGCCGCACGGTTCTCGTCCTTCTTCTGACTCATGTCTTCCTCTCTGGGCAGGGGATGGTGACTCGCATCGCGTACACGGATGGCGCCACCCGTCGAGCGTTGGGGGCGCCCGCGAACGGATCTCGCGTGAGTCAGGTGTCCAACGTCGCACGCGTCCCTAGTTCGTGGCCGGATCGACCTCCGGGGCCGAAGGAACGTCCGGGTCCTGTGCGGGCTCAGGATCCGGGGTCGATTCGGGTCCAGGATCGCCGCTGGGCACAACGGTCGGTTCGGGACTGGGTTCATTCGGTGTTGTGGTCATGCCCGCAAGTACCCATCACCAGGCTGAGCACTACCACCCGTCCAAGCTTCGCCCCCACGACCGGCTCGCTACGGCAACTCCCCGCCGGCTCTCGACAGGCGCCGGATGCTGCCGAGATGTCTCGCTCCGCCTCCTTCGCAGGCGCGCCTGACCGCCAGCGGACGTGGGCGAGGCGGCTCTCTTCGAGAGGGAGACCCCGATAGCGTCCGGGGATGCCCAGTCGTCGCCCATCCAGTGCTCGTCGACGCAGCGCGTCACCGCGCCGGAGCGGGACGCGACAGCGGCCGTTGCCGGCCGCCGGGCCGGGCGAGCGGCTGTGGGTGCTCGACGTCCCCTACGGGACACAGGTCGACGGCGCCACCTGGCACCCTGCCGTCAAGACCCACCTGTACGTCGGGCGCGCCCTGCCCGCGCACCTGGAGCCCTACGCTCCGGGGCCGTACACGCTCGGTCGGTTCATCGAGAACACGCTCAATCCCGGCAATCCGACGCCCAACCCCGAGCCGACCCACGCGCTCGAGCCCCGGAGGATCCAGTTCGAAGCGGCCGACGCGATCGCGGCGCGCGCCGCGGCGGGCGGACGGCAGTTCCTGCTGGCCGACGAGCCCGGCGTGGGCAAGACGATCGCCGCGGTCCTCGGGGCGACGGCGGTGGGCGACCTCCGCGGCGCGCGACGGGTGCTCGTCGTGGCCGACCGGCCCGCCGCGATCACGATCGGCCACTGGTGCCGCACGATCACGGCGCTGGGCGACGGGGGCCTGGAATGGGTCGTGATCACGTGGGACCGGCTGGAGAAGGTCAAGGACCACACGTGGGACGTGATCATCGCGGACGAGGCCCACGCGCTGCGGCGTACGACGACGAAGCGGTGGAAGCACTGGGTGCGGATCTCGGGGCACGGGCGGCCGCACGAGAAGGCGCCGTTCGTCATCGCGACGACCGCGACGCCCGGACACACACCACTCGAGCTGCCCTACCTCGCCCCGGCGTACGCGCAGGTGCTCGGCGAGCCGATGAAGGAGTGGACCTCGGCGGCGCAACCCGGGGCCGCGTTCGCCACTGCCCTCGAACGCCACGGCGTCGGCGTGGAGCAGGGGCGCTACGGGGCGACTTGGACCACCGACGCGGCGCGGCGCGCTGCGGACCTCAAGCTGGTGCGCGGCTGGCTCGCCGACGTGCGGCCCCCGGTGATGCTGCACCGCGCCGCGCCGTGGGGGCCGGTGCCGATCTCCGGCATGCCGGTGGCGCTCACGCCGGGGGAGCGGACTGCGTACGAGGCCGAGTGGGGGGAGTTCTGTCGGGAGATGGAAATCGCGCGCCGTGGCCGCAGCGTCGCGAAGGGTCGGGCCGCGCTGCTGCGCTTCCGGCAGAAGGCCGGGCTGATCCGTGTCGACTCGACGGTCGCCTGGATCGCCCAGCAGGTCCAGGCAGAGCGACAGGTGGCGTGCTCGGTCGAGTTCGTCGCGACCGCCGCCGACCCGATCGCCGACCGGCTGCGTGACACCGGCATCGACGTGGCCACGATCTACGGCCGTGACCGGTTCGACCCGGAGGCAGAGCGGCTCCGGTTCCAGACCGGGCAGGCGAAGGTCTGCGTGTTCACCACGGTCGCCTCGATCAGCCTGCACGCCGGCGAGACCCTCGCCGACGGCCGCCGGGCGAGCACCGAGCCGCGGGTCGGCGTCTTCCACCAGGCCCGCTTCTCGGGGATCGCCGGACGGCAGGTGACCGGCCGCACCCACCGCGACCACCAGGTCTCGCCGTGGCACATCGCGTACGCGGAGGGCACGGTCGAGGAGCAGGTCGGCAAGGTGATGGTGGAGCGGATCGCCGCAGCCTCCGACGCGGTGGGAAGCGACACCACCGGTCTCGCCGACCTCGCCCAGCTCCTCGGGGCCGACTGGCTGCCGCCCACGACCCTGACCGAGGACGGCACCTGACCGGGGCTCGGCTCAGCTGAGGGGCATCAGCGGCTTGGAGCCACCACGCGCGGGAAGCGCTTCATGCGGAGAGCGCCCGGTTTCGAACGCTGCGCTCGTCACGCTCGGGCCACGACCAGGCCGGGGGTCGCGCGTTCTCCGCGCCCGACAGTGCGATCCTTGCCGCATGCAGCCCGTCCATGTGTGGATCCGGTCCGAGTCCCGCACTACGGAGCGGCGTGCCCCCGTCGTACCCGGCGACGTTCCAGTGCTGCTGGACGCGGGGTTCGAGGTGACCGTCGAGGAATCGCCCCAACGCATCTTCGCCATCGAGGAGTACGCCGCGGCTGGGGGGTCCGTCGTGGGCGAGGGCACGTGGCCCGACGCTCCCCGTGATGCCTACGTCCTCGGGATCAAGGAGCTCTCCGACGAGCCGGAGTCGCTGTTCCACCGGCACATCTACTTCGCGCACGCGTTCAAGGGCCAGGAGGACGCCCGGCGCACCCTCGAGCGGTTTCGCTGCGGCGGAGGTCGGCTGCTCGACATCGAATACCTCATCGACCACGACGGCCGGCGGGTGGTCGCCTTCGGCTACTGGGCCGGCTACGTGGGCGCGGCACTCGGCGTGCTGCACCTGGCCGGCAGGTTGGCCGTGCCGCTCGCCCCGATGGCCAGGCACGAGCTCGACGCCGAGCTGGAGGGGGCCGGTAGGGCGGGGGCCGACCAGCTGCTGGCGCTGGTCACCGGGGCGCTCGGGCGATCCGGTCGCGGCGCCCAAAGGGCGCTGATGACCGCCGGCGTGCCGACCACCCGGTGGGATCGCCGGGAGACGCGGGACCTGCACAAGCAGGCGCTGCTGGGCCACGACCTGCTGGTGAACTGCGTCGTCACGCACACCCCGACGACTCCGTTCGTGGAGCAGGCAGACCTGGACCAGGAGCGCCGGCTGCGGGTGCTCGCGGACGTGACCTGCGATGTCACCGCACCCACCAACATGCTCCCGGTGAACACCGAGATCACGACTTGGCAGGAGCCGGTACGACGATTGCATGACGGCACCTCGGAGCACGCCACCGCGCCACTGGAGGTCATCGCCATCGACAACCTGCCCTCGCTGCTCCCGCGTGAGGCCAGCGAGGGGTTCAGTGCGGACCTGACCCCGCTGCTGCTCGGGTTGGCCGGTGATGACGGGCCGTCGGGAGCGTGGCGGGCGGCTGGCCGCGCCTTCGACCACGCCATCGACGAGCTCGAGTCACCGTGAGGCCCCTACCCCGGACCGGGTGGGACGCCAACAGCCCGCGTCGGGCGACTTCCCTGTGCGGTGGGCGTGCGGATCTGCCGAGAAGTGGGCGCTCATGCCTGCGGGCTCAGGCGGTCAACGCAACACCTCGGCCAGTGCTTGTGATGGTGTCTTGAAGCCGAGGGTCTGTCGAGGTCGTTCGTTGAGCTCGAGGGCGATGGCGTCGAAGTCGTCTTGGGTCAGGGTACGGAAGTCGAGTCTGCGGGGCAGGTACTGACGCAGCAGCCCGTTGGTGTTCTCGTTGCTGCCGCGCTGCCAGGGCGACTTGGGGTCGCAGAAGTAGACCTCGATGCCGGTGGCGGCGGTGAACCGTTGGTGCTGGGCCATCTCGTGGCCCTGGTCCCAGGTCAGCGACTTGGCCAGCTGGCTGGGTAGCCGTTGTACCGCGGCGGCCAGGGCGTCGGCCACGACGTCGGCCTTGTGGTTGCCGCCGGGCAGGGCGACCAGCATCACGAACCGCGTGGAGCGCTCGACCAGGGTGGCGACCGGGCTCATGTGTTTGCCGAAGACCAGGTCGCCCTCCCAGTGCCCGGGCACCGCTCGGTCCTCCGCCTCGGCAGGCCGTTCGGAGATGTTGAGGATCCCGGGCCGGCCACCACGACCGTCGGGAAGGCGGACCCCCTGCGGTCGCCGGATCACCTGCCCGGTCCGCAGGTATGCGGTCAGTTCCTTGCGCAACGCACCACGAGCCTGCACGAACAGGGTGCGGTAGATGCTCTCGTGCGAGACCTGCATCTGTTGATTGTCGGGGTGGGTGACCTTGAGCCATCCGGCGATCTGCTCCGGTGACCACCGCCGCTGCAGCTTCTCGGCCACGACCCCGGCCAGGACCGGGTTGGTCGCGAGCTTGCACGGCTTGGGCCGGCTCGCCCTCGACCACGCCTGCTGGTCCGCGGTCGCGGCGCGGTAGCGATCCCGGCCGCCGTGGGTGGTCACTTCGCGGCTGATCGTCGACGCCGAGCGTCCGAGCCCCGCCGCGATCGCCCGCAACGACATCCCCGCCGCCAAACCCCTCGAGATCTCCTCGCGTTCGGCAAAGCTCAACCGGCCCGGCGCCCGCCGCCGCGGCCCAGGACGGATCCCGCCACACCGCAACAGGTAGGCCCGCACCGTGCCCGTCGACAACCCCAGCTGCCGCGCCGTGGGTTTGGCCGCGTGACCGGCCCGCAACCGCACCCAGATCGCATCCACGTCCGCCGGCGACAACCTCCGATAACCACGCGCCATGGCAACCTCCTCGAATCAAGGAAGTGTTGCGCTGACCCATTGAGACCGCCCCGATGAGCGAGCGTTCTGGCTAGTTGCAGTACGACGCCGCAGCCTGCTGTGCCGGGGAGGGTTCGACCAGCATGTTGGTGCAGCACTCCTGGCCGTTGGCCTCGCCGTTCGGTGTCGGGCTGTCGGAGAGCACGGTGTAGATCTCCCAGGCCTCACCGTCGGGGGTGTCGGACACCCAGAACTTGTCCTGCTTGGCGTAGCAGCAGGTGCTGCCGCGCTCGTCGATCAAGGCCAGGCCAACCCCGGCGAGTCGGGTCTGCTCGGCGTCGACGGTGTCGATGTCCTCGACCTCGACTCCGAGGTGGTTCAGGGAGCCCCCTTGGCCGGGGTTTTCCAGCAGCACGAGCTTCAGCGGCGGCTGGGCGATGGCGAAGTTCGCGTAGCCGGGACGCCGCTTGGCGGGCGCGGCGCCGAACAGCCTGCTGTAGAAGGCGACGGACTCGTCGAGGTTGTTCACATTGAGGGCCAGCTGGAGACGGGACATTGGATTGCTCCTTATATCGACAAATGTCTATGTGTGCGAGTTTGCCTCGGACATAGATGGATGTCAACATAGACGCATGTCAAAGTCTCTGATCGAGCTGACGCCGGTCCAAACCGTGGCGTGCTGCTCACCGCTGGTGCAGGCACCCATCACCGAGGAGCAGGCCGCGGTCGTCGCGCCTCTGCTCAAGGCACTGGCGGATCCGGTGCGGCTGCGACTGCTCTCGCTGGTGGCGGGCCACGCCGATGGCGAGGCCTGCGTGTGCGACCTCAACGAGGCCTTCAACCTCTCCCAGCCGACCATCAGCCACCACCTGAAGGTGCTGCACTCGGCCGGGCTGCTGGACCGAAGCAAGCGCGGCACGTGGGTCTACTACAAGGTCAACGCCGAGGCCATGGCCGGCCTGGCCACCCTGATCGGCGGCACCGGCCAGTGAGGAACGCGTTGGGGCGCCGGTGTCTCGCCGAGTTCGTCGGCACCGCGTTCCTGGTCGCGGCGGTGATCGGCTCCGGGATCGCCGCCGCGCGACTATCCCCCACCGACGTGGGGCTGCAACTGCTCGAGAACAGCCTGATCACCGGCGCCGCTCTGGTGGCCCTGATCCTCGCCCTGCAGCCGGTCTCGGCGGCGTTCAACCCGATCGTCACCCTGGTCGAGCGGGTGCTCGGGGCCGTCGACACCAAGACCGCATCGGCCCTGATGGTCGCCCAGGTGGCCGGCGGCATCGTCGGCGCCATTCTCGCCAACATGATGTTCGGCCTGTCCGCGGTGTCGATCTCAGCCCACGAGCGCGCGACCGGTGGCCTGTGGCTCGGTGAGGTCATAGCCACCCTCGGCCTGGTCCTGGTCATCTTCGGCACCGTGCGCTCCGGACGCACCGAGACCGTGGCCTATGCCGTGGGTGGCTACATCACCGCGGCCTACTGGTTCACCAGCTCCACCAGCTTCGCCAACCCTGCGGTCACCATCGCCCGGATGTTCTCCGACACCTTCGCGGGCATCGCCCCGACCTCGGTGCCGATGTTCGTTCTCATGCAGCTGCTCGGCGGCCTGGTCGCGCTCGCGTTGATCCGATCGCTCTACCCCCGACCCAACCGGATCGCCGACGACCTCGTCGCCACCCCCGGCAACCCCACCTGACCAGCAAGGACAGCCACGTGACCAACCACCCCACCGTCCTGTTCGTCTGCGTGCACAACGCCGGCCGCTCGCAAATGGCCGCCGGCTACCTGCAGCACCTCGCCGGCGACCGCGTCACCGTCCTGTCCGCCGGGTCCGAGCCCGCCGACCAGATCAATCCCGTCGCCATGCGGGCCATGGCCGAGGAGGGCATAGACATCACCGCCGCCACCCCAAAGGTCGTCACCACCGAAGCCGTCCAGGCATCCGACGTCGTCATCACCATGGGCTGCGGAGACACCTGCCCCATCTACCCCGGCAAGCGCTACGAGGACTGGGACCTGAACGACCCCGCCGGGCAGGGCATCGACGCCGTCCGACCCATCCGCGACGAGATCCGAAAGCGAATCGAGCAGTTGATCACTGAACTTGACACGGGCCGTACCCCTCGCTGACCGACACCAATTCGCGCCCGAACGTCCGGTCATGCCGCGATCCGCGCGCGGAACTGCCGATAAGCGGACGATTCGTTGGAAGGGCTGCCCGGTCAGAACGGGCCGCGTCAGACCTGCCCCTGTGCCTGGGCCGGCAAAGTCATCCACAGTCGGATCGCGGTGCCCGACGGGCCTGTCTTGACCTGGACGAGGTCGCACAGCAGGTTCACCATGAGCAGGCCTCTCCCGGACTCTGCCTCCAGCGGGGGTGGCACCCGCCCCGCGAGCAGGTCCTGAATGTGGCCACCGTCGCGCATCTCGTACACCAGGGAGTCGTCGTTCTGCCACCACAGCAGTGACCTGCCGTGGCTGGTGTGCGCCACGCTGTTGCCGCCGACTTCGCTTACCGCGATGATCAGGTCGGTGAGGCGGTCCTCGGTCAATCCGGCGCGTCTGCCCCATTCGGTGGCGGCGTGCCGCGCCTGCGAGACCGAGGCGTAGTCGAGTCGTCGTGCACGCGCCGGCGTCGGCGGTTGCAGCGCGGCGATCGAGTCCACAACCGCGTGCGGTTCGGTATACGCGGTGCTAGCGCGGCGCGCTCCGTGTTGCCACAGCGTCGGGTGGGTGCGCTCGGCGTCGGCGACAGCGTGTTCTGGGAGGTCGGTGAGGTTGTACGGGCACAGGATGCTGACCTGCTGCTCGGCGAAGGCAAGGTTGGTCAGCGCCTCATGTTCCACGCACGCGGCGTATTCGGGGGCGGACCGTGTCGCCCAGGTCGACTCCGCAACGATCACTACCCGGCGGTCGAGGTGGCCAACGACGAAGTCGTGCATGACGCCGGGAATGATGCGTCCGGGGTTGCGGCCGTCCTCGGCCATGTCGCCGAACCGAACCCGTTGGGCATCGGTTCCGAGGGCGTCTCTGACCAGGTCGCCGCGGCCGCCGGGCAGTTCCACCAGGACCGGCTGGTCAGCGTCAAGTGCGGCGCGGATCTGTCCGACTACGCCGGAGATGAACTCGGCGTCGTCGCGGTAGAGCATCGCTTCGTGCACCAGCCCGGCGTGGACGCCGTCAGCGTCGCTCATGCTCTCCCCGCTCTTCTTGCTTCTCGGAGATGTAGAGCCGTGCTCCACCGTCGCCTCCCCACAGCACCTCGAAGATGCGGCGCAGGGACGGCGGCGGACGATGGACGATCAACCGCCCGCCCTCGGCGAACAGTCGGTTGGCACAGTGCACCACGGAGGTCACCGAGTGGGTGTCCATGAACGGCACACCGCTCAGGTCCAACACGGTGTCGCCGTCGCTGCCGAAGGTTCGCGCTAGGGCGGCCTTGAACTGCTCGCGCGTGTCCACGTCGATCTCGCCGACAATCACCACGCGAACCGGATCGCCGAGGAACGAGATCGTTAGCTCATCCGTCGGCATCCTTGTGACCTCCCCGCGGACCCTCGAAGACGTCGCCACAGGCCGTTCCGCGGTCGCCCCATGACGGGGAACGACCAGGTCGCGCCCCTACCGCACCCCAAGCTAACGCGGGACGCAGGCATGTGCCACACCTCGGTCCGGTACCCGGTCGCGAACACCGTCCCGACCAGCGCCGCCACCCAAAGACGACGAGCGCGCGGCCCAACGCGGGCACCAGCGTCACGACCGACAGTCCCGCATCCTTTGCTCGCCCGGATCTAGCCGCGATCCGCGCACTCGTGCCGATGACAGAGCGTGCCGGGGAGTCAGGAAACGAGGCGCTCAGGTGTCATCAGTGCGCTGTTCTGCGTCGCCCTCACTCAGAGCAATCCGATCGTCGCGCGATGCTTTGCGATCACCCTTCGCGTGCCCGCGGTCGAGACCGGCGTTTCGACGTTCGGGCCAGTCGGCCCCGTACCCGTGTTCTTCAGGCGCGGCCAGCAGTGCGGCGAGGTCCAGTTCGCGCTCGCGCGATTCGGCGGCAACGTCTCGGGCATCAGCCAGAACGTCACGATTGTCAGCCGCAGCCAGGATCGCCTGGGCCACCTCCATGCGCTCAGCGAGGGCGGCTTCGCGGGCCGTGACTTCGGCCTCGCGCCGTTTCAGGTCCGCCTCGCGCCGTTTCAGGTCCGTCTCGCGCATTTCGAGGTCGGCCTCGCGCCTTTCGGCCCCATCGCCCATGAAGACAGTGAACCACTAGCAATCGACGTATTGGCTGGCTCAATCCGGTTGAGACCAATGCCCAAGCGCCAGCGAGATGCCGCTGAAAGTGTGTGCCGCGGCATCCGGAACTGCCGCGTTGAGGGCGGCTACGCTCGCCCGATCATGCCGCTGATTGCGCGGTCCTGCCGATGACAGGCCGGTCGGGGCACGCGCGGTTGGTTCGTCGAAGGCCTGGCCGAACGGCATGGACATGCAAGCATGGAGTCGGAGTTCCGCCCAGACTCTTTCGACGCAAGGAGGCGCCGCGCGATGACCGAACCACCGAACGAAGCGAGCGTTCCCCCGAGCGCGGTGCTGCTGTGGTACGTCTACGACCGGCACGCGAACCTGCTGCGAGTAGCCGGCAGCCTTCCTGAGGCCGAGGAGTGGGCGTTCGCGCACTGGGACGTCGTTGAAGTCGCAGATCGCGAAGAGGTTGCAGCGAAC
>Ga0308176_10001313_pt1 | contig 15575 bp, 15 predicted proteins | sample PhyCR2_3_FD_203890 | JGI IMG/M metagenome (GOLD analysis project Ga0308176, IMG submission 203890) | Soil microbial communities from UC Gill Tract Community Farm, Albany, California, United States - DLSLS.C.R2 | ecosystem: Environmental > Terrestrial > Soil > Agricultural land | place: USA...
TTCGACCTGCGGGCTCCAGTCGACCTCGAGCGCCTTGCCGAGCTCGTCGAGGAAGCGGTCGACGTCGAGATCCTCGGTGTCCTTGACCACGCCGGTCAGCTTCTTGCCGGTCGCCGGATCACCCGGATCGATCGTCATCGGCTGGGGATACGTGATCACCACGGTCTTGGGCCTGGCCTTCTGCCTGGCCTGGCCGAGCAGCAACGTGATCCGCTCCCACCAGTACAACCGGCGCTCGGACACGAACGAGGTCGCGATGAAGAACGTGGCACGAACGCCGACCTCGCGCAGGATCGGCAGCGCGACCTCATGGCACGAGCGGTAGCCGTCGTCGAACGTCACCATCACCGGGTTCTTCGGGAGCGGCGCTCCCTTGATGGCGCCGATCAGCTCGTCGATCCCGATCGGGTTGGCGTGGCGCGCGAGCGTCTCCAGCTGCCGGCGAAACTGCACCGGAGTCGCGTCGGCCACGTCGGGATCGTAGGGATACGACGGATCGTGCTCGGCGACATGGTGATACGTCACGATGCTGATCACCGGCGCGGGGGCGTACCGGCGGAGCCGCATCACGGCCCCGAGGGCACCGGTTCGGTGGAGCCACACCGCGACTCGCTCGCGCATCGCCGGGGCCAGCATACCGCCTTTGGTGCCCGCAGGCGGCGTCCAGCGCCGGCTACTTCTTCTTGGCAGGGGGCTTGGCGGCAGGCTTCTTGGCCGCGGGCTTGGCCGCCGGCTTCTTGGCGGCAGGCGCCTTGGCCGCCGGCTTGGCGGCAGGTGCCTTGGCCGCCGGCTTGGCGGCGGGCTTGGCCGCGGGTGCCCTGGCCGCCGGCCTGGGAGCCGGGGCCTTGGCGGTGGGTGCGGTGGGTGCAGGGGGTGCGGGCGGAGGTGGCGGGGTAGGAGCCGGGGGTGGGGTCACCGGCTTGGTGATCGGCGCCCGGGCCACCGGTTGAGGGGAGGGCGGTTTCGCCGGCACGATGATGGGCTTGCTGGGCTGCGGGAGCGGCTTGGCGGGACGCGGCGGAATCGGGCCCCGACGCGGACGCTCGTCGATGTCGACCTCGTCGTCCTCGTCGTCTTCTTCTTCTTCGTCCTCGTCGTCTTCTTCGTCCTCGTCGTCCTTGGCCTTTTCCTTGTCGTCGTCGTCCTTGTCATCGTCGCGGTGCAGGACCGGCTTCACGCGAGGCTGGTCGACCTCCTCCTCCTCGTCTTCTTCATCCTCGTCGTCGTCGTCATCCTCATCGTCGTCATCATCCTCGTCGTCGTCATCCTCGTCGTCATCATCCTCGTCGTCATCCTCGTCCTCCTCCTCATCCTTGTCGGCTTCCTCCTTGCCCCACGGGGGTTCGCTGCCATCGCGCCAACCGCCGGCCTCCTCTTCTTCCTTGTCTTCCTCTTCCTCCTTCCACTCCTCCTCCTCCTCCTCACCGCTCCAATCGGTTACACCACCGCCGGCGCCGCCCTCTCCGGCGGGCTCATCGGCGAGATCGTCGTCCTCTTCTTCTTCTTCGTCGTCGTCCTCGTCGTCCACATCGTCGACGAGTTTGTCCTTGGCGACGTCGTCGACTTCGCCTTTGTCGTCGTCTTCGTCTTCGTCATCCTCGTCTTCATCGTCGTCGTCGTCGTCTTCGTCGTCTTCGTCCTCGTCGTCATCAGTGACGCGCTTGGGCGAAGCCGCGGTCCAGGGGGGCATGAGGGGCGATTGATCGACGCTTGCACTGCGCATATCGATTTCCTAAGCCGCATTCTAAGCATGCGGATTACTGGGCGTGTCAACTCGGTGGGGGCGCTTTACGGGTGCTGACGAACCCAGGCCCGCGTGATACGACGCTCCTGTGTGCGGGAGCTGGGCGTTCATCATGAATGTTCGTCCTAGCACCGCTAGCCTGGGCCGACCACCTCGGGGTGCACCTCACCCGAAGCTTGGGTGTCATGGCGACCCGCAGGTGGTCGCGCTCGGGGCGATGGTGGATGGCGGGTGGATGGTGGGTGATGACAAGCCGACAGGTTGACGGTCTGACCACGCCTTGCGTTCGTGTCAGGGAGGCACCTGGCGCTCCGGAGATCTCGGTGATCAGCCGATCATCACCACGTCGGCCGGCGCCACACCGGCGAACCCGATATTCCATGCCACCGCGTAGCCGGTGATGTTGCGCAGGATCGCACGCTCCCCGGTGGCGAACCATGCCGGTTCGATGGTCCACTCGCCGAGGACGTCCTCCTCGTAACAGGTCGGACCGACGAACAGCGTGGCGCGACCAGCGCCGGGCCGGGGGGGACGCGTGACGAGCTCGGGCTGGCTCCAGCGCAGGTGGCAGATCCGCGACAGCTCGATCACGCACAGCGCACGGTCGTCGAGCTCGCGGGCCCCGGCGATCGCGCCGCAGGCGAACCCGGCGCCATCGGCGACGAGCCGGCCGGGCTCGATGACGATCTCCAGCGGCGGGGGGAGCGCGGCGCGGATCACGTGCAGCGCGCGCGGCAGGTCGGCGATCGCGTGCCACGCGCCGCCCAGGTCGACGAACCGTGGCTCGACGCCCGCCGCCGCCGCCGCCGCGATCGCCGCGCGGGCCGTCGCGACGAAGCGCTCACCCGACGTCGCCGCGACCGGGCCGTGATGGACGTGGAGGCCGACCGGCCGCGGGTGAGCCGCGCGCGCGAGCTCGCCGATTGCATCGCGCATGCGCGCCGGATCGACGTCGATCCCGAACCGCGAGCGGCGATGTCCGCTGCCTTCGAGCACCGCCCCGATGGCCGGATCGAGCCCGGTCAACGACGCCGACAGCCGGATCGCGATCTCGGCGTGGGGCGGGGCCGCCCGGACCTGGGCGACCGTCTCGCAGCTGACCACCAGCCGCCCTCGCCAGCTCCCCGCGGCTAGGGCCGCGCGGCCGCTCGGATCGGCGATCGACAGGACGCCCCCGGCCGGCGCCACCTCGGCGACGCCGGCGACCTCCCCCGGCGACGCGACGTCGAACCCGGCGAGCCGGGCCGCGGCGAGCGCCTGCACCGCCGGGTGCGGAAACGACTTCGCGGCGAACAGCGCGGTGATCCCCGCCTCGCGAGCGGCCGCCGCGATCGCCGCCAGGTTGGCATCGATCCGCGCGAGATCGAACACGAGGCTCGGGCGCCGGCAGCGGTCGATCGCCGTCGCGATCGCGGCAGGCAGGTCGGACCGCACGGGCACATGGTAAAGCAGCCGACCGCAGCCGCACCAGGCACAGGCCCGGGACGGTTGCGATCGGGCCGGCGCGCTCGCATGCTCTCGCCATGAACGACGAAGTCGCCGTGCTCCGGCTCTCCGGCGGCAAGGCCAACGCGATGACCCCCGACCTGCTCGACACCCTCGCGCGGATGGTCGACGGCTTCGAGCGCGGTCCGGCCGCGGCGGCGGTGCTCACCGGCTACGAGCGGTTCTTCTCCGGCGGCCTGGCGCTCACCCACATCATCGACTTCGATGCCGCCCAGATGCGCGGCTTCATCGAGCACTTCTCGCGCACGATGGTCCGCGTGTTCGCCTGCGGAAAGCCGATCATCGCGGCGATCAACGGCCACGCGATCGCCGGCGGCTGCGTGCTTGCCCTGATGTGCGACTGGCGGATCTGCGCCGACGACCCCGACGTCCGCATCGGCCTCAACGAGACCCAGCTCGGCATCGGCCTGCCGGCGATCGTGATCGAGTCGCTGCGCGCCGCCGTCCCACCCGCATCGCTCGTGCCGATCGCCTTCGAAGGCGCCCTGTTTGCCCCCGGCGACGCCCTCGCGCTCGGCCTCGTCCACGAGCTGGCGCCGGGCGACGCGCTCATCACCCGCGCCACCGCGAAGGCCAGGACCATCGCCGCGCTGCCGTCCGCTGCCGTCGCGCAGGTCAAGCACTCGCTCCGCGCGCCGATCCTCGAACGCATCGCGCGCACGGCCGACGCCGACGCCACCCGCTGGCTCGACACCTGGTTCAGCGCCCCGGCGCAGGAGCGGCTGCGCGCCGTGGTCGCCAGGCTACGCTGAGGGGCTTGCCCTAGTTTCGCCTGGCCGGCGCTTCGTCGTCGGGCGGCAGCGGCGTGATGCCGTCGGCTGGCTTGGCCGGCTTGGGCGAGTCGACCTCGCCGGGCCGGGCCGCGACCCGCTCGGTCTTCTGCGCGCCGGGGCCGCCGGACAAGATGATGTAGCCGAGCGGTGCGGCGAGCCCGATGGTGACGAGCATCGCGCCGCGCCAGCGCAGGCCGAGCCGGCCCTTGATCATGAAGATGCCGCTCACCGCCAGGTACAGGAGCAGCACGGCGTAGGCATCGGCGATGAACTTCCAGACCTGCTTGCCGCGCGTCGCGTGCAGCCAGTCGGCGACGCGGAAGAACAGCCGATCGCGGCGCATCTGGACGGTGATCGTGTCGCCGATCGCGGTGACCTTGCTACCGTTCGCGTAGGTCAGCCGCACCTCGTCGCCGGCACGGTACACGTCGTCGATCTTGCCGGTGAGACCGGCGGCGCTGGCGATCTGCTTGGCGGCGTCGGCGTCGCTGAGCTCGTCGGGGATCGGCGTGATCTTGTGCGTCAGCTCGGAGGCGTGGAAGTTGGGATCCCAGTCGTCGATGTGGTTCATCGCGATGCCGGACAGCGCGTAGATCACGGTGAACCCGACGGCGAGGTAGCCGATGTCGCGGTGGATCGCACGCAGCCAGGCGCGCCAGCGCTTCTTGATCGTTGCCGCCACGCCGTGGGGCCGGGTCGCCGGTTTCGCGGGGGGGGCCGGGTCGGCCACCGCCTCGGCGACCTCAGGCATAGCGCTCTTCCTTCCACGGATCGGCGTGGTTGTTGTAGCCGCGGGTCTCCCAGAAGCCGGGCTCGTCGTCCTTGACGAACCGAACGCCCGTGATCCACTTCGCGCTCTTCCAGAAGTACAGATCGGGCACGAGGCCGCGCACCGGCGCGCCGTGCTCGATCGAGAGCGGCTTGCCGTTCAGGCGATACGTCACCATGGCGGTATCGGCGGTCGCTTCCTTGAGCGGCACGTTCGCGGTGTAGCCGTGGGCGGCCTCGAAGATCACGAAGCGCGCCTCGGACTTCACCTCGGCCTTCTCGGCGAGCGTCGCGATCTGGACGCCCTTCCACAGCCCGCCGATCAGCGACCAGCCGGTGACGCAGTGGACATCGGCCGCCTTCTCGGCCTGCGGCAGCTTGAGCAGCCCCGCGTAGTCGATCTCGAACGGCGACTTGACGAGGCCATGGACGCGCAGCTTGAAGGTGCGGACGTCCCCGTCGCCCTCCTCGCCGCCCATCGGGCGGAGCGCGTCGAGCGCGCGCTGGCCGGGCGGCAGCCGCGACTTGCCGTCGGAGCGCTTGTCGGCGCGGGCTTGCCTGGTGAGGTCATCGGCCGCAATCCGGACCAGCGCGCCGCCGAGCGCCATGAACGCCGTCCCGACCGCCGCGGACTTCACGAACTGGCGACGGTCCCAGGCCTGCTTCAGCTCGGGGTAGCGATCGAGGTCGGGTCGGCGAGGGTCGCGCATGAGATCTCCTTGCGCCGGCAGCGTAGCCCGTTCGCGCGGGTGCAGCCGGTCACCATAGCTACGTTGTACCTGCCCTCGGGTTACGCGTGAGCGCAGAAACCGGCTGACCCGGGTTCGGGCGGCTACGCCGGCCCACATCCAGACGCGACGGATGAGACAGCCATCCGACAAAACCTCATCATAACAAATACTTGCATCACCACCCAACACGACCGCGGCTTGGTCGATTTCCCCCTATCTCAGTGGCCACAACTCCGCTTACATGCAGGCCAAGGAGTTCACCGGGGATCGCGAGGACGCGCAAGATCCCTTCAAGCGTGGTCTCGCCGAGGGCGCTGTCGAGCGGCACAGCGTTGTCATCCGCAGTCACCGGCGAATAGGCACCCTGCTCCTGGCCTCGCTCGTAGACAACGCAACTGAACCATCCGTCTTCTTGGTTCTAATACACACAGTAGGATCGCTTGCTGAGTCTTCTGGCCAGCACACCGCCGATTGACCACTGATGACAAGTATGCCCCGCGGATGCTCGCGCAGCTCAGCATCAAACCCTGCGGGGATGGCACGCGTTGCTCGGATGCGGGAGTCCGCTGCTGGATCGCTGCGATCCAGATCCAGTCAGGCGCGGCCGTAGACCGGCACCAGCGCGCCTGAGGTCAGCGCATTGTCCGGCGACGCCAAGAAGCCGATCGCCTCGGCGACCTCGGCCGGCTTCGGCCACGACGCATGATCGGCTGTCGGCATCGCCGCGCGGTTGGCCGGCGTGTCGATCAAGGACGGCAGCACCGCGTTGACCAGGATGCGATCGAGCAGGAGCTCGGCCGCGAGCGTCTGGGTGATCGCCGCGACGCCCGCCTTGGAGGCGACGTAGGCCGTCATGCTCGGCGCAGGGACGAGCACCGGCCGCGCGGCGACGTTGACGATGCGCCCACCGCCGCCGGCCCGGCGGATCGCGCGGACGGCCTCGCGGCACGCCAGGAAGCACGTGACGGTGTTCATCCGCCACTGGTTCTCGAAGTCGGCCAGCGAGGTCTCGGTGAGCGGCGCCAGCGCGAAGCCACCGGCGAGCTGGATCGAGGCCCACAGCGGAGGCAGCGCGGCGTAGTACGCGGTGGCCGCGGCTTCGTTCGACAGGTCCACCGTCGCGATGTCGGGGACGTGAACGATGGCGCCGCGGGCCTCGAGGAGCGCGACGACCGCGCCGCCGAGCGCGCCCTTACCACCGGTGACGACGACATGACGACCTTGCATGATGCGCCGCGACCATACACCAGGTGTGCTGATCCCACAGCGCTTCGAATGAACGCTTGCGCTTGCCCGACCCCGACGTTAGAAGCGCAGGAGATGGGCGCACAGTGGAAACACGCGGGTCGCCAGGCGAGCGCGGCCGCCAAGGGCAAGGTGTTCAGCAAGCTGGCGAAGGAGATCGCGCTCGCCGCGCGCGCGGGCGCCGACCCGAACATGAACGCACGGCTGCGCGCCGCCGTCGAGAGCGCGAAGAAGCACTCGATGCCGCGCGAGACGCTCGACCGCGCGATCAAGAAGGGCGCCGGCCTCTCCGACGAGGCGGTCAACTACGAGACCGTCACGTACGAGGGCTTCACGCCGCACCGCGTGCCCGTGATCGTCGAGTGCTTGACCGACAACAAGAACCGCACCACGACGAGCATCCGGATCTTGTTCCGCAAGGGTCAGCTCGGCACCACCGGCACGGTGTCGTGGGACTTCGCGCACGTCGGGCTCGTCGACGCGACGCCGCCCCAGGGCGCGGATGCCGAAGAGGCGGCGATCGAGGCCGGCGCGCAGGACTTCGAGGCCGACGGCGAGGGCGGCTTCCGGTTCTATACCGAGCCGGCGGATCTCGACACGGTCGGCAAGGCGCTGTCGGCGCGCGGCTGGACGGTCGCGACGATCCGGATCGGCTGGCGCGCGAAGAACCCGATTCCGCTCGACGATGCCGCGGCGCGCAGCGAGGTCGAGGCGTTCCTCGCCGAGCTCGACGCGGACGACGACGTCCAGCATATCTACGTCGGCCTCGAGGGGTGACCCTCACGAATGTTGCCGCCTTGTCGACGTCTTAATCATCGGTCGGCCCGGTAAGACGCGCTAGGATGGGGCGCCGTGCCGAGCGACCCGACCGACGGGACTGACGCGACCCAAGCCGATCTGCCGCACGAGACGCAGCTCGGCACCCAGGCCGCGTCGCCGCGCGCGCTTTCCGAGGTCGCGGCCGGCTCGCGCTCCACCGAGCTCCAGGAGGCTCGCCCGACGGGCTGGGCGACCGCCTCGGGGCGCCCGGTCGCGACCGCGGCCGAAGCGCTCGATCGCAGCGACCTGTCGCGGATGCGCGCGTTTCACACGTTCGGCGTGCTGGCGCCGGTCGGCGCGATCCTGTTGTCGCTCTTGCTCCGGGGGGATCCGGACCTGCGGACCGCGTTCTGGATCGGGGCGAGCCTGCTCTCGGTGTGCAACGTCGGGCTCGTCTATCTGACCATGAACCCGGCGCTGTACAAGCCGCGCGCCGTCGGGATCCTGTGGATCTTCTCGACGCTGTCGATCTTGCCGGCGGTGGCGTACTTCGGCCCGTTCTCGGCGGTCGTCATGGTGCTGATGCTCGGCATCGTGTTCATCGCGCTCGGTCGCGAGCGCTGGACCGCGCTGGCGACCGCCGGGATCTGCATCGGCGGCCATGTCGTGATCTCGCTGCCGATCCTCTTCGGGTGGGCCTCCGATCGCGGCGTCTTGTCGAGCCGGTTCGCCGATCACGTGCAGCTGTGGACCGCCGAGCTCCTGGTCGTCGGGTTCCTGAGCTCCGGGTACGCGCTCGGCCGATGGGCTCGCACGACCAACGCGAACGCGCTCGCCGAGCTGCAACAGGCCAGGCGGGTGATCGGCGACAAGGAGCAGGCGCTCGCCGAGGTCGCCGATCAGGCGCAGCGGGCCAATCGCGCCAATGAAGGCCGCTGGACCCATCAGGTGATGGGCAGCTTCAAGCTCGGCCTGGTGCTCGGCCGCGGCGCGATGGGCGAGGTCTACGAGGCGGTGCGCAGCGACGGCGTGCCGGCGGCGGTCAAGCTGCTGAACGCGCGCGGAGCGGCGAGCGCCACGATGACCGAGCGGTTCCACCGCGAGATGCAGGTCGCCGCGCGGCTCGACGCCCCCAACATCGTGCGGGTCTATGAAATCTCGCCGCCCGACGCGCCGGTGCCGTACCTGGCGATGGAGCGCCTGCACGGCACCGATCTGGCGACCCGGCTGCGCGCCGAGAGCCGGATGCCGTCCGACGAGCTGGTCGTCCTGCTCGATCAGGTCGCGCGCGGCCTCGAGGTCGCCCGGCTCGCCGGCGTCGTGCATCGCGACCTGAAGCCGCACAACCTGTTCTTCCACGCCGGGGCGACCTGGAAGATCCTCGACTTCGGCGTCTCGAAGGTGCTCGGCAGCGAGGGGACGTTGACCGGCGAAGGCATCGTCGGCACGCCGCAGTACATGGCCCCGGAGCAGGCGTCGGGCGGCCAGGTCACCCACCTCGCCGACGTCTATGCCCTCGGCGCGATCGCCTACCGCTGCTTGACCGGCCGCTCGCCGTTCAAGGGCCGCGATCTGGCCGAGCTGGTCTATCAGGTCGTCCACACCTCGCCGCCGCGCCCCGGAGGGCTCGGCCGCGTCTCGCCGTTCATCGAGGACGTGCTCGCGATCGCGATGGCCAAGGATCCACGGCGGCGGTTTGCTTCGGCGCTCGTGTTCGCGCAGGCGTTCATCGCCGCGCGGCGCGGCCACCCGATGGCGGTCGATCCGCCGCCAGGCGCCTGGAGCTGACCGCGTTCGCCGCCCGGGCCGCCGGTACCGTCGTCGTCAGACGGCCAACGACCAGCGACGCGCGGCAGCTACTGCGGCACCGGCGAGAGCGTGCCGGACACCTGCTGTTGCCCGCTGAGGAGCTTGATCACGCCAGCCGCACCGCCACCACCGCCGCCGCCGAAGTCCGCGGTCGTGCCATCGACGGCCGCCGTGAGCGCGCCGCCGGCCCCGCCTGGGCCGAACCCTGGATCGTTGCCCCCGGCGCCGGATCCACCGGCCGCCGCGGTGGTCCCCAGGTCACCGTCGCGGCCTCCATTCCCCGAGGTGAGCTTATCGTGTTGCGGGCCGCTGAGGCCGCCACCTTGCCCACCGCCGCCGCCGTTCGCGCTGATCTGACCGGAGATCGTGAGCGACGGACTCTCGAGCACGACCAGTCCGCCGGTGCCGCCGCCACCGCCGCCGGCCAGGACCTCGCCGCCCGCCCCGCCCGCCCCGGTCGCCCGCACGCGGCCGGTGGCCGTGATCGTCAGGCTCTGGCGCGCATACAGGTACAGCCCGCCGCCGGAGTGACCACCGGCGCCACCCCTGCCATTGCTGCCGCCACCTTCATCTCCGCCGGCTTGCCCCGGGCAACCGCCACGCAGCACGCTGATCGTGGTCGTTGCCCCGTGCGTGCCGGCCGTAGCGGTCCCCGTTGGGGGGCCGTTGTCGTTCTTGTCGCCGATACCGCCGTTGCCACCGGCCAGCGTGAACGTCCCGCCCGCCGCACCACCGCCACCCCCGGTGTCGCTCGCCGGGTTGCCGGCAAACATGCACGCGGCATCATCCGCCGCCGGGCCTCGCTGTCCGCCATGGCTCCCGACATCGATCATGCCGTCGATCCTCATCGTCGAGCTCGACGCGAGCGCAAGCGGTCGAGACCCTGTCACGGTGAGGAGACCGCCACCGGTGATGGTAACGCTCGTCACGTAAATGAGGCACACGTCGCCACCGCTGGCTTGGGTGTACGTGTGACACCGCGAATCCGAGTCGGTCTTGATCGTCTGCCCGTTCGTGATGTTGAGCGTCATCGGTTGTACGGTCTGGCTGCACAGGTCCAGGAACCCCGCAACGCACGGGGCATCGACAACCGCATCGCCCATGGAGGCATCGATGCCCGGAGGATTCCCTCCACCGGGGTTCGAAGTAGCCTGAGCGCTGAAGCTACAACCCGCGCTCAAGACCAGCAGTGCCAAGAGACGTCTCATGGCCCAGGATTCTACCCGAGCCTCTGGTAAAGACGCGATGTGCAGTTCCGCATGCCCGCAGAATGGTGTGTCCACGAGGCCGTGTGGACCGCCTGGCCCCATGATCCCGACCAGTGGCTCGAGGGGCTCGTGGCTCCGCAGCGCGCCTTGATGAGGATGATCGCCGCGATCGTCGACCTGGCCGGCGCCCGGCCGCGCGGCGAGCGGGTCGAGCTCCTGGTGCGTGATGCCGGCGACGAAGCGGCGGCGCGCAAGCTCCTCGGACCGGCGGCGGCGGGCGTGCGATTTCACCGGCTGCCGTACGGCGATGTCTGGCTGCGCGATACCGGGCCGATCTTCGTGACCCGGCAGGGCGAGGTCTCGGCGGTGCGCTTTGGCTTCGACGGCTGGGGCGGCAAGTACCTGATGGAAGGTGACACCGAGGTCGCCGCACACGTGATCGAGCGCACAGGCATGCGCGGCGCGGCGTTCGACTTCGTGCTCGAAGGCGGCGCGATCGAGGTCGACGGGGAGGGCACCGTGCTCACGACGCGGCAGTGCCTGCTCGGCGGCACGCGCAACCCCGGGCTCGATCAGGGTGCGCTCGAGGCGCGGCTGTGCTGGGCGCTCGGCGCCAGCCACGTCGTGTGGCTCGATCGCGGCCTCGCGAACGATCATACCGACGGCCACATCGACACGCTGGCGCGGTTCGTCACCTCCGGGGTCGTCGCCTGCATGGAGCCGGGCCCCGGCGATCCGAATCGCGACGCGCTCGACGGCATCATCGCCGATCTGCAGCAGGCGCGGACGGCGCGCGGCGAGGCGCTCGAGGTCATCACCGTGCCGTCGCCGGGTGCGGTCGAGGACGCCGCCGGCAACCTGATGCCGGCGAGCTACATGAACTTCTACATCGCGAACACCACCGTGGTCGTGCCGACGTATGGCGTCCCGGCCGATGACGCCGCGGTCGCGGCGATCGCGACGATGTTTCCGACCCGGCGCGCGGTCGCGGTCGATGGCAAGGCCGTCGTGGTGGGCGGCGGCGCGTTCCACTGCTCGACCCAGCAGCAGCCGGCAGTTCCCTGGCCACGCTTGCGGTAAGGTCCGCGCATGGAAGTCACCGTCGCCGCGCTGCAGGCCGCCTTGACCGACGACGTCGCCGAGAACGTCGCTCGCGTGACGGCGCTGGTGCGCGAGGCCGCCGGCCGGGGCGCGCAGATCGTCCTGCCGAGCGAGCTGTTCGAAGGCCACTACTTCTGCCGCACCCAGCGCGAAGCGGACCTCGCGCGCGCGCGCGCCGCCGAGGGCCACCCGACGCTCCGGCACTTCCAGGCGCTCGCGGCCGAGCTCGGCGTGGTGATCCCGGTGTCGTTCTACGAGCAGGCCGGGCCGGAGCTCTATAACTCGGTCGCGGTGTTCGATGCCGACGGGCGCCGGCTCGGCATCTACCGCAAGAGCCACATCCCCGATGGCCCCGGCTATCAGGAGAAGTTCTTCTTCAAGCCCGGCAACACCGGGTTTCGCGCGTTCGCGACCCGGTTCGGGACGATCGGCGTGGCGATCTGCTGGGATCAGTGGTTCCCCGAGGCCGCGCGCGCGATGGTGCTCGCCGGCGCCGACGTCCTGTTCTACCCCACCGCGATCGGCTCGGAGCCCGAAGAACCCGAGCTCGACAGCCGCGACTCGTGGCAGCGCGTGATGATCGGCCACGCGGTCGCCAACGCCGTCGGGGTGGTCGCCGCGAACCGGATCGGCACCGAGGGCACGGGAGCGGGCGCGATCACGTTCTATGGCAGCTCGTTCGTCGCGGATGCGCGCGGGGACAAGCTCGTCGAGCTCGGCCGCGACGACCGCGGGATCGCGCTCGCCAGGCTCGATCTCGAGGCGATCCGCCGGATCCGCGCCAGCATGGGGTTCTTCCGCGATCGCCGGCCGTCGCTGTATCGCCCGCTGGTCGAGTAGGGCGCCATGGCCGGCGCCTCACGCCGCGCGGCAATGAATTTTCTCAGGCCAGCGTTCGTCACGACCGGCAGCCAATGCTCATGTCCGTCGATGCCGCCAGCGAATCGCAACACAATGTTGCGCCGCATCCGGATGCATCGCGGCGAGGATCAGGTTACGCACGGCACGTGAAATTGCCGCTCGCGCCGATCGTCCTCCCGATCGCTGCCCTGGTCGCCGCCCTGGCGCGCTGGCAGGTGCAGGGCTCGGGGAACATGTACACGGCGATCGCCAAGCGGTTCTACATCCCGGATCCGGATCTCGGCTGGCGGATCAGCGAACGGCATCCGATCTGGCTGGGCCTCGAGGTCTGCGCGATCATCGCGGCGATCGCCGCGGGGCTCGGGGTCGCGAGCTGGGTCATCCGCCGCCGCGAGGCCAAGCTCGGCCACCGCGCGACGGCCTTGCGCGCGGCCTCGTGGGTGGTCGCCGCGGTGCCGCTCCTCGTGCCGGTCGTGGCGTTCGCCAGCGGGACGGGGCCGGCGAACGGGCTCGACTCGCTCCCGGCCTCGACGATCCGGGGGATCGAAGCGGGGATCACGGGGATCCTCGATGCGCCGGAGGGGCGCTACGAGGTCGTCGAGCACACCGGGACGGCGATCACGGCGCACCTGTCGGCAGGTGGCGAGACGTTCGACGCCCGGTTCGGCGGCGGGATCCGCGGCAGCTGGCAGGGCGATCCGCACGACCTCACCAAGCCGTTGACCGCCGAGGTCAGCGCCCTGGCGGCGTCGATCGACACCGACATCGACCTGCGCTCGAAGCACGCCCGCGAGGAGTACCTGTTCACCGACAAGTATCCGCGAATCAGCGTCACGCTCGATCGCCTGATCGCCGCCAGCCAGGCCGGCGCCAACACGGTGGCGTTCCGCGCTCACGGCACGCTCGGCTTGATCGGCAAGACCCACTCGATCGAGATCACGGGCACGCTGAAGAAGCCCGACGCCGCGGCGCTCACGCGGCTGGGCCTTTCGGGTGAAATTCTCCTCGTTCAGGCAGACTTTGCGGTCGTGATCAAAGAAACTGCGCTCGCCAGCGACGCTAAAACCTTCGACGGCGACCGTATTCCCATTCAGGTGTCACTGGTGATGCGCCACACCAGCGGCTGATGACCGGCGCATGGAGATGACGATGAAACTGTTCAAGCAACTCGCCCTCGCAACCGTTCTTCTGGCCTCGATGGTTACCTCGCGTGCAGCGCTGGCCGACGCCGCCGCCACGGCCGACTCGATCGTCGTGCTCGCCAAGCACACCCCGGGCAAGCCCACCGACCCCGTCCAGGTCCGCTTCGAGAAGTTCAAGGTCACCAAGGCGACCTTCGATCCCAAGAAGATCGAGGGCGGCAAGGCCACGATCGAGATCGACGCGACCAGCCTCAAGAGCGGCGACGACAAGCGCGACGCCCACCTCAACACCCCCGACTTCCTCGACACCGCGAAGTTCGCGAAGATCACCGTCGACATCGACAAGGTGAAGAAGAAGGCCGACAAGACGTTCACCGCGGAGGCCACGGTGAAGGCCCACGATGTCACCAAGAAGTACCCGGTGACGTTCGACGTCGTCGACACGACGGCCGACAGCATCCGGATCAAGGGCGAGGCGTCGTTCTCGCGGCTCGACTTCAAGATCGGCAAGGATCCCAAGGAGCCGAAGGCCGCGCCCGTCGAGACCGGCGTGACGATCCAGCTGCAGCTGACGCTCAAGAAGACCTAGCGCCTGGCAGGTTACGCTGCTGCGCCGGCCGCACGCGATGCTACGCTTGTGGCCATGAAGTTCTTCGTGAAAGCGGTCGTTACCGGCTTCGGCCTGAGCCTCGGGTCCGCGCTGTTCAAGAAGGTCCAGCGCCACCTCGGCCTGGGCGAAGACAGCGACAAGGCGCCGGAGGCCATCAAGCAGGATGGGGCGACCGATCCGAACCTCCGGCAGCACTTCACCTGAGCTGCTCGTAGCCCGGGGTGGGTGCGACCACCCGCTGCGATGCCTAGCACAGTCATCCGGGACGCGGGAGCAGCGTTTTGCCGCGAAATCTAGCGGCGATCGCGCCCGAATTGCGGAACACTGACAGCTGGTGGAGTCGTCGAACCTCGCGCCGGGCCTGCTGCTAGCGATGCCTCAGCTCGCCGATCCAAACTTCACGCGCGCGGTGATCCTGATGATCGAGCACGGCGATCACGGCTCGTTCGGCCTGGTCATCAACCATCCGTCGCAGATCAAGGCGACCGAGCTGCTCGACTCGCTCGAGATGACCTGGCACGGCGAGGATTCGGCGGTCGTGTGGGCAGGCGGCCCGGTGCAGCCAAGCACCGGCTGGGTGCTCCACGAGCCGGTCGGCATCGCGCAGGCCGGCGGCGGCACGATCGAGATCACCTCGAGCATCTCGCTCTCGACCTCGCCCGATCGGCTGCGGGCGATCGCCAGCCAGCCGCCGCGCAAGATCCGCCTCCTGCTCGGCTACTCCGGCTGGGGCCCAGGCCAGCTCGCCACCGAGATGGCCCGCGGCGCCTGGCTTCACACCAGCGCCGATCCCAACCTGGTGTTCGACACGCCCCCCGACGAGATCTGGGACACGGCCATGCGCTCGCTCGGCATCAACCCGCGCGACCTGTTCACCGGCCGCGGCGTCAACTGACCGCCCGGGCCCCTTCCGACCGCGCACGCCTGCTCGCGCCGCGGGTCTGGGCCTCTCGCGCCCGTGTCGCAGAGGAGCTGCCCCGATGCGGCGCTCCTTCCGACCGCGCACACGCTTGCTGGCGACGCGGGTCTGGGCCCGTCGCTCGTCCGTTGACCGCCGTATTGCGAGTGACCGGCGGTGCCATCTCCACGACCGACCGGCGCTTGACCACCCGGGCCGTGCAATTTATCTCGCGCCGGACCCAGCCCGCGTCGCTGCGCTGCGCGTTGCCGAGGCCACGAGTCCCGCTGGGAGCCGCAGCCGCTGAGCGCCGACACCAGGTCCAACGCCATCGACGACGTGACCTGTGCAGGCAACGGTACCGGCGCTACCATCGACGCGTGGCGTTCGAGCAGGAGCTCCGGCTGTACCTGGAAGGAA
>Ga0308176_10001314_pt1 | contig 15574 bp, 11 predicted proteins | sample PhyCR2_3_FD_203890 | JGI IMG/M metagenome (GOLD analysis project Ga0308176, IMG submission 203890) | Soil microbial communities from UC Gill Tract Community Farm, Albany, California, United States - DLSLS.C.R2 | ecosystem: Environmental > Terrestrial > Soil > Agricultural land | place: USA...
AGGAAAGTGGGGTGAAGCGCAACCTTGTTGCCCAACCCGAGAAAGTGGGGCGCCGGGGGGGTCGGGTCGGGGGCTAGCTCTCGCCCCCGGCGTTGCCGGACGTGCCCGCGGTGACGTCGAGCAGGCAGTAGCGCTTCGCCGCCTCCTGGGGCACCTCCGCCGGGACCTCGCCGCGCTCGGCGAGCAGCTGCAGCGCGCGCACCGCCATCGACGGACCGTCGATGTGGAAGTAGCGCCGCGCGGCCGCCCGGGTGTCGGAGAACCCGAACCCGTCGGCCCCGAGCGAGGCGAAGTCGCTCGGCACCCACTGGGCGATCTGGTCCTGCACCTGGCGCATGTAGTCCGAGACCGCCACGACGGGGCCGCGGGTCTCCTGCAGGCGCTGGGTGACGTAGGGGACCCGGCGCTCCTCCTCGGGGTGCAGGAAGCGCTGCTCGTCGCAGGCCATCGCCTCGCGGCGCAGCTCGGTCCACGAGGTCACCGACCACACGTCGCCCACCACGCCCCAGTCGTTGCGCAGCAGCTCCTGGGCCTCGAGGGCCCACGGCACCCCGACGCCGGACGCGAGCAGCTGCACGCGCGGCGCGTCGTCGCCGAGGCCGTCGGTGATCCCGGGGGCGAAGCGGTACATGCCCTTGAGGATGCCCTCGTGGTCGACGTCCTCCGGCTCGGCCGGCTGGCTCATCGGCTCGTTGTAGACGGTGAGGTAGTAGATGACGTTCTCGGGGTCGTCGCCGAACATGCGGCGCAGCCCCTCCTCGACGATGTGCGCGATCTCGAACGCGAACGCCGGGTCGTACTGCACGACTGCCGGGTTCGCGGCGGCCAGCAGGGGGCTCTGCCCGTCCGCGTGCTGCAGGCCTTCTCCGGTGAGGGTGGTGCGGCCGGCGGTGGCGCCGATGAGGAACCCTCGGGTCATCTGGTCCTGGGCCGCCCAGATCCCGTCGCCGGTGCGCTGGAACCCGAACATCGAGTAGAAGATGTAGATCGGCACCATCGGCAGGCCGTGCGTCGAGTACGACGTGCCGGCCGCCGTGAACGCCGCGACCGAGCCCGCTTCGTTGATCCCGAGGTGCAGGATCTGGCCCTGCTCGGACTCCTTGTAGGCGAGCATCAGCTCGGCGTCGACGCTCGTGTACTTCTGCCCGTGCGGGTTGTAGATCTTGATCGTCGGGAAGAACGAGTCCATACCGAAGGTGCGCGCCTCGTCGGGGATGATCGGCACCACGTGCTTGCCGAACTCCTTGTCGCGCATCATCTCCTTGAGCAGGCGGACGAAGGCCATGGTGGTGGCGATCTGCTGCTTGCCGGTGCCCTTCTTGACCACGTCGTATGCCGCGTGGTCCGGGAGCTTGAGCGGCTCGTGCTGGACGCGCCGCACCGGGAGCGGACCGCCGAGCTTCTCGCGTCGCTCCCGCATGTAGCGGATGCTCGGGTCGTCGGCGCCGGGGTTGAAGTACGGCGGGCGGTAGGGGTCGGCCTCGAGGACCTCGTCGGAGATGGGCAGCTTGAGGCTGTCGCGCAGGCCCTTGAGGTCGTCGAGGGTGAGCTTCTTCATCTGGTGGGTGGCGTTGCGGCCCGCGAAGTGCGTGCCGAGGCCATAGCCCTTGATGGTCTTGGCGAGGATCACGGTCGGCTGCCCGGTGTGCTCGATGGCCGCCTGGTAGGCCGCGTAGACCTTGCGGTAGTCGTGGCCGCCACGCTTGAGCTTCCACCACACGTCGTCGTCGGACCAGTCCTTGACCATCTCGCGGGTCCGTGGGTCGCGGCCGAAGAAGTGCTCACGGACGTACGCCCCGTCGTTGGCGCGGAAGGTCTGGTAGTCGCCGTCGTTCGTGGTGTTCATGATGTGCACGAGGGCGCCGTCGTTGTCCTTGGCGAGCAGCGGGTCCCAGCCGCGTCCCCAGACCACCTTGATGACGTTCCAGCCGGCCCCGCGGAAGAACGCCTCGAGCTCCTGGATGATCTTGCCGTTGCCACGCACCGGGCCGTCGAGGCGCTGCAGGTTGCAGTTGATGACGAAGGTGAGGTTGTCCAGCTCCTCCTGGGCGGCGAGCTGGAGCACGCCGCGCGACTCGGGCTCGTCCATCTCGCCGTCGCCGAGGAAAGCCCACACGTGCTGCTGGCTGGTGTCCTTGAGGCCACGGTTGTGCAGGTACTTGTTGAACTGGGCCTGGTAGATCGAGTTCATCGGGCCGATGCCCATCGACACGGTCGGGAACTGCCAGAAGTCCGGCATGAGGCGCGGGTGCGGGTAGGACGGCAGCGCCAGCGGCTTGCCGGCCACCACGTGGCTGTGCTCCTGGCGGAAGCCGTCGAGCTGCTCCTCGGACAGGCGTCCCTCGAGGAAGGCCCGGGCGTACATGCCGGGGGAGGCGTGGCCCTGGAAGAAGACCTGGTCGCCACCGCCGGGGTGGTCGGCGCCGCGCCAGAAGTGGTTGAACCCCACCTCGTAGAGGGTCGCGGCGGAGGCATAGGTGGAGATGTGGCCGCCGACCCCGATGTCCGGGCGCTGGGCGCGGTGCACCATGACCGCGGCGTTCCAGCGCAGGTAGGCGCGGTAGCGGCGCTCGACCTCCTCGTCGCCGGGGAACCAGGGCTCACGCTCCGGCGGGATGGTGTTGATGTAGTCGGTCGCCGTCAGCGACGGCACGCCGACGTGCATCTCGCGGGCGCGCTCGAGCAGCTTGAGCATGACGTAGCGGGCCCGGCGCCGCCCTCCCTCGTCGATCACGCCGTCGAGGGAGTCGACCCACTCCTGGGTCTCCTCCGGGTCGATGTCGGGGAGCTGGCTGGGGATGCCGTTGAGAATCGGTCCGGCTTCCTCACGTGCGGCCACGGTCCTTGTCCTTTCCTGCGCCTGGGCCGCGGGGATCTGCCGGCGGCCTCCCTGCCATCTTCCACCCGAACGGCGTGGTGGTCACAACAGGCGCTAGCTACTGATCAGTATCCGGAGCGTGGGGCGACATATATCCGCTTGCGTCTGCGGACCTGCCCACCAGCCGGGGCGACTCCGCGGACGCAACCAAGGGAAAGGCGGCGGCGCAGGGCCGGGACGAACCTGATTTGCCGCCGGTCGGCCTGTCGCCTCGGTCACCGGTCCCGACGCTCGCATACTGGCCAGCGATGACGGCCACGCTGACCCGCCCGGCAGGCGACGGGACCGCCACCGGACCGCGTCAGCCGCGGCGCCGGTGGGCTCCACCTTTCCGCGGCGACATCGAGGGGCTGCGCGGTGTGGCAGTGCTGCTCGTGGTGGCCTTCCACGTGGGCGTGCCGTTCCTGTCCGGCGGCTTCGTCGGCGTCGACGTCTTCCTCGTCCTGTCGGGGTTCCTCATCACCGGGCTCCTCGTCGACGAGCTGCGCGCGACCGGCCGCATCTCCCTGCACGGCTTCTACGCCAGGCGGATCCGTCGCCTGCTGCCACTGGCCACGCTGGTGCTGGCGGCGACCGCAGCAGGCACCTATGCCCTGGTCCCAGCCGTCAACCGCGGCGGGGTCGGGGGCGACATCGTCGCGGCAGCGCTCTCGGCAGCCAACTGGCGTTACGCAGCCGAGTCGACCCAGTACATGGCGGACGTCGACAAGAGCCCCCTGCTGCACTATTGGTCGCTGAGCGTGGAGGAGCAGTTCTACGTCGTCTGGCCGCTGCTCCTGCTGCTGGTCGCCGGGCGCAGCGGCGTCGCACGCCGGGCCTGGCGGGTGGCCTCCCGCCGCATCGGCCTCGCCCTCGGGCTGGTGGCCGTCGGGTCGCTCGCGCTCTCCGTGGCCACGACCGGGACGTCGACGTCCGTGGCGTACTTCGGCCTGCACACGCGGGCCTGGGAGCTGGCCGCCGGCGGGCTGCTGGCCCTGGCGCGCGCCGGCCTGCCGGTCATGACCAGACGGGCGGCCCTCGGAGCAGGCTGGCTCGGCGCGGCGCTCGTCGCCGGGTCCCTGCTGCTCATCGGCCCGGAGACCCCGTTCCCCGGCGCCGCCGCACTGGCCCCCGTCCTCGGTACCGTGCTGTTGCTCGCCGCGGGGGCTCGCCTGCCCGACGAGGGCGTCTCCCGGGTCTTGGGGCACCAGTCGATCCGCTACGTCGGCCGGGTGTCCTACGCCTGGTACCTGTGGCACTGGCCGTGCCTGGTGATCGCTGATGCCCGGTGGCCGCAGCTCCAGGCGGGCGGCACGCCGGACGGTGCCGCCAGGGCCGCGTGGCCCGTCGTCCTGGCCGCCGTCGTGACGTCCTTCGTCCTCGCCGTCGCCAGCCACCACCTCGTCGAGCAGCCGCTGCGCCGGTGGGCCTTCCTGAGCCGCTCCAAGGTGCGCTCGATGCGCTTCGGCGTCGGTCTGGTGGCGACGTCGCTGGTCGCGGCGACCGCCCTGCTGGTCACGTCCTTCGTCTCGGCCAAGCTCGACGAGCGACACATGGAGCGCAGCCTCGAGCTGCAGGCCGACTCGGTGTCCCAACCGGCCGAGACCGCCAGGCCCACGATCCCGGCCGTGACGATGACGCCCGAGCAGGCGCGCAAGGACACCCCCGGCAGCCCGCAGGGGTGCTACGTCGCCTACGCCTCCACCGCGGTGCCGTCGGCAGAGCACTGCCGCCTCGGACCGGCGCGCGGCAGCAAGGTCATCGCCCTCATCGGCGACTCGCACGCCGACCAGTACGAGCCCGCCATGGAGCAGATCGCCAAGCGGCGGGGGTGGACCGTCTACACCTTCGCCAAGGCGGCCTGCACGGTGACCGACACCCCCATCTGGGCCGGTGCCCTCAAGGGGCCCTACCCCCAGTGCGCGACCTGGCGGGACACCGTGCTCGATCGCCTCGCCTCGATCGGCCACCTCGATGCCGTGGTGGTCGGCCAGTGGCACGACTACAACGGGCTGGCGATGACGGCGGACGGCAAGCGGCTCGACCCCGGGGACATCGCCGGCCCGTGGCGCGAGGGGGCTCGGCGCTCGTTCGACCGGCTGGCGAGGGTCACCGACCGCGTGGTCGTCCTGCGCGACAGCCCGCGTCCGCCCGAGGACGTGCCGACCTGCCTGTCCCGGGAGAAGGTCGCAGCGGCGTGCGCGTTCCCCAAGCAGGGCAGCACCGGCCTGGACCAGGTCATCGTCAACGCGGAGAAGGCCGCCGCCCCCACGATGGTGAGGTTTGCCGACCTCACCGACCAGCTGTGCCCCACCGCCCGCTGCCCGGTCGTGGCGCCGACCGGCCAGGTGATGTACCGCGACCGTCACCACCTCGCGGCGTCCTACAGCGCCACCCTCGCCGAGCCGCTCGCCGAGGCGCTCGAGAAGGCGATGGCCGCCGACTAACGCGGCACCGACTCCTCGGACACCACCCGCTCGGCACCGGCGTACACCGTCATCCGCGGCGCCCGCGTGAACGCCGCGAGCGTCAGCCCACTGGCCTGCGCCAGCTCCACGGCCAGCGACGACGGGGCTGACACCGCGACCAGGGCGGGGACCCCGGCCATCACGGCCTTCTGGACCAGCTCGAAGCTTGCCCGCCCGCTCACCGCCAGCACGTGCCCGGTCAGCGGCAGCCGTCCCTCGCGGGCGGCCCACCCGACCACCTTGTCGACCGCGTTGTGCCGGCCAACGTCCTCACGCACCACGAGCGCCTCGCCAGAGGCGGTGAACAAGCCGGCCGCGTGCAGCCCGCCGGTCCGGTCGAACACCTCCTGACGGCTGCGCAGCGCGTCCGGCAACCCGAGCAGCACCTGCGGGGAGAGGCGCACGCTGTCGGCCGACACGGCATACCGGCTCTTGGCCCTGATCGCGTCGATGCTGGTCTTGCCGCACACCCCACACGCACTCGAGGCGTAGGTCGCTCGCTCGGCCCGCGAGGTGTCCAGCCGGGCGCCCTCGGCCAGGGTGACGTCGACGACGTTGTACGTCGGGGACCCCGACTCGTCCTCGTCCAGGCAGTGCATCATCTGCGCGACCCGGTTCGCGTCCTCGATCATCCCCTCGGTCACCAGCCAGCCGAGGGCGAGGTCGAAGTCGTCGCCGGGGGTGCGCATGGTCACCGTCAGGGCGGTGTTGGCGACGCGGACCTCCAGCGGCTCCTCGACGGCGAGCGTGTCGGGCCGGCGGGTGGTGGTGGTCCCGTTGTCGCCCAGCGTGATGCGCACGCTCGGCGTCCGCTTGGTGACCCGTCCCACGACAGCAGCGTATGCCGCGTGGCCACCCCGCGCTGCCTGCCGCCCGCGTGCTGCCTGCGTGCGGTGGGGGATAGTACTGACCGTGAGCACGCCCGCGCCCGAGGTCACCCTGTTCGACGACGGAGGTGTGCCCTGGCAGCTGGTCTCGCCACGCCTGGCCACGACGCGCACCATCGGCCTGGTCGCCGTGCTGGTCCTGCCCGCGGTCGGGCTGCTCGTGTCCTCGGCCGTCGTGTCCCGGTGGTTCTGGGCCGGCGTCGCGGTGGTCCTGGTGGCGCTCCTGTGGGGGCTCTGGGTCATCCAGCGGCAGGTCCGGGCGATCAGCTGGGCGGAGCTGCCCGAGGAGCTGGTGATCCGCAAGGGCCGGCTCTTCCGGACCCTGGTGAGCGTCCCCTACGGCCGGCTGCAGTACGTCGACGTCCAGTCGGGGCCGCTGTCGCGCCGGTTCGGCATGGCCGAGGTCGAGCTGCACACCGCCTCACCCGAGAGCGGCGGCAGCATCCCCGGCCTGCCACTGGAGGAGGCCGAAGCGCTGCGAACGCGGCTCGCGGCGCGCGGCGAGGCGCAACGGGCGGGGCTGTGACGCAGGCCCAGGCCGCCGACGGGGGAGGGTGGCAGCACCTGCACCCGCTGTCGCCGCTGCTGCGCGGGGGCGTGGCGTTCGTCGCCGTGGTGGGCTACGTCGTGTCGCAGCAGTTCGACCGGATCTTCGGCGGACGGGCTGACGACCCCACCCAAGGGCACCGCGTGCTCGCTGCCGGCATCGTGACGCTCGTCCTGGTCGCGATCGTCGCCGGGAGCTGGGTGTCGTGGCGGTTCTCGCGGTTCCGGGTCGGCCCCGCCATGCTCGAGCTGCGCACCGGTCTGCTGTTCCGCCAGCACCGGCAGGTGCACTTCGACCGGATCCAGGCCGTGGACGTCGCCCGACCGGTGCTGGCCCGGCTGACCGGGCTGTCCGAGGTGGTCGTCCAGTCCGCGGGTGGGCACGACTCGAGCATCAAGCTCGCCTTCCTGACGGACACGCGGGCGCGCGAGGTGCAGGAGCAGCTGATGGCCCTTGCGGGGCGGACCGACGAGGTGGTCTCGCCCGATGGCGCCATCGCGCCGGGCGGTGGGGCAGCTGGGCCGGGCGGTGAGGCAGCTGGGCCGGGCGGCGAGGTCGCGGTGCGGCCCGGGGACCCGGCCCTCCTGACGGGGGCGCAGCCCCAGCGTTCGCCGGGCCCCCCGACTGCGCAGGCAGTCGTGCGCGTTCCCAACGCCCGCTTCATCCAGTCGATGCTCTACAGCGGCATCAGCGGCTTCCTCCTGCTGGCCATCCCGGCCCTGGTCCTGTCGATCGCGCTGCAGGTCCCCGGCGTGGTCGCGTGGCTCGGCCCGCTCGTCCTGGGCACCGGTGGTCCCCACCTGAAGCGGTTCATGACCGAAGCCAACTTCACGCTGCACCACCGCGGGGACAGCCTGCTGGTGCGCCACGGCCTCACGGAGCTGCGCTCCACCACCGTGCCACTGCACCGCATCCAGGCAGCGGAGCTGTCGCAGCCGATCCTGTGGCGGTTGCCCGGCTGGTGGCGGCTGCGCGTCAACGTCGCCGGAGCAGGTGGGGGAGACGGCCCCACCGAGACACTGCTGCTGCCGGTGGGCACGGTCACCGAGGCGCTGGCGGTCCTCGACCTGGTACGCCCCGGCATACCGACACAGCTGGCGCTCGCCGCCCTGCACGGGGAGGGGCCCGACCACGGGTTCGTCACCGCCTCGCAGCGGGCCCGGCTGCTGGACCCTCTCAGCTGGAGGCGCCGGGGGTACGCCGTGACGCCCGACTCCGTCGTCGTCCGCGGGGGCCTCCTGAAGCACGTGGCCCAGTTCGTGCCGCATGCGCGGGTGCAGTCGCTGCGGGTGGAGCAGGGTCCTCTGCAGCGCGCCCGGGGTGTGGCGAGCGTCCAACTGGTCTCGACGCCCGGCCCGGTGAAGGCCACCGCTGCACACCTCGACGTCGCCGAGGCGCAGCGGCTGCTGGGCGAGCAGGTCACGCGCTCGGGCCGCGCCCGCCAGCGCGCCTGAGCAACCGGCTGCCGGCGGCCCACCTCAGTCGGACGTTCTCGATTCCGCAGAGTCGGTTGAAAATCGGGCGGCGACCCGGTGGACTGTTCTCCACAAGTCCACGACACGGTTGGAGAAGCGAGTGAGCACGTCCGCGCAGGCGGCGCCCGGCTCGGCGGCACGCCTGGGGTTCGCCGAGGGGCAGGTGGTCCAGGAGTTCGGCTACGACGCGGACGTCGACGACGACTTCAGGTTCGCGCTCGAGGACCTGACGAAGACCGACCTGGAGGACGAGGACTACGGCGACGTCGCCGACGCCGTGCTGATCTGGTGGCGAGAGGATGACGGTGACCTCGTCGACGCGGTCGTCGACGGCCTGACCAACCTGGCCGAGTCAGGCTTCATCGTGGTGCTCACGCCCAAGGCCGGCCGGGCCGGCCACCTCGAGGCGAGCGAGCTCGAGGAGGCGGCCACGACGGCCGGCCTGCACACCTCCGGGGCCGTGAACGCGTGCGAGGACTGGACCGCCACCAGGCTCGTGGCCCCCAGGACGGCGCGCCGCTGACCCCGCTGGCAGACTTGCGGGCATGACTGCCACGCCCACCTGCCCCGTCGCTGTCGGCGAGCAGGCCCCCGACTTCACCCTCAAGGACCAGAACGGCCAGGACGTGACGTTGTCAGCGTTCCGGGGCGACAAGAACGTCGTCGTCGTGTTCTACCCGTTCGCGTTCTCGGGCATCTGCACCGGCGAGCTGTGCGAGATCCGCGACGACCTCGGCTCCTTCGTGGCCGACGACGTGCAGGTGCTGGCGATCTCCTGCGACCACATGTTCAGCCAGCGTGCCTGGGCCGACAAGGAGGGCTACTTCTTCCCGCTGCTCTCCGACTTCTGGCCGCACGGCGCAGTCGCGCAGGCCTTCGGGGTGTTCCACGACAAGGCGGGAGCAGCGGTGCGCGGGACCTTCCTCGTCGACACCGACGGGATGGTCCGCTGGTCCCTGGTCAACGAGATCGGCCAGGCCCGCGACTTCTCCGGCTATCGCGAGGCGCTGGCTGCGCTGCGCTGAGCCGACCACCCACCCAACGCGACAGGGCCGGTATGCCGCCCACGCGGCATACCGGCCCTGCTCACCTCCGCCTCACCCGAAGGCGAGGACCGTGCTCACGGCGTCGGTGGCGTGATCTCGACCTGCGCGGACTGGTTGCCCTTCATCGCCTTCGCCACGGTGATGACCGTGCCGTAGCCGACGCCCGCGTCCGCCGGGTTGCCGCTACCGCTGACGTCCGGGAAGCCGAAGTCGAGCCCGTAGTGGTCCGTCGCCGGGCTGCCGTCCGGGTTGACGATCCGGAAGGTGTACGGCGAGTTGCCCTGCGACGGCACGACCGTCGAGGCGTCCGCGTCGCGGTAGAAGTAGCCGCCATCCCGTACCTCGATGCCGGGGTACCAGCCCTTGTCGTCGGTGAACGTGCCCACCGGCGCCTGGACGGGGAACGTGTTGCACGCCTCACCGGTGAAGTCGGCCTCCGTCTGGCACTCCTGGAACGGGTAGGTCCCGAACAGGTTGAAGGCGACGTTGGACGACTGCGGCCGCGACGGCAGGTTCTTCAGCGTGCTCGGGTCGAGGGCGGCGTTCGCCCCACTGCGGCGCAGCGGGTCGAAGTGGCTGTCCACGAGGAGCAGGCCGCCCTTGGCACCCGCGCTCGGCAGGTCCGTGAGGGTGTTGAGCACATGGTTGACGTTGCCGTACGACGTGTCGCGGTACCACACGAGGGCACCGGGCGCGTTGTACTTGATCTTCTCGACCTTCCACGCACCGTCGCCGCCGAGCTTCTGGTACGTCGTGTCGTAGGCGTACTGCAGACCCTTGTCGAAGCCGTCGAAGTTGCGCCACTCCACCATGTAGTACTGCGCCCGGCTCGAGTGCCCCGGGTCGAGGACCCAGCCGGTGCCGGTGGTGTCGACGAAGGTGCCCACGGTGGCGGTCCAACCGTTGTCGGCCTCGGCGTCGTCGCTCCAGAGGGTGGTCCCGCCGTTGGTGACGGACAGGTCGTCGGTGAACCAGCCGGTGTCCTCGAACGCGGCGTCCGTGGCGTAGAGCAGCCGGACCTTGACCGACTGGCCGGCGAACGGCGTCAGGTCCACGTAGTGGTGGGCCCAGCCGGCCGTGGCCCCGGTGAGGCCGTACTTCTTTCCGCCGTAGTCGGCCATCCGGCCGTTGGGGTCGGCGTAGCCGTCCGGCGTGGAGACCTCGGCGCCGGCCTCGTTGCGGACCTTCTGCTCGGTCCAGGTGCTGCCACCGTCGGTCGAGACCTCGACGAAGCCCATGTCCCAGTCCTTCTCGATGTGGTAGTTGTTCCACATCCAGAACCGCGCGTCCGTGGCGCCGGCAGGCACCTCGACGTCGCGGGTGAGGGAGTTCTTGGCCCAGGACTGGTCCGCGCCGGAGTACCACATCAGCTCACCGCTGTGCGGGGTCGCCAGGTTGAGCGTCTTCTCGGGCAGGTTGATCTTGACGCCGTCCGCGGTGCCCTTGGGCGTGCGGCTGGTCTGGCCCACGATGACCGCCCTGGGGTCGTCGCCGGGGTTGATGACCACCGGGTCGGCCCAGCCCAGGACCCACTTGTCCCAGATGCCCATGTGCGTCGGCATCGACTGGAAGATCGGGCCCGAGTGCGAACCCGACGACATGAGGTCCCAGAAGTCGATGTCGGAGTCGCCACCGCTGGCCGTGTCGTAGAGGTCCGGCAGGCCGAGGTCGTGGCCGTACTCGTGGGCGAACACGCCCACGCCGGAGTCCTCGGGCTGCACGATGTAGTTGGACAGCCGCAGGTCGGTGCCGGGGACCGGTGCGCCGCCGGCCACCGCCGAGGAGTGCGCCCAGATGGCGTACGGACCCTCGGCGCCGCCGCCGCCGGACTTGTCCTCGCCGGCGTGCACCAGCACGACGTGGTCGATGATGCCGTCCGGCTCGTAGACGTTGCCGTCACCGTCGCGGTCGCCCTGGTCCTCGAGGTCGTAGTCGGCCCAGGGGAAGCTCGGGTCTGCCTGCGCCACTGCAGCCACGGCGTCGATGGGCAGCTGGCCCGGGCCGAGCGGGTTGTCCGGGTGGCCCTGCATGTCCTGGATGGCGCCGTAGACCCACTTGCCCTTGGCGTCCTGGTGGCAGACGGTCGCGCCGTACCACGCCTCGGAGTGGGGGACCGTCACCCATGGGGTTGCAGCACCGTGCACGGTGTACGCGCCCTTGGACATCTCCTCGTACATGTTCTTCATCGTGTAGCCGGAGATGTCGATGCCGGGCTTGCCGTCCGGGCCGGTGAGGTCCGGCCGCACCCGCTCGGTGATCCCCTCGGAGGTGTAGAGCATCGTGTTGTAGTGCTCGGAGGAGAAGTCCGGCACCCACATCGAGTTGTTGTCCTTGAGCTCGGAGCCTGCCGGGTTGGGGATGTTGTTGTGCTTCGGCCCGTTCTGCAGGGTGCCGGGCACGCAGGTGTCGGAGCTGAAGCCGTCCGGCACCATCGAGCCGGTGAAGTCGTCGTTCGCCTGGTCGTTGAACTCGACCAGGATCGTCAGGAGCTTGGCCTCCTGCATCGACTTGGCCGACTTGAAGGGCCGCTTAAGCTCCTTCGGGTTCTTGCCGGTCCTGATCGACCTGGCCTCGAGCTGGGCGAGCTGGCGGGCGGCCACGGGGTTGCCCTGGGAGTGCTTGCGGTCGTAGGCCGTGGCCTTCTCGAGGGCGCTGAGCGCCTGCTTGGTGGCCTTGGTCGCGCCACCCTTGGACAGGGGGACGTCGCGCTTGGACGCCGCCTCCGCGCGTGGTGCGACGGTGTTCAGGTAGTAGCTGCCCTGGACGTCGGCAGCGGGAACGCTGGCCGGCGATGGTGCCGCTGCCACTGACGCCGAGGTGCTGGCGGCGGCGAAGCCGGCAGCGACCAGGGCGACAGCAGGCACCACCGCAGTGGCCCGGAGCCGTGACCCCGTGATCCTGCGATTCATGTGCATCCCTTCGTTGTCCCGTGGGTGCGGCCACGGGGCGTCCTGACCCCTTCGTCAGGACGCAGTGTCCGGCATCCTTGCGGGCGAGCGCTCCGTTGTGAAGGTCTCAAGGGATGAGACCTTCCGGCGACCGTCGTCTGGGGTGCGTCACGGAAAGGGGTGGGGCGCGACCTGACACAATGGCGCGCGCAACCGGCGCGGCGCACCCGTGCGCCCAGCCGGCGAGGGCCTGTAGCTCAGTTGGCAGAGCACCGCGTTTACACCGCGGGTGTCGTCGGTTCGATCCCGGCCGGGCCCACGTGACCCCCACCCTCGCCGATGTCGTCGCGGTCCTCGAAGACCTCTACCCACCCGGCACGGCTCAGTCGTGGGACCGGGTCGGGCTGGTCTCCGGTGACCCGGGCCAGCTGGTGGACCGGGTCCACTTCGCCGTCGACCCGACGCTGGCCGTCATCGAGGAGGCGCGGGCGCTCGGTGCGGACCTGCTGGTGACGCACCACCCGCTGTTGCTGCGAGGCATCCACAGCGTCGCCACGACAGGCGCCAAGGGCGCCAGCGTCACCGCGCTCGTGGTTCACGACATCGCCCTCTACGTCGCCCACACCAACGCCGACGTGGCCACTCCTGGGGTCAACGACGCGCTCGCCGCCGCGTGCGGGCTCGTCGACGTCGAGCCGCTCGCCGTCGTCGAGGGCCAGCCGCTGGGCCGGGTCGGAAGGCTCGGGTCACCGGTGCCGCTGGCCGGCTTCGCCCAAGCCCTGTATGCCGCCCTGCCGCCGACCGCGGGTGGGCTGCGGGTGGCGGGGCCGGCCGAGGGGGTCGTCGAGCGGGTGGCCGTGATGGGCGGGGCAGGGGACGACATGTTCGACCACGTCCGCGCCTCGGGAGCGGACGTCTACGTCACCGCCGACCTGCGCCACCACCCGGCACTCGAGGCGCGTGAGGAGGCCCGGGGCGGCAGGCCCTTCCTCGTCGACGCCGGCCACTGGGCGACGGAGTGGCTGTGGCTGGCGGGCGCTGAGCGAGCCCTGCGCGAATCGCTTGCAGCCGCAGGACAGGAGGCGTCTAGGGTGGAGACCCACATCTCAACACTGCGCACGGACCCGTGGGACTTCACCGTCGGTGCCGTGCCACCCCAAGGGCCGCCAGAGGCCAGCACTGGAGGAACGTCCTGAAAGCCGACCCGTCCCGTCAGTGGCGTCTGCTGGACCTGCAGGCGATCGACACCCGGCTCGACCAGATCGCCCACGCCCGCGCCCACCTGCCGCAGCTGGCCCTGCTTGCCGAGCTGGAGCGCCGCGCCGAGTCCCTCGAGTCGGACCTGGTGCGCGCGCAGACGGCGCTCGGCGACGTGCAGCGCGAGGTCGCCAAGGCCGAGGCCGACGTGCAGCTGGTCCGTGACCGCTCGGCCCGGGACCAGAGCCGTCTCGACTCCGGTACGGGCAGCGCCAAGGACCTGCAGGCCATCTCGCACGAGCTCCAGTCCCTGGCCCGACGCCAGGCCGAGCTCGAGGACGTCGAGCTCGAGGTGATGGAGCGTGCCGAGACCGTCGAGGCGGAGGTCGCCCGGCTCGATGCCGAGCGCTCCGCCGTGGGGATCGAGCTCGACGAGGCAACCAGGGCCCGCGACACCGCGCTCGCCGAGCTCGACACCGAGATGAGACAGGTGGCATCGCCGCGCGCGGACATCGTGGCCGGCGTCGGTGAGGACCTGGTGGCGCTCTACGAGAAGATCCGGGCCAACAGCGGTGGGCTCGGCGCGGCGGCACTGCGCCAGCGTCGCTGCGGCGGTTGCCAGCTGGAGCTCAACAACGTCGACATGTCCCGCATCAAGGCTGCCGCCGAGGACGAGGTGCTCCGCTGCGAGGAGTGCCGCCGCATCCTCGTGCGGACCGCCGAGTCCGGGCTCTAGGCCGGTGGGTCGCTCGCTCGTCGTCGAGGCGGATGGCGGGTCCCGCGGCAACCCGGGAGTCGCGGGCTGGGGAGCCCTCGTCCGCGATGCCGACTCCGGGACCGTGCTGTGGGAGGGCGCGGCCCCGCTCGGGACGGCGTCCAACAACGTCGCCGAGTACTCCGGCCTGATCGCCGGGTTGGGCGCCGCGCTCAAGCTCGACCCGGCCGCCGACGTCGAGGTCCGGATGGACTCCAAGCTGGTCGTCGAGCAGATGGCCGGCCGCTGGAAGATCAAGCACGCGGACATGCGCCGGCTGGCGCTACAGGCCCGCGACGTGGCCGCCCAGCTGTCCGCGGGCGGCGGGTCGGTGACGTTCACCTGGGTGCCCCGCGAGCAGAACAAGGCGGCCGATGCGCTGTCCAACACCGGCATGGACGGCCGCACGGTCGACCGCATGCGCGGGTCGGCCGACGGCGCGGAGGTCGAGGAGGCCGTCGAGGAGATCATCGACCCGACACCCGAGGACGTGCCGCTGCCCTCGGCCTCGGTGGCCGCCGACCTGGGTGCCCCGACCCGCATCCTGCTGATCCGCCACGGCGTCACGGAGTTCACCGAGTCCGGCCGCCTCGACGGCCGTGGGGGAGCGGACCCGTCGCTCACCGAGACCGGCCGGGCCCAGGCCGCGGCCGCGGGCCGCGCCACCGCGCACCTGCTGGCGGGCACTCCGGCGCGCGTCATCACCTCGACCCTGGCCCGCGCGGTGGAGACCGGCGCCGTCGTCGCCGCCGCGATCGGCGCCACGCCCGAGGCCGACCCGGACTGGGACGAGCAGGGCTTCGGTGACTGGGACGGCGCCGCGGTCGCGGACCTGGTGCGCGACCACCCGGAGGAGCTGGCAGCGCTGCGTGTCGACCCGGCCTACGCCCGGCCCGGGGGTGAGACGCACGAACAGATGGTGCGGCGGGTCGTCGCCGCCTTCGAGCGTGCCGTCGCCGTCGGCGGCGTGACCGTGGTGGTGTGCCACCGCAAGCCGATCATGGCCGTGCTGGCGTACCTGCTGAAGATCCCGCACGAGACGGTGTGGCGCCTGGCCGCGGCACCGGGGTCGCTGACCGCGGTCGAGGTGTGGGCCGACGGAAACGCGTCGGTGGCGTTCACGAACCGCACCTGACCTCACATCGTGGACCGGCCGTCTCGCCATGTGGTTCAGGCGCCTACGCTGGACGCCATGAGCTACGCGGGTGACGTCCAGCCGCAGGAGGCGTATGCCGCGTTGGCGGCTGACGACGATGCCGTCCTCGTCGACGTGCGCACCGCTGCTGAGTGGACCTACGTCGGACTGCCGGACCTGGGCGCCCTCGGCAGGGGCGTGGTGTGCGTCGAGTGGCAGCGCTTCCCCGACGGAGCCGTCAACGGCGACTTCGTCGACGAGCTCCAGGACGCCGGTCTTCCGGACGGTGCCCCGATCTACTTCCTGTGCCGCTCGGGAGC
>Ga0308176_10001316_pt1 | contig 15568 bp, 11 predicted proteins | sample PhyCR2_3_FD_203890 | JGI IMG/M metagenome (GOLD analysis project Ga0308176, IMG submission 203890) | Soil microbial communities from UC Gill Tract Community Farm, Albany, California, United States - DLSLS.C.R2 | ecosystem: Environmental > Terrestrial > Soil > Agricultural land | place: USA...
GCGAACAGCTCCGCGCAGCCGGGGGCGTCCCGCAGCACGGTCAGGTTCCCGGCGGCGGTCACGTCCCTCGTCGCGTACGGGCCGGCGACCACGACGAACCGGGCTGCCGGCAACCGGCCGGCCAGCTCGGCGCCGAGGTCGAAGACCTGGGCACCGTCGCCGCCGCCACCGGCGGAGACTACGACCAGCCCGGGCTCCCGGGTTCTCGGCCCGCTGCGGTCGGCGACCCAGCCGGTGTAGCGGGGGGTGACCGGCAGGCCGTACTCGCGCTCGTGGTCGCAGAGGATCCGCTCGCCGTAGACGAGCACCTCGTCGAACAGCTCCGGCACCCCGGCCCAGCCGGCGCCGGCGAGCTCGGCCTCGACCGCGGCGGACTGGTCCAGGATGTCGCGCAGGCCGAGCACCAGGGTGGCGCCGGCGCGCCTGGCGGCGTGCAGCCCGTCGCGCAGCTCGCCGGCGGTGCCGTACGGGTGCCGGTCGACGACCACCACGTGCGGGCGGACCTCGTCGACGGCGGCGCGGAAGGCGGCCGAGCGCGCGGCCAGCGCCTGCTGCACGGACATCCCGGGGTTGCGGTACGCACCGGCGGAGTCCTTGAGCAGCGCCGGCACGGAGACCACGCGCACCCCCTGGCCGAGCCAGGCCGGGCGCATCGGGAGTCCGGTGACGACGACGATCTCCGCCTCGGGCTCCCGGGCGAGGATGGCCCGGGCCACAAGGGTGTTCCGCCGCACGTGTCCCAGACCGAACCCGTCATGGGAGGCGAACAGATACCGGGCCATGTCATCGACCCTGACACGCCGACGTGACGGGTCCCCAGTGAACGATAGTCGTAGCACCGGCGTCGGCGCGGCCGGCCAGCGGTCAGCCGCCCACCCGCGGTCCTCGCCGGTCCGCGGGTGGTGGGGTTACCGACAGGACCTGGTGCCCCGCGTCAGAAGTCCTCGCACCGGGTCTCCGGCACGGAAGCTCTGACGCCGGACACTAGTCGTCGGAGCCGTGGCCGCCCGAGCCTTGGCCGCCGGAGCTCCCGGAGCCGCCGGAGCTCCCGGAGCCGCCGGAACCGCCGGAGCCGCTGCCCGAGCCGCCGCCGGAGTCGTCGCCCAGCGGGTCGTCGGCGCCGTTGCGGCCTGAGCCGCCGCTGCCGGAGCCGCCGCTGCCGGAGACCGCGGTCGCCGAGCCGCCGCGGCTCTTGCCCGAGGTGTGCGACGGCGTCGCGGCCGTCCTCGCCGCGGTCGCGGCCGGCGTCGGCGCGGCGGTGCTGCTCGGCCGGAGCGGGCCGGCGCCCGGACTGGCCGGCGCCGGGCGCTGCTGGCCGGCGTTCTCGTCGTGCTTGCTCGGCGTCAGCGGCCGGCCGAGCCAGACGTCGCCGCCGGAGACGCTGGTGAACAGCAGCACCCACAGCGCGACGAGGCCGGCGCCGACGGTCGCCGCGGCCGCCACCCAGGCGCCGATCCGCACCGACCGGCGGGCACGGGCTTGCCAGCGGCCCGACCCCGGACGGGCGCCGACGATGCGCCGCAGCGGGACGACGCCGCGGCGCCCGGGCACCGGGTCGGCCGCGGCGGACAGGTCGATGGTCGTGGTCCTGGCCTCGGCGTCGGACCTGGCCTTGCGCCCCGACCGGGCCCGCGCGCCGGCCTGCTCGGGTCCCTCGAAAAGGGACTCGAGCGAACTGTCGCCGGACGGGCCGTCCGAGGGTGCCGCCGCTCCGGGGGCCACCGCGACCACGGCCAACCTCCTTCTCGTCGGACGCAACTGGGAGACACAGTCTTTCATCCGGGACCGAGCCGCACAGGTGTCCGAAGGTCCTAGCACCACCCCATGGCAAGTCCCACCAGAGGTACTAGGACGCAGGTGCAATGGAGATCCGTGCCTCCCAGCCAGGACAGTTTGAAGCGTCAAACAGCGATGTCCCGGCGGTAATTGACCGGCGGGAACGGCCGGGGGCGAGGAGCCACCATGAGAGCAGTGATCACCGGGGCCGCCGGGTTCATCGGCAGCACCCTTGCCGAGCGGCTGGTCGCCGAAGGTTGGTGGGTGACCGGGGTCGACTCGTTCAGCCCCTTCTACGCCGCCGCCGACAAGGAGGCGAACCTCGCCGCCCTGGTGGGCGAGCGCCGGTTCGACCTGGTGCGCGCTGACGTGGCGACGATGTCCCTCGACCGCCTGCTCGCGGACCGTCCGTTGGTCGTCCACCTGGCCGCCCAGCCCGGCGTGCTCGGCAGCTTCGGCACCGGCTTCGACCAGTACCTGCACGACAACCTGCTTGCCACCCAGCGCCTGTTCGAGGCCGCGGCCGAGGCCGGCTGCCCGCGGGTCGTGTACGCCTCCTCCTCGTCGGTGTACGGCGACGCCGAGGCCTACCCCTGCTACGAGGACGCCACCCCGACCCGCCCGCGCTCCCCGTACGGGGTGACCAAACGGGCCTGCGAGAAGCTCGCCGAGATCTACGCCGGGATGGGCCTGCCCACCGTCGGCATGCGGTACTTCACCGTGTACGGCCCGCGGCAGCGCCCGGACATGGCGATCCGCCGGCTGTGCGAGGCCGCGACCGGCGGCCCGCGGTTCACCCTGCGCGGCGACGGCTCCCAGATCCGCGACTTCACCCACGTCGACGACGCGGTGGACGCGACCGCGCGGGCGCTGACCGCCGAGCGGCCGTACCCGGTGCTGAACATCGGCGGCGGCGTGCAGGCCAGCATGAGCGACGTCATCCGCGAGCTCGGCCGGCTCACCGGCTGGCGGGTGCCGGTGGACCACCAGGCCGCGCAGATCGGCGACGTGCGGCGCACCGCCGGCGACACCAGCCGGGCCAGGCAGAGCATCGGCTGGCGGCCGCGGGTGTCGCTGCGCGACGGCCTGCGCTCCGAGCTGGACTGGGTCCGCGAGCGCCGCGAGGCCGAGCTCGAGGTCATCCCCACCGACATCGCGCTGGTCGCCGGGCGGGCGTCATGACCACGCTGGTGAAGTCGGCGCGGGTGGCCGTCCTCGGCCAGGGCTACGTCGGCCTGCCGCTGGCGATGAAGGCGGTCGCCGCGGGCCACGACGTGGTCGGCGTCGACGCCTCGACCGAGCGGGTCAAGCGGCTGGCCGCCGGCGACTCGTTCGTCGAGGACGTGCCGAGGGTGGCGCTCGAGGCGGCGCTGCGCGGCGGCCGCTACACGGTCACCGACGACGCGCTCGGCTGCGAGGGATTCGACGTCGCCGTGGTCACCGTGCCGACCCCGCTGCACGAGGGTGCGCCGGACCTGTCCTACATCGAGTCGGCGGCGCGGATGCTCGCCCCGCACGTCCGGCCCGGCTGCCTGGTGGTGCTGGAGTCGACGACGTACCCGGGGACGACCGAGCAGCTGTTCGTGCCGATCCTGGAGGCCGGCTCGCAGCTGATCGCCGGCATCGACTTCGCCGTCGGGTACAGCCCCGAGCGGATCGACCCGGGCAACCGGACCTGGGACCTGGAGACCACACCGAAGCTGGTCTCCGGCATCGACTCGGAGTCGCTGGACCGCACCGACGCGTTCTACTCGAGCTTCGTCGCGACCACCGTGCGGGTCTCCACCTGCCGCGCGGCCGAGCTGGCCAAGCTGCTGGAGAACACCTTCCGGCACGTCAACGTGGCGCTGGTGAACGAGCTGGCGATGTTCGCCCACGACCTCGGCATCGACGTCTGGGAGGCGATCGACGCGGCGGCCACCAAGCCGTTCGGGTTCATGAAGTTCACCCCGGGGCCCGGTGTCGGCGGGCACTGCCTGCCGATCGACCCCAGCTACCTGTCCTGGACGGTGCGGCAGCGGCTGGGCCGGTCGTTCCGGTTCGTCGAGCTGGCCAACGACATCAACGACCACATGCCCGACTACGTGGCCTCCCGGCTGATGCGGGCGCTGAACCGGCAGGGCGTCGCGCTGTCCCGGGCCAAGGTGCTGGTGCTCGGCCTGGCGTACAAGCGCAACGCCGGCGACGCCCGGGAGTCCCCAGCGGTGGCGCTGATCCACCGGCTGCTCGCCGACGGGGCCGAGGTCTCGGTGGCCGACCCGCACGTGGTGGAGCGGATGCCGACCGACGCGCTGACCCGGCGCGTCGAGCTCAGCAAGCGGGAGCTGGAGCGGGCCGACGCGGTCGTGCTGGTGACCGACCACGACGCCTTCGACTACGACCTGGTGACCGCGCACGCAGCCCTGGTGCTGGACACCAGGCACCGGCTGGACGGTCCCAATGTCGACCAGCTCTAGCCGGCAGGGCATCGCGGTCATCCTCTCCGGCTGGCCGCGGGTGTCCGAGTCGTTCGCCCTCAACGAGGTCCTGGCGCTGCACCGGGCCGGCCTGCTGGCCGCGGTGCTGGCGCTGAAGACCGGCGACGGCGGCATCCCGCACCCGGCCGCGGCGGAGCTCGCGCCGATGGTGGAGATCCTCCCGCCGGGGGACGTCAGCGCCCAGGCCGAGGCGGCGGTCAGCCGGCTCGACGGCATCGGCGTCTCGGCCGTGCACGGCTACTTCGCGCACGCACCGGCCGCGGTCGCCGCGGCGGTCGCGGACAAGTTCGGCGTCCCGTACGGGTTCAGCGTGCACGCGCTGGACGCCCGCAAGGTGTCCAAGCAGGAGCTCGGCGACCGGGCCCGGCGGGCCGCCGTCGTGGTGACCTGCAACGAGGACGCCGCGGCGGAGGTCGAGGCCGCCGGCATCCGCCCGACGCTGGTCCGGCACGGCGTCGACCTCGCCGCCTTCCCGGCGAGCCGGCCGACCGACCACGACCCGGTCGAGCTGCTCGCCGTCGGCCGGCTGGTGGAGAAGAAGGGCTTCGACGTCCTGCTCGACGCGCTGTCCCGGCTGGACCGGCCGTACCGGCTGCGGCTGGTCGGGGACGGTCCGCTGCGGCCCCGGATGGAGGCGATGATCGCCGCCCACCGGCTGGCCGACCGGGTCGAGCTGGTCGGCCGGTGCACGCACGCGACGCTGCCGGACTACTACGCCGGCGCGGACGTAGTCGTGGTGCCGTCGGTGGTCGACTCCACCGGCGATCGGGACGGGCTTCCCAACGTGGTGCTGGAGAGCATGGCCAGCCAGCGCCCGGTGGTAGCCAGTGCGGTCGCCGCGATCCCGGCGGCAGTCCGCGACGGCGTCACCGGCACGCTCGTGCCGCCGCGCGACCCGGACGCGCTGGCCGGCGCGCTGGCCGCGCTGATCGACTCGCCCGCCCGCCGGGCGCAGCTCGGCCGGGCCGCGCGGCGGACCGCGGAGACCGAGTTCGGCCTCGACCGCCGGACCGGACAGTTCTGCCGGGTGCTGGAGCGGGCGTATGGCTGACGACCAGGCCCGGCCGGCCCCCGAGACGGTCGGGTACGTCCTCAAGGGCTACCCGCGCATCTCCGAGCTGTTCATCGCCAGCGAGATCTGGCGGCTGGAGCAGCTGGGCCTGCGGCTGCGGTTGTTCGTGCTCAAGCCGGCCGACGAGGCCGGGCACCACCCGGTGGTCGACCGGATCGAGGCCACCCCGTCGTACCTGCCGGAGACCACCTCGCTGTCGGGGGTCGGGGCCGGCCAGTGGCTGCGGGACAACTTCGCCTCCTTCCGGCCGGCGCTGGGACGGGTGGCCGGCCGGCACCCGCTGCGGACGCTGCGGGCCGCGGCCGCGGCGACCGGGCAGGCGATCCGGGCGCGGGACGGGCTGCGGCCACGCTCCATCTACCTCAAGGAGTTCCTGCAGGCCGCGGACGTCGCCGACCGGCTGCTCCGAACCGGCGACGTACGACACCTGCATGCGCACTTCGCCCACGGCACCACCACGGTGACGTGGCTGGCGTCGATGCTGACCAAGCTGCCGTTCTCGTTCACCGGGCACGCCAAGGACATCTACCGCCAGTCGCTCAACCCGGCCGGGCTGCTGGGCCGCAAGATGCGGGCCGCCTCGTTCGTGGTCACCTGCACCGGCGCCAACCAGGAGCACCTGCGCCGGGTCGAGCCGACCGCCGACGTGCACCTCGTCTACCACGGCCTCAACGCCGACTTCGCCGCGCTGCTACCCACCGGGTCGGCCGCGGTCCGTGCCGAGCCGGTCACGGTGGACGCCGTGCCGGCGAAGCTGGCCTGGGAGCGGGCCGTCGCCGCGGCCGGCACCGCGACGCTCGCCGCCGAGCGGGACGACGTCAGCCCGCTGCGGATCGTCGCGGTCGGCCGGATGGTGCCGAAGAAGGGCTTCGACGTGCTCGTCGAGGCCGTCGCCGAGCTGACCGCCCGCGGGCTCGAGCTGGAGCTGGTCATCGCCGGCGAGGACGGCCCGGACGCGGCGAACGTCCGCCGGCTGGTCGCCGAGCGCTGCCCGGACGCGGTGCAGTTCACCGGCCCGCTCTCGCAGTGCGAGCTGCTCGCGCTCTACCGCGGGGCGGACGTGTTCGCGCTGGCCTGCCGGGTGGACGCGGACGGCGACCGGGACGGCATCCCGAACGTCATGGTCGAGGCGATGGCAGCCGGGCTGCCGGTCGTCTCCACCGCGGTGTCCGGGATCCCGGAGCTGGTCCGGGACGGGGAGAACGGGTTGCTCGTGCCGCCGGAGGACCCGGGCGCGCTCGCGTCCGCACTGCTCCGGCTGGCCGCGGATGTGCCGCTGCGGCACCGGCTCGCGGCGGCCGGGCGGGAGACTGTCACCGAACGATTCGACGGCGACGTGCTCGCCCGCAGGATGGCCGGGCTGTTTCGCGGTGGCCAGCCGTGACAGCACCGGTTGAGACGGGGTGGTCGGCGGCCGTGGGGCGACCGCCGACCACCCCCCGTCCGGTCCGCTGCGTCGTCGACGAGCTCGGCCGCGACCTGGCCGTGGCCCGGGCGGCGCGGGCCGGCCGGTTCAGCCACTGCGGCGTGACCCTGGACCTCGGCCGCCGGCCGGACTGGGTCAACGGCGGCCTGGCCGACCCGGAGTGGCGGATCGAGTGGGTCAAGCTCTACGAGGGCCTCGACCTCGCGCACGCCTGCGTGGCCACCGGCGACGGCGACTACCTCACCGCCTGGGAGGACCTGGTCGAGTCGTTCTGCTACCAGGTGCCGGTCGGGCACGACACGTCCGACGTCTCGGCCCGCCGGCTGCAGAACTGGCTCTACGCCTGGCAGCGGTTCGCCGCCGACCCCGACTTCGCCGGCCTGCGGCCCGGCCTCGAGGACCTGCTGGTCTCCCGGATCACCGCCGACGCCGCGCACCTGGCCGAGCACCTGACCGCCGAGCGCAACCACCGCACGCTGGAGATCTACGCGCTGCTGCTGGTCGCGCTGGCCTTCGACGACTCCGCCGGCGCCCGGTCGGCGCTCGACCTGCTCGCCGCCAACGCGGCCACCGACATCTGGGCCGACGGCGTCCACCGCGAGTGCAGCACCGACTACCACCTGATCGTGCTTCGCTCGCTGCTCGGCGGGATCGCCAACGCCCGCCGGTTCGGCCTCGACGTGCCGCCCGCGCTGCTGCACGCCACCGAACGGGCCTGCGACTTCGCGCTGCACGTGCAGCGCCCGGACGGGCTGACCCCGGCGCTGTCCGACGGCGACCAGGGCGACTTCCGCTCCGTGCTCGCGCTCGGCGCCGACCTGCTGGACCGTCCTGACCTGCGCTGGGTCGCCACCGGCGGCACCGCCGGCACGCCGCCCCAGCGCACCGCCGGCACCTTCCCCGTCGGCGGCTACTACACGCAGCGCAGCGGCTGGGGCACCGACCGCCCGTACGAGCAGGAGCGGTGGCTGGTCTTCGACGCCGGCCCGCTCGGGGACGGCGGTCACGGGCACTACGACCAGCTCTCGGTGGAGGCCGCCGCGGCCGGCCGGGCGCTCGTCGTCGACCCCGGCCGCTACACCTACGACGCCGACGATCCGGCCGGCTGGCGGCACTGGTTCAAGGGCACCGCCGCGCACAACACGGTGTGCGTCGACGGGCTCGACCAGACGCCGTACCGGCCGGGCAAGCCGGCCAGGAGCACGCCGGTCTCGACCGCGCGGCTGCTCGGCCGGTGGACCAGCCCCGGCCTCGACGTGCTGCGGGCCGAGGTCACCAGCCCGTGCTACGACGCGGTGCACACCCGCACGGTCGCGTTCGTCGACGGCGACTACTGGGTCGTGCACGACCGGCTGCGCGCGCCGACCCCGCACGAGTATGCGGCCCGCTGGCACCTGGCGCCGGTCCGCGGCGACGGCGTGGTCGAGCTCGGCGCCGGCCGGGTGTCCGCGCCCGGCCTGCTGCTGCTCGCCCCGCACGGAACGCTACGGCTGACCGACGGCTGGGTCTCGCCGTCGTACGGGGTCAAGGAGTCGGCGCCGGTGGTCGTGGCGACCGCCACTGGCGCCGACGTCGACCTGGTCACCGTGTTGCTGCCGGACCGTGCCGATGCGACGGACGCGATCGGCGCGACGGTCACCGCCGACTGCTCCGGCGACGCGGTGACGGTTTGGGTCGACCGCCCGGGCGTCGGCGTGGACACCGTCCGGTGGAGCGGCACCGACGACCCCGAGTGGGAGCGGACATGCTGACCCTCCGGGGGCTGCCGGCGCCCGAGCACTCCGCGCGCCCCGGCCGGACCGTCGCGGGGCTGCCGCCCCTGGGCGGCCGGCACGGCCTCGCCCCGGACGCGACGCTGCCGGCCCGGGACCTGCTGCTGGACCAGGACGCGGCCGGCGAGCACCTCGCCGGGCTGCTCGGCCGCGACGTGACCGGCTGCGAGCTGGTCCGGGTGAAGTACCGGATCGGCGAGAGCCTGCGGGTCACCTACCGGCTGGACGGGTCCGAGATCGTCACGGTGCGGGCGTTCCGGCCCGGCGAGAGCGGCTCGGCGTACCGGAAGGCGGCCGGTCCGGGGGTGTGGCACGACCCGGCGCTGGCGGCGGTGTGGTGGGCGTTCCCCGCCGACCGGCGCCTGCGCGGGCTGGCCGACCTGCTCTCCCCCGGCCCCGAGCTGGCCGCGCTGGCGGCCGGCTGGGTCGCGGGCGAGCTGGTCGAGTACTCCCCCGAGCGGGCGGCGACGTTCCGCGCGCTCGACGCGACGGGCACGGTGCTCGGCTACGCGAAGGCGTACGCGCCGGGCACGGTCGACGTGGCGGAGCGGTCGCAGCGGTACGCCCGGATCGCGGCCGTGCTGGCCGCCGGCGGCATCGGTGCGCCGACGCCGCTGGGCGCGTCCGCGGCTCGCTCGGTGCTGGTGCTGGAGCCGATGCCCGGCGACGAGTGGGGCCAGCTGTCCGGACCGGCGCTGGCGGCGGCGATGGGCCGGCTCGGCTCGGCGATCGCGACCCTGCACGCCGCCGGGCGGCGGGCGGCCGGGGAACTGCCCCGGTTCGGGCGGCTGGACGTCCGGCGGGTGCTGCACAGCGCGCACCTGGTCGCGGTGGGCCGGCCGGACGTGGCGGCCGCGGCGGTGCGGCTCGCCGACCGGCTCGCCGACGGACCGCCGCCCGGCGGCCCGCAGGTCGCGCTGCACGGCGACTGCCACCCCCGCAACGCCTTGCTGGCCGGCGACTCGATCGCGCTGATCGACCTCGACCAGGCCGGCGCCGGCGTGGCCGCCGCGGACGTCGGCAGCCTCATCGCCCGGCTGATCGCCGACGGCGACACCGGGACGATGCGCTCGGCGTTCCTGTCGGGCTACCAGGCGGTGCGGCCGCTGCCGCCGGCCGGCTCGCTGCGCTGGCACACCGCGGCGGCGCTGGTCGCCGAGCGGGGCGTGCGGGCGGTGAACCGGGTGCACCTGCCCACCCTGGACCGGCTTCCGGAGCTGCTGAAGACCGCGGACGACGTACTGCTGAACGGAGTCGGACCGTGACCCGAGATCGCCTGCTCTTCTACTGCCAGCACTCGCTGGGCCTCGGCCACCTGGCCCGCTCGCTGCGGCTGGCCGACGGCCTGACCGACCGGTTCGACGTCCGGCTGCTCAACGGCGGCCGGTTCCCGGCCGGGACGACAGTGCCGGCCGGGGTGGACGTGCTCAACCTGCCGCCGCTCGGCCACGACGCGGACGGCATGCTGGTCAGCCACGATCCGGCGTACACCGTCGAGAAGGCCTGCGCGCGCCGGACCGAGCTGCTGCTCGCCGTGCTGGACGAGACCCGGCCGGCGGTGGTGCTGATCGAGATGTACCCGTTCGGCCGGCGGAAGTTCGAGTTCGAGCTTGTGCCGCTGCTCGACGCGGTGGCCGCGCTCGGCGCCGACCGGCCGCGGGTCGTCTGCAGCCTGCGGGACATCCTCGTACAGCGGGAGACCGGCCAGCGCAAGCACGACGAGCGGGCGGTGACCCGGCTCAATGCCTCGTTCGACGCGATCGTCATGCACGCGGACCCGGCCTTCGCGACGCTCGAGGAGTCGTTCCGGCCGGCCACCCCGCTGCGGGTGCCGGTGCACTACACCGGGTTCGTCGCCCCGCCGGCGCCGGCCCCGGTCACCGAGGTGCTGCCCCGGCTGGTGGTCTCCTCCGGCGGCGGGATGGTCGGCGAGCCGCTGGTGCGCGCCGCGGTGGAGGTGCACCGCGACCTGTTCATCCGTACCGGGCTGTGCACCACCGTGGTGGCCGGTCCGTTCCTGCCCGACCCGGTCTGGGCCTGGCTGCGCGACCAGGCCACCGGCAGCCCCGTGCTGGAGGCGGTCCGCCGGGTCGACGACCTGGCTGGCGAGATCACCCGCTCGGCGCTGTCGCTAAGTCAGGGCGGCTACAACACGACGATGGATCTGCTGCGGGCCGGCACGCCGGCGGTCGTGGTCCCGTTCGCGGACGGCGGCGAGAACGAGCAGACCGTACGGACCTCCCGACTGGCCCAGCTCGGGGTGCTGCGGATGGTGCCGGCGACCGCGCTGGGCGACCGGGAGCGGCTGCTGGCGGCGCTGGCCGCGGCGGCCGCCGCGGAGCCCGCGCCGGTGCGGCTGGACCTGTCCGGGGCCGAGCGCACCGCACGCATCCTCGCCGACATCCCGACTGCACTGGAGGCGGTCCGATGAGCTGGCTCGATCCGGTGCGCCGGGCGCTGGACGAGGGCCCGTGCACGGTGTTCTTCCGCGACGACGACGCCGGCTGGGGCGACGATCGGCTGTGGGCGCTGCTCGACCTGTTCGACCGGCGGGCGCTGCCGGTCGACCTCGCGGTGATCCCGGCCGAGCTGCGCCCGACGCTGGCGGCCGAGCTGACCGTGCGGGCCAGGGCCGGCGGCGTGCACCTGCACCAGCACGGCTTCGCGCACGCCAACCACGAACCGACCGGGCGCAAGTGCGAGTTCGGCCCGGCCCGCTCCTACGAGGCGCAGGCCGCCGACATCACGCGTGGCGCGGCGATCCTCGCCGACGCGTTCGGCGAGCTGGTCGCGCCGGTCTTCACGCCGCCGTGGAACCGTTGCACCGCGGTCACCGCCGAGGCACTCGCGGACGCCGGGTTCGCGGTGTTGTCGCGGGACAGTACGGCAACCCCGCTGCCCGACGCGCCGATCCCGGAGGTGCCCATCACCGCGGACTGGTTCGGTTCCCGCAAAGGTGTGCGGTGGACCCCGTACGAACTGGCCGAGCGGGTGGCCGCCGCGATCCGCGGCGACGGCCCGGTCGGGATCATGCTGCACCACGCGGTCACCGACGACGGTGAGTTCGTCGCGCTCGGCGCCCTGCTGGCGCTGCTGACCACGCACCCGAACATCCGGGCGACCTCCCTGGCCGCCCTGGCCGCGGTCCCCAGCTGAACCCCCGATAGGCTGGGGACCCGGCGAGGGCCCGTCCCGTCCGCCTCCTGTCCTCCAGCGGGAGCGGGTGCGGGGCGCTGGCGCCCGCCTACCGGGCTGCCGGTCCGGCGGTGGGCGTGACGGGGCCTGGCCCCGGCCCCGGCTTCTCCCTCCGGGGACGGGGCCAGTCCTCCGGCCCCTCCGTCGTCCGGGCGCGGCCTGTCGGCGCGTGCGGCTTCCCCCGGGGAGCGGTCCGCTGTGGACGGACGGTCACGGTCCGGGTACGAGCGGACGAGCGGCGGTTGACATATGGTCCTACCTTATTGCCATACTGACCGCCAGGCGTGATCCAGCGCACGCCAGAGCCACACCGCAGCGACCCGACCCGGCCGGGGTGCCGGGGTGCGACCCCAACGAAGGGATCAGGGCGATGAGACGACGGCGCCGACTCTCCTCAGTGCTCCTGCCGGTAGGTCTTGCCGGCGTGTTGCTCGGCGCCGCCGCCTGCGGCTCGTCCGGCGGCGACAGCGGCGCGGCCGCGGCCAACTCCAAGAACACCAGCCTCGACTCCATGACGACCCAGGAGCTGGCCGCCCAGGCCGCCAAGGAGGGCTCGCTCACCTGGTACACGACCTTCGCGGACGACGACGTGCAGCCAATGGTCGCCGCGTTCAACAAGACCTACCCGAACATCAAGGTGAACGCGCTGCGGCTGTCGGCGGACAAGATCCCGCAGCGGATCATCACCGAGCAGCGCGGCGGCAAGCACAACGCCGACGTCGTCTCCGGCGACTCCCCCCAGGTCGCCCAGCTGCTGCAGGCGGGCGCGCTGCAGCCGTACACGCCCAAGGATCTCGCCCCGCTGCCGGGCGGCCTCGACCTGCCCCAGGGCTACGAGGGCGTCATCTACATCGTGACCACCGCGGTCGGCTACAACCCGAAGGTGGTCAAGCAGAAGGGGCTGCCGACCCCGAAGTCGTGGGAGGACCTGACCAACCCGGTCTGGAAGGGCCAGTTCTCGATCGACCCCGGTGCGGTCAACTGGTACGACAGCCTGGTCCAGTCGATGGGGCACGACAAGGCGCTCGACCTGCTCAAGCGGCTCGGTGACAACCAGCCACGGTTCGTGGAGAGCCACACCCAGGCGCTGACCCAGGTGCAGGCCGGCGAGCCGATCGCGGCCGCGACGATCTACGGCTACAAGGCCGCCAGCGAGAAGAAGAAGACGCCGGACGCGGTCGAGTTCGTCAACTCCGACCCGCTGCCCTCCTCACTGACCCTCGTCGACGTGGTCAAGGACGCGCCACACCCGGCGGCCGCGCGGTTGTTCGAGGACTGGATCGTGTCCAAGGACGGCCAGACCGCGGTCGTGGACATCACCAACCACACCTCGATCCGGCCGGACGTGAAGAACGACCCCAGCGTGTGGGACGAGCAGAAGTGGCCGCCGGCCTGGGGCAAGCCCAACCTGCCGTCCGCCGAATACAACGCGGAGCTGGCCGAGATGAAGTCGGCGCTGCACGCCCCGTGAGCCGCGGTGGCCGGCGCCGTAACCCCCCGTGACCCGGCGCCGGCCATCCGCACCGCCGCTGCCCACCCCCGTCGGCGATTGGAACCGTGATGGCCCTGCTGGTGGACGAGACCGCCGCCGCCCCGGTGGAGGCGCCACCGCGGCGGGACTGGCGGAGCCTGCTCGACCCCCGCTACATCACGCTCGCGGTCGCCGCGATCGTCGTCGCCTACCTCGCCCTGGTGCCGATCGGCACGATGGTTTACAGCAGCCTGCGCACGAACTTCCTCGGGCTCGGACCGGGGACCTGGACGTTCCGCAACTACATCGACACCTTCACCAGCGACGGCTTCGGCACGCTGGTGCTCAACTCGTTCGTGTACGCCGGCGCCACCGCGATCGTCTGCACGGTGATCGGCTTCCTGCTGGCCTGGCTGGTGGCCAGGACCAACACCCCGGGCAAGGGCTTCGCCCGGGTCGCCGCGCTGGTGCCGCTGATCGTGCCGGGCATCCTCAACACGGTCGCCTGGAGCCTGCTGCTGTCGCCGGAGCGCGGCACGGCCAACGCCGGGCTTCGGCACCTGGGGCTGCCCGCGTTCAACGTGTTCTCCCTGCACGGCATGATCTTCGTGCAGTCCATGCACGTGGTGCCGATCGCCTACCTGATGGGGGTCGCGGCGTTCGCCTCGATGGACTCCTCGCTGGAGGAGGCGTCGCTGGCCTCCGGCGCCTCGCCGTGGACCACGTTCCGGGTGATCACGCTGCGGATGGCTCGCCCGGCCATGCTCTCGGCCGGGCTGCTGATGTTCATCCAGACGATCTCGACGTTCGAGGTGCCGCAGCTGATCGGCGTGCCCGGCCGGCGGTTCGTGTTCGTCAGCCGGATCTACTCGGCGCTGCAGACCTTCCCGCCGGACTACGGGACCGTCGGTGCCATCGGGATCTTCGTGCTCGTGATCGCGGCGGTCGGGCTCTGGCTGTCCCGGCGGATGTCGATGACCTCGGCGGTGCAGACGATCACCGGCAAGGGCTTCCGCGCCACCGGGCAGGACATCGGCAGGTGGCGGTGGGCCGGCTTCGCGTTCTTCGTCCTGTTCTTCCTCGTCGCGGTGGCGCTGCCGATCCTCATGCTGATCTGGTCGTCGCTGCTGCCCGGCTTCCAGCAGCCGTCGGCGGACGCCCTGCACCGGCTGACGTTCTCCAACTACGCGGAGATCTTCCAGCGCCCAGGGCTGGTGAACTCGGTCAAGAACAGCTTCATCACCGCCGTCACCGCGGGGGTGATCGTCACCGTGCTCTCGGCGCTGGTCGCGTACATCACGGTGAAGACCAGACTGCGCGGGCGCGGGCTGCTCGACGGGCTGGCCACCGTGCCGATCGCGGTGCCCAGCGTGGTCATGGGCGTCGGCATCCTCTACTGGTACCTGGCCGCGCCGCTGCCGTTCCACCTCTACGGCACGCTGGCGATCCTCATCGTCGCGTTCGTGACGATCACCCTGCCGTACGGGATGCGCTACATCGTCCCGGGTATGGGCCAGATCAAGGACGAGCTGGAGGAGGCGGCGACGGCCAGCGGGGCCGGCTGGTGGCAGTCGTTCCGGCGGGTGTTCGTGCCGCTGCTCATGCCGTCGCTGCTGGCGGCGTTCCTCTACACGATGATCGTCTCGTTCCGCGAGGTGTCCGCGGCGATCTTCCTCTACTCCTCCGGGACCGAGGTCGTCTCGATCCAGATCTTCGACCTGTTCTCGAACGGGTCCTACCCGGTGGTGGCGGCGCTCGGCGTCGCGCTCGTGCTCTTCCTCAGCATCCTCGCCGGTGCGGTGCGGCTGGTCACCCGCCGGTTCGGCATCAGGAACGGGTGAGTCGATGATCAAGCTGACCGGGGTCGTCAAGCGGTACCGCGGACGGTCCGTCACCGCGAACGCGGTCGACGGCATCGACCTGGACATCCCCGAGGGCAAGCTGGTCACGCTGCTCGGCCCGTCCGGTTGCGGCAAGACCACCACGCTGCGGCTGATCGCCGGACTGGAACGGGCGGACGCCGGCGTCATCGAGATCGGCGGCCAGGTGGTGTCCGACCCCACCCGCCGGGTCCACATCGGCCCGCACCGCCGCCCGATCGGGATCGTGTTCCAGTCGTACGCGATCTGGCCGCACATGACCGTGCTGCAGAACGTGATGTTCCCGCTGGTGGCCAGCCGGCCGCGCACGCCCAAGGACAAGGCAAGGTCGCTGGCCATGGCCGCGCTGGACTCGGTCGGCCTGACCGAGTTCGCCGACCGGCCGGCACCCGCGCTGTCCGGCGGCCAGCAGCAGCGGGTCGCGCTGGCCCGGGCGCTGGTCCGCCAGCCCAAGGTGCTGCTGCTGGACGAGCCACTGTCCAACTTGGACAAGGGCCTG
>Ga0308176_10001318_pt1 | contig 15567 bp, 10 predicted proteins | sample PhyCR2_3_FD_203890 | JGI IMG/M metagenome (GOLD analysis project Ga0308176, IMG submission 203890) | Soil microbial communities from UC Gill Tract Community Farm, Albany, California, United States - DLSLS.C.R2 | ecosystem: Environmental > Terrestrial > Soil > Agricultural land | place: USA...
TCAAGGAGCCGGTCATCGTCTCGCGACAGGGCGTCGAATCCGCAGATGCTCCCTATTTCGTCGATCTCGTAAACGAGCGGCTTGCCACGGAATTTCAGGACCGGGATTTTCAGGAGTCCGGGTCCCGGATCTACACGACCCTCGATCCTGAGCTGCAGCGGGATGCGGCAGAGGCCGTCGCACTCGGGGTTCGGGAAATCGACTCCCTGATCGCGAAACGCAGCAAAGGGCAAACACCGCCGGAAGGTCCGCAGCTCGCTCTGGTCTGCCTTGATCCGCATACCGGTGAAGTGAAGGCCTTGATTGGCGGCAGAAACTACGGCATGAGTCAGCTGAACCATGCCGTGGCGAAACGTCCATCCGGCAGTATCTTTAAGCCCTTCGTGTACGCAACTGCTCTCGAGACCGGCCTCACGGGACAGCCGGACGTGATGACGGCGTCGACGGTTGTGAAGGACGAAGCACGGACGTTCTTATTCCTAGGCAAACCCTATGAACCCGCGGAATTCCATAAGAATCAGTGGCTGGGGGATGTGACGTTACGGAAAGCGCTGGCGAAGTCGCTCAATGTTCCGGCGGTGGAAACGGCAGAGGCAGTGGGCTACGGAAAGGTGGCCGACCTGGCGCACAAAGCTGGGCTGAATGATGTTCGTCCAACGCCGGCAATGGCGCTAGGAGCATATGATGCAACGCCGCTCGATATGGCTGAGGCATATACAACCTTTGCAAACGGGGGCGTGCTCGTAAAGCCGCGGTTCATATCAGAGATTGTTGATCGTACGGGCGCGGACAAGTGGGCATCGAAGCCGGAAACGGAGCCGATTCTTGATCCTCGGGTGACTTATCTGATGGTCGACATGATGGGCGAGGTGCTGCGGTCCGGGACCGGTGCGGGCGTGCGTGCACGAGGCTTTACATTGCCTGCAGCGGGTAAAACCGGTACATCGCACGATGCCTGGTTCGCCGGGTTCACCAGTAAACTTTTGTGCGTCGTGTGGGTCGGGCTGGATGATTACCAGGATTTGAAGGTTGTCCTGGGATCTCAAAATTCCGAGGGCGCCAAGGTCGCCTTGCCTATCTGGACCGAGTTCATGAAGCGTGCTCATAAACATCGGGCGTATCGCGATGTGGGCCAATTTGAGGTGCCGGATGGAGTTGTGAGCGCACAAGTTGATCCTGATACCGGCCAACTCGCCACGAGCGCATGTCCCAAGCCTCAGAGTGAATACTACCTCGTAGGAACGCAGCCAACAAGCTTCTGTGCGCTTCACATGGGCGGCTCTACCCAGATCGCGAGTTGGGATACGACTTCTCCCACCCAGAAAACTCTGCCGAATTTGAATGCCCCGATCTCCGGAGGCTTACCGCCCCTCGCTCCAGCCTCAGTCCCGCCAGTGCCGCCCGGCGTAGTCGCTTCGCAAGCGACGAATCCCAACCTCGATGCTCAAAATCAACCTGTCGAGAAGCCCAAAGAGAAAAAGGGATTCTTTGACAAGGTCAAGGGAATCTTTAAGTAGATTTCTTCACACTGTTCTCGATTTATAGGGTATATAGTAGATCAGCAAGGGGGATCAACGATGATCTCTTTTTCCGCATGTGTTTCAACCAAGGTTTACCTACCCTCCCTCGTTCTCGCAGCTAGCCTGGCCCTTAGCGGCCAGACACCTCTGAACAGCAACTCGCTGGTAGCAGGCAATGTACCGGCGCCCACGCCTCAGGCGGTGAAGAAACCAGCACAACTTCCGTTCGAGATGCGCGGCGACATCCTGATGGCTCGTAAGATGTACCGCGAGGCAATCGATATGTATCGCCAGGGACCTGCGAACTCACCGGTTCTGACGAACAAAATCGGTATTGCTTTCCATCAGCTGCAGCTGCTGGATCTGGCGAAAAAGAACTACGCGCAGGCGGTTAAGCTCGACAAAACATACGCAGAAGCCATAAACAATCTCGGCACTGTCTACTATTCACAAAAGAGCTACCGCCGCGCGATCGGATATTACAAGAAGGCTATCCGCATCGCCCCGTCAACAGCATCTGTGTACGCGAACCTCGGCGCGGCATACTTTGGCCGCAAGGACTATAAGCATGCTGCAGAGTATTATGAGAAGGCGCTGAAATTGGACCCGGATGTCTTCGAACATCACAGCAGCTTCGGGACTCTGATGCAGCAGCGAACGGTAGAGGAACGGGCCACGTATCACCTCTATCTGGCGAAAATGTACGCGAAGAACGGAGCCAACGAGCGGGCTTTGATTTATCTGCGTAAAGCTTTGGAAGAAGGTGTCAAAGATCGCGAGAAGATTCCTGGTATGCCGGAGTTCGCTGCCCTGCGCAAGGATCCGGCCTTCTCGCAGCTCATGGCGGAGAATCCTCGGCCCCTCTAGGCCATTTGCGGCGGTTGCGGCGTTCATCTGTTTAGCGTCGTTTGGGTGTAGCCGCCGAGTCGAACAGGAGAATTCGCCCCAGCGTATTGCCATTCTTCCCGCGGAAGTGCTCGTTGACGACGATGCTTACGGCTGGGCGGCGCTGGCGAGTACTTTTGTTCTTCAGCAAGATCTCGCGACTTCGCTCGCCATAGTTCCGTCGTTCGCGAAGGATCACTCGGGCGCCTATGCGCGGGGCGCTTCAGCCGTCGTTCGCTGCACGGTCGAAAGGCGGAACGGACGTCTGAGAGTGGCAGCTGTGGTGACCGATCTCGGTACCCAGAGAGCCCGGCGGACCATCGAAAGCGCAGGACCCGAACGCGAGGGTCTTATCGCGCGACTTAATGCGGTCTCAAAAAATCTCGATCCCGAGCGCGCGGGTGTCTTCTCGACCGGGAGCGACAAGGCGCTTCAGGCTTTTGCGGCGGCTGCGGTTGCATCCACGCAGGATGGACGTATGCAACTTCTGCAAGAGGCGGTCGCGATCGATCCCGAGTTCGGACTAGCCCAATCAGCACTCCTTGAAGCCGCCCCGGCCAGATCGTCCGCTGCGGATGAACAAACGGCAGCCCGCTTCGTTCCACTCGATCGCGCACGTTACCTCGCGCTGCTGGCGCGAGTGAACCATGCGCCGATTGCGGCGCATGCAAGCGCAGAAGCTGCAATATTGAAGGTCGCTCCTAATAACGTGGATGCTCTCGCTGAACTCGGCTGGTTTTCGTTTCTTCAGGGGAAGCCTGCGGAAGGAGAACGCCTGCTCGGGAAAGCTATAGGCTTGAGTTCCCAGCCCGTGCAGTTGCAGTTGCAATTAGCGCAGGGCCTGGTGGCATCACGCCGCTTCTCTCAAGCCACTCAGTTGCTCCAGACTCTGGCCGCAGGCAATCCGAGCATTCTCCCGGGACTGGCGGCGGCAAAACTGCTCAGCGGAGATGTCGCGGGTGCCAATGCGGTTTTTGCTCGTTTCACTAATCTCCTCTCCCCTGCCACTCCGACGAGAACGTTCGTGGAACAGCAGTGGAAGGCCATAGCGGACAGGCAAACTGCCCAGATACCGGCCGGAAGCAACACGCTTTTCGCCCCGGGTTATCAAGCCTTCCTGGAGCGGCGTTTCCCGGAAGCGATCAGCTTCTGGCAGAAGATTGTTCAGCAGACCAGCGGAACCGATCTTCGCGCGCGCGCGATGCTGGCGGCTTCACTCGAAGGTGCGGGGCAGCCCCGGCAGGTAGAGGTGCTGCCGTATCTTCCCGATTTCGGCGACCCCTATGCGTCGGTCGCGTTCAATGAGATGCGCCGGATGCTAAAGGTGTAACGACGCTTTCGTCTCGGGGGCCTCGATCTCGTGATCGTTGTGTTCCCAAGGCTTGGGTTGCTGTCCCGAATCGCGCTTGTTCACCCGATCGTACATATGCTTCCGCGTTGTTGTCCCGAGCGAAGTGTTGTACAGATTGGTCAGGTCGAGAGCCTCTTTCACGTCGTCCTCAAACTCGTGCAGAGCTTTCAGTTGCTCGGCATGCGCCGGAAACCGCCTCCCGCCTGGGATCTCGAGAAACATCTGGTAGCCGGCGTTCAGCAGCGTGGCGATTTCGTTTCCATAGAGGATACCCGCCTTCTCGATCTCCGGCTGGCCCTTGCCCTCGTCGCCAATGAAGGCTGCTACTCCGCCCTTTGAAACCCTGATACGCCCGTCCGGCATCGTCTGGGTAGTGAACCCGGCATTGGCCAACAGCGAAACGCGTTCTTGAAAGGTCGGAACTTTGGGACGCGTACGGCGGAAGAACATACTCTTAGTATAGAAACGAATGTCCTTTAATCCTCGTATTCCCATCGCCGCCATCACCGACGAGTTCTCTCCCACACTGGCCGAGGCCATCCCCGTTATGAAAGAGATCGGGATGAACGCGGCTGAACTGCGGGTAGTGAACGGCAAGAACATCATGGATCTCAGCGATGACGAGCTGAAGCGCGTCAAGGAGGATCTGGACAGAGCGGGATTGCCTGTCATCTCGATCGCGTCGCCCCTGCTCAAGTGCATACTGCCGGATTCCCCGCCGGTGGACAGCCGTTTCCAGCACGATATCTTTGCGTCCAAGCACACCTATGAAGATCAGGAGCGACTGGCCGCGCACGCGTTCAAACTAGCCGGACTTTTTGGCGCCAGGATCATACGTGTCTTCTCTTACTGGAGAACGATCGACCCGAGTGCTTGCACGGAGGCAATCATTGAGCACTTGCGCAAACTTGCCGAGCTCGCGAAGTCCGAGAACCTGATCATCGGTCTCGAAAACGAGCACGCCTGCAACGTAGGAACTGCTGCTGAATCCAAGGTCGTGCTCGACGCTGTGGATCACCCGAATCTGAAGTTAGTCTGGGACCCTGCTAATGCGCTGGTGGCCGGTGAGGATCCCGTTCCGTACGGTTATAACCTGCTGCCGAAATCCCGGATTGTGCATGTTCACGCCAAGGACTGCCACATGGAGGGCGAGAAACCGGTCTGGGGCCCCTTGGGAACGCGTGCGGTGCGCTGGAAAGAGCAGATTGCGTCGCTTCTGGCGGATGGCTACAAGGGCGCGATCAGTCTGGAAACGCACTGGCCCGGCCCGGACAACAACAAGCTCGAGGCTAGCCGGATTTGCGGCTGGAACCTTCGGGGACTTGCTGCGGCTTAAACCCTGGCTCATCGCCCAGGTGACGGGCGGGGATCAGGTAGTTGAGTACGTAATCGCGAACGGCATCGGGGAGCGGCGTCATCTGCCGCTCGTACCCGAACGCGCGGAGCTTGCTGATGTCGGCGCAGGTGAAGTATTGATATTTGTCCTGCATGATTTCGGGCATCTCGACGAAGTCGACCTTCGCCGGCTGCCCGAGCGAGTTGAAGATGGCTTTCACCAGTGCCAGCCAGGTATTCGCCTCCCCTGAGCCGACGTTGAAGATACCCCCACCCTCGACATGTTCGGCAAGGTAGATGGTCGCGTCCACGGCATCTTTGACATACAGAAAGTCGCGCCGCTGCTCACCATCGCGGTATTCAGGCCGATAACTCTTAAACAACGAAACGCGGGCGCTTTCGAGGATCTGGTAATAGGCCTTGTGCACCAGGCTTCGCATGTCGCCTTTGTGATCTTCATTGGGTCCGAAGACATTGAAGTACTTGACGCCGGTAATCAGTGGCAGCATGTCTGCCTGCTCGGCCCAGGAATCGAACATGTGCTTGGAGTAACCGTACATGTTCAGCGGGCGTAGATTCTGGAGAGGGATATCCTCGGAAACCTTCTCTTCGAGGCAGCCGTAGGTTGCCGCTGAGGAGGCGTACACAAACCGGCGATCCTCGGCCACAGCAAACCGCGCCAGCGCTTTCGTGAATTCGAAATTGTTGCGGACCAGATAGGCGGCATCGGTCTCGGTCGTTGAGGAGCAGGCGCCCAGGTGAAAGATGGTGGTGACGTCGCTGAAGGCGTCCGGTGCGACGTCAAGACGCATCAGGAGGTCGTCACCTTCGATGTAATCCGCAAATTTCAGCGGAACCAGGTTCTTCCATTTCTGCGTGTCTCCCAAGAGGTCGCAGACCAGGATGTTTTGCAGTCCCCGCCGGTTCAGCTCCCAAATCAGCGCGCTCCCGATGAACCCGGCACCGCCGGTTACCAGGATCCGGCCCTTCGAAAGATCAGCCATGGGTGTCTTGGCCGCGCACGATGAGCAAGGGCACGCTCACGCGATGGCGAACCGCATTTATCGTCGTTCCGAAGATCAAATCCTTCAACCCCCTGTGGCCGTGTGACGACATAACCACCAGGTCGGGTTGGAGTTCGCCTGCCGCGGCAGCGATCTCCTTGGCCGGACTCTTGCCATGGCGTACGACGACTTCGGCGCGAATCCCTTGACCCCGAAGGGATTCCGCCAAATTGCCAAGGTAATCCTGACCCTCTTTGATCTCGGCCGTAGACGAGAGGGCTCCGAAAAGCTGGCTGGTCACTCCTTCTTCGACGTGCAAAAGGATGATTTTTGCATCATGCATTTTTGCAAGGGCGACTGCATTTCCCAGCGCTTCCCGGTCCGACTCGCTATGGTCGAGCGGTACGAGGATCGTGGAGTACGCCCGGGAAGGGAATGCCGGCGCTCCTTCCTCCTGGAATCTGACCGCGACCCTGCGGGACGAGACGGGGGCGTAGTGAATCCACGGCCACGCCGTCACTGTCAGGAGCAGCGCCAGGAAGGCGAGCGCCACAATCACGACAGCGGAGATCACGAGGGGGCGGTACCCGCCACTTTCGGCGATCCACTCGCCGACCTGGCTTTGCACAAGCCAGACGTTAAGAATCAGAATGAAAACCGCGCAGAACCATGCCCCGGCTTTAAGCCAGGGGCCATTCGCAAAGGCTCCCATGCGTTTTGAGTTGCTGGTCAGGTGGACCAGAGGGATGACGGCGAACGGCAATTGGAGGCTTAAGATGACTTGGCTCAGAAGAATGAGTTTGTAGCTGCCGGCATCCCCGGCGATGTAGATGGTCAGCGCAGCCGGTGTGATCGCCAGAAACCGGGTAACCGCGCGCCGGAGCCAAGGCTGCATCCGAAACTGAAGGAACCCTTCCATGACGATCTGTCCGGCCATCGTTCCCGTAAGCGTGGACGATTGCCCTGAGCACAGCAGGGCTAGCCCGAAGAGAACGCTGGCGGCAGTCGTGCCGAGGAATGGCGAGAGTAGTTGGTGAGCCTGCTGGATCTCACGCACCACGACGTGTCGTTCGAAAAACACAGCGGCAGACATGATCAGAATGGCCGCATTGACAAAAAGCGCCCCATTTAGAGCGACCGTTGAGTCCAGCAAATTGAATCGGCAGGCTTGCCGCTTGTCGGCCTCCGTGGTGCCGATTCGCCGGGTTTGTACGAGCGCCGAGTGGAGGTAGAGGTTGTGAGGCATGACCGTCGCCCCGAAAATACCCACGGCGATGTAAAGGCTGTCAGAGTCGATGCGGGGTACCAAGCCGCCCAGTATTTGGCTGGCTACGGGATGAGCCAGAAAGATCTCAAACGCAAAGCAGGCGGCAATGATGGCGATCAGGGCCAGCACAAATGCTTCTATGAACCGGATTCCGAGCCTCGTAAACCACAGAATGAGTAGAGTGTCGGCCGCCGTGAGTCCCACGCCCACGAGCAACGGTATGTGGAACAGAAGATTGAGACCGATCGCCGCACCGAGTACTTCGGCCAGGTCGCAGGCGATAATTGCGACTTCGCCGAGCGCCCAAAGCACATAAGAGATGACGCGGGGATATTCGTCCCGGCACGCCTGGGCCAGATCGAGGCGGGTCACGATGCCGAGCCGGCTGCTTAAGCTCTGCAGCAGGAGCGCCATCAGGTTAGACAGGACCAGAACCCAGAGCAGTTTGTACCCGAATCGCGCGCCGCCCTCGAGGTCGGTGGCCCAGTTGCCCGGGTCCATATAGCCGACGCTGACCAGATAGGCGGGGCCGGCAAAGGCAAACATACGCCGCCATCGGCTGGCGTGGGATGTCCCTACACTCTCATGAACTTCGGGCAGCGAGGCGCTCTCCGCTCGAGAGATCCGTGTCGCGTGCTCCCTAGACATAGTTCTTTTTAGTATGGCGCCCAGCCCTGGGCATTCCCGCTCAGCCGAGGGACCTGAACGTTGACAACTTCTTTATTCTGAATAGTGTGCTGACGAACTCAACTCCGGAACCCGCTCGCCCCCAGGTCTTGGATATCCGGCGCGAAAGATCCAGATCGGCCCGCCGAATGCTTTTTAGCAGCTGGTGTTCTTGGGCAGCTCTTGCCGTTACCGCGTGCACGGTACCGGGGCTGACTGCTCAAACAGCGCCTCTGCCGGAAGCGCCGGGAAAGAGCGTCGTTGAGCGCGTCTGCGCACCGTGTCATGGCCTGGGTATCGTAACGGCCACGCAACGAACGCGAGAGGAATGGCAGGATGTGGTCGCGAACATGGTAGGGCGGGGCGCTCAGGCATCGAACTCTGAGGTAGACCAGATCGTTCTCTATCTGTCCGCCAACTTTGGGCGAGCAAACAATAGCTCTCGCTCAGCTCAGCGACTTGCGCCGCGGAAGTTAGTCCTTTCGGAGTCGGGCGTCAGCCAGCAGATTCCTGGACAGACTGACTGGCCAAATGTGGGTCACGATGCCGGTGCAACGCGCTATTCTCATTTGGCGCAGATCAACACGTCTAACGTGACAAAACTTTCGCCGGTCTGGAAGTTTGATACTGGCGAGACCGGGCGCCCTTTCGAAGTCACGCCCATCGTTGTCGGGAACACGATGTACGTGATGACCCCGAGTCAACACATCGTAGCGCTCGAGCCGGAGACGGGCCGGCAACTCTGGAACTACGATGCGCACGTCGGGAAAGGCAGCGTCGGGCGCGGTGTCTCTTATTGGCCGGGGGACAGCGCTAGCGGCCCACGAATCGTGTTTGGTACGGACAAGGCGCAACTCATCGAATTGGATGCCAGGACGGGGCAACTCGTCAGAGAGTTTGGTGACAACGGCATCGTGAACGTGGGAGCAGGGAGAACGGATCTATTTCCGCACGCGCGGTATGCCATTACGTCACCTCCGGCGATTTATAAAGACCTGGTGATCATCGGCCCCGAGGGTCCGGAGGGCCCGAGTCATGGGCCGCCCGGTGATGCAAGGGCATACAGCGCCAAAACGGGACAATTGCTTTGGACCTTCAGTACGATCCAGCGCACTGAAAAAGGCGAGTCGACCTGGGGACCCGATGGTTGGAAAAACCGGGCAGGCCCGACGTTGTGGGGTTTTATGACCGTGGATGTTGAGACGGGTCTACTGTTTCTGCCCATGGGCAATCCATCCGACAGCTTCTATGGCGCCGACCGCCCGGGCAAGAACTTGTACTCCAATTCGATCGTCGCCGTGGAAGCGTCAACCGGCAAGGTGCGTTGGTTCTACCAGCTCGTACACCACGACATCTTCGACTACGACGTCGCGGCTCCTCCGTCGCTAATCACTGTGGTCCGGAACGGGCAACGGATACCGGCGCTCGCCGAGACCACTAAGATGGGCTTGCTGTTCATTCTCGATCGCAGAACAGGCCAACCCATCTTCGGAGTCGAGGAGCGGCCGGTCCCGCAGAGCGATGTTCCGGGGGAGAAGATCTGGCCCACCCAACCGTTCCCTCTGAAGCCGCCACCTCTCGCCCGCAACGCTATAGCCGCATCTGAGCTGAGCAAACTCTCTCCCGAGAGCGCAAAATTTTGCGCAGACCTGTTGAATAGATATCCCAACAAGGGACCGTACACGCCGTTTCTGCTCAACGGCTCAAGCGTATTTCCGTCCACCATGGGCGGAGGAAATTGGGGTGGCGTGGCCTTCGACCCTGGCCTTCATCTCATATTCGTCAACACCAGCAGCATCGGCTCGATCGGGCAGATGACGCGCACGAATCCCGGAGCCTCCGCAGACGGAACCGAACAGATGCCGTACGTGAACAAGGGTGGTTACCAAAGATTCGTCGATCAGGATCACTATCCCTGCAACGAGCCGCCGTGGGGTGAACTCTCCGCGGTAAACGCCGACACGGGCGACGTGGCCTGGCGCGTCCCTCTCGGCAGCTACGAAGAATTGGAGCGGCGGGGCATCAGGAACACGGGTGCGCCCAGCATCGGTGGTCCCATAGTGACCGGAGGCCAACTCGTGTTCATCGGCGCCACAAATGATTCCCATTTCCACGCGATGGACGCACGCACGGGAAAGGAACTATGGACCGCCAAACTGGATGCGCCCGCCGAAGCCACGCCGGTCACATACTTGGGGCGCGACGGCAAGCAATACGTTGTGATCGCGTCCGGCAGCGCCGCCCACCTCCGCTCCATTGGACCAGATGCCGAAGACGCCGACGTGCTCACCGCGTTCGCGCTGCCGTGACCGTCGCGTGCTAGCTGACGTCAGAACGTCAGGCGCAGACCCAGTTGCAGCTGCCGCATGTCGCGCGAGCTGGTGATTTGACCGAAGTTCGCCGATGTGAGTGTTGCGTTCGGCGGCATCAGGTTCACCAGGTTGAAGAAGTTCGTGAACTCGCCGCGTAACTGCACTTTCATGTTTTCGCGAAGCGCTATATCGCGGAAGATGCCGAGATCGACGTTCCGGATTCCCGGCCCGTCCATGAGGTTGCGCGCCGTGTTTCCATCCGTCCCAATCGCGTTCTGAGCAAAGGCAGCTGTGTTGAACCAGCGCGCAATCACCAAAGCGCGATCCCGGTCAGGATCGAGATACGGATCGCCGACCAGGTTAGCGCGATCGTTGTTAACTCCGTCGTAGTTGTTGTCCCGGCCCGACATTACGGTGAAGGGAAGCCCGCTGCTCATGGTGATGATGGGCGACAATGTCCAGCCGTTCAGGGCGTGTTTCAGGAAGGAACTTGTACCGCCGTAGTAGCTGATATCCCAGATAAACGCGGCCACAAAGTTATGGCGTTGGTCGTATGCGGACCGGCCGCGCTCAAGTGCCAGGTTGCGGAAGTCCTGGGCGCCGCCGCTTGTACTCTGCCCACTCATCTCGTAACTGGACAGAGACTTACTGAACGTATAGAAGGCAGTCAGGCTAAGGTGTTTGGCCATCGCCTTACGGGCGCTGATTTGCAGGGCATGGTAAGCAGCCGTTCCATTGGACTGCATGATGTTGATGTTCGCCACCTGGCCGGCGCCGTATGGCCGGCGGTTATTGTAGTTCGTGCTCGTCGCTGTGCTGGTAAACACCGGGTAATTGATGTCCGGTGAAAACGCCAGTCCGTGGCTTAATGTGCCTACGTAGCCAGCGGACAAGCTGAGGCCCTGTGCGATCTGCCTCTGGATCGTAAAGTTTAGCTGATAGCTGTATGGCCACCGGAAGCCAAGGTCGATGGGTAACAGGCTCGCGGGCGTGACGAAGCGGTAGTTGTTTACCGAGTAAACGTAGGGAAAAGGCGACACGCCGCCGGGGAGATTCGCATACGGATTGGTCAGCGAAGCAATGTTGCTGAACTGCTGACGAATCGCGAACGGCTGCGAATTCTCGACCGTTCCCCAACCATTCCCCGACACGCTGCCGAAGAAGAGGCCCGCTCCAGCGCGAATGGCCGTTTTGCCGTCTCCAAAGGGATCCCACGCGACACCCAGCCGAGGTGATACGTGATTCCAGCGAACGGGTATAACTCCGCGTTCCACGCCTTGGTCGCCAACAAACAGCAATCCGAGCGGCGCCTTCGGCAGGACCGTTGATTGTCTGCCGGGTACAAAAGTTTGTTCCCGATTCTGTGGATCCGTGGGAGGGGTCTGAACGTCCCAGCGCAACCCGAGGTTCAGCGTGAGCCGCGGATGAACTTTGAAGTCATCCTGGATGAACAACCCGGTAAACCAGGAATTGTAGTAAGCATCTTCCGGCGCATCCTGGTTCATCGTAATGGGTCGTCCCAGCAGGAAATCCGCGAGCGCGTCACCCTGGTTGGCGGCCGGGCCGGTTCTGGCACCCGTGAAACTGAAGACGCCGTAATTGTTGAGCAGCGTCTGCTGTACGTCCTTGCCGAGATTCACTTCGCCTCCGAACCTCATTGAGTTCCGGCCGGAGGTCAGACTCGCGACGTCGCGCAAGTTGTAGATATTCGATCCGGCGACCGGCCCGGCAATGCCCTGAACCAGTGTGAAATACCCGCTCACGGTGATTTGCGGGAGCCCGGGCGGACCCTGCGGCTGGAAAGTGGAGCCGAGGTCATGAAGTGAGATCGCAGGCAGGTTCGTTCGGCCGCCGAAGTAGCGCGTGTAACTGAGCCATGCCTGGTTCACAAGCGAAGGCGAGATCGTCCATGTGTAGTTCAGATTCGCGTTATGCTGACGCCAGTTGTAGGCCTGTATCGACCACGGCAAATTGCCGTTATTTAGCAGCAGTGAATTGTCGCCCGAAGAAGTGAAGTAACTGGCCGAGAGCCGCTGTGAGGCCGTAACCAGGTGGTCTAATTTTGCAAGAAACTCGTCGGTGTTGTAGGGACTGGGTACCTGTCCCTGGTATATGTTGTTCGTCCGGTTTGCAAGCGGGATATATCGATTCAGAATGTTCAGTGCGGTCGGATCGAAACTGGTCACCGGGATTCGGTTGCCGGGGAACTGCCGGCCCGTCGCCGGATCGATGATCGGCTTCGTGATGGCCGAGAAGTCACCCTGCCGCTGAGCGGCTGTTGGTACCACTGCTGAGTTAATGAAAGTCGTCGTAGTCTGGCGCAGGCCCGAGTAACTGCCAAAAAAGAACGTCTTGTTGCGAACGATGGGTCCGCCGAATGTTCCGCCGAACTGATTGCGATGCAGCGGTGGCTTATTCAGCGCGTTCCACGTGTTCGCGTTCAGGTGAGTGTTACGGAAAAATTCAAAGGCAGAACCGTGGAAATCGTTGGTGCCCGATCGCGTGATGACGTTGATAACGCCGTTCCCGAACCTGCCGTATTCTGCGCTGTAGTTCGTCGTATCGACGCGGAACTCCTCGAGGGCATCCGGATTGGGAACAAGGTTCCCGGTATTTCGAAGCGTGGAGATGTTCAGACCTCCATCCAGGTAGTAGTTCACCGAACCCATGGTGGCGTCGGTTCCGCCGTTGATGAAAGTCCTTTGAGCCGGGAATCCAAGTGCGATCGCGTTTTGCGTGCTCTGTACGCCAGGGGTGAGCGTCAGCAGTGAGTAAGGATTACGATTGACGAGCGGCAGGGTCGTAATCTGTTCGGTGGTGGTCGTCTGCCCAACAGTGGCGTCCGCGGTATTCACCGCAGGCACACCGCCTTCCACCGTAACCGTACTGGTCGCTTCTCCAAGTTGCAGATGAGCATCTACGCGCGCCGCCTGTCCGACTTGCAAGGTGATGCCGGTTTGCCGGAACGTTCGAAACCCGGCATTGGTCACCTGCAGTTCGTAGCTTCCCGGAGGCAGAAAGTCGATCCGATACTCGCCGCCGTTGCTGGTTTGTACCGACCGGGATAAGCCGGTTTCGGAGTTCTGCGCAGTTACCTGTGCGCCCACGACTACCGCCCCTTGTGCGTCGTCCACGGTGCCGAGAATACTTCCGGTTGTCTGCTGTGCCCGCAAAACGGGACAAATGAACCCGGCGCACGTAAGCGACAGGAGAAATGCAAAAGAGAATGTTTGACGTATCACTGAATGAGACCGACCCTTGTTAAGCGGGGAGTTCCAGGGAAATCCCGCTACCGATAACATATGCTTGCAACACCGATTATTGCAAGCGCTTTCATAAGAAGCTTTCGGAGAAGGCCCGATGGCTTAAAAACTAAAGGTATTGACAGCGGTTCGGCACATCCGGATAATCGGAAGCGATTGCAAAACGAGCCAAAGTCGAGTCCCTCTGTTGCGAAACTTCGGGACATAGCGGCTTCAGCCGGGGTGACGATTGCGACAGCTTCCCGGTCGCTGAGCGGCGCGTACGGGGTAAATCCGGCAACCCGGCAGCGAGTGTTGGAGGCCGCCGCCCGACTACACTATCGTCCCAATCGCTTCGCTCGTGGGTTAGTAACCGGCCGTTCTCAAATCATCGGCTTGATCATCAGCGACATCCGAAATCCGTTCTTCGCGGACGTCGCGCGAGGTGCTGAGGATGCCGCGTTCGCGGCCGGCTCTGACGTCGTTCTCTGCAATACCGATCTGAATTCGGAGCGGCAGAAGCGCTATATCCATTCCCTCATGGAGAAGAACGTCGATGGCATCATCATGAACTCCATCACGGCGCTTGACCGGACGGAACAGAACCGGCTTGCCGAAAGTGGCGTGCCCGTGGTGCTGTTGAACAGGCACGAAAAGAATTCGCCGTTTTCAACTGTTCTCGCCGATAATGTGCGCGGCGGCGCGCTCGCGGCGCAATACCTGTCAAGTTTGGGACACGAGCGGTTTGCGCACCTGTCAGGCTCGACGCGTCACGGAAATCTGTCGATGCGCGCCAAAGGATTCCTGCAATATCTGCGTAAACCTGGCAGTAAAGCGAGTGTTTCCGTGCTGCATGCGGGACACACCTTCGAAGGGGGCCACGAGGTTGCGCGTAAACTCTTTGGAGATCGCAACGAAATCACCGCCATCTTCGCAGCGAACGACGCGATGGCGTTCGGTGTGCTGAAAGCGGCAATGGAACTCGGAGTTCGCATTCCTGCGGACGTCTCCCTGGTTGGATTTGATGACGTTGAGATGGCATCCATAGCGCATCCGCCCCTGACGACCATCCACCAGCCCAGGTATGAACTGGGCCAGGCGGCAGTCGAGATCCTGCTGGCTGCCCGTTCGGGAAAACAGCAAGCGCCGGAGCATCGCGTCCTGGGTGTGCACTTGGTGGAGCGGGACTCCACAGCCAAACTGCTGTCCTGAGAAAGCAGTGCGCTCTAATTCATAGTGCATGGCTATTTCGCTAAAAGACAAAGTTGTCCTCGTGGTCGGAGCCTCCAGCGGCATTGGGCGCGAGACAGCGATTCTGTTTGCCCGCGCGGGGGCACGAGTGATCGCTTCCGCACGGCGGGCCGATCGATTAGGCGAACTCGAAACGGAGGCGCGCAATGCGGGTTTTTCGATCAGAGTTCAAGCAGCGGATGCCTCAAAGGCAGACGAGATGAAGAAGCTGGTCGACGATACACAAACGAACGTTGGAACTATAGACATTCTCATTTACGCAGCCGGAACGAACATCCCGGGTCGCGCGCTGAACGTGCTGAACCCGGAGACGTGGGACATGATGCTCGATGCCAATCTGAACGGAGCTTACTATGCCACCTACGCAGTCTTGCCCACAATGCGCGCGGCGGGAGGCGGTTTACTCCTGTACATCTCCTCGATCTCGGGTCTCATGGCCGATGCATCCGGCGCGTCGTATCAGGCTGCAAAACGGGGCTTGGTGGGACTTGCACATGCGGCGCGCTACGAAGAACGGCAGAACGGGATCCGCACGTGCGTGGTTTGTCCCGGATTAGTAGATACGGAACTCGTGCAGAAACGTCCTGTAAAGCCGACGCGTGAAACTCTGGACGCTGCCCTGCAGCCGGAAGATGTGGCCGAAATGATTTTTGCCATCGCAAGCCTGCCACCGCGTGCTGTGGTGCCTGAAATTCAAATTCTGCCGACAACTCTATAAACTACGGATGTTGACG
>Ga0308176_10001319_pt1 | contig 15566 bp, 14 predicted proteins | sample PhyCR2_3_FD_203890 | JGI IMG/M metagenome (GOLD analysis project Ga0308176, IMG submission 203890) | Soil microbial communities from UC Gill Tract Community Farm, Albany, California, United States - DLSLS.C.R2 | ecosystem: Environmental > Terrestrial > Soil > Agricultural land | place: USA...
GACAGTCGGGCAGTCCCCGGGACCAGTGGCCGCCGGGTTACACAGGGTGCAGGGTTCGCCCGGGCGGACCGGGCAGCGGGGCACAGGCGCGCGTGCGGGCCGGTTCGCGGACTGCTGCAGAGACATCGCGAGGACTCCTCCCGTATGGAGGCTATCGGTTGGCGGCGCGGTGCCTCTCCTGCCGACGGTCCCTGCAGAGTCCGGACCGAGGGCCTGAGCCTGTGGGACCTTCGGCCCTCACGTCGATGCGCCTTAGGGATGAGAGTTGTGCTGCCAGAAGACAAGACCACGAGGGTCCACGAGGACCCATGGAAGACAGGAACAGACAGATGCGCCGCCGCACTTTCGATGCCCTCATGTCCATTGCGGGCATCACCCTCACAGTCGTGCTTGCCGTCGCGGGCGGGCTGACGTTCTGGGCGCACAGCTTCGTCCAGGACCAGGTGACCACCCAACTGTCCGCACAGAAGATCTACTTCCCGCCCAAGGGCAACGACGCCTTGGCCAGCAAGGAGATCGGTCCCTATCTCAACAAGTACGCGGGCCAACAGCTGACCACCGGTGCGCAGGCCAAGGCCTACGCCGACCACTTCATCAACGTGCACCTGCAGGAGATGACCGGCGGCCAGACCTACGCCCAGCTGAGCGCCAAGGCGATGGCGCACCCCGACGACCAGAAGCTGGCCGGCCTGGTGGCCACCGTGTTCAAGGGCGAGACGCTGCGTGGGCTGTTGCTCAACGCCTATGCCTTCGGGCAGATGGGCACAATCGCCCTCTACGGCGCGATCGTCTCCTTCATCGGCGCGGGGGTCATGCTCCTGCTGAGCCTGCTCGGTCTGGCGCACCTGAAGCGGGTTCCGGCAGAGGCCGAGGTCAAGCTCGGCAAGGTCGTCAAGACCAAGCCAGTCACCGCCTGACCTCGGCAGCTCAAGCGAAGGACCCGGGTCGTGGACCCGGGTCCTCCGTCTGCTTCGACCCGGCCGGGGATGGCCAGCCATGCAGGCTTCCGTACCAGGGGGGCCGAACCGAACCGCACGCGACTCACACCAGCGTCGGCACCGCTTGGATGGCGTTGAGCGCAATCGTGTAGACGATGTCTTCGACCAGGGCGCCGCGCGACAGGTCGTCGACCGGTTTGGCGAGCCCCTGCAACATCGGACGATACTGATCACCTCGGCGCTGCGTTGAACGGCCTTGTACGTCGTGTTGCCGGTGTTGAGGTCGGGGAACACGAACACGTCGGCGCGACCGGCGACGAGGCTCTCCGGCGCCTTGCTGCGCGCAACCGAGGCCGTTGCGGCCGCGTCGTACTGCAGCGGACCGTCGACCAGGAGGGCCGGCTCGCGTTCGCGTACCAGCCTCGTCGCCTCGGTCACCTTGGCGACGTCGGCGCCAGCGCCCGAGGTGCCGGTGCTGAAGCTGAACATCGCCACGCGTGGTTCGATGCCGAACCGATGGGCCGAGGCTGCGCTTTGCAGAGCGATGTCGGCGAGCTGTTCGGCGTAGGGATCGGGGTTGACCGCGCAGTCACCGTAGATGACCACTTCGTCGGGCAGGCACATGAAGAATACGGAGGAGACCAGCCCGACGCCGCGAGCGGGACCGAGCAACTGCAATGCCGGGCGCACGGTGGCGGCCGTCGTGTGGACGGCGACCGCGACCATGCCATCGACACCGTCGAGGCGCAGCATCATGGTCCCCAACGTGATTGGGTCGTCGAGCTGGTCGCGTGCAATCTCTGCCGTCATGCCCTTGTGCGCCTGGCCGCGGCCGGGGGCTCGACGTACCGGTCGGCGAGCGCAGTGGGGTCGATGACTTCTAACCCCTCGGGCAAGGTGACCCGAGACCGTCGGCCAGCCCGGCGACTTCGTCGGGGCGACCGAGCAGCACGCAGCGCCCGCTCCCCATGTCCTGGCAGATCGTCGCGGCGCGGATGGTGCGCGGCTCGCTGCCCTCGGGCAACACGATCCTCCGGTCGGCTTGGCGTGCGCGGGTCGCGAGCCGTCGACGGAAGGCGGGAGGGTCAGCCGAGGCACATGGTTCGGGGTCGGCAGGGTGGCCAACCAGGCGGAGTCGAGGGCGTCGGCGACCGCGCTCATCACCAGACCAGCGCGCTCCCCATCGTCCACTGGGCGCCTCGGGGTCGAGATCATGCACCGTGATCGCGGTCTCGCAACCGTTCTTGCCGGTCACCAGGATCGGCAGACCGGTCCGCCGCGGCCGGCCGGCACAGCTCCCAGAGGCGGGGGTCGGGTTCGACCCGAGGGCAAGCAGCAACCCGGCGAATCTCGTGCCGTTCATCGCAGCCAGGCAGACGCTGAGGAGGATCTCGTGGCGATCCCCCGGGACGATCACGAGAGCCCTTCGCGCAGCAACGGCAAGATGCTGGGCACGGCCTGCGTGCCGACGATCACGTCCTTGACGCGGCGGTCGGTCTCGCCGGCATTGAGCGCTCCCCCGGCGAAGGGTCCTTGTGCCCTGAGACCGGGTGCGAACGGCTCTATGCACCGTCGGGCTTCCGACGTGACGATGTCCACGAAGGAGGACCCAGAATGGTCGAGACTCGGTCGGACACGAAGCTTGTCGCAACCGGTCGCGTCGTCGTCGGCGTCGATGGGTCGGCTCGCAACCTCAGCGCAGTGGATTGGGCCATCCGAGACGCGCTCCTGCAGCACAGGCCGCTGCACCTGCTGGCCGTGGCTCACATAGGGGCCGACGCCGTCTACACCACGTTCGCGGTTGAGGAGACCGAGGACCTGCTGACCCAGATCAAGAAGCGAGCGGTCGAGTTCGACATGAACGGCCAGGTCACCATGGAAGTCCGCTTCGGCAGCCCCGCGGATGAGCTGATGAAGGCCCAACACCCCGATGACCTGTTGGTGCTCGGACGTCGAGGCGTTGGCCAGTTGCATCGCGGTCTGTTCGGCAGCACATCGTCTGCCATGGTGGAACGTTCGCGCCGGCCTGTGGTCGTCGTTCCCAATAGATGGCGGGAGGACACAGCCGCGGTGCGGAGCGTCGTAGCAGCCTGCGACGGGACGGAGCACGACACGGCGGTGCTCGATCTGGCTTTCCGGGAGGCGTCCGCGCGCGGGCTCCGCGTCGTTGCCGTCGAGGCAGTCGACCTGCTGGGACTGCGCGGCCTGGCTCCCTTTGAGCTCGAGCGAGTTTCCCGGGAGGCCCGGATGCGGCTGCGCGAAAAGGTACGGCACTGGGAGCTGCAGCTGCCCGAGGTCACCACGTTCTGCTGGGCGCCGGCCACAAGAGCGGCGGTGGCGATCGGCGATGCGTCGCTAGACGCGGGACTGGTAGTTCTGGGACGTTCCGCGGCGGTTAACCATCTGCTGCCCGGGGTCTCCCTGACGTACCAGGTGTTGTCGCGTGTCCAGCGGCCGATCGCCGTGGCCCCAGCTCCGCTCCCAGACCCCACGGACCATCTCATCGACGACGACGACGCGCCGGAGTTCTGAGCCGGTCGGGTGCCTGGAAGGAGGCGATGGCATGACGAGCAGCAACCGCACCGGCGCCGTGGCCGGCGGCGGGGTCGTCTACGGTCTCGGACTCATCGGAGCATGGATCTATTTCTGGCAACAGGCGGGCACCCTCGCCGGGCACCTGCTGGCCATCCTGGAAGGGCTGGTGTGGCCGGCCTTCGTCATATACCACGCCCTTGCCGTGCTGCACGCGTGAGGCCGGGACAGACGCCTGGCGCGATCTCTGTGATGTCGGCACCGGGGCGCGCGCATCGCCTGGGATCAAGGGCGGCTGTCACTCGGCCGGCCTCCAGTGACCACTTGGCAGCCGCCATGCCCTGCACCAGACGATCGTTGACCTCGATCGCCTGCCGGTGGCGCATCTCCGCCACCGCGGACATCCGACGCTCGACGGGTCGAAGCGATCCCAGCCGGGACCTTCAGCCCTTCCCGCCGCACGAGCTCTCGTTGACGCTGAATGCGAGACGACGGTTGGAGGCGATCGGCATGACTACCTCGACGTATCCGGTGCACGTGGACGGGCACCTCGATCGGATGCTGAGTCGCGGGTTGTGGCTGGTGAAGTGGTTGCTGGTCCTCCCGCACTACGTCGTGCTGGCGCTCTTGTGGCTGGCCTTCGCCGTGCTGAGCGTGTTGGCGTTCTTCGCGATCCTGTTCACCGGGCGCTATCCGCGCAGCATCTTCGAGTTCAACGTCGGTGTGCTCCGCTGGAGCTGGCGTGTGGCCTACTACGCCTACAGCGCGCTCGGCACCGACCGGTATCCGCCATTCACGCTCCGCGAGCGCCCGGACTACCCGGCACACCTCGAGGTCGACTACCCCGGGCACCTGTCCCGCGGGCTCGTCCTCGTCAAGTGGTGGCTGCTGGCCATCCCGCACTACCTGGTCGTCGCCTTCTTCGTCGGGGGTGGCCTGTACGCCCTCGACTGGGCCGACTCCCGCGCACATGCGCCCGAGCTGTTGAGCGGCGGCCTCATCGGCCTGCTGGTGCTGGTCGCGGCGGTGATCCTGCTGTTCACTGGTCGCTACCCGCAGCAGATCTTCGACTTCGTCCTCGGCATGAACCGCTGGGTGCTCAGGGTGGCTGGTTACGCGGCCCTGATGACCGATGTCTACCCGCCGTTCCGGCTGGACCAAGGCGGCGACGACCCCGGTGGCGGACGGCTCGTGGTGTCGCCGACGACCGCGCCTGCACCGGCCATCACACCCGCCGGTGCAGGGGGTACGTCCCCACCGATCGTCGCACCCTCGGAGACCGCACCGACGACCGTGTGGACTGCCGGCCGGCTGGTGGCTCTGGTGGTGGGAAGCCTGCTCCTCCTCGGTTCGATCGGCGCCGGGCTCGCCGGCGCCGCCCTGGGCGTCGCCGGGGCCGCCATGCGCGACGACTCGGGATTCCTGATGCGGGGAGGCCAAGCGATCGCGACGCCCGGCTACGCGCTGACCTCGACAAACATCGAGCTGCACGCCAACAGTCCGGCTCGGCACATGCCTCGTGCAGTCCTCGGCGACGCCAAAGTCACCGCGAGGCCCAGGAGCGGCTCGCTCTTCCTCGGGATCGCCTCCACGGCAGACGTCGCGACCTACCTGCGTGGCGTCCGGCGCGCCACCGTGGTCCACCTCGACCCTGATCCCGTTTACCGCGCCAGCGGCGGGCACGCGCCTCTTACGTCGCCTGCCGCCCAGCACATCTGGGTCGCGCACGCCACCGGGACCGGCCCCCAATCCGTGGTGTGGCCCGTCGAGAGGGGGGACTGGACCGTCGTGGTGATGAACGCCGACGGGACCCGACCCGTGGCCGCAACGGTGTCCGCCGGCGTAACGATCCCGGCCCTGGGCACCGCGGTCACCATCCTGCTATGGCTGTCGGGCACCGGCCTTGTGCTCGCCGTGGTCCTCCTGGTGGCCTCGCTCCGCTCGGCGTCCGCCGCGTCGCCTACGCGTGCTCCGTAGCAGCGCAGACCCCGGCTCGCCCAAAGGGCGACCTGGATGAAGAGATCCCTCGTCCACCCACCGCGATCGACCTCGACAGCCAGGTCGCCGTCGTGCCGTTCGCCGAGTCCGGCACTGCCGCACTACAGGGGCAGAAACGGAGTACCTCAGCTGCGGAACCTTCGAGCCGAGCCGAACCGAGCCACTCCGCCGAGTCCGCCCAGTGACCTACCTCTTGAGGTGCTTCGCGGCGAAGACGGCCGCCTGGGTGCGGCGCTCCAGACCGAGCTTCACGAACAGGGCGGAGACATAGTTCTTGATCGTCTTCTCCGTCAAGTACATCGTCTCGCCGATCTGACGGTTGGTCATACCATCGCCGATCAATTCCAGGATCCGCTTCTCCTGAGCTGTCAGCGGCGCCAGCGCCGGGTCCTCGTCCGAACCCCTGCGCAGACGGTCGAGTACCTGTTGGGTGACAGCGGGGTCGAGGGTGGACTGGCCCGATGCCACACGCCGGACAGTGTCGACCAGGTCGTTGCCACGCACCTGCTTCAGCACGTAGCCGGCCGCGCCGGCCATGATCGCGGAGAACAGTGCCTCGTCGTCGTCGTACGACGTGAGAATCAGTCCGGCAATGGAGGGGTCAACCGACCGGACGTCGCGGCACACGTCGATGCCCGAGCCGTCCGGCAGCCGAGCGTCCAGGACGGCGACATCGGGGCGCAGGGCGGGGATGCGCCTGGCCGCCTCCTGGGCCAACCCCGACTCGCCCACCACCTCGATGTCTCCCTCACTCTCCAGAAGCTCCCTGATCCCGCGTCGGACGACCTCGTGATCATCGAGCAGGAACACGCGGATCTTCTCTAGGCCGCCGAGCGGAGTCGTCATGCCAAAGAACCGTAGCCATGCCAGTCCGGCGAGGACAGGCCGATGCGCCCCTACCGGTGGGACCAAGGTCCTGCGGCGAGATCGCGGCGATCGGCTGGCAGCTGACGTGGCCGTACCAGCCGGTCAGCCTCGAGCACCGACGGCCGCCGAAAATGCCGTCCTGGGTCCCCCGCCGCCCGCCGTCTGGACCACAGTCAGGCCTCGAACCCCGCGAGATCGAGCCGCTCCAGCTCGTCGAGGACCAACCGCCGGACGTGCACCGCACGCAGGAGGGAGTCGACCGAGCCGGCAGCCTGCAGAGAGAGGTAGCTGCTGCGCCAGGCCCGGCACAGGTCGTCGACCTGTGACTGATCGGGAACTGACAGGACGGCCGACGGTCCCGCACCCAACGGCACTGCAGACCAGGTGGCAGACGCGCGCGGGTCCGCCGGCGGACGAAGCGACGAAGCAGACGCCGCGTCCCGTGTCTGGCGGCTGCGGCACAGGAACCCCGCAACCGAGACTAGGGCCGCGAGGACCAGCAGCACGATGAGCACGAGGGCTCCGCGAGCACCGGCGTGCAGCCAGCCGGTGAGGGACACCGTGACGAACGACCACGCGGCCGTGGCCCGGACCGTGGTCAGCGGCCGAAGCGGCCGGATCGAGTGTGCGCCGGTGACGACGGTCGCCCGAACGGCCGCCATCACCCCAGCGAGCCAGCACGACTGGAACCAGCCGAATGCGTGCACCGCCTGAGTTGCGCCCCACACCAAGACCAGGGCGGACCCGACGTGCCGACCCGACGCGCCGCTGACATCGCCGGCCTCACCTATGGTGCGCCCGGGGGGGGCACCACCATGACTGGGCAGCGCCCCGCCCGCAGCACGGTCCGGGTGGTCGATCCCAGGCCGCGGTGCAGCGGTGTGCTGTGACCGCGCCGGCCCAGCACCACAAGATCGACCCGCTCGCTTGCCTTCACCAGAGCGGTGGCTGGCCGGTCGTACTCCGTATTGACGGTCCACTCGACCTGGTCGTCGGTGTCACGGCGCAAGTCGTGGACACGCTCGGTCAGCAGGTCACTGGTCTGTGCGCGCCATCCCGACGCGACCGCGTGCTGACCGATCGCGGCGTCGTACACCCCGGTCGCCCGCCAGGCGTGCAGCACCTCCAGACGCGCCCCCCGGGAGCGGGCCTCGGCCATCGCGGTGGCCAGAAGACCCGCCAGGGCCTCACGGCCTTCGACGCCGAGCACAACCCAGCCGCGCGGGTTCGCCGCGGGATCCCAGTGCTCGGGGACCGAGATCACCGGCACACCGGCATGCTCGGCGACGGCTGTCGTGGTCGAGCCGGTGAGCAGATGATCGAGGGCGGAGCTGCGCCGCCCGAGGACGATGCAGACCGCATCGGCGGCGAAGTCGAGGATCGAGTCCCTGCGCGGCCCACCCGTCTGGATGACCTCGAGGTCGGGATCGCTCCAGCCGAGCCGCCTAGCCCGTGCCTCCGCGGCCTTGACAATCTCCGCTGCGACCTCGTGCAGAGTGGTGACCGGTGCGAGGGCGACCATCGGCGGCGACACCACCGACGGGGCCTCGACGTGCACGATGCGCAGGCCCGTCCCCCGGCGCCGCGCCTCCTTGACCGCGTAATGAAGCGCCCGGTCGCCATCCTCCGTGCCGTCGACGCATGCCAGCACGACGGCGCGCCCACGGCTGGTCGGGCTCGGGGACGGAGTGCTGGTCATGTCTGCCTCCTACGACGGGCGATGTCGGTACGGATGCCTCATCGTCGGGGGCTGCACGGTCCACGGTCGAGGGGAGGAGGTCACGCCCGGGAGGACCTTCGTCCATGACGGCGCGGATTCAGGGCAGGGTCCGTCCTTCAGCGGGGAACCGTCCAGGTCAGCACTGTCCCCTGCCCGGGCGCGGACTCGACCGTGCAGGTTCCGGACAGCGCCTCGGCGCGCTCGCGCATGTTGCGCAGTCCGCTCTCCGGCGCCGCCGGCACGAATCCCTTGCCGTCATCCGCGACGGTGAGCACGACGTGGAGTCCCGTCACATTCACCATGACGTCGACCCGAGTCGCCTCCGCGTGCCTGGCGACGTTGACCAGCCCCTCCCCCAGCACCGCCAGCGCTTGCGGTACGACGTTGGGAGCCATCGCTGCGCTCACGGGTCCCTCGAAGGTGACGTGGGGCCGGAAGCCGAGAACCTTGGCGGATCGCTCGGCGAGGCCGAGGACGGCGGCGCGCGCATCCGTCGTCTCCTCGGCGACGCTCAACGCGAAGATCGAGCGCCGGATCTCGCTGATGGTGCCGTCGATGTCGTCTATCGCTCTGTCCACCCGGTGCTGCACCTCCGGTGCCCCCACCACCCGGGTCAGGCCCTCCAGGGAGAGTCCCACCGCGAAAAGCCGTTGGATGACCAGGTCGTGCAGATCACGGGCGATCCGGTCGCGGTCCTCGAAGACCGCAAGCTTCCGTCGGCTCTCCCTGCCCTGGGCCGCCTGGAGTGCGAGCGCCGTCTGGTTCGCGAAACGTTGCGGAAGCCGCAGGTCCATCTCCCAGTACGCAGGGTGGGGGTCGGGTGTCCAACCCAATGACAATGCGCCCTCGACGTCTCCCGCAGCGCCAAGCGGTACCACGATCACAGGGCCGACCTCAGGCCACCCTTCGGGCAGTGACGTCGCTCGTGGGTCGGTGCGGACGTCGTCGACCATGACTGGTGCTGCTGAGTCGATGACCTGACCCGCCAACGACGCCCGGTCGGTCAGCTGCCGATGGCGGTCGGCCGGCCAGGGCGCGCCGGACACGGCGGCATAAGCAAGGGCTAGCCCGTCTCCACGGATGGCCACCGAGGCGACGTCGGCTCCAGAGGCGTCCCGCGCCAGATCCGCCACGATCTGCAGGGCGTCATGCTGGTGCAGGTCCTCTGCGAGTGCGCGAGTCATCTCGGCCGTGGCACCGAGCCACCGCTCACGGTGCGTGATCTCCTCGTAGAGCCGCGCGTTCTCGATGACCACACCGGCGGCGGCGGCCAGGGCAACGACGATGGCCTCGTCGTCCTGGGTGAACGGGCCACCGTGCTTCTCGGTGAGGTACAGGTTGCCGAAGACCCGGTCGCCGATCCGAACGGGCACCCCCAGGAATGAGCGCATGGGTGGGTGCCGCGGCGGGAAGCCGTACGACTCGGGATGGCTGCTGATGTCGTCGATTCGGAGCGGCTCGGGGCGGTCGATGATGTGGCCGAGGAGCCCGTGCCCTCCCGGCAGGTTGCCGATATCGAGGCGCTGCTCGTCCGTCATCCCGTGCGTGACGAACGCGCGCAACCGGCGCTGCGGGCCCTTCCCGATCACTCCCAGCGCGACATAGCGCGCCTCCGCCAGCTCGGCAGCGACCTCGACGATGCGAGACAGCACGTGGTCTAGGGAAAGGTCCGAGGAGATCGTCATGAAGGCGTCGAGAAGCGATCGAAGCCGCGCCTGGTCGCCTGCCCCCGCGTCGCCCGTCAACTGAAGCCTCTCGCCGGATCGACACGATCCTAGCGAGGCGGAAGGACCTAGGTCCCGTCTCCTGCCGACGAACGCACCTGCCAGGACAACGGTTCCCCGGTGAGGATCGGGTCATGGAGGAAGCGCACATGCCCAACGCCATCGTGGTCGGTCTCAACGGATCCGAGACGTCCTGCCAGGCGGTCCTCTGGGCCGCCGAGCAGAGCCAGCGGACCGGGCACCGACTAGTGGTGGTCCATGCGTTCCGCGTGAACGGCATCTCCCGTGCCGGCGACCCGACAGCCGAACCGGCCGCAATTCGGACCGCGACGGAATCGGTGCACCGGACCCAGGCGACGCGATGGTTGCGCGATGCGCTCAGCGGGTCACCGGCCATCCCCTACTCGCTGCGCCTGGAGGTAACCGAAGGAAGGTGGCAGGACGTCATCGGTCGGATCGCTGCTGACCGGGCGAGCCTCCTCGTGCTCGGTAGCTCCCCTGCCAGCCGTGCCCTCGCGAACCTACGGCTCCCGGTCGTCCTGGTGCCGGCCCCGGTCTGCCAGGAGGCGGAGGCCGACACGAGCATGGCCGGACTCCGCCCCCTCCTGCTTCCGGCCCAGCGTCCCTCGGCGACACCGGTATGAGCTCGCTCACCGGCCAGTCACGGCCTACACGCGCAACCGCGGGGTTCGCGCCAATGGCGGTGCTCCTGGTCGACGGCACGCGGGCGACTGTGCGACCCGTCGAGCCGGAGGACCGTGACAATCTGCTCGCCCTGCACCGGGAGGCCTCGGACACCAGCATCTATCTCCGGTTCTTCTCCGCCAACCGTTCGGCGGCGGAGACATTCGCCGAACAGGCGGCGACCCGCTCCCCCAGCATCTGGTCGCTCGTCGCCGAACGGCACGGGCACGTGGTCGGCATGGCCTCCGCGTTCCGGGAGACGGTCGACTGCGCCGAGGTGGCGCTGCTGGTGGCCGACGACGTCCACGGCCTCGGCCTCGGCACGCTCCTGCTCGAACGGCTCGCGGAGTGGTCCCGCCGTCAGGGCGTGCGCCGGTTCACGGCCGACGTGCTCGCCGAGAACGTGTCCATGCTGCGCGTGTTCCACGACGCCGGGTTCGGCATGCAGGAGAGGCACGACCACGGAGTCGTCGAGGTGCAGCTGGACATTGAGCCGACCAGCACCAGCGAGTCGGCTGCGGACGGCCGCTGGCGCAGAGCAGAACGCACCTCGCTGACACCGCTCTTGGAGCCACGGTCCGTGGCCGTCTTGGGAGTCAGCCGTCGTCGAGGCGGCGTGGGGCGCGAAGTGCTGGAGAACATCCTCGGCTCTGGCTACTCCGGAGACGTCTACGCGCTCGGTCGGGAAGGTCTCGACGTGCCCGGGGTCACGTGCGTCGACTCGGTCGCGGGGCTGCCCATGGGGCTCGACCTCGCGGTCGTCGCGCTCGCCGTCGCGGAGGTCGAGCGCACGCTGGTGACTCTCGGCGAGCGGGGGACCCGTGCCTGCGTGGTGCTGACCTCCGGGCTGGCCGAGAAGTCGGCCGCGGGACGAGCGGTCGAGGACCGGTTGTACGACATCGCCACGAGGTCAGGCATGCGCGTGGTGGGGCCGAACTGCTTCGGCGTCATCAGTCACCTCCGCGGCACCGACCTGGACGCGACTTTCGGGCGGACGCGGACCAGACCGGGCCGGTTGGCGGTCGGCTCACAGTCCGGCGGTGTCGGCATCGCGCTGCAGGCGGCCGTCAACCGGCGAGGCGACGGCTTCGCCTGCTTCGTGTCCCTGGGCAACAAGGTGGACGTCTCGGGAAACGATCTGCTGGCGACGTGGGCGGACGACCCGGACGTGGCGGTTGCGGGGCTGTACCTGGAGTCGTTCCACGACCCCACGCGGTTCGTGCACGTCGCCACCGAGTTCTCCCGTCGCAAGCCGTTGCTCGTGGTCTTCGGCGGCACCTCCACCGCAGGCCTTCGGGCCGGCGCCTCGCACACCGCCGCCAGCGCCACGCCGGCTCGTGCGCTCGGTGCGATGTTCCGCGCGGCGGGGGTGATCGAGGTCGACTCTGTCGACGAGCTGGCCGACACCGCTGCACTGCTCGTCGAGCAGCCGCTGCCCCGGGGGCGGCGGGTGGCGGTTCTCAGCAACGCGGGCGGATTGGGCATCCTCGCCGCCGACCAGGCCGCCCGGGCAGGACTGGACCTTCCGGACCTGAGCGGCTGCCTGGAGCTGGCGGACGCGGTCCCGACCGCCGCGTCGATCGCCAACCCGGTCGATCTCGGGGCCGGGGCGTCTGCGGAGGACTTCGGGGTCGCCCTGCAGGTGTTGTTCGGCGGGGAGCGGGTGGACGCGGTGCTGGTCGCTCTGGTCGAGACAGCCGTTACGGACCTGAGGGGGGTGTCCGCCTCGGTCGAGGATGCGGCAACGGCCCGGGGAGCCGTCCCGGTGCTCAGCGCGGTCGTAACCGGGGAACCGCCGCCGGCTCGCACGACGACACGGTTCGCATCGCCGGAGGACGCGTTGCGCGCGCTCGGGCGAGTCGCCGAGTACTCCGCGTGGCGCGGAGATGACGACACGCCGCCCTTCCTGCTCCCCTTGCCGACTGAGGAGCCGGGTGTCGCAGGATGGCTTCCCGCCGAGGAGGCGGCCTGCCTGGTTACGGCGTACGGCGCACGGCTGCCGCGTCAGCACCTGGTGCCCAGCCCCGAGGCGGCCGTCACAGCGGCCGACCTTCTCCGCTACCCGGTCGTGGTCAAGGCGGCGGTGCCGGAGCTGCTGCACAAGACCGAGAGCGGCTCGGTGAGAACCGGGCTGCGCTCCCCTGCCGACGTTCTCGCGGCCGCCGCACAGGTGCTGGACCAGCTGCCCGCGACAGCACAGCTGATGGTCCAGGAGCAGGCAACCGGTCCCGAGGTGGCCGTCGGGCTCATCCGTGACCTCCGCTTCGGCCCGTTGGTGATGGTCGCCAGTGGTGGTGTGGACCTCGATCTGTGGGGCGACCAGGTGTTCCTCATGCCGCCGGCTCGCCGCTCGCACATCCGGATGGCGCTGCATTCCCTGCGCACATGGCCTCGGCTCACCGGGCACCGCGGCGCCGCTGGAGTCGACGTCGAGCCGCTTGTCGACCTGGTCGAGTCGGTCTGCAGGCTGGCGGTCGAGCGACCGGATGTGCTCGAGCTCGACTTGAACCCGGTGCTCTGCACGGATCACGGGCCGGTCTGCGTCGACGTCAAGGTGCGTCTGGGCTGACATTGTGGCGATGGCCGGACCGGTGTCGCCCGGCGCGACCGTACTTGCCGAGTGCTCAGGTCCTGACCACCGTCTCGTCGAGCGAGCGACGGGGCGTCGGCGGCAACGGGTCGCCGCGCAGCGCGGGCCAGCCGACCCGGACCAGGACCTGCGGGTAGGCGAGGTCACCCAGCACACCGGAGGTCAGCTCCCGGCGGGTCTCGCCCACCTCCAGCGCCCGGCTGAGCGGCACCACGGCGACGTTGTCGAGTGTCGCGGTCAACCACACGGCGCTCAGCGCCTCGCCGGAGCGCAGCCGCGCGACTGCGTCGTCGGAGGACGTGCAGACCAGCAGCATGCCGTCCTGGCTCGCTTCGGGCTCACCGGGCGCGTCCGGCATCGTCCTCCCTCGTTCGGCGTAGCCGGCCGGCAGGCTTTGGGCGGGGATTCCGTCCCGTCCGTACGTTCCCGTCCACGAGGTCAGCTCGCGGACGTAACGGTCGTCGGCGTCCTGGATTCGAGCCGCCCTCCGCGTCAGCAGCGCAAGCTCCGAACGCACGCCGGGAGACTCGACCGGGAGCACCTGTGCTCCCCAGCCGGAGCCGACAGCCGCCAGGCGACGCAGCCGCTCCGACGTGACCGGCCGAGAGCTGAACCGGCGTCGATCGGTTCGTCTGCTCTCGATGGCGCCCAGCAACGCCGTCTGCTCGGCCGACACCCGCGACTGCCGTAGCGACGCGACCGCCAACAGATCGTGGTCGGAGGAGTCCGGGAACCGAATCAGCCTGGCGCGCCAACCAAGACCTGCAGCAGCGACCTGCAGGTGGTGCAGCGCGGCGCCGCAGCTGATCATCAGATCCCGTCCGTCGGGATCGGCCACCTCCAGACGCCGGGTCGAGTCCGCGTACAACCGGACTTCGTCGTGCCTCACCTCCCACCTCCAGGGTTGGGTGTTGTGCACACTCGGGGCGCGGCAGGCGCGTTCGAGGACCGCGTCGATGAGGGTCATGGACATGTGAGCTCCTGGGTGCACACCCAGCGTCCGGCGGGGCCGCGGGCCCGGTAAGGGGCCAAGGTCCTTCAGCCAGAGGACCATCGCGTCTGCACCGTGCCCACGAGCGCAGGCATGCTCAGGACAGAACGTGGAAGCCGCGAAGACGGCAGCCGAGTCCGAGGAGGCGACATGACCACTCCGCTGAGCGAGCCCGCAGCAACAGGACCGGGGGCTGGAGAGCGTTTCCTGGTCGTAGGTGTGGACCCCCAGGGACGGAGCGCAGGCGCGGTCGTCTGGGCCGTCGACCAGGCTCAGCAATGCGGTGTGCAGGTCAGGCTCGTGTCCGCCACCGAGGGGCGGCCCTCCACGCATCGAGCCGGCGACCACGACCTGGGCACCCTCGCTCGGCGCCTCGGTGTCGGCAACGTGACCCAACGCGCAGAGGTCGGATCCCCGGTCGACGTGCTGCTCGACTCGCTCGACGGTGCGGACCTGCTCGTCGTCGGGTGCAGGTCGATGCCCCACACCCAGCGCCTGCTCGTGGGCAGCACCTCCCGCGCGGTCGCCGCCTGGTCCCCCGTGCCCGTGGTGATCGTCCCGGAGGCATGGATCCAGCCAGCTCTGGCCAGCGCACCCGTCGTCGTCGGCCTGAAGCCGGCCGGCCCGGCTGCAGGTCACGCGGACGGTCCCGACCGTCAGGTGCTGGACTTCGCCTTCTCGAAGGCCGCCCAGGCGCGGGTCCCCCTCATCGTGGTCGGCGCCGTCGAGCCTGCCTGGCTCCAGGCGTGGTCTCCGGGGGACATCAAGCAGGCACACGCGGAGGCCAAGACCGTCCTCGAAGACCAGCTGGCGATCTGGCAACAGGCCTATCCCGATGTCGAGGTGGTCGTGAACTGCGTGGCCGAGCCCGCCGGGAGGGCGATCATCGAGGCCTCGCGCGTCGCGCAGCTCACCGTCGTCGGTCGCCACGCGTCGCCGACGCTGACCGGCACCCTGGGCAGCACGGGGCGAGCGGTTCTGCACCACGCGACCCGGCCCGTGACGGTGGTCCCGCACGGGCGTCCCGAGGACCTCCAGCGAGAGCTGGCCCTAGCCAGGACGCTGGGCGAGCGCCCGTGGGGTCCGATGTTGTGAACCACTGCGAAGGAGATCGACCATGCCGCACCCGGATTTGTTCCACGGTCACCTGCAGGAGCTCTCCCATGCGCAGTGCTTTGAGTTGGTGCGGTCGAAGCGTGTAGGCCGTCTCGCGTACAGCGGGCCCGACGGGCTCGAGGTGCTGCCACTGAACTACGTCATCCACGACGAAGCGGTCGTCTTCCGCACCTCCCCCTACACCACGCTCGGCCGGCAGGGGCAGGGGTACCTCGATGAGGTCGATGATGTCGATGATGCAGCGTTCGAGGTCGACGAGATCGACGACTACACCGAGTCCGGCTGGAGTGTCCTGCTCAAGGGCCGGTTGCGGCTCGTTGACAGCGACGACCTGCCGAACTCGCTGGACCGGCCGCTGCCCTGGCCCGCCGGGGAGCGGTTCCTGTACATGCGGCTGGTCCCCCGC
>Ga0308176_10001320_pt1 | contig 15562 bp, 13 predicted proteins | sample PhyCR2_3_FD_203890 | JGI IMG/M metagenome (GOLD analysis project Ga0308176, IMG submission 203890) | Soil microbial communities from UC Gill Tract Community Farm, Albany, California, United States - DLSLS.C.R2 | ecosystem: Environmental > Terrestrial > Soil > Agricultural land | place: USA...
CGCTCGGCGCCTGCAGCCAGCTGACCGTCGCTGCGCCGTTCTCGCCGATCGTCGGCGCGGGTGACGGCGCCAGCACGTTGGCGGGCGCGTCGAGGCGCACCGGCGCCCCGAACGCGTCGAGATGCAACATCCCGGCGACGACGCCGTTGTCGGGCGTGCCGACCGCGGTCGTGCCCTCGCCGCGCTCGCTCAGGTCGATCCGCGGGACGGACCCCGACTGGCCGGCGTCGACGACGACGGGCGGGTCGAACGTCGAGCCCAGGAGCCTGCGGGCGAGCACCCGCTGGTGGTCGTCGAACATCTGGCGGAAGACGACCCAGGCGAACGACGAATCGTCCTCGACGTCGGCGTCGGGGCTGTCGGCGACGCCGCCGGCGTGGCCCTCGACCTGGTCGACGTTGAGCACCTGGGGCACCTGGGAGACCTTTGTCCCGAAGAGCTTGCGCGCGATCACGCGGTTGCCCTCGGTGAACGTGCTCAGCGCGACGCCGTCGGCGCTGACGGCGACGTCGGAGCTGCCGGAGGTGTCGGCCGCGTCGATGTCCAGGGACTGCTCGAGCGGCGACCACTCGGTGGCGTCGCGAGCGAGCCGCGCGGCGAGCACGTCGCCCGCCGACGTGAAGGTGACGTAGGTGACGCCGTTGAGCGAGACGTCGAGCGCCGGGTCCTTCGCGGAGGCCGCAATCGCGACTGGAGCGCTCCAGCCAGTGGCGCCGGGTACCCGCGAGGTGCCGAACAGCTGCCCGCCCGAGACGAACGCGGCGACCACGCGCCCGCTGTCGGCGACGCCGACCACCGGCTCCGAGGACGCCGTGTCGATGCCGGCGTCGATCCGCTCCGGCGGCAGCCAGGCGCCGCCCACCATGCGCACGGCGAAGACGTGGCCGACGCCGGCGTCGCGCTTGACGTACACGACGGCGCCCGACCCGTCGCGGGTGAAGTCGACCTCGCCCACGCCGACGATGTCGGCGTTCGGACCGTCGAGGGCGTCGGCGGGGAAGAAGGCGGCCCTGGCGGGCGCGGCCGGGAGGGCGATCAGGAGCAGGATGAGGAGCTGGCGAATGCGCATGGACCGTGGTTGCAACAGGGGTTCAGCCACAAAGTTACGCTGACCCCGCCCGCCCGCCGGCGTCGATGCCTTCAGCGCGCGCCTCCTGGAGCCAGCCGTCGACCTCGGCGTCGATGCGCCCATCGTCCCATCCCGCGTCGGGCGCCATCGCCTGCGCGACCCGCCGCGCGGCCTCGCCGTCGCGCGTGAGCGGGCCCGCCGCCAGCAGCCCGAGGCGCGTCCGGCGCAGCAGGGCGTCGCCGACGCTGCGCGCCTGCTCGTGGCGCGCCGCGTAGACCGCCTCGGCCAGTAGGTCGGGCGGCCCGTCCGCGACGATCGTCTGCGCCAGCTCGCCGCGCTCAGCGGCGACCGCGAGCACATCCTTGGCCTGGTGGCCGTAGCGCCCGGCGAGCATCGGGTAGGCGTCGTCGTGCACACCCTCGACGCGCGGCAGGGCGTCGGGCTCGACCGCCTGGCCGAGCGGGATCTCGTGCGTCCGGCAGGGGGCATCGCGCGCCTCGCGCTCCACGATCGCGTCGACGGTCATCTTCGCCATCCGGCGCCACGTCGTCAGCTTGCCACCGGTGATCGTGACCATCCCGCTCGACGTCTCGTACAGCTCGGCCTTGCGCGAGATGTCGACCGACTTCTTCGGGTCGCCGGTCGAGATCAGCGGCCGCACGCCGGCGTAGGCGCCGGTCAGGTCGCTCGCCGTCAGCGACGAGCCGAAGAACGCGTTCGTGGCCTCCAGCAGGTACGCGACGTCCTCCTCGGCGGGCTGGATGTGGTCCAGCTCGTCGGTGTCGTAGTCGTTGTCGGTCGTGCCGATGAGCGTGGATCCGAGCCACGGCAGCGCGAAGATCGAGCGGCCGCCGCCGGCCGGGACGATCGCGCCGGCGACGAGCGGCAGGTCCTCGTGGCGCAGCGTGACGTGGGTGCCGCGGCTCGGGCGGATGCGCGGCACCTCGGCCTCGTCGTGCAGCTCGCCGGGGCGCAGCCGGTCGGCCCAGACGCCGGTCGCGTTGACGACGGTGTCCGCGCGGACCACGAACTCGCCTCCCCCCAGGGCGTCGCGGACGCGTACGCCGCACGCCAGCCCGTTCTCCTCGACGAGGTCGGTCACCTCGCAGCCGTTGGCGCAGACGGCGCCGAAGCGCTCGGCCTCGGCCAGCACGGTCAACACCAGGCGCGCGTCGTCGGTCTGGCAGTCGTAGAAGAGGTACCCCGAGGTCGGCTCGCGGCCCGCGATCGCCGGCAGCAGCTCGACGACCTCCTCGCCGGGGATGATCCGGTGGCGGTCCGGGCTCCAGGAGGTGGACTCGCCGCCGTTGTCGCGGCCACGGCGGCGGCGCAGCTTGTCGACCGACATGACGTCGTAGAGGTTCAGCCCGACGCCGATCAGGCGGTCCAGGCGCGCGCCCTCGAACGCCGGCACGACGAGCGGAAGCGGCTTGACGAGGTGCGGGGCGAGCGCGACGAGCAGCTGGCGTTCGAGCAGCGCCTCGCGGACCAGGCCGAGGTCGAAGTTCTGCAGGTAGCGCAGGCCCCCGTGGACGAGCTTCGACGAGCGGCTCGAGGTGCCCGACGCGAAATCGGCCTTCTCGACCAGGGCGACGCTGTAGCCGCGGGTGGCGGCGTCGAACGCGACCCCGGCACCCGTGATCCCGCCGCCGACCACGACGATGTCGAAGCTGTCGCGATCCAATGCGGCGAGGGCGTCGGCGCGGGTGATCATCGGCGCCGGAGTCTGTCAGAGCCCGGTCCCTGCACAGACTTGGGTACTCAAGTTTGGGGCCTCTGCTGCCGATAGCACCGTCATGCGCGCTCCCCTCCTTGCGACCGCGGCGGCAGCGCTCACGCTCGCCGCGACGGCGCATGCCCAGCTCGGGCTCCCGCTCCCACCCCTGACTGACCCCATCGATACGGTCACCCAGACGACCGATCAGATCACGGGCGCCGTGCCCGACCCGACTGGCGGTGTCGTCGACACCGTCACCGGAACCGTCGGCGGGGTCGTCGACACCACGACCGGCACCGTGGATGGCGCCACCGGTGGCGTCACGGGCGGCCTGACCGACACGGTCGGGCAGACGATCGACCAGGTGCTCGGCGGCTCGCTGCCCGAGCTGCCGCTCGGCACGGTCGACGACCTGCTCGGCGCCGCCGGCCTCGCCGGCCTCAACGGCGCCAACGGCGCCGCGGGCGCCCCCGGCACCCGGATCCTGCCCGACGGGACCGTGCTGATCGACAAGGCCGCGCCGGTCACGAAGTTCAAGGTGCTCAGCCGCAACCGCACGGTCGGCCGGACCGGCAAGCTGAAGCTGGCCGTGTCGAGCAACGAGCCGAGCGTGGTGGCGCTCGTCGGCAGCGTCCGCCCCGGCCGCGCGTGGAAGCTGCACGGCAAGGCGAAGCGGCTGCACTCGCGCAAGGCGATCAAGGTCCCGAAGGTCGTCCTCGCCTACCGCTCGGCGGGCACGCTACGGCTGACGATCCAGTTCTCGCGCCGGGCGCAGCGCAACATTCGCCACAGCTTCAACACGAGCGTCCGCCTGACCCTGGTCGCGATCGACGTCGCGCGCAACCAGGTCACCCGCAAGCTCAACCGCGTCGCGAAGCACTGACGTCGCGGGCGAGGCGCGCCGCCAGCGCCATGATCGTGATCTGGGGGTTCACCCCCAGCGACGACGGGACAACGCTGCCGTCGGCCACGTAGAGCCCCTGCACGCCGTGCAGCTGCAGGTGCGGGTCGACGACCGAGGCGGCCGGATCCGCGCCGGCGCGCGCGGTGCCGAGCGGATGGAAGGCCATCGCGCTGATCTGGCGCGGGCGTACGCGCCCGCGGCGCAGCGGCTCGACGTCGCCGTCGCGCAGCGCCGGGATCCCTTCGACCGGGACGATCACCTCCCGCGCACCGGCGGCGAAGAAGATCTGCGCCAGTAGCTCGAAGCCGCGGCGAAAGCGCTCGGCGTCGCCCGGATGCAGGTCGTAGCGGACCACCAGCCGGCCACCGATGCTGCGCACCGTGCCGCGCGCGGTGTCGGAGACCATCACGCCGAACGACCCGGTCCGCCGCGCGGCCAGCATCAGCTCGCGGTGCGCGGCGCCGGTGCGCGGCGTGCTCATCGCGCCCTGGTCGGGCGGGCCCGCGATCCCCTCGAGCATGATGCCGTCGGCGGCGAGCTCGTCGACGTAGACGCTCTGCGGAACGCCGGCCCAGGGGTCGATGACCTCGTCGTACAGGGCGCGCGCCGCGCTGGCGGGGTGGATCGACAGGTTGCGTCCCAGGTGCCCGGAGCCCGTGCCCAGGCCGTTGCGGCGCAGCAGCAGCGGGGTGAGCAGCGCGCCGGCCGCGACGATCACCGTCTCCGCGCGGACGCGGACCGTGCCGCCGGCCGCGGTGCGGGCGAGCACCTCGCGCACGCGCCCGTTCTCGACGACGATGCGCTGCGCCTTCGCGTCGGTGAACGTCATCGCCCCCGCGTCCTGCGCGCGCGGGATCCACACCTGGCCGGCGTGCTGCTTGGCGCCCGTCGGGCAGCCGAACGCGCACACGCCCGAGCCGATGCAGCCGCGGGCGTTGCGCTTCAGGTAGCCGCTGCTGACGCCGAGCCGGTCCGCGCCCTCCTTGACGAGGTTCGCGTTGCGGCCCGCCAGCTCGGGCGGCACCTCGCGCACCCCGATTGCCTCCTCGACGAGCGCGAACTCCTCGTCGAGGTCGAGCTCGAGCCCGTGGTCGGCGCGCCAGCGGTCCAGGACGCGCTGCGGCGTGCGGAAGCAGGTGCCGGAGTTGACCAGCGTGGTGCCGCCGATCCCGCGGCCGAGGGGCAGCACGATCGGCGGGTCGCCGATCGTGGCGATCTGGCCGCCGTCGCGGTACAGGCGGGCCATCATGTCGCGCGGGCGGGCGGTCATCGAGGCGGGCTCGTGCAGGGCGCCCTCTTCGAGGATCGCCACGCGCATGCCGGCCTCGGCGAGCAGCGCGGCCACCGGCGCGCCGCCGGCGCCCGTGCCGATCACGCACGCGTCGGCCGTCACCGAGCGCTCGCCGGCGATCCGGGCGCCGGATTCGATCGCGGTGCTCACCGGCGGGCCTCCGCGGCGCGCGCCACGACGGCGTCGGGGTCGTAGCCGAGCAGGCGCATGACGCCGGCATCGCCGTAGTAGTGCAGGTGGGCCAGCGAGCGCACCGCCTTCATCAGCGGCGCCAGCGGTCCGCGGTCCAGCCGCACGAGCGCCCGCTCGCGGTCGGCCGGCGCCAGGCGGCGCAGCCGCGCGCCGAAGCCGAGCGCCAGCGGCGCGACCTCGAGCGCCAGCAGCGCCCCTCGCAGCGCCAGCGCGTTCAGCCGCGGCCCGGCCTGCAGCGAGTTCGCGAAGGCGGGCGCCGCGTCTGTCTCGCGAACGGGCGGCAGCGGCGCGACCGGCGCGACCATCGTGTCGGTCAGGCAGGCGAAGATGCTCAGCTCGCGGCCGGTCATCCGCGCACCTGCGCGGCCTGCGCGCAGGCCAGCTCGAACGCGGCGGTCCGCGCGGGGTCGGGGTCGCGGCCGGCGATCGCGCGCGCAACGCGGCCGTAGAGCGGCGCGAGCTCACCGGGGCGCGCCGTGACCGGCACGGCATCGAGGTGGGCGAAGTACAGGTCGCGGATCGCATTGAGGATCAGCTCGAAGACGAGGTTGCCGGCGCCCTGGGCGACCGCCGTGAAGAACGCGAAGTCCACGCGGGCGGCGTCATGCGGGTCCACCTGCTCGGCGAAGTGCGCAGCGAGCCCTGCGATCTGCTCGGCCTGCTCGTCGCTGCGCCGCTGCGCCGCGAGGCCGGCGAGTTCGCGCAGCATCAGCGCGCGCGCCTCGAGAATCGCCGCCAGGATGCCGGCGTCCAGCCCGCCGCCGCGGAAGAGCAGGTGCGTGAGCACGTCGAGCCCGCCGTGCTCGCGCCAGTCGCGCACGCGCATCGCCGACCCGTGGCGCACGTCGATCAGCCCCATCTGCTCCAGGCGCTTGAGCGCCTCGCGCACCGAGCTCATGGTCACGCCGAGATCGGCCGCCAGCGCCCGCTGGGTCGGCAGCTTCTCCCCCGCCTCGTACCGCCCGCTGAGCAGCGCCTCCAGCAACGCGGCGAACACGCGGTCGTGCACCCGGACCGTGGGGACAGTCCCCCCAGTCCAGTTGTTCGGAACAATCACGGAAGGGACGCTACCAGGTAGGTTCCCGCGCCGCGTGGGTTCGCTTCTCGTCACAGGCTTTCCGGGCTTCATCGGCACGCGGCTGGTGGCACGGCTGCTCGCCGACTCCCCCGACGCGCGCGTGGTCGCGCTCGTGGAGCCGCGCATGGCCGAGCGGGCGCGCGAGGTGGCTGCGGCGCTGCCCGGCGGGGACCGCGTGACGGTGCAGCCGGGCGACATCGCCGCGCCGCTGCTCGGGGTGGACGACGCGACCTACGAGCGACTGATCGCCGAGACGACGGAGATCCACCATCTCGCTGCGATCTACGACCTCGCCGTCCCCGACGCGATCGCCGAGCGCGTGAACGTGCAGGGCACGCAGCACGTGCTCGCCCTGGCGCGCAGCGCGCAGCGGCTCGAGCGCCACCACTACGTGTCGACCGCCTATACGGCGGGCTGGCGGTCGGGGCGCGTGTACGAGTCAGAGCTCGCCGCCGGCCAGACGTTCAAGAACCACTACGAGTCCACGAAGTTCGCCGCCGAGGTGCTGGTGCGCAACACGCTCGACGAGGTCGCGACGACGATCTACCGGCCGGCGATCGTCGTGGGCGACTCGCGCACCGGGGAGACGCAGAAGTTCGACGGCCCGTACTACCTGCTGCGCACGATCTCGCGCCTGCACGGCCGGCCGCTGCCCCAGATCGGCCGCGGCGACGCGCCGTTCAACGTCGTGCCGGTCGATTTCGTGGTCGACGCGATCGCGGCCGCGCGCACCGACGCGGAGGTCGTCGGGCGCACGCTGCACCTGGTCGATCCCGACCCGATGTCCTCGGCCCAGCTGATGCGCGTGCTCGCGCGCGAGTACGCCGGGCGCGAGCCCAGCTACCGCATCCCGCCGGGGATCGTCGAGCAGTCGCTGCGCTTCAAGCCGGTTCGGTCGCTGCTGGGCGGGACGCCGCGCCAGTCGATCGTCTACCTCAACCACCCGGTCTCGTTCGACACGACCAACGCCGACGCGCTCCGGCGGCGGGCCGGCCTGGAGGCGCCGGTGTTCGGCGACTACGCCGCGAACATCGTGCGCTTCTTCCGGGAGAACGAGCGGGCGATCGCCTGAGGCCGCGGCTCAGCGGGCGCGCAGGCCGTCGAGCGCGAACTCGACGATGCGCCGCCAGCGATCGGGCTCCGGCAGCGCCTCGATCGCCGCGCCGAGGCCGCACATCAGGCCCGGCATGTCCTCGCCGGTGAAGTCCTCGCGCAGCACGCCCGCGGCATGCGCCCGGTCGATCAGCTCGCCGCCGACGGCGTGCAGCTCGGCCTTCGCGTCGGCGGCGTAGGCCGCGGCGGCCTCATCGGCCGCCTGCCAGGTGCGCCGGAACCCGGCGTCCTGCGCCGCCCGCTCGCAACTACTGCGCACCAAGCCGGCGAATGCCTCCCACGCGTCCTCGTTCTCGGCGCAGACGCGGGCGGTCTCGGTGCACTCCACGACGCACACGCGCACGAGCTCGCCCATCAGCGCGTCCTTGTTCGGGAAGTGGCGGTAGACGGTGCCAACCCCCACGCCGGCCTTGCGGGCGACGTCGTCGATCTGCGCGGCCTCCCCCTGCTCGGCGACGATCGCGCGGGCGGCGTTGACGATCTTCTCGCGATTGCGCCGCGCGTCGGCGCGCAGTGGGCGAGCGGTGGTGGTCGTGATGTCCGCGGCTGTTGCCATCTCGTGAAGTGGCTTGACAAACGGAACCGGAGTTCCGTATCTTCTTCTGCGTCAACCGGAACCGTAGCTCACATTCCGCTTTTTTTCCAGGAGTCCTGCACAACATGGCCATCTCCGACACCCAACGCTCCAAATGGCTCGCGCTCGCGCTGCTCGCCACCGCCCAGTTCGTCGTCGTCCTCGACGCGTCGATTGTCAACGTCGCGCTGCCCTCGATCGGCAGCGACCTGAACTTCTCCCAGGACGACCTCTCGTGGGTCGTCAACGCCTACACCCTCTTCTTCGGCGGCTTCCTGCTGCTCGGCGGCCGGCTAGCCGACCGTCTCGGCCGCCGCCGCCTGTTCATCGCCGGCATGGTGCTGTTCGCGCTGGCGTCGCTCGCCGGCGGTCTGGCCCAGAGCGAGATGTGGCTGATCATCGCGCGCTCGGTCCAGGGCCTCGGCGCCGCGCTGGTCTCCCCCGCCGCCCTGTCGATCGTCACGACCACCTTCACCGAGGGCGCCGAGCGCAACAAGGCGCTGGGCGTCTGGGGCGCCGTCGCGGGCTCCGGCGGCGCCGCGGGCGTGCTGCTCGGCGGCGTGCTGACCAGGTACGCCGGCTGGGAGTGGGTCCTGTTCGTCAACACGCCGATCGGCCTGGCGGCCGCGTTCGTCGCGCCGCGCCTGCTCGGGGAGAGCCGCGACCAGCACTCGAAGACCTTCGACGTCGCGGGCGCCGTCTCGGTGACCGCCGGCCTCGCGCTGTTCGTCTACGCGCTCGTGAACGCCAACCAGGCGGGTTGGAGCTCGACCGAGACGATCGGGCTCGGCGCGCTGGCGATCGCGCTGCTCGCCGCCTTCGTGTTCGTCGAACGGCGCAACGCGCAGCCGCTCGTGCCGTTCTCGATCTTCCGGCTGCAGACGCTGCGCGGCTCGAACATCGTGGCGCTCCTGATCGGCATGTCGCTGTTCTCGATGTTCTTCTTCATCTCGCTGTACCTGCAGCAGATCCTCGGCTACGACGCGCTGAAGGCCGGCTTCGCGTACCTGCCGCTGGCAGTGAGCATCATCATCAGCGCGGGCGTCGCCTCCCAGCTGATCACGCGGATCGGGTTCAAGCCGACGCTCATCGCCGGCATGGGGCTGATCACCGCCGCGCTGCTGTGGTTCTCGCAGGTCAGCGCGCCCGGTGGCAGCTACCTGGGCGACGTGCTGTTCCCGTCCCTGCTGTCAGCCGTCGGCCTCGGGTTCGCGTTCGTGTCGGTCACGGTCGGTGCCGTCGCGGGCACGCGCGACCAGGACGCCGGGCTCGCTTCCGGCCTGATCAACACCAGCCAGCAGGTCGGGGGCGCGCTGGGCCTCGCGATCCTTGCGGCGGTGGCGAACGCATCGACCGGTAACGCCGCCGGTGTGGGCCACCTCGTCGCTCTGAACGACGGCTTCCGCGACGCGTTCCTCGTCGGCGCCGGCTTCGCGGCCGCCGGAGCGCTCCTCGCGGCGGTCCTGATCGACAGCGGCGACTCGCGCCGGGCCGCCGAGGCCGCCGCGCGCGGCGAGGCGCCCGCCGCCGTCGCCGCCTAGTTCGTCTCATGAGCCGCGCCCGGGGGTAGCCTTCCCCGGGTGCGGGAGACGCTTGAGCGCATCGTCGACGAGGAGCTGCGGCCACGGCTGCGGGGCGTCATCCACGCGTACGCGTTCTGGGTCGCGCTGGCGGCCGGCGTGGTGCTCGTGGCGATCGCCAACGGAGCGCGGGCGCGGACGGCCGCGCTCGTCTACGCCGTGGGCCTGTGCGCCCTGTTTGCCGGCAGCGCCGTGTATCACCGCTGGCGCTGGGACCCGCGCTGGCGGCCGCTGCTGCGGCGCATCGACCACAGCACGATCTTCGTGTTCATCGCGGCGAGCTACACGCCCGTCGCGCTGCTCGTGCTGAAGGGCGGCCTTGCGACGGCCGTGCTCATCGCCGTGTGGGCGGGCGCGCTGGGCGGCATCATCTTCAGCCTCGCGTGGATCACCGCGCCGAGGGTGCTCGTCGCCGCCACGTACCTCGCGCTGGGCTGGGTCGCGGTGATCGTGACGCCGCAGCTCATCGAGCACGCCGGCGTCGCGCCAACGGTCCTGATCGCCGTCGGCGGCCTCCTCTACAGCGGCGGCGCCACCGTCTACGCGCTCAAGCGCCCGGACCCGTGGCCCGCCACCTTCGGCTTCCACGAGGTCTTCCACACGCTCGTCACGACCGCCGCCGCGGTGCATTTCGTCGCGATCGCCGGCTGGGTCGTGCCGCTGAGCGGCTAGGTGTAGTTCCTGCAGACGTGGTGCGTAGCGTGGTCTGGGTCGGTGAGGGAGAAGGGTGAACCAGCCCCGGTGCGAGGAAGGTGCGGTCCCGGGGCGCGAGCGCGTGGCACGGATCCGGCGCGCAGCAAGACGCCCCGAGCGGAACGACGGCTCCGGCCTAACCCGCCTCGGTCTCGTAGGTCAGGCGCCGCGACGGATGGCTCGCGGCCAGCCGCGTGCGGGCGCCCTCCAGCAGCGACGTCGCCGGCGCCGTGGTGGTCAGGGCCTCGAGGAACTCCTCGCCGTCGATGCGGTACAGGCGGGTCGGCGCCTCGGCGGTGACGGTCGCCGTGCGGGGGATCCGCTCGAGCAGGCCGATCTCGCCGAAGTACGTCTCCGGGCCCATCGTGCGCAGGCGCTGCTCGGCACCCGTCTCGCCGTGTGCGGTGACGCCGACCGAGCCTTCGAGGATCACATAGAGGGCGTCGGCGGGCTCGCCCTCGCGCACGATCGCGTGGCCAGGGGCGAACTCCACCGGCTCGCACGCGGCCGCCAGGCGCTCGAGCACGGACTGCGGGGCGGCGGCGAAGATGCCCAGGCGCTCCAGGATGGCGATCCGCGGTGCCAGCTCGGCCAGGCGCGTCGCGGCGGCCCGGTCGAGCCGCACGAGCGCCGGGTAGCCCGCGAGCGCGAGCGCGGCCGGCGCGAACGCCATGATCAGAAGGCCGCCGTCAAGACCGAGGTTGTGCACGATCGGCGGCGTGATCAGCGTCCCCAGCGAGATCGCCCCGTAGAAGAACGCGAAGAAGATGCCGAAGACCCGCGCGAGGGTCTCGCCGGGCACCGCGCGCTGCAGCGCGGTGACCGCCAGGACGTCGACGATCAGCGTGGCGCCGCCGCGCAGGATCTGCAGCGCGAACGCCAGCGCGGGCGAGTGGACGACCGTCAGCAGCGCGGTCGGCGCGCAGTAGACGACGGCGCCGACCGTGATGACGACCGCCAGGGTGCGCGACGATGCCAGCCGGTTGACCCACCCGGCGGCCAGGACGCCCCCCACGCCCAGCCCGGTCAGCAGGTACCCGAAGCCCTCCGAGCCGGTCCCGAGGCGATCCTGCGACACGCCGACGAACAGGACGGTGTCGGTGCCGTACACGAAGCTCACCAGGCCGCAGAGCGCGACCGGCACGCGCGCCGCCGGGCTGTGGATGATCGTGCGCGCCCCGACCAGCATCTGGGACAGCACGCCCGCCTCGCCGCCCTGGGTCACGTCGACCGGCCGGCTGCGCACCCGCATACGCGAGACGATCAGCGCCGAGACCCCGAAGCTCACCGAGTTCACCGTGAACACCGCCGTCGCGGACCCGAGCGCGAGCAGCCCCGCGCCGATGGCGGGACCGGTGATCACCGTCAGGTTCTCGATCGTGCCGTTGAGCGCGTTGGCCGCCGCGAGCTCGTCCTCGTGGGCGACCTGCGGGATCATCGCGGCAACCGCCGGGTTGTAGGGCAGGTTCGCGATCGCGGTCAGCGATGCGAGCGCAACGATCACCCCAGGCGGGCCGTCCGCGAACGCGGCAACGGCGAGCCCGGCCTGCAGCAACAGGCAGAGCAGGTCCGAGGAGATCATCACCCGCACGCGCTCGTAGCGCTCCGCGATGACCCCCGAATACGCGCCCAGGAGCAGCGAGGGCACGAACCGCCCGAGACCGGCGGCGCCGACCCACCCCAGCGAATGCGTGTGGTCGTAGACGTACGCCAGCAGCGCGACGTTGTAGGCCCACGAGCCCGTCGCAGAGATCAGCAGCCCGCCGAACAGCAGGCGCAGGTCGCGCCGCCCGAGGGCAGCTCGGTACGCGCTCACGTGGCGGGCGTTCTGGACACGGCGCGATCCTAGACGGCGGCGAGGCGCTCCACCACGACCGCCTCGGCCTCCTGGGTCGTGCGCGTCTGGGAGCCGATGCTCTCGAGGAAGTCGTCGCGCTCGACCGCGAGCACGGTCACGTCCGTCGCGGCACGAACCGTGGCGGTGCGGGGGCCGCCGCGCAGCAGCGCGATCTCGCCGAAGTACTCCCCGGGGCCCTGCTCGCGGCGCAGCGTGCCATCGACGAACACCTCGACCGTGCCGTCCTCGATCACGTAGAAGCCCTTCGCATCCGCGCCCTGCGTGACGATGCTCTCGCCGGCGGTGAAGTGCCCGCGCTGCGCTCGCACCGCCAGGTTCTCGACCATCGACACGGGCAGCGTGGCGAACAGGCCCAGGCGGTGCAGCAGGCCGAACGCCGCCTCGTCGACCTTTGCGCCTGCCTCGAAGGAGCTCATCCGCGTGCGGAGCATGACCGCGAGCGCGGGCAGCGCCAGCCCGGTCAGGACGATCGCCCAGCGCACCCCGAGCGGGCCTACGAGCAGCGCCCCGACGAGGCCGCCGACCGCCATGGCAGCGACATAGAGCGTCTCCTCGACGCCGTAGACGCGGCCGAGGACGTCGCCGGCGCACAGCCGCTGCGTGAGCGTGAGCATCGCGATCTCGATCAGCGCGAACCCGATACCGAGCACGAGCATCGCGGCGACCGCCGCCCAGGCGCCCACCACGACGCCGATCAGCGCGAACGGAACGCCGGCCAGGACGCAGCCCGCGAAGAGCCCCCACGCCAGCCGGCCGCGGCCCAGCAGCGCGGTCGCGACGGCGGCGCCCGCAATGCCGCCGATGCCCCAGCAGGCGCTCAGCCACCCCGCGCCCGACTGCCCGATGTCCAGCAGCTCGAGCGCCGCGATGACGATCAGCACGTCCATCATGCTCTGGACGAACGCGTCGAACGTGAAGACGCCGACGAGCAGGCGCAGCTCGGGGTGCTGGCCGACGGTGCGGAAACCGCGCAACAGCTCCTCGGCCGCGTCCGTCTCGATCGTCGGCGGCGGGTGATCGGCCGGCAGCAGCTGGGCGAAGATGGCGGCCAGCAGGAACGCGAGCCCCAGCGCCGCGAACGCGACCTCGAGGCTCGCAACGGCGACCAGCACGCCGACCATCAGCGAGCCGCCGACGAACGCGATGCTGTCGATCGTGCTCCAGCAGACGTTGGCCGCCGCCAGCTCGAGCGGGGTGCGCGACAGCTGCGGCATGAGCGCGGCCTGAGCGGGCTTGTGGGCGATGCCCCCGATGTTCACCAGCGCGGCGAGGACCAGCACGACGGCGAACGGCGCGTCCGCCGCCACCGCGAACGCGGCCGCCGCGGCGACCATCGCGCGCAGCAGGCCGCCGACGACCAGGACCAGCCGCCGCGAATGGCGGTCGGCGAGCATCGACGCGTACGGCGCCACCAGCACGGACGGCGCCATGCGCACGAGCACGGCCACACCGACCGCGCTCGCGCCGCCCTGCGCGTAGGCGTACAGGGCGAGCACGATCATGAAGGCCCAGGTGCCCAGGGCCGATGCCGCGAACGACCCGAGCAGCCGGGCCAGGTCGCGGTTCCCGAGCGCACTGCGCAGGGCCGCCACGGCGCGACACTACGGGAGGTTGCGACGCGGCGTCTACAGCGCCTTGAGCTCCTCGGTGATCTCGCTCACCGAGGCCTTGGCGTCGCCGAACAGCATCGCGGTCTTCTCGTTGTAGAAGAGCGGGTTGTCGATGCCGGCGAAGCCGGAGTTCATCGAGCGCTTGAGGACGATCACCGACGACGACTCGTCGACGTTGAGGATCGGCATCCCGTAGATCGGCGAGTCCTGCTTCTCACGGGCGTCGGGGTTCGTCACGTCGTTGGCGCCGATGACGAGCGACACGTCGGTGCGCGCGAAGTCGCCGTTGGCGTCATCCATCTCGCGCAGCTGTTCGTAGGGCACGTCGGCCTCGGCCAGCAGCACGTTCATGTGGCCGGGCATGCGCCCGGCGACCGGATGGATCGCGAACGCGACCTCGACGCCCTTGTCCTCCAGCATCTTGGTCATCTCGCGCACCGCGTGCTGGGCCTGCGCGACCGCCATGCCGTAGCCGGGGACCACGACGACGCGGTTGGCGTAGCTCATCTGGATCGCCGCGTCGGCGGCGCTCGTGGAGCGCACCGTCTTCTCGACGCCGTCGTCGCCCGCGCCGCCGGTCGTGATCACGCCGCCAAAGCCGCCGCGCACGATCGCCGGGATCGAGCGGTTCATCGCCTCGGCCATCAGGTTCGTCAGGATCGTGCCCGACGCGCCGACGATCATGCCCGCGACGATCAGCGCCGTGTTGTCCAGCGCGACGCCGGTGGCCGCGGCGCTCAGGCCGGTGAACGCGTTCAGCAGCGAGATGACAACCGGCATGTCGGCGCCGCCGATCGGCAGGACCACGGCGTTGCCGAGAAGCGCTGCCAAGACCAGCAGCCCGATGATCAGGATCTCGGCGTGCGAGCCGCCGGCGATCGCGATGCCGCAGGCGACCGCGCCGGCCAGCAGCGCGATGTTGGCGAACTGCTGGGCCGCGCCGAGCGTGATCGGCCGGCCCGGGATGATCTCCTGCAGCTTGCCGAACGCGATGTTCGACCCCCAGAACGAGACGCTGCCGACGATCGCCGCGAACAGGCTGAAGATCGTGACGTAGGTCGCGACACCGTCGAAGCCGTGCGTGTGGCGGAACTCCACCCACGCGATCAGCGCGACCGCCCCACCGCCCACACCGTTGAACAGCGCGACCATCTGCGGCATCTGGGTCATCTTCACGTTGCGCGCCGCCGGGACGCCGACGATCGTGCCGATCACGACGCCCACGACGATCAGCACCCAGTTGTCGCCCAGCTCGGGCAGCAGCAGCGTCGCGACGACGGCGATCGCCATGCCGACGGCGGCGATCTGGTTGCCGCGCACCGCCGTCCGCGGCCCCGTCAGGCCGCTGAGGCCGTAGATGAACAGCCCGAACGCGATGATGTACAGGACCCGGATGAAGTCCAGGTCCTGCAGGAAGCTGGCGGTGATCACGCGTCGCCCTCCGGCTGCGCCGGGCGCTCCTTCTTGCCTTTGAACATGCCGAGCATGCGGTCGGTGACCAGGAAGCCGCCGACGACGTTGATCGTGCCGAACGCGACCGCGATGACGAGCAGCAGCTTGCTCAGGAACCCGTCGACGCCCGCGCCGAGCACGATGATCGCGCCGAGCACGACGATCCCGTGGATCGCGTTCGTGCCCGACATCAGCGGCGTGTGCAGCGTGTTCGGGACCTTCGAGATGACCGCGTAGCCGACGAAGCCGGCCAGCACGAGAATCGCGAGGTTGGTGACCAGCATCAGACGGGGGCCTCCTCGCGCGTGATGCACGCGCCGGCGATGATCTCGTCGTCGAAGTTCAGGTTCGCCTGGCCGTCCTCGCCGGCGATCAGCTCCAGCAGCGACTGGACGTTGCGGGCGTAGAGCGCGCTGGCGTGCTCGGGCATG
>Ga0308176_10001321_pt1 | contig 15540 bp, 14 predicted proteins | sample PhyCR2_3_FD_203890 | JGI IMG/M metagenome (GOLD analysis project Ga0308176, IMG submission 203890) | Soil microbial communities from UC Gill Tract Community Farm, Albany, California, United States - DLSLS.C.R2 | ecosystem: Environmental > Terrestrial > Soil > Agricultural land | place: USA...
AGGCGGCGCCATCACGCTGCATTACTCGAGCCTGGATCAGCTCGACATGCTCTGCCAGCGGCTCTCGGGCGAACCGATCTAGGCGCTACCGCCGTTGCGCCTCGCGCGCGATCGCCAGGAGCTCTTCGCCAAGCGCTTCCTGTTGCGGCGCCGGATTAAACATCAGCCCGCGTTCGAGCTTGCCGGCACGTTCAGCCACTTTCCCAAGCCGCGCAGCGCTCCACTTCGAAAGCATTTTTCCGACCATCGCTTTGTCCTTCCAGAACAAGGACTTGCCCATTGACGTCATGACGGCATCCTGGCTCTCCCCACGCTCGATCCTGGCGCGCATCGGGGCCAGCATGAGGAGTCTCCGCTGGAGCGAACGGACGACCGGGATTGCTTCGGACCCACCCGGGATCAGCCGCGCCAGCTCGTCCGCAAGCGTTCCGATATCGCCGCTGAGTGCCAGGTCCGCGAGCCGCAGCATGTCGCCCTCGGCCGTGTCCGTGCCGACTGCATCGACGGCGTCTTGTTCGAGCTCTTTGGGGGACTGAGGCGAAGCGTCGAGGTAGATCGCAAGCTTCTGCAGTTCCTGTGACGCGAGCGCCTGGTCGTTCCCACTCGCGGCCGCGATGCGCGCCGCCACGGTGGGACCGACCTTCAGGCCGAAGCCGCGGCCAACGTCCATGACCATCCGCTCTGCTTCCTGCCCCTCGGGCGCATACGCCGCGAAGGCGAGCGCCAGCGGCGACACTTCGGCGAGCTTCAGCAAGGCCGAAGTTTTGCGCAGAGCCCCGCCGATCGCGACGACCGGACTCTCGACCGACGCGGCTTCAAGCAGCGCCTCGACGCCCGGTGCAATTTCATCTCCCGCAGGCTCAATCCAGATGATGCGAGCCTCGCCAAAGAGGCTCATCGCGCCCGCTTCGTCTGCAAGGGTTGCCGGGTCCGACTTTACCGTCGCCGCGGCCACGGCGAACTTCGCGGCGCCAAGCGCCTTTAGAAGACGCTGCCCAAGCGCGCGCGACTGCGCATCGTCCGGCCCATGGAGAAGGTAGAAGCGGAGCTGCGGGTTCGGCTGATCGACCGCTCTCCCGACCGACTGCTTGCTTGCCTTCACTTCGCCGGCGCGGTGCGCGTGCCGTAGATGGCGAGACGCGCCACGATCTGGTCCGCGACTTCATCGGCCAGCTGCTCGAGCGCGGTCTGCTCAGCGGCGACGGTTGCATATTCGGAGCTGACGATGTCGACCGAAGCGTCGGATCCCGCGGTCGCGTCGAGCACGACCATGCCGTTGGACATGTTCACGAGCTGGTACCGCGCGCGCAACGTGCGCCGTTCCTGGGTCGCCGCCTGGTCGCGGCGCAGGCCGAACGATGTGATGTTGTCGTCCAGAGTCACGTCGAGCCGGTAGGTCGCGTTCTCTTGTCCGGCTTGGCCGAGACGGTCGACCAGCTTGTTGCGGACGAGCCAGCCGGACTGGCCGGGGATCGGCCCGACCTGAACCGAACGCAGAGCGGCGGCGGCCGGGCTTCCCGTGCCGCCGTCATACAACGGGCGCAGGCCGCACGACGCGAGCAGCAGCAAAGCGAGAGCTGACGGCAGGCGGCGCATCATGCGACGATATTCACCAGACGGTCCGGAACCACAATCACCTTGCGCGGCGCCGTGCCCGCGAGCTGGCGCTGGACCTTCTCTGAGGCAAGCGCGAGCGCCTCCGCTGCCGCCCGGTCCAGGCCGCGAGGGGCATTGAGCGTGTCGCGCAGCTTGCCGTTGACCTGAACCGCGAGCGTAACCTGTTCGTCCACGAGCATCGCCGGATCGAACCTGGGCCACGCAGCGTCGGCGATCATGCCCTGTTCGCCGAGCTGCGCCCAGGCTTCCTCGGCGAGGTGCGGCGCCATTGGGGCGACGAGGAGGATGAGCGTGCGAACGGCTTCTGTGCGCGTGCTCGACCGCTTGGCTTTCTCGATTGCAGTCACCAGTTCGTAGAGTTGCGCGACGGCCTTGTTGAATTGCAGCCCGTCGATGGCTTCGCCAGCGGCCGCTATCGCCCGGTGCAGCTTGCGCTTGAGCGCCTCGTCCTCGCCGTCCGCCTGCGCGTCGTCGCTGGCGAGCCGCCAGACGCGCTGGACGAAGCGCGAGGCGCCCTCGATCCCTGCTTCCGACCACTCGAGGTCGCGCTCGGGCGGGCTGTCGGACAGCATGAACCAGCGCACCGCATCCGCGCCGTACTTGGCGAGGATCGGTTCCGGATCCACCGTGTTGCGCTTCGACTTGGACATCTTCTCGACGCGGCCGGTGGTCACCGGCTGGCCGCTCTCGATGTGGACCCAGTCGTCGCCGTCCTTGCGCACCTCGTCCGGACTCAGCCAACTGCCGTCGCCGGCGCGGTATGTCTCGTGCGTGACCATGCCCTGGGTGAAGAGGCCCTTGAACGGCTCGGACACGCCGAGCTGCCCAAGATGCTCCAGCGCGCGGGTCCAGAACCGCGCGTAGAGCAGATGCAGGATCGCATGCTCGACGCCCCCGATATATTGCGCGACGGGCAACCACGTTTCGGCTTCCGCACGGTCGAACGGCCTATCGGCTGGCTGGCTGGCGAAGCGGATGAAGTACCAGCTCGAATCGACGAACGTGTCGAGCGTGTCCGTCTCGCGCGTCGCAGGTCCGCCGCAGTTCGGGCATTCGACGTGTTTCCAGCTCGGGTGGCGCTCGAGCGGATTGCCGGGTTTGTCGAATTCGATGTCGTCCGGAAGCACGACCGGCAGTTGGCCGCGCCGCACCGGCACCGCTCCGCATGACGGGCAATGGATAATCGGGATCGGCGTTCCCCAATATCGCTGGCGCGACACACCCCAGTCCCTGAGCCGGTAGGCGGTTGTGCCCTTGCCCCATCCCGCGTCCTCGGCACGGCGAATGATCTCGGCAGCCGCCTGCTCGGTGGTGAGGCCATCGAGGAAGCCCGAGTTGACGGCGACGCCGTAACCGCTCTCCGCCTCATCGCCGATCGGCTCGGACGCGAGGTCCGCACTCGCAGCAACGACCCGCCGAACCGGCAGATGATACTGCTTTGCAAATTCGAAATCGCGCTGATCGTGTCCCGGAACACCGAAGATCGCGCCCGTTCCATAGTCCATGAGCACGAAGTTCGCGATGTACACCGGCAGCCGCGAGGCGGGGTCGAGCGGATGCATCACCTCAATGGCGGTGCGGTAGCCCTTTTTTTCCGCGGTCTCGATCTCGGCGGCGCTGGTCCCGCCCGCTTTGCATTCGGCAATGAACTGGGCAGCCTTGTCGTCCGACGCGGCAACAGCCTGCGCAATCGGGTGATCGGGGGCCACAGCAACGAAGCTCGCGCCGAAGATCGTGTCCGGCCGCGTCGTGAACACCTCGACGTCCGAAATGCCACCAATCGACTCAGCGAGTCGGAAGCGGAACTGAAGCCCACGGCTCTTTCCGATCCAATTCTCCTGCATCAGCCGCACTTTGTCGGGCCATTGGTCGAGCTCCGTCAGCCCCTCCAGCAGTTCGTCGGCAAATTGCGTGATCTTGAGGAACCACTGCGCGAGCTTGCGCCGCTCGACCATCGCGCCCGAGCGCCAGCCCGTGCCGTCGATCACCTGCTCGTTGGCGAGCACGGTCATGTCCACCGGGTCCCAATTGACCTCGCTCTCCTTGCGATAGACCAGGCCGGCTTCGAACAAATCGAGGAACAGCGCCTGCTCGTGTCCGTAATAAGCGGGATCGCAGGTCGCGAGCTCGCGGCTCCAGTCGAGCGCAAAGCCGATCCGCTTCAGCTGCTCGCGCATCGCCGCGATATTCGCCCAGGTCCATTCGCCCGGGTGCACGCCACGCTCCATCGCCGCATTCTCGGCGGGCATTCCGAAGGCGTCCCAGCCCATCGGGTGCAGCACCTCGTGCCCCTGCATGCGCCGATAGCGTGCAATCACGTCGCCCATGGTGTAGTTGCGCACGTGGCCCATGTGAATGCGCCCCGAAGGATAGGGGAACATCTCGAGCACGTAGGTCTTGGGCTTGTCGCTGTTGCTGTCGGCCGCAAAGCTTTGCTGCTCCGCCCAGCGCTCCTGCCACCGGCGGTCGGCCTCAGCCGGGTTAAATCGGCTGCTCATGTCGGCGGAATCAGCCTGGAACGGCGATGCGGCGCAGGTCGCGGGCACGGGTCAGGATGATGTCCTCGAGCTTCTGCACGGTCGCGGCCGAAACCGGCGCCGGCACCCATGCGCCATTCTGGCTGACCTCGCGCGAAGCAGATACGCGCAGCGCGTCCGCGCGCAGATCCTGGTCGAGGATCGTCACCGTCAGCTTCACCCGCTCACCGGGCGCCTTGGGATTGGCGTACCAGTCGGTGATGATCACGCCGCTGCCGGGATTCGCCTGAAGCAGCGGAGCGAATGAAACCGTGTCGAGCGCTGCGCGCCACAAATAGCTGTTCACGCCGATGGTCGTCAGGTGCGCCGGAGCAAGCCCATGCGGGACATTCTTGTTCCTCGCGCATCCCGACCCGGCGAGGGTCAGTACCAGCAAAAGGGCAGCGGTCTTGTGCAAGCGAGTCATCGATTATCCTCGGGAACCAGGGTCCGCGGCGTTATAGATGCTGGCCCTGTGCTCGCAAGGTGTCCCGGGCTGACGCGAATATTGTGTTGAGTCAGCAACAGCGGTCAGCCGAATCGTTTCGAGTCATGGAACAGTCAGCCGATCCAAACTATATCTGCGTCGAACAGGGAGTCGGTTCGTCTTGTTGAAGGTCGCTCACCGGAAAGAAGCTCGGCTGCTCGCGGCGCTCGCCGCGGGCGGACTGCTGCTGTCTCCGGCGATCGCCGCGACCGGCCAGAGCCTCAAGAAGCACCCGGCGCCGGTGTCGCTGAGCTTCGACCCGATTTCCTCTTTCACTCCGGCCAATGCCGATCCCAAGCTTGCTGCCGCGCTTGGCAACAGCAAGGGCCTGGCGCTGACCGATTTCAAATTCACGCCTGCGCCGGCCAAGGGACGCCCGTCGCAGGTCCGGGTGGCGATTCGCGCCCGGACGACCGCAGCACCCTCGGCGCTGGCGAGCGCCGCTATCCCGACCGCGGCGGTGGATGCGTTGAAGCCTACCAGCTACAACCTCGGGCTCGCGGTGGGCTGGAAGCGGTTTGCCGTTTCCGGGGACGTCGCCAAGGTTCAGGACGCGAACAGCGCGCTGGGCGGCCGCGAGACAGCGGTGGTCGGGGTCAGCTATTCACTCAACAAGCGCCTGACGACCCGAGTCGCGGTCGGTGCGGACAAGAGCACGGGCCAGCCGCTCGCTGGTCTTCGGAAGGGCGACAATTATTCGCTCGACGCCGGCGCTTCGTACGATCTCTCCCGCCGCATCGCGGTGACCGGCGGCGTTCGCTACAATATCGAGAAAGACCGCATGTCCGCGCTCACGGACGCCCGCCGCGACAGCCAGGCGGTCTACGTTGGAACCGCGTTCAAGTTCTAAACGCGTCGATTGCGGCCCAGGCCTGCCTAAGGCCTTCGCGTACGCGAAGCGGCCTTCGTTCATTCCGCCGAGCGCGCCCAGCCGTCCTTTGGCGAGTCGCGCGTAGGCTGCGGCCCGCATTCGGGGGAGCGACTTCCAATCCGGATGGCTTCGCGTCGGGAACAGCGGCGACAGTCAATGACGCTGCTCACGGGTCTGGCGGCGTTTCATCCGGATTCCTATAGCCGCTCGCATGAGCAGCGCCGCACTTCGACGCGAGAAGATCCTCGAGAATATTGCCGCCGCTGCCAGTCTTGCCGGCCGTGAACCGGCGGACGTGCAGCTGATTGCCGTCAGCAAAACGCGCAGTGCAGAGGACATCAAGGCACTGATCGACGCGGAGCAGCGAGATTTCGGCGAGAGCCGGGTTCAGGAGGCGCTCGAGAAATGGCCGGCGTTGAGAGGGCGCTTTCCCGATGTGCGGCTGCACGCCATCGGGCGGCTGCAGTCGAACAAAGCCGCCGAAGCGGTGCGGCTGTTCGACGTCATCCACTCGCTGGACAGGCCCTCCCTCCTCGACGCGCTGGTCAAGGAAGCGGAGCGGGCTCAACGATTCCCCAGCGTCTATCTCCAGGTCAACATCGGTGAGGAAGAGCAGAAGGGCGGATGTGCAATCGAAGGTGTGGGTGAGCTAGTCGACGCTGTCCGTGCCTCGCCTCTGCCCCTGGCCGGTCTGATGTGCATTCCTCCGCTGGGATTGGAGCCCACGCCTTTCTTTGCTCTTCTCCAGACGGTCGGCCGGCGTCATGACGTCATGACGTTCAGCATGGGCATGTCGGCGGATTACAAGCAGGCGGTGATGCTTGGCGCTACGGCGGTCCGCGTCGGCACGGCATTGTTCGAAGATGGCTAAGGCGGCCGCGCTGATCTTCGACTTCGACGGCGTCCTGCTCGAGAGCGAATTCGAGGGAAACCGTCAGCTTGCCGAGCTGCTGACCGACCTCGGGCACCGGCACAGCGTCGAGGACACGCTGAAGAATTACGTCGGGCTCGCGGGCAAGGACTTCATTGCGGCAATCGAGGAGCGGATCGGCACAGAGCTTCCGCCCGAATTCCACGCGCAAATGAAGGAGAAGAGCCGGCGCGCGCTGCGCGAAGGCATCGAAGCCGTTGTGGGCGCCGTGGACTTCGTCCGTTCTCTGCCTGCGGATCTGCCAAGGGCCATCGCCTCTTCGAGCTCGACGCGGTGGCTCAATGGCCACCTCGATCATCTGGGGCTCGCCGACACATTCGGCGGCCACGTCTATAGCGGTCACGAGCATGTCGAGCGCGGGAAGCCTGCGCCGGACATCTATCTGTATGCCGCAGCGCGCCTCGGCGTTCCGATTGACCGAGCCATCATCATCGAGGACTCGCCGGTCGGCGTAACAGGGGCGCTCGCGTCTGGAGCGCGGGTGATCGGCCTGGCGGCCGGGTCGCATTGCCTCGAGGGTCACGACCAGATCCTTCGCGGCCTTGGCGTCGAAGAAATCGCCTGCGACTTCGAGGACCTCCGCCGGCTGCTTGCGCTTTAGTTGAGGTGCCCGCTCTTCTTGCGCTTGGTCGCGAGATAGTCGGCGTTGTGAGGGTTCGCGGGCATGTGGTGCGCTACACGCTCGACAACGTTGATACCCGCCGCTTTCAGGCCGGCGACCTTGTTCGGATTGTTGGTCAGCAGCCGCACTTCCCCGATTCCAAGCGCCCGGAGCATCGCTGCCGCATGCCCATAATCGCGCTCGTCGTCGGCGAAGCCGAGGCGGCGATTGGCATCCACGGTGTCCAGGCCGCGATCCTGCAGCGCATAAGCGCGCAGCTTGTTGGCAAGGCCGATGCCACGGCCCTCCTGACGCAGATAGAGCAGCACGCCGCCACCTGATTCGCCGATGATGCGCAGCGCCTCCTTGAGCTGCGGTCCGCAATCGCACTTGAGCGAGCCGAACACGTCACCGGTCAGGCATTCGCTGTGAAGCCGGACGAGCGGCGGCTTGCCGCCCGGCGCACCGATCAGGAGCGCCACATGCTCCTGCCCGTCGTCCGACGCGCGGAAGGCGACGATTTGCGTTGCCGGCATATCCTCGAGCGGCAGCTTCGCCCGAGCGACGACCTCGACGTCGGGCGTTCGCGCGTCGTGCGCGATATCGTCCGCCCGCACGCTTACCCTCACATCATCAGGAGAGACGATCCAGAGCGCGGGCAACAATCCAGCCGAACGAGCAAGCGTCAGCGCGGCGCGCGCCGATTCCGCCCAGTCGAGATGGACGGAATGGAGTGGGCCAACCGGCCCGCGGTCGAGATCACGTCCGGGATCGGCGAGGGCAAGCGCTGTTTCGTCATCCAGCCACGGCGAGCGCTCGACCAGAGCCGGCTGCGCTGGATCAGCGGCGTCGCGCTCGTTCGTCAAGGCAAGGGCGGCAGCCCGCTCACCGCTGATCAGCAGCTTCGCCTCGTGATTCGGGTCGGCAATCTCGAGCAGTTCGGGCGTGGCGGTCTCCACCGCGAGAATGGCGATCGTCTCACGCCCTTCGATCCTGACCGGCCGACCGCCGCGCAGAGCAGCGATGGCGCGGCGGATGGGGAGCGCACCGCTCAAACGTCGATCTCGCAGATCAGCGGGACATGATCCGACGGCCGCTCCCACGCGCGGCAGGGCTCCAGCACTTCATGCGCGACCAGATGCCCCGCCAACTCCGGCGAGGCCCACATGTGGTCCAGCCGGCGGCCGCGATCGTTCCTGGTCCAATCGGGCGAGCGGTAGCTCCACCAGGTGAAGCAGCGCGCCGGTGCCGGCACGAACCTGCGCCCGATGTCGATCCAGTCGTGCGCATCGCGGAGCCGCGTCAGCGCCTCGACTTCAACCGGTGTGTGGCTGACGACGGTAAGCAAGGCTTTATGGCTCCAGACGTCGCATTCGAGCGGCGCTACGTTGAAGTCGCCGACGATGATCGTCGGCTCCTTGAGGTCTTCGGACCAGCGCGTCATTCGCCCGATGAAATCCAGCTTCTGCCCGAACTTCGGGTTGAGATTGCGATCCGGCGTATCGCCCCCCGCCGGCACATAAACGTTCTCGACGCGGATGCCGCACTGGAGGCGAACACCGATGTGCCGCGCTTCGCCATTGTCCTGCCAGTCGTGCTTGCCCGCGTCCTTCAGCGGCACGCGGCTGAGGATCGCGACGCCGTGATGCATCCGCTGTCCGTTGAGCGCGAGGTGAACATAGCCGTGACGCTTGAACAGGTCGGCGGGGAAGATGCTGTCGAGCACCTTAGTTTCCTGCAGGCACAATATGTCGGGCTGCTGCTCGGTGATGAGCCGCTCGACCAGTCCCGGGCGAGCCCGCACCGAGTTGATGTTCCAGGAAGCGATTTTCAGCCGTTTGCGCACGTGGTCCCGCTTAGCCTGCCTCCGACCATATGAAAAAGGCCCCCGCTCCGGGGGCGTGGAGCGAGGGCCGCCTAGCGTTCGTCACGCAAGGGATTCCGCAAACCCAGGTAACAGGGGGAAACCCCGGGCAAGTTGCAGAATCGAAAGTCTATTTAGGCCCTCGCGCCTGTCATTCCAATGAACGGGTCGCAAACTGAAACTATTTTAATCTCACCGCTTCTTCGGCTCGGCGTAGGTGAAGGCGCTCTCCGGCACCGCGACGTTGTAGCGGACGTCCGACAGCTTGACGGTGGTCCGATGACCCTGCGGGTCAACCGCGGTCCAGCCGTAGAGCTGCAAGCCGCCTGGGGCCGAGGGGCTGCGCAGGAAGGCGAGCGTGAGCTGGCCGTAGGAGCTGTTCTTGGCGCGCGCGACCACCACCCGCGGATTGTCGCTCGGCAGTACCTGCGCCTTGCCATTGAAGTCCGGCGAGCCCGATAGAAGCGCTCCGAGCGGCGTCTTGTTGAGCGGCCAGCTAGACTTTTGGCCGACCTGGTAATCGAGGAACGTCAGCCGCTTGCCGTCGGCGATGATCAGCAGGTCGCCGCTGCCGTACTGGAATCGCACCTTGCCTGGTCGCTTGAGCTGCATGGTCCCTGCGGCGGAGCGGCCCTTGGCGTCGGTCTGGGTGAAATGAGCCGTCATCGTTTGGACCGAGCCGATGTGGGCCTTCAGCCGGCCGAGATCGGGCGAATCCGCTGCGACCGCAGGCGCCGCGGTCATGATCGCCGTCGTCAGCAGGGCGCGCGCAAGGTTCGTCGAAAAGCTCATTCCAAACTCCTGGGAAATTTTGCCGCCAAGCGTGGCGTTCAGCCATTGAATGCGGACTGAACCTTCCGGTTCCGTTCCATTCAGCCTCAGATCGGGTGCCCGTCGGGGTCGATCAACACCTCGCGGCGGCCGACATGATCGGGCTGGCCGACGAGCCCCTCCTTCTCCATACGCTCGATCAGGCGCGCGGCGCTGTTGTAGCCGACGCGGAGCTGGCGCTGGAGGTAGGAGGTCGAGGCCTTCTGGCTTTCGGCGACGATCTGCACCGCCTTGCGGAACAACTGGGTCTCGGCGTCGTCTTCGCCAGTGGGCTGCCCGTCGAACAGATACCCGCCGTCTTCCGGTTCCTCGGTGACCGCCTGGACATATTCGGGCGAGCCTTGCCTGCGCCAATGCTCGGCGACGGCGCGGACCTCCTCGTCGCTGACGAACGGACCGTGGACGCGTATGATCTGCTTGCCGCCCGGCATGTAGAGCATGTCGCCCTTGCCCAGCAGCTGCTCCGCGCCTTGCTCGCCAAGGATGGTACGACTGTCGATCTTGCTGGTCACCTGGAAGCTGATTCGGGTTGGCAGGTTGGCTTTGATGACGCCGGTGATGACGTCGACGGACGGCCGCTGCGTCGCCATGATCAGGTGGATGCCCGCCGCGCGCGCCTTCTGCGCGAGCCGCTGGATCAGGAACTCGACCTCCTTGCCCGCGGTCATCATCAGGTCGGCGAGCTCGTCGACGATGACCACGATCTGCGGCAGGACTTCGTATTCGAGCTCCTCGACCTCGTAGAGCGGCTGGCCGGTGTCGGCGTCATAGCCGGTCTGCACCCGCCGCCCGAGCCTGGAGCCCTTGGCCTTCGCCTCGCGCACCTTGGCGTTGAAGCTCGGCAGCGCACGCACGCCGAGGTTCGCCATCATGCGATAGCGTTCCTCCATCTGCTCGACCGCCCATTTCAGCGCGCGAATCGCCTTGCCCGGCTCGGTGACCACCGGCGCCAGCAGGTGCGGGATGTCGTCGTACATGCTGAGCTCGAGCATCTTCGGATCGATCATGATCATCTTCACCTGATCGGGTCCGTAGCGGTACAGCAGCGAGAGGATCATGCAGTTGAGCCCGACCGACTTGCCCGAGCCGGTGGTCCCGGCGACGAGCAGATGCGGCATGGGCGCAAGGTCGGCGATGACGGGATCGCCGGCGATATTCTTGCCGAGGATCAGCGGCAGCGACATGTTCTGGTCCTCGAACGCGGCACTTCCGACCAGCTCAGACAGGCTCACCATCTCGCGCTTCGGATTAGGCAGCTCGATGCCGATGACGCTGCGCCCGGGTATCGTCGCGACCCGGGCGGAAAGCGCGGACATGTTGCGCGCGATGTCATCGGCCAGCGCGATGACCCGGCTGGCCTTGATCCCGCTCGCCGGCTCGAGCTCATACATGGTCACGACCGGCCCCGGCCGCACCTCGACGATGTCGCCGCGGACGTTGAAGTCCTCCAACACGGTCTCGAGCAGGCGCGCGTTGCGCTCGAGGCCGGCGCGGTCGATCTGCTGCCTGCCTTTCTCGGGTGGGCGAGCGAGCAGGTCCAGCGTCGGCAGCTGATAGCTGTCACCGAGCGCCAGGGTGGGCTGCGCTGAAGGCTTGCCACGCAATTTGTCGCGGCCGCCGGCAGCGACGGGCTTCGCCGGCTCGGCGACTGCGACCGAGGGCTTGGGCCTTGGCGGGGCCGCCGCAAAGGTCCGCTCTTCAGCGATCTCGGTCCGCCGTGGCTCCGCCCTGCGCTCGCGCGGCTCGCGCTTCAGCAATCCGCCGAGCCAGCCCTTCTCCTCGGGGTTCAGCCCCAGCGCGAAATAGCCGATCGCGATTCCGGCGATGCCGAACAGCAGCAGCACCGTCAGCCGCGCCGGGCCTGCGATCGACGGGTTGGGGATCATGGCGACGAGCGAATCCACGCCGTGCGCCACGGCAAAGCCGAGCGCGCCGCCCCACCCCGCCGGCAATCCCGAGACCGCCGACCCACTGGTCAGGCCGAGCGCCACGCCGAGCAGGACCGCGCCGAGCGCCGCGAGCGACAAGGCGCGTCCCACGCGCCCGGCCGGCTGAAGGCGCAGCATTCTCAGGCCCGCGAGCGCGATCACCGGGAGCAGCAGCGCTGCTCCGAGCCCGAACAGCAGGAGCAGCGCGTCGCTGAAATAGGCGCCTGTGCTACCCATCCAGTTGGTCGGAGGCCCGCCGGCAGCAGTGCTGAGGGAGGGGTCATTGGGGTTGTGCGTGCCGAGCGCCAGCGCACCGGCGGTGCTGAGCGCGATCAGGACGGCGCCCCACGTGCGGATCGCAAGCCGGCGCACTGCCGCGCGCAGCGAATCTCGCCAGTGCGGCGCCAGTTCACGCTTCGGCGCGCGCGCAGCTACGGAAGCCATGTCCCACCCCCAAACATTCCCGCGTTAAAATCCCCCACGCGGAGTCCCCGGTCAAGCGAAGTCGTGGCGTCGTTGCGACGAAGCGGTTAGTGGACTGTCCCATGGACCGCGCGGACGTCATCATCTTTGGCGGGGGGCTGGTCGGCCTCGCGCTCGCGTCCGCGCTGGATTCGAGCGGCCTCTCGGCAATCGTGCTCGATCCGGCTGACCCGGCTCCGAGGAAAGCGGCGGCATTCGATGGCCGCACCAGCGCTGTCTCCTCGAGTTCGATGCGGATGCTGGATACTATCGGCGTTGCGGCGCATTTGCCGGAGACCGGCTGTCCTATCCGCACGATCGCGGTCGCCGACGGGCTGCAGCCTGGCGGGCTGCACTTCGACGCCGAAGACGACGAGCCGCTTGGCTGGATGCACGAGAACCGGAACCTGCGCGCGGCCCTGCAGGCCCGCGCCGAAGCCGGGCGGAACATTTGGATTCTGTGGAAAGCGCATGTGACCAGCGTCGACCGCGAAGACGATGGCGTGGTCGTCTCCCTCGACGACGGACGCAGGCTCCGCGCGCCGCTGCTCGTCGCGGCCGACGGGCGCAAGTCCCCCACGCGCGAAGCCGCCGGCATCAGGGTCGCGCGCTGGCGCTACAACCACCAGGCGATCGTCTCCGTCCTTCGCCACGAGCTGCCTCACGACCATGTCGCATATGAGATCTTCTATCCGACCGGGCCCTTTGCGCTTCTGCCGATGACCGACGATCCCGCGGGGCACCGCTCGGCGATCGTGTGGTCGGTGCCGCAGGAAGACGCAGCGGGGTGGCTGTCGCTCAACGACGATGATTTCGCTGGGGAGGCACAGTCCGCGATGGGCGGATTCCTGGGCAAAGTCGCAATGCTTGCCCCGCGCTCCTCCTATCCGCTCGGTTTCCACCACGCAGCGCAGATCACGGCGCAGCGGCTCGCGCTGGTTGGCGATGCCGGCCACGCCATCCATCCGATCGCCGGGCAGGGGCTGAACTTGGGCTTCCGCGACGTCGCGGCGCTCGCCCAGGTGCTCGTCGAGGGCGCACGGCTCGGACTGGATCTCGGCGACCGCCAGCTGCTCGATCGCTATCAGCGCTGGCGCTCGCTCGACGGGCTGTCGGTGGCGTTCGCGACCGACAGTCTGACCCGAATTTACGCGGTGCCGGGCAAGGCCGCCTCAGCCGTCAGGCGGTTCGGAATGGGCCTGGTCGACCGCATCTCGCCGATCAAGAACCGGCTGATGAGCGAAGCCCGGGGGACAAGCGGCGAACTTCCGCTGCTGTTGAGGGGTTTGCCGATTTGATTTTCTTCCCTGTTGCGAAGCGATGGGGAGGGGGACCGTGAACGAAGATTCGATGGTGAAGGGGCCGGCCCCTCCGTCACCGCGCTGCGCGGGTCCGCCACCTCCCCAGGAGCTACGCTCGCAGAGGAGCAATCACTGAATCGTCTGCTCTATCTCCGCGCCGCCCCTGACGGCAGCGCGGTGGAACTGCATCAGCTGCACCAGCAGGTCGGTGCGTCCCGCGAGCGTCGCCTGTTCGAGCAGCGCCTGCTTGGCGCCGGCGTCGAACGGCGCGACCTGCGCGATCGCGTTGACCAGCATCTCGTCATCGAGGCGGCTGACCGCGTCCCAGTCCACGGCCAGCCCCATGGCATCGCCAAGCCTGCGCGCCTCGCGCTCCACCTCGGCCCGCTCGGCGAGTGACAGTGCCGGCGGCTCGTCGTCATCGAACGCGGTGATGTCGACTTCGGCGCAGCGGTAGGCCGCATCAGTCTCGATCTCGTGGACATAGCGAAAGCGGTTGGTACCGAGCAGCACGATATTGAACCGGCCGTCGTCCAGCTCCTCGATGCCGACGATCTCGCCGACGCAGCCGACGGCGTACAGCGGCGCCTGGTTGTCGTCGTCGATCCGGTGCGGCTGGATCATGCCGATGCGCCCTGCGCCATCGATCGCATCGCGCACCATCTCGCGATAACGCGGCTCAAAAATGTGCAGCGGCAGCTGCGAGCGCGGAAAGAGGATTGCGCCGGGAAGCGGAAAGATGGGGAGCCGGATCAGCCGGCTCATGTGAACAGCAGCGCCGAAAGGCGTCGGCGCTGCGCGCTCGACCAGGGGTCTTCGAGGCCCTGCGCTTCGAGGAGCTGGAGGAAGCGCTTGCGCGCCGCGCCCTCGTTCCATTCGCGGTCGCGCCTGACGATCTCGAGCAGCGCGTCCGCAGAGCCGTCGCGATCTCCCGCCGCCATCCTGGCGGACGCGAGCTCGAACCGCGCCTCATGGTCGTTGGGATTTGCCGCGAGCCTTTGCTCAAACGCCGACGTATCCGCCGCCGGCACGGCCGAAGCCACTTCGAGAGCCGCCTTCGCGCGGCTGATCTCCGGCTTGTTCGCCAGATCTTCCGGCACGCCATCGATGACCTGGCTGGCTTCGTCGGCTTCACCGGCGGCGATCAGTGCGCGGACCAGCCCGCCGAGCACCTCCGGATTCTCCGGCGCCATGTCCCGGATCTGGCGGAAGATGGAGACAGCGCGCGGAGCATCGCCGTCCGCCAGCACCTGCTCGGCCATGGCGACCAGCGGTTCGATTTCCGCCTGCGGCGCCGCGCCCTCAGCTTCGATCTTGAGCTGGGCGAGCAACTGGTCGAGGACCTTCTTCAGCTGGCCTTCGCTGCGATAGTTCGTCAGGTCCGCGACCGGCTGGCCCCGGTAAATGGCGTACACCGTCGGGATGGACTGGATCCGGAACTGCGACGCGAGCAACTTGTCCTTGTCGACGTCGATCTTCGCCAGCTTCACGCCCTTGTCGGCATAATCGGCCGCGATCTTTTCGAGGGTCGGCGAAAGCTGCTTGCATGGCCCGCACCACTCGGCCCAGAAATCGAGGATGACGAGCGACGTCATGGAGGGGTTGATCACCTCCTGCTCGAACCGTTCGATCGATTCGCGTTCGGCTTCGCTGAGGCCCACGGTCGCCACTTCGCTCGAATCCTCCGGCTGCTGCTGTTCGCGAGCATATGGGCCGCAGCTGCGCACCTCACAAGCGCGAGAGCGCGTGGATAACGAGCGCTTAACGCCTTTGATCTAACGCGGTCGCATGAGGGGCGAAGCGCAAATAGACCGGTTCCGGTGGTGGCCAGCGGTCGCCATGCTGACGCTCGGTGGCCTCGCGCTCCGCATCCTCGCGGCCCAGGGGGGGCTGTGGACCGACGAAGCCTGGTCGATGATCTACGCGCAGGAAGCGCGCGACCCGCTCGGGGTCTTTCTGCGCATCAACCATGACAATAACCATCACCTGATTTCGCTGTGGCTCCAGGCGGTCGGCGTGCACGCCTCTCCGCTGCTCGCGCGCGCACCGGCGATCCTCGCCGGCGCGCTGACGATCCCCGCTGCGGCGCTGCTGTTCGCGCGCCGGTCGGCTCTCGCCGCACTCGCGGCCG
>Ga0308176_10001322_pt1 | contig 15533 bp, 12 predicted proteins | sample PhyCR2_3_FD_203890 | JGI IMG/M metagenome (GOLD analysis project Ga0308176, IMG submission 203890) | Soil microbial communities from UC Gill Tract Community Farm, Albany, California, United States - DLSLS.C.R2 | ecosystem: Environmental > Terrestrial > Soil > Agricultural land | place: USA...
GATGTTTTTTTTCGGCGTCGTCCTCGTCACAATAGGTTGGGCTTGGGGGTTCTTTTTCCCGATCAACAAATCAATGTGGACGAGCTCATACGTCGTTTTCACTGCGGGTATGGCACTATGTTTTCTCGGTTTCTGTTACTGGCTTATCGATATCAAAAACTATCAACGGTGGACAAAGCCGTTCGTTATATTCGGCGTTAACGCCCTCGCGCTTTTCGTCGGCTCCGGCATTCTGGGACGGCTGCTCGGAATAATAAAAGTCTCCGGCCCGGACGAAAAATCCATCTCTCTGCAATCGTGGATCTTCACGAACCTTTTTCTCCCGTTCGCCGAACCCATCAACGCCTCGCTCGCCTATGCGATCTGCTTTATCGGGCTATGGCTATTTCTGATGTGGATGCTGTATCGGAAGAATATTTATATAAAGGTTTAATAGGTTATACAAAGAGTTTCCTAAATTAGCCCCGTCGTTCACGGCGGGGATAGGTTGCCGATAAGGCTCAAAAAGGACGTTTTAACGTCCTTAATTCCTTTAGCTTAAGCCGCATTTGGTAAGCCCGTTCAAACGGGCTGTGGGAGTAATCGCGGATTTTCCCCGCCCTAAAGGACGGGGCTATGCAAAACCATAAAAGCAAGACCGACAACGCCCGGCTTTACTTAACCTCAAAATTCTTTATCTCAACCGCCAACTCCTGTTCGAGTTTTTCCTTGTCGGCGAGCAGGGTTTGACGATCTTTCGATATCTGTTCGAGCCGCGATTCCTGATCGTTGGCTTTTGCGATGTACCGCGCGATCAACTGTTTAGCTTCAGGTGTTTTTGACAGAGCGTCGATGTTTTCGCGAAAGCGGTCCTGGTCTTTTGTTATATCCTCGGTTTCTTTTTCGGCGGCTTCGAGTTTTGTATTTATCTCGTTGATTCGCATCCGCAGATCGACAAGCTTTGTTAGCCTCGTTCGCGTTGGCTCATCGAGAAATTTGCTCATAATAAAACCGTCGAGGTCCTTTGGCGAAAATGACGACAGGTTATATTTGTCCATCATCCCCAGGTTTTCACCGACTGTTACTTCTTTTGTTTCAAATGGCTGTAGCTCGATGCGGAATCGGTAAAATCGCGCCGTCGTGTAATCCGGCTTAGCGTAATTTTCAGACAGGCTCCAATCCTTTCTGACCGGATGTTCGATATAGACAATCTTGGCTTTGTCGGTTTGGTTCGTGAGATGGTAAATCTTTTTAGCGGTTTTGAAATAGTGAACCTGAAAGACGCCGTTTACAATTTTCAACATTTTCGCAGGCTCGCGGTCTTCTTTATTTTCGACTCGAACAAGTGTGCCAAGATCCAATGCGAACGATATTAGCCGCTGTTCTTTCGGTTTAAGGCGTTCCATCAGTGCCTCACCCGCGTACGCATCATGGTCGAGAACGGTCATAGAGCCGCCCTCAAACGTCATCGGCGTAATATTTTTAAGCAGTAGGCCGCTCATTGGACGCGGATTCGCTTTCCGGACGGCGGCAGTTTCCGGGTCTTCGCTTTCAGGATCCGTGGCATCAGGTTGCGGCATAGCGTCCGGGTCACGAAATATCGATACGCGCTCGCCTTCCATTTTTGTTTGAATGATAGGTATCAGAGCCGACCTGCTTTTGTCGATTGAAACGGGCTGGTCGATACGGTATTCGAAAAGGTCGCCGATCTCGTCGCCGCTTGCGGCAGTCTGAACGCCCGATTTTTCTGTCATAATTGCGTCGCTGACGCCTGTGCCGGCAAACCCGCTCGAGATCGTATAATTGCTGTTCGCACTGTCGAACATTGGTTTTGTTAGCTCAGGGTTCGTAAGCCGGTCCATTCTGGACGGAGGAGCCATTCCCGCGCCGCTTCCATTACCTATTCCACTGCCCGATCCGCTGCCTGTACCATCTTCGGGATCGTAAATCTGCGGCCGCAGATTAAGGTCTTCTGGAATCGGAATGATAGGCCGATAGCGGTAAAGCGGCTTTTGCAGATTTTGAATGAACGAAACCGGCGAACCCGATATCAACGAAAGCTGAACGTTTTGCCAATCTTCGTCGCTGACGTTATCGACGATTGCCCAACCCTGAAAAAACGGCTTGCCTTCCGCATCAAGCACGACGCGATACGTTGTTTTCCATATCGGCGCGGCGACGGTGTAGCTGACGACCATCTCACGTGTACCTGTGCCTTGGCTGCTGACAGTGATCGTTTTCGCATCCCGTCTCCGGGTCGATGCCGTAGCGTTTGCAAATTCGTTAACATCGCGTTCAGCTCCTTCGTCAAGGAGCTTTACCGATCTGATATCTGCCAGATCGAAGCTCGATATCTCGCCGTTTTCCGACGCGATAACCAGAGAATAATTCGCCGGCAGCGTTGTTTCTTCGTCATCCTTCTTTTTTGTCGTAATTTGCTTTTTTTCGACTGTCAATATCGAGCCCGACGCGGTCCCTTTTGCCGTCGAGACCAGAACCTTTGCGCCCTGAAGCTGCGACAGCACACCGGCAAGCCCGCCTTCTTCGTCTTCGGTGTCCTCCGACTTGGCGGCGATATCGAACGGTATCTCGGCGGTTCGTGCTGATGCAGGCATAGACGATTTATAACTCACCGCGCCGATTTTTCCCTGGCCCAAGTCGAGGACGACCATCGATTTCAGCACATCGTCGATTTGCGATTGTTTGAATGACAGGTTTATTTCGGCGTTTCCGGTTACGGTTCCGCGGCGTTCGATGTAGGCGACGCCGTTCGAATAGAGAATCACACGACGGATCGGCAGTGACGAAACTTCCGAACTTGCTGTCGGGGTGGATTGTGCCGATTTGATAACCCTTTTCTTTACAATGTGTTGTGCGTTTATGGCACAAGCGCACACCAATAGCACCAGGAAGAGATACAGTTTTCTCATTGTATTAGTTTCCTTTAGTTAAGAGAATTGCCGGCTATTGACCTAACAGATGAGACGAGGGTTTAGATAGGTTGCTTTTGCGGGAAATCAAATTTAAGTCCTGAACTATTAACTGTACACTATAAACTATCAACTATTTTTCAAAACATCGATTAAACAGTTGATAGTTTATAGTTGAAAGTTAATAGTTAGATGACTAGACTCAAAATTCCGCATTCGCTGCTGAGACGACCTTTTCGGCAGCGTCGTTCATACCTTCAGCAGTCAGTATGTTGATGCCGGATTCACGGAGGACGCGGCGGCCTTCTTCGACGTTTGTTCCTTCGAGACGGGCGACTATCGGGATCGATACGCCGAGGTTTTTTGCAGCGGCGACGACTCCGTTCGCGACCATGTCGCAGCGAACGATACCTCCGAAAATATTGATCAAAACCGCTTTGACGTTATCGTCGGCAAGAAGGATCTGAAACGCGTGCTCGACGCGCTCCTGTGAAGCCCCGCCGCCGACATCGAGAAAGTTTGCCGGTTCGCCGCCGGCCAGTTTAATGATGTCCATCGTAGCCATTGCAAGGCCCGCGCCGTTGACCATGCAGCCTATGTTGCCGTCGAGCTTTATGTAATTCAGGTCGTATTTTGACGCTTCGATCTCGAGCGGCTCTTCTTCGTTCAGGTCGCGGAGCTCAGCGTAATCTTTATGTCGGAACATTGCGTTATCGTCGAAATTGACCTTAGCATCGAGCGCGATCAGGCGGCCGTCTTTGGTCAGCAAAAACGGATTTATCTCGACCAGCGACGCGTCCATTTTTTCGTAAGCGTCGTAGAGCGCGAGCATAAATTTAGCCGCCTGGTTAACGAGTTCGCCGGGCAAGCCCAACCCGAACGCAAGTTTACGAGCCTGAAACGGCCGCAGCCCGACGGACGGATCGATTGTTTCTTTAAGTATCAATTCGGGCGTTTCTTCCGCGACCTTTTCAATGTCCATACCACCGGCGGACGACGCCATGAAAACGTTGCGTCCGGTGAGGCGGTCAAGAGTTATGCCGAGATAAAATTCTTTATCAATTGGCAGACCTTCTTCGACCAGGAGCGTTTTAACTTCGCGGCCTTCGGGACCGGTCTGGTGCGTAACGAGCTTCATCCCAAGCATTTGCGACGCAATTTCCTTTGCCTCGGCGGGCGATTTGGCCAATTTGACTCCGCCGCCTTTGCCGCGTCCGCCTGCGTGAATTTGTGCTTTGACGACGACCACGTCAGTGCCAAGTTCTTTAGCGGCTGACTCGGCTTCGTCGGCGGTTCTCGCAACAATGCCGCGTGGTACCGGCACGCCGTATTCCTTCAAAAGGGTCTTGCCCTGATACTCATGAATTTTCATAGCAAATTATTGAATCAAAAGAAAAATCTTATCGTTCGCATCAATAAAAAGCAAAGGCAGCCCAAAGCGAGCTGCCCTTGGTAAAATTTACCTGACGGTTACATATTCACGACGTATTTCAGCAGCTTCCATTCGCCATCGCGTTTTATGTATTCGGCCTCGAACTTAAGTACGCGCGGTTTTGACGGGAAACTGCCGCTTAAAACGAGAATGCTCAAACCCTTTTCCTTGCGTATCGACGGAGCAGGCGAGAATGTCGGCGTCTGCGTCAAGGCGTTGTTCAGAACCGGCAGCACGATCTTCTTGTTCTGAACGTATTGTTTGAACGCATCCTGCATTTGCTGTTCGGAAAACTGCGATTGGAAATCGCTCGACGCGTTCTCGCGCATCGTCGAGAAATCATTGCTATCAATAGCTTTCGCAAAATCTTCAGTTGTGTCCTTGACCAGCGATTCGAGTTCGCTGGGCGCCGGTATCTCGTCATCACCTGTAGAGAACGGACTATCGCTGTTCGAAGAAGTGTGTGTCGTATTGCTTTCCTTTCCGATGTTGGAAAGGTCAAAATCCTTGCCGCAGGAGCATCCGAGCGCGATGGCGCAAACAATGCCGAGGGCGATCAGAAAGCTAAATTTATCGCGTCCAAAAAGTAGTGTGTTGATAAGGTTTTTCATATTTTCGTCCTCTTTATTCGACAGACTAACAGTCTGTCGTACATTTAATCCTTCCGCCACGGCTGCAGCAGATCGATCCAGCTATCGACAGTACGCTGGTACTCGCTCGGGCAGCGGACAGCGCGTTCTTTTGGCAGGTAGCCCTGATTGACGATGTACGCATATTTATTTGTGTCCGAACCGTAAACCATGCAAAGCGAATTGTAAAAACGCTGTTCCTGAAGCAGATGTTCATCGGCGAGGTTTCGGCTGCCGCCTGGGTTAGCCTTCGATTCGATATTGAACGCATCAGCGGCCGCAAACACGGCGCGAACGCCTTCGTCACCGCCAAGCTCCTTAAGGTTTATGTACGCCGAACAGCGGTCGGCGGCATCCTCTTCGTTGCCCATTACGGGCAGCTTGTATGTGTCGATTAACGCATGGCCGATCTCATGCAAAAAGACGAAACGTACTGCATCGAACATCTTTGTATAAGCCATGTCGTCACTCGTCCCGGCACTCTTGAATAACTTATAAAAGTGTTCCATCAGTTCGTAGCACACGGTTACCGACTGGGCGTTCGAATCGTAAAAGGCATTAACGTCGCCGTTGCAATCTTTTGTGATCAGCTTGATGTCATGCGGCAGAATGAGCGAGCGGTTCAACTGGTCGGCGGCCTTTTCAAGCAGTTTTTCATCCTTCACCTGACGGTCGATCTCGCCATAGCGCTGGTTTTGCACATCGTCGTGCTCGACCAGGAAATCACCGTCATCCGAATGTTTCTGTGCATTTGACGACGACGAGTTTGACTGCGTTGATGGGGCCTTTGTTTGCGTATTGTCAGGAGCGGGCGCAACCGTTTTCGAATTTGACGTTTCCTGGTCGCGGTCAGAGCGGCAAACGCACGCCGTGATTACGAATAGCAGCGCGATCGTGAAAAGAAAATTGACAAGATTTTTCTGCATAGATCCGGGTCTGATCTGCGGATAATCGATTAGACAAGATTTGACGTTGAAATGTCAATTATTTGCGGTGGAAAATGTGCTTTCATCCTGAGTCCAGAATCGCCTGAGGTGTCTTGCGCCTGAACACTTACTTCCTATTTTCCGTGAAACAAACTGAAAAAGAGCGGAAATGCAGGGATCAAATTATTATGTCCGATCCGTGCATTTCCGCCCAATTCGCCTAATCCGGCTTCCTAAGTATTTGATTTATGCCGCCGCTTTTGTTGCTTGGGGTGTTTTTGCCGCGAGAATATCTACTTTTTCGATCTTGGGAGGTTCGGCGAGCAGTTCGCCGGCCTTGGCCATTAATGCTTCGGCGATCTTGCCGTTGAGATGTGCATCGCGGCCTTCGTCGGACGCGAACGAGTCGAAGATGCCGAAAGTGTTGTCACTGAATTTGACCGCGTACCATGTCACGGTCAACGGTTCGTCGTTTGCGAGATCTAATCCGCTTTTAAGAAACGCCTCAACGTCAGCTTCGCGGCCGGGTTTGGCGGTAAGTTTTACTGCAAGAGCTTTGGATACCATAGATGCCTCCTGTCGGATAAAAATTGTTTCGTTTCAAATTCAGAATATGCCTTTCGCGCGTTTAAGGCAAGATTTTTAAAAAACCGGTATCCTAATTTCGCGGTGACGGAAATATAGTGTTGTGATGTGGTGTCGTGCCGTAAAGTAATCTCCCGCAAAGACGCCAAGTCGCAAAGACAGCCGAGCACAACAACAAGCAGGCAATGAAGCACCGCAAGTTTATGATACGACCGGCGAAAACGTTAGCCGACGCTTGTGTGCATTGACGGCAGCGGTTCGCACGTTTTTGCCGGACGTTGCTGTTTGGGCATCCCGATTCGCCTTGGCAGCAGAGTACCAAACAGGACGCGCAGCGCGATCTTGGGCGACATAAGCGCCGACGGTGCATCAAGCAACTGCGCGACGCGAAGGAAGACGGACGCTGCTTCGGCATCGCGATGTGCGTGCCGGTGCAGTATAGCCACATAGCCATTTATGAGCCTCGCTCCCAGACTGCGCGGCGCTTTGGTTTCAGGCATCCGAAGATCGCCGCCGACAGCGATGTTCCACGGGTTGTCGATAATGACCGAGGCCTTTTCGAAAAACCGCATTGCGAAACGCTCGTTGTTCTCCGTCAGTTCTTCACGCAACGCTTTTGCCTGGAGCGCCGCGACGGACATTCCTTGTCCATAGACGGGATTGAAGCTGCAAATCGCGTCGCCGAAAACGAGAAAGCCTTTCGGAAACCGGTCGAGGCGTTCGTAGCGATGGCGAATGCTGGTTGGAAAACGCATCATTGTTCCTTCGTCAAGCGGCAAGGCGTTGCGGATCGTGTCGTAGATAACGCTCGACGGCAGGCCTTTTGCGTACGCGAGAAACCCGCCCATATCGGGCCGAGCCTCGTTTCCAAAATGGCCGAAAAGTGTAACGACCCAACGGTTGTCTTCCTGTGCGAGAATCACGCCTCCGCGTTTGCCAGCTGGTGTTGACGGGACAACGGCAAACGCGTCGTCCGACGCCTGCGGATCGCGGCGAAAAAATCGTGTAGTGTAAGTCAGATGTATATTGATCCTGTCCTCCGGCGGAGCCGCGAACCCAAGTTCGGCAAGCCACCGAGGGGCGTGGGATTCGCGACCTGAGGCATCCACGACAAGGTCTGCATCTATCGGAGCAAGGTCGGTTCGGATGCCGGTCACCTGGCCGTCGCGGCAGAGTAATTCGCGGACGGGGGAATTTTCGACAAAGCCGACATTTGCGAGCGCCCGCACGCGCCGCCTGAGGGCGCTTTCGAAAAACGGGCGGCTCATCATTATTGCGGTTGTTCCGCTTGGTTTTCGCTTTAGAGGTGCACCCTCAAAAAACCATGTACCATCGTTAAGCGGATCGGCGGAAACGGCCCCTCCATTTAACAATTCCTGCGAGATGCCGGGAAACTGGTCTTCGATAACCTGTAGCCCACCGGCAAGCAGCCCGTGCGCATGGCGTCCCTGCGGCACGCCGCGACGCGGCTCGTGGTCGTTGTAGAGACGGTCTTTTTCAATGATGGTTACGCTGCCGTAAAAATCGGACAAGACGCGCGCGGCAAGCAGCCCTGCTATGCCGCCGCCGATCACTATCGCATGCCCGCGTGAAGAATTCGTTTTTGCTTCCATTAAGACTTTCTCCTTAGCGTTGGTAAAGAAAGTCTAACGGAAGCGAGTTCAGGGGTATTTAGGAAACACTGAAATTTTTATGAAGAAGTTATGAGGAGGAATATGCGAACGCCCGCGCGTGAGCAAGGGTGATACATCAAACTTTCGCATTTCGCCCTTGCTTATGCGCGGGCTTTCGCAAGAAACAGCCCGCTTTGTTTATTTTAGCCGGCGGCTTTTAGCGGAAGCTCTGGTTCGTGTCGCGGGGCGGCAAGACCTTCTTCAGCGGAGCGCCACAGGCTCGAAACTAGCAGTTCACGGATGAACGTCATCTCCTTTGGCAGACGGTCGTAGAGCTTGAAAAACAGATCGTCGTGCATCGAGATTTCCTTGATCCACATATCGCGGTCGATGTTCATTACGGCGTCGAACTGTTCGCGTGTGAAATCAAGGCCGCGCCAGTCGAGGTCTTCGTATTTCGGCATCCAGCCGAGCGGCGTTTCGACGCTGGCGGCTTCGCCGCGTGCGCGCTCGACGATCCATTTAAGGACGCGCATATTTTCACCGTAGCCGGGCCACGCGAACTTGCCGTTTTCGTCCTTGCGGAACCAGTTGACTGTGAACATGCGCGGCGGGTTCGGGATGCGGCGGCCAAAATCGAGCCAGTGGCTGAAATAATCGCCCATGTGATAGCCGCAAAAGGGAAGCATGGCGAACGGGTCGCGGCGGACTTCGCCGATGTTGCCGAACGCGGCGGCGGTCATTTCCGAACCCATCGTTGCCGCCGAATAGACGCCGAACGTCCAGTTGAACGCTTGCTGAACGAGCGGGACGACACTGTTGCGGCGGCCTCCGAATACGAATGCGGAAACAGGAACGCCTTTCGGATTGTCGAAATCTTCGTCAACGACGGGACACTGCGTAATCGAGGCAGTAAAGCGGGCATTCGGGTGCGAGGCTTTTGTTTCGCTAGCTGGCGTCCAGTCATTGCCTTGCCAGTCAATGGCATGTGCGGGCGGTTCGCCGTCCATGCCTTCCCACCAGACGTCGCCGTTATCGGTCAGGGCCACGTTCGTGAAGATCGCGTTCTCCTTGATCGATTCCATTGCATTGGGGTTGGTTTTGTAGTTGGTTCCAGGAGCGACACCGAAAAATCCGGCTTCGGGGTTGATGGCGTGGAGTTTTCCATGTTCGTCGGGTTTTATCCAGGCAATGTCGTCACCGACGGTGGTAACTTCCCAGCCTTCTTCCTGAAAAGGTTTGGGCGGAATGAGCATCGCAAAATTGGTCTTGCCGCAGGCTGACGGGAATGCGGCACAGACGTAATCTTTACGGCCATCGGGGGATTTTACGCCGACGATGAGCATGTGCTCGGCAAGCCAGCCCTCTTCGCGGCCAAGATTCGAGGCGATGCGCAGCGCAAGGCATTTTTTACCCAGCAGAGCGTTGCCGCCGTAGCCGGAACCGTAGCTCCATATCATCTTTTCCTCGGGGAAATGAACAATATATTTGTTTTTGGGGTCGGGTGAGCAAGGCCAGGGAACGTCCTTTTCGCCGGCGGCGAGGGGCATTCCAACCGAGTGCAGACAGTGAACGAAATCGCCGCCCGCGAGCGCTTCGATGGCTTTGTTGCCCATCCGCGTCATTATTTTCATATTAACGACGACATAGGGCGAATCGGTAACCTGAACGCCGAACTGTGAAATGGGCGAGCCGATCGGGCCCATGCAGAACGGAATGACGTACATCGTACGGCCCTGCATCGAACCGTCGAATTTTGGCGTGAGTACGGTCTTCATTTCGGCTGGAGCCATCCAGTTGTTGGTCGGCCCTGCGTCGCCTTTTGTTCGGGAACAGATATAAGTGCGGTCTTCGACACGTGCGACATCTGACGGGTGCGAGCGGGCAAGAAACGAATTAGGGCGTTTTTCGGGGTTTAATTTTATAAATGTTCCACTTTCGACCATTTGGGCGGACAGGCGAGCCGATTCATCGTCGGAGCCGTCACACCAGTGGACCGCGTCGGGTTTGCACAGATCGACCATTTCGGTCACCCAGCGGATAAGTTCTTTGTTTTTTATATTTGAAGGGATGTTAAGATCAGCCATATTATAGTTCTCCAAAGAAAACAGTTAAGTTACAGAAAAATAAACGAGTAATAGCGTTCGTTTTTAAGGACTATAAGTGAAGTTTATCACGAGATTAGAAAATTGTTAAAGCATCTCCGAGATTAAAAGTGCTTATGAATTGGTTGTGAAATGCTTATGTATTCAATCGACGTTTTCAGGCTAACGCTTTGGTTAAACCCTTCATAAAAACCACCGGATAGAACCACGAAAAGAAACGAAATGTGTTTCAATTTTAGTATAAATTTGTGTGTTTTAGTGGTATTTTATTCATATTCGTTTTAACCGGTAGCCATTGGCAATTACGCAAGATTAATAGCCTCGCCGTTTTGTCTAGAATATTGTCGGAGAGTATGAAACATCACAGCCGCGATAATGATTGCACCGCCTAGGATGGCCCAGTTTGAAGGTTGTTCTCCGTAAAAAAAGAAAACCCAAACAGGGTTTAACAGCGGCTCGATAAAGCCGATAATGCTTGCGTCCAACGGGCGTGTGCCGAGCGTAACGCCTTTTATAAAAAGTATGTATGCTACACCGATCTGAATTATCCCCAAAAACGAAACGCACAACAGGTCGAACCACGTCATCACAGGAATCGCCGAAATTCCCGCAGGCAGAGTAACGAGCGCCAGTAATAGATTGCCATATATTACGGCGATGGTTGGGTTCATGCCCTTGCCTCGCTCATGCCGCAACAGCATCACGTAGAGACCGTAAAACAAACCCGATATGAGCGCGGCAATATTGCCTTGGTAATCGGCGATCTCAAGCTTGCCGACGAAGAAAAGGCTCATTCCTCCAATGCACAGGACAACGGTCAGCACGTCGCGAAGGTGGAACTTTTCGCCTATAAAAAACGGGGCCAGGACGAGGATGTAAATCGGCGCAGTATATTGGAGAAATATTGCGTTTGCGGCAGTTGTTTTCTTTGTAGCCCAAACGAACAAAAACAGTAAAACGGCATAAAAGATCGATGTCAGCAGCCCAAAACCGTTTATTTTCCAACCGTGTTTTCGTGTAAGTATTGCTACTGTGATTGCCGCCAGAAGCGAGCGAAAAAAAGTGATCTGATAAGCATCGATCGTGGTCAATTTGATAAACAGCCCGCCTGTGCTCCATAGAAAAACGCCAAAGAAAACATAGGCGGCAGGCGGTATGTGAAGGGTTTTATCGTCGTCGTTCATCAATCGAGATTTTTTATGGCAACGGTTGAAAACAATTATGCTTCTTAGTATCGTCACTTTGAGCGGGCGAAATAAATATCAACCCTATCGTTGCTTGCAAACGCCAGCTCAAACAGTTTAGAAAACCACAACCAGGGAACGAGTTAGATTACCACAAACCGGTCGAGACTCGATCTCGATACAGGGGAACACAATGGTAAAAAAACTTCTACGAGCTTTCTCGATGTCACTTGCGGCTTTGATCGCATTCGCGGCATACACATCAGCACAAACCGGACCCGTAACAGTTGCGGCGAATTCAAGCGATGGAGCCGCAAAAACATTAACTGCAACCGTCAACAACGCATTCCTAACACCCACTTCACCCAGCACCTTTGCAAATATTAAAATCGGAAATTTCGGCCAGATAGACGAAAATTATTATCGCGGGCAACAGCCGGGGCCTGACGATTACAAATCGCTCGCCGATCTCGGTGTCAAAACGATCATCGACCTTCGCAACGACCCGACCGATTATGAAAAAGGCAATGCCGAAGCTGTCGGGATCAAATATATCAACATTCCGTTAAGCGGCTGGCAAAAGCCGAAGGATGCTGACATCGCACAGTTTTTAAAGATCGTGAATGACCCGGCGACCGGAAAACTTTTTGTTCACTGCAAAGGTGGAATGCATCGCGCTGGAATGACCACAGCGATTTACCGTATGACAAAATACGGTTGGGATTTCGACACTGCCTATCAGGAGATGAAGAATTATGGCTATTTCAGCGGAATGGTTCACGGAGCGCTCAAGAGCTACGTGAAGGATTACGCGAAGAAATTAGATGCAAGCAAGGCCGCAAAAGCTGAAAAGACCGAGGCCATGAGTGTATCAGTCCGTCAGTAGAACTAAGTAGTTATAACGCCACCTGGACGGTGGCGTTATAACTGTCCCGCTATTGATAAATATCGGTCGCTCCTTTCTTTTGCGACCACTGAAGCCCCTCGACATTCTTCGAATCAAACCTCATTATCCTATCGCTTAGGTAATCCGTACTCAGGCTGAGCCGCAGATTCAGGTAATAAACAATCGCGCCGATCTCGTCCTTTTCGTCGGGAGGCTCTATCTCGCGCACCTCGGCGTCTAATTTATACTTGCGGAAGAGCTTTTTGAGCATATTCTGCGTGTGGTCGGGGTTGCGAGTTTTTACCGTCAGTTCCATCGAGCGGAAGACCTGTTCTTTCTCGTTGTATTCGAGCAGCCATAGCAGGGCGAGAGCGAAAACGCAAAGCGCGATACCCAGTTCCCACCGTCCGACGCCCGCCGCAAGGCCGAGCGCGAGGCTGATCAGCAGCACGGTGATTTCCTTTGGGTCGCGAATGTTTGTTCTGAATCTGACGAGCGAAACGGCGGCAAATATCGCAAAGGCACGTGCCGTGTTGTCGCCTACGATCATCATCAGCGCGGCGGCCACGACCGAAAGCAGAATCTGGGTTTGCGAGACGAAAAGACTTCGGCGAAAAAGCGGAACATTTTGACGCGGCCTGAATGCCAGAACGGCTGACAACAAAACGGCGAGCAGTAGCCGGCCAAAAACGCCGAGCGCGTCTTCGGCCCAGGTTTTGGCCTCGCCAGTGACCGAATTATCGGTATTCGGCTGCACCAGGAACGGGTTCTGATCGCCCGCCGGCGTCGCCTGAGCGGTTTTTGCCGGTACGTTCGCGTCGTCAGCATCCCTTGCAAGCCCGGCACCGCTTCCGTACACATAGTGCAGAGACAAAGCAACAACGACAGCCGCGAGGACGGCAGCGGAAAATACACCAGTTTTTCGGCTGATCATAACTATTTTTCAGCAAGATTACGGCCCGACACCCAACTTCCCAATTCGGTAATACGTCGCTTTGCGGCTTTGGTCAAAATATCGACATCTGAGGGAGAATAATTAGCGGCACGAAAAGCATCGGCGATCTGGCGGTCGTCCAACTGCGTCAGACGGTCGTAGAGCCAGCGGCCTTGTTCAACGGTGATGTCCTTCATTATTCCGCGGCTTTTACCGCCGGTATATGCCATTCGCAGCTTGCCGTTTTTAACGCCTTTGATAAACCCGGCCTTGCTCCACGCACGCGGGCTGTTTGCTTTGCGTCCGAAGCGGTAAATTATCGGAAAATTATTATTGCCGAGACGACCGAACGTCGATCCGAGATCGCTGATAATGTACTGTAACTCACCGCCGTGCGGCCCTTTGACATGCAGTATCTTATTTTGCAAGTCGAGCAGGTCGTAGTTGGTCATAAAAACCATCATTATCTTTAGACCCTGAAGCTGGTCCGTTCCGACAAACGGATTTTGACGCCATTTCCACTCGTCCAGCCTTTTTATATTATCGGGACGAGCCTCAAGACGAACGTTTGTAAACGTCCCTTTTGTCGGAATCGTTATCGACGGCACGAGATAGTTAATCTCAGTCTTATAGCCGAGACCGTAAAGCAATCTGACGGCGGCTGTTTCGGGCTGAGCCTCGTTGCCGAGTTTTGCGACCCATTCACGGCCTGAACCGTCCTTGATCCGGTACTTTTTATTGTGACCATGCTTATCTTCCTCAACAAACGTGATCTTGCTCAGATCGGGACGCATTTCCTCGCCGCCCGGCCCTGTGAAAAGATTTTGACGGCCTATGTCAACTGGTTCCCACAAAACGGGGTTACCGGTCGGTTGTGTATTTTTGTGCTTCGACTTTTTCTTTTGGGCCGATGCAGAAATTACACAAAATAAAATCAGCAAAAGAACGATAGCCTTGCAAAATTGCTCTCTCCTATACATATTGATCAATCCCCTTGTATTTAGAACTCTAAACTCATTAGACAGTGTTGACATTTAGAGTCCAGTTCTGACTTTGCTCAAATTTCTCTTCCGAACTCTGCGAAAACCTCTGCGGTCTCTGCGTTCTGAAGGGTTGCTAAACGCGGAGGACGCTGAGAAAAACCGCAGAGTTTGCCGGAGATAAGGCCACCTACCAACCCACTTCGAACATACTGAATTCAGCTATTGAAATGTCAACACTACCTAGCTGCCGTTCGATTGGACTTTCGCATCGGTCGGTGCCGAACCGGTCGAGCGACCTAAAGATATGATTCGGTTTTTTGTCGCCACAACGAGCTGTCTTACATCTTCCGGCGAATAATTTGCAGCCCGAAACGCATCCGCCAGCTGACTGTCGGTCAGTTGAGCAAGTCGGTCATATAACCATCTGCCTTGGGCGACGGTGATATTCTCCATGATGTCGCGACTCTTCCCACCCGTATTGTCCATTACAAGACGTCCGTTATCGACGGTCTTTATAAATCCTGCTTTGCTCCAGTCGTCCGGACTGTTCCTCTTTCTTCCGATCCGGAAAAATATCGGCAGGTTATTGTTTCCATATTTTCCGATTGTGGAACCAAGATCGCTAATGACGTATTGCAGCTCACCGCCGTTTGGCTCCTTGAAATAAAGAACCTTATTCTGCATATCGAGCAGGTCGTAGTTTGTCAGAAACACCATCATAATTTTCAGGCCCTGAAGTTCGTTCGTGCCGACAAAAGGGTTATCGGCCCACTTCCATTCGTCAAGCCTGTTTACATCGGCGCGGCGTGCCTCTAAACGAACGTTCTCAAAAGTTCCTTTACTGGGGATGGTAATTTTCGGGACGAGATAGTTGACTTCGGTTTTGTAGCCGAGACCGTACAACAATCTTACCGCTGCGGTTTCAGGCTGCGCTTCATCACCCAGTTTTGCGACCCATTCATTGCCTGAGCCGTCTTTAATTCTATATTTCTTGTTATGGCCGGATTTGTCCTCTTCGATAAAGGTGATCTTGCTGAGGTCGGGTTTCATCTGAGTTCCGCCGGGACCGTTGAAAAGGTCTTGGCCGGGTATGTTTACCTCTTCCCATAGGACCGCTTTAGCTTGTGGATAGCCGGCCGCGGAATTTTTCTTGTCCTTTTGTGCAAAAGCTCCGCTCGCCCCAAGTAAAAATACAGTTATAAATAAAAGGAATCTAAAACCCCCATTTCGATTAGACATCCTGCCCTCCCATTTTTTCGTATATCCAACATTAATGATGTGAATCAAACTTGATTATGTTTGAAGTCCCCTGAAATGAGAGTTGAGCGTCAAAGGCTTCTTCGCCCG
>Ga0308176_10001323_pt1 | contig 15526 bp, 14 predicted proteins | sample PhyCR2_3_FD_203890 | JGI IMG/M metagenome (GOLD analysis project Ga0308176, IMG submission 203890) | Soil microbial communities from UC Gill Tract Community Farm, Albany, California, United States - DLSLS.C.R2 | ecosystem: Environmental > Terrestrial > Soil > Agricultural land | place: USA...
CTGATCGGCGGGTACGGCGACCGCAGCGACCGGCTGGGGTACTGGCCGGCGCGTGTCGACCGCGCCACCGACGGCGACCCGGTGCTGGTGCCCCGGCGGGACACCCCGGTGCAGGTCGTCGACGTCGAGGACCTCGCCGCCTGGCTGGTGCACCTCGGCGAGCGCCGGGTCCCGGGGGTGTTCAACGCCCTGGGCGACGTCACCACGCTCGGTGCGCTGTTGGACGCGTGCGAGGCCGCCACCGGCCGGCGACCGTCCTACGCCGAGGTGGGCGACGGCTGGCTCGCGGACCGCGAGGTCGCGCCCTGGATGGGTCCCGAGTCACTGCCGCTGTGGCTGCCGCGTCCGCAGTACGCCGGGTTCATGACCCGCCGCAACGACGCCGCCCGCGCGGCCGGCCTCACGCTCCGGCCGCTCGGCGAGACGGTGACCGCCACGCTGTCCTGGGAGCGGGAGCGCGGCGTGCACCGGGAGCGGCGCGCCGGGCTCACGCCCGCACATGAGGCGGAGCTGGTCGCCGCCGCGCGGTGACTCATCGACAGGCCGATTGGTCGCTTTATAGCTTTGTCGACAAATCGGCCTGTCGATCAGTTGTCGTATCGCTCCCGGCTGGTGTGGCCCGGGTCGATCAGTCCGACGATCCGCTCGAGGTCGGGCAGCGAGGCGAACTCCACGGTGATCCGGCCCTTGCGCTTGCCGAGGTCCACCTTGACCCGGGTCTCGAGCCGGTCCGAGAGCCGCGCCGCGAGGTCGCCGAGGGCCGGGGCGGTGGGGCGGCTCCGGCGCACCGGGGCCGGGGTGTCCGACCCCAGGTCGCCGACCGCGACGATCTCCTCCAGGCCGCGCACCGAGATGCCCTCGGCGACCACCCGGCCCGCGAGCCGGTCCTGGACCTCGGCGTTCTCGACGCCGAGCAGGGTGCGGGCGTGGCCGGCGGACAGCACTCCTGCCGCCACCCGGCGCTGGACGGCCGGGGAGAGCCGGAGCAGCCGCAGCGTGTTGCTGATCTGCGGGCGGCTGCGGCCAATGCGGGTGGCCAGCTCCTCGTGGGTGCAGCCGAAGTCGTCGAGCAGCTGCTGGTAGGCGGCCGCCTCCTCGAGCGGGTTGAGCTGGGCGCGGTGCAGGTTCTCCAGCAGCGCGTCCCGCAGCAGCGCGTCGTCGCCGGTCTCCCGGACGATCGCAGGGATGGTGTCCAGCCCCGCCTCCTGGGTGGCCCGCCACCGGCGCTCGCCCATGATCAGCTCGTAGCGACCGTCGCCGACCGGCCGGACCACGACCGGCTGGAGCAGGCCGATCTCCTTGACCGAGTGCACGAGTTCGGCCATCGCGTCCTCGTCGAAGACCTGACGGGGCTGGCGTGGGTTCGGCGCGATCGCGGTGACCGGCAGCTCGGCGAAGTGCGCGCCCTCGACCGGGCGCAGCTGCGGGCCGCCTGTCTCGGTATCGACGGCCGTCTCGGCAGCGGCCTGGTCAGCCGAGTCCACCGCCGTCTCTGCCGTCGGCTCTGTCGCCCCGGTCGCCACGTCGGTCGCCGGGTCGGCCGCCGACTCGGGCCCGGCGGGGGCACCCGACCTCGCTGCCCCGGGCTCGTCGAGCGTGCCGATCCAGTCCGCCGAGCGCGGCACGCCGTTGCCCACACCTCCCGCAGCACCGGCGCCGTCGGAGCTCGGCCCACCGGAGGACGCGGGGCCGGCCGGCGGTGCCGTGCTCTCCTCGGGGCGAGGTGCCGTCGGGATCAGCGAGCCGAGGCCGCGGCCCAGACCACGGCGCTGCTGGGGCTTCTGGGTCATCCACGCGCTCCTTCGTCGGTGCCGGTCGCGCCGGCGGTGGTGTCGCTCGTCGCGGGGCGGGCCGCGCGCAGGGCCATCTCGCGGGCCGCCTCGAGGTAGCTGAGAGCCCCCGGCGAGCCCGGGTCGTAGGTCATCACGGTCTGCCCGTAGCTGGGCGCCTCCGAGATCCGGACCGAGCGGGGGATCGCCGTGCGGAGCACCTGCGGACCGAAGTGCGAGCGCACCTCCTCGGCGACCCCGGCGGAGAGACGGGTCCGGGCGTCGTACATGGTGAGCACGATCGTGGACACCGCCAGATCCGGGTTGAGGTGCGCCTTGACCATCTCCACCGTCTCCAGGAGCTGGCCGAGACCCTCGAGCGCGTAGTACTCGGCCTGGATCGGGATCAGCATCTCGTCGCCCGCGACCAGCGCGTTCAGCGTGAGCAGCCCCAGCGACGGCGGGCAGTCGATGAGGACGTAGTCGAAGCGGTCCTCGTCGTCGCCGAACACCCACGGGTGCGCGTGCAGCGAGCGGCGCAGTCGGCTCTCCCGGGCGACCAGGCTGACCAGCTCGATCTCCGCCCCCGCGAGGTCGATCGTGGCCGGAACGACGAACAGCCCGTCGATCTCGGGGCTCGGCTGGACGATCTCGATGAGCGGCTGGCCGTCGACGATCGCGTCGTACGTCGAGGGTGTGCCGCGGTGGTGGTCCACGGAGAGCGCCGTGGAGGCGTTCCCCTGCGGGTCCAGGTCGAGCACCAGCACCCGCAGCCCGTGCTGCGCGAGGGCGGCCGCCATGTTCACGGTGGTGGTGGTCTTGCCGACGCCACCCTTCTGGTTGGCGACCACCATGACCCGGGTGGTCCGCGGCCGCGGAAGCGGGTCGCTCAGCCGCCGACCCTCCCGGACCAGCAGCGCGTGCTCGACGGAGCGGGCCAGCGGCGTGGAGTCGTCCCCGGCCAGGCCCAGGCCGGCCAACTCGCCCGCGGTCCGGTACGGCGTCCCGGGCGCCGGGTGCGGGCCGAAGCCACTGAGGTCGACCGCTCCCGGGGGAGCGGCGTCGGGGGACGGGGTCACGGTGGCTCCCGGTGTCGGCGGATCGGGGGTGGGCGTTGTTTCACGTGAAACAGGTGCGGTCGTGGTCGGCCCATCCACATCCGGGGGGTCCGAGGTTTCACGTGAAACCGGGGCTACGGACGAATCCGGAGCGGGGGAAGCGGGGGGTGTGGACAACGACGACGAATTGTCGAGCCTGTCCGGTTCTGACTGTGGACGGCCTTGTGGAATCTGTGGGTAAACCTTTGGCGACGGCCAGCCCAACTCCTCGGCCACCACGGGTTCGTCGTCGTCTCCCGGCCAGCCGAGTCCCGGCACCACGTGCGTCGCCCGTTCGGGGTGGTCGGGGGATCCCGAGACCGTCACCGGCGGCGCCCCTTTCGTCGTCCGGAGGCCGGCGTGCCGTGCTGGCCGCGCTCGCGCTCCGCAGCGTCCCAACCTAGTCGGGAGGGCCGGGTCGCTTCCACCCGAATCACGGTGGTCTGTGGATCAACCTGTCCGGCACCGAGGGTGAGCACCTCCACGGCGCCGGCGCCGTGCCGGCGAAGGTCCGGTTCGGACTCGGCCACCTCCTGCTCGGCCGAGGAGCCCTTCATCGCCACCAGCGCCCCGCCCTGCCGAACCAGCGGCATGGACCAGTCCAGCAACCGGCCGAGGGGGGCCACCGCCCGCGACGTGACCACGGAGAACTCCCGGTCGCCGTGCAGCTCCTCGGCGCGGGCCCGGACCACCTCGACGCGGTCCAGGGCCAGTTCCCGCACCACCTCCTCCAGGAAGGTGGTGCGGCGCAGCAACGGCTCGACGAGGGTCACCCGCAGATCCGGCCGCCGCACCGCCAGCACCAGGCCGGGCAGGCCGGCGCCGCTGCCGATGTCGCACACGTCGGTGCCCTCGGGCAGCAGGTCGGTCAGCAGCGCGCAGTTGAGCAGGTGCCGCTCCCACAGCCGCGGCGCCTCGCGGGGGCCGATCAGGCCGCGGACCACCCCGGCGTCGGCGAGCAGCGCGGCGTACCGCTCGGCGAGAGGCAGCCGAGCAGCGAACACCCCCTGCGCCAGCGGCGGCGCAGGGGGTGTTTCACGTGAAACAGACGGATCGGTCACGCGGGCAACACCACGACGCGGCGACGGGGCTCCTCACCCTCCGACTCCGACGCCAGCCCGGCGGCGGCGACCGCGTCGTGCACGACCTTCCGCTCGAACGGCGTCATCGGGTCCAGCGCCTTCCGCTCCCCGGAGGAGCGCACCTCGGCCACCGCCTCGGCGGCGAGCTTCTCCAGACGCGACCGCTTGTTGGCCCGGAAGCCACCGATGTCCAGCATCAGCCGCGAGCGCTCACCGGTCTCCCGGTACACCGCCAGCCGAGTGAGCTCCTGCAGCGCCTCGAGCACCTCGCCGTCGCGACCGACGAGCTGGCTCACGTCACCACCGACGATGCTCACCGACGCCCGGTCACCCTCGACGTCCATATCCAGGTCACCGTCGAGGTCGGCGATGTCGAGGAGCTCCTCGAGGTAGTCGGCCGCGATCTCGCCCTCGTTCTCGAGGCGGTCGAGGTCGCTGCCACCCTCCTCGGTGTCGTCGCCGGCCTCGGTGTCGTCGCCGGCCTCGGTGTCGTCGCCGGCCTCGGTGTCGTCGGTGCCCTCGGTGTCCTCGGTGTCGAGGACCGTCTCCTCGACGGTCTCGTCGGTCGTCGATTCAGCCTGAGCGGTCGGCTCGTCGGTGCTCTGCTCGGTCACGTGCTTCTCCCTGTCCATGGTCAGCCGGTCGTCGGCTCAGTTCGCTGGTGCCCGGACCGTCGTACGACGGCACGGGCGGAGGTCTCAGGCGCTGTCGCGGCCCTGCTCGGACTCGTCGGAGTCGCCGGTCCCGGCGTCGCCCGCGGAGGAGGTGCCCGACCCGGGCCGGGCCGCCGGCGGACTCTGCTTCTTGCGCTGGCTGCGGGACTGCTTCTTGGGCTGCTGGCGCTTCGGCGGCTCCGGGGCCGTCGACGTCTGGGTGGTGGTCGCGCCGCCCGCGGGCTCGATCGCCGTGGCCGGGTCGGGTAGCCCCTTGCGGCGACGCTTCTCGGCGTCACGGTCCTGCTTGGCCTTGGCGGCCGGCGTGCCGGGCGCGGGGTTGTTCCGGATCACGTAGAACTGCTGGCCCATCGTCCACAGGTTCGAGGTGGTCCAGTAGAAGAGGACGCCGATCGGGAAGGCGATGCCACCGACCGCGAACACGACGGGGAGCACGTAGAGCAGCATCTTCTGCTGCTGGGCGTACTGCCCGGTCATCGCGTCGGCCGGCATGTTCTTGCTCATCAGCTGGCGCTGGGTGAGGAAGGTGGTCGCGGTCATCGCGACGACGAGCACGGCCGCGAGGACCTGCACGTTCACGTTGCCGTTGGCCTTGGTGAAGCTGTCCGCGATCCGGGCACCGAAGATCGTGGCGTTCTGGAGCTGGTGGACCTGCTCCTCGGTGAGGACGCCCTTGGCGGTCCCCTTCGCGGCATTGTCGATCAGCCGGAAGAGCGCGAGGAAGATCGGCATCTGCAGCAGGATCGGCAGGCACGAGGCGAACGGGTTGGTCCCGGTCTCCTTATAGAGCGCCATCGTCTCCTGGGCGAGCCGCTCCCGGTCGTGGCCGTACTTCTTCTGCAGCTCCTTGACCTTGGGCTGCAGCAGCTGCATGTTGCGGCTGGACTTGATCTGCTTCACGAACAGCGGGATCAGCGCGGCCCGAATCACCACGGTCAGACCGATGATGGACAGCACCCAGGCCCACCCCGAGCCGGGCCCCAGCAGGGATCCGAACAGCGAGTGGAAGCCCGAGAGCAGCAGCGACGTGATCCAGTACAGCGGCGTCATGATGAAGCTGCCGAGATCACCGAGGAATGAGAACACTCAGGCTCCTAGAGTCTGTCGAGGATGCGACGTGCGTGGAGGTACCGGGTCGTAACCGCCCGGTGACCAGGGGTGGCAGCGCGCGAGCCGACGGACGGCGTACCAGCTGCCGCGCAGGCTGCCGTGCACGGTCACCGCCTCCAGGGCGTAGGCCGAGCAGGACGGGTGGTAGCGGCAGACCTGCCCGTAGAGCGGGCTGATCAGGAACCGGTAGGCCCGCAGGAGTCCGATCAGGAGGTACTTCACGACACCCTCGTCACGATGGGTCCTGAGAACGAGCGGCACGAGCGGGGCGTTCCAGCCGGCGCCAGGCGGTGTCGAGGTCCCCACCCAGGTCGGCGTAGGACGCGGCGGCCGCCGCCGGCAGCGCACGGACCACGAGCACGCCGGAGCCCGGCAGCGAGGTGAGTCGCTCCCGGGCGAGGTGGCGCAGCCTGCGCTTCACGCGGTTGCGGGTCACGGCGTTCCCGACGGCCTTGCTGACCACGAACCCGACGCGCGGGCCCGGGTCGTCGTCCGGTCCGGCACCGAGGTGCAGGACGAGCGTGCGGGTCCCGGCCCGGCGACCCTGGCGGACCGCCGCGGAGAACCCGGCCGACGAGGTCAGCCGGTGCGGCCGGTCAAGCACGGGACACGCGGACGCGAGGTCGGGGTCGGCGTTCAGACCGCGAGCTTGTTGCGACCCTTGCGGCGGCGCGAGGACAGGATCGAGCGGCCGGCGCGGGTGCGCATCCGCAGGCGGAACCCGTGCACCTTGTGACGGCGGCGGTTGTTCGGCTGGTACGTACGCTTGCTCACGAGGAGATCTCCGAAACTGTGCGATGTGCAGGTCTGGGGGTCAGGCCCGGGGTGTCGGCTGGCACCGCCCATCCGCGAGGGCCATCCTGGTGCCCCGCCCGCCGCCCGAGGGCCGCCGTGCGGAGACCGATGGGTGCGTGGACATGCGGCACCGGTCGACACCGGTTCGACCGCCCAACGGTACGCGGTGCCTCTCCGGAGGGTCAAACCGAGCGCCTGTGGACAACCGCTTGATCCACAGGTACGGCGCTTGTTAGCGTTCGCGGGTCCCGAGATTCCCCACGGTCGACGGCCCCACCTCTCGTCCACGGTTTCCGGCACCTGCCGGTCCACCCGCGAGAACCGCATCTGACCTGGGCTTTTCCGGGTTCCTGCGGCGGAGCCGTCTCCCGTCTCCGGACTGCCTGAACACCCACCCGGGCAGCATGCACAACCTGTGGACAAACGTGTGGACTCCGCCGCCCCGGCGGACTCCGGCCGGCCGACCCCGGTCGCGCGCACCTGCCACGCACCGGTCGTGCACCACCTGCCGGCGGACGAACCTGGATTGGAGGGGGAGCTTCCCCCATGAGCGACAGCGCGAGCGACGCCGGACCCACGCAGCTCGACACCGTGTGGAGCGGTCTCGTGGAGGACCTGCCGCCCAACCAGCGCGCCTGGCTGGCCGGCAGCCGCCCGGTGACCCTGCACGAGAGCACGGCGATCATCGCCGTTGCCGACGAGTTCACCCGCAACCAGATCGAGGGCCGGCTGCGCACCCGCCTCGAGGACGCGCTCGGGAACGCCTTCCAGCGCCAGGTGCGGATCGCGGTGACCGTCGACCCCGAGCTCGGTGGCCTCGACCGCGTGGAGCGACCGGTGGACGGCGCGCCGTACCGCGGTGAGTACGGCGGAGCGGTCGACGCCCAGGGACCCGGCCCGGGGGCGCCCGCGTTCGAGCTGGACGACGACGACACGTCGATGAATCCCTATATCAATTTGTCGACAAATCCCCTGGACGTGCCGACACCGGCGCCCTCGCACACCGACCGGCCCACCGCCGGCAGCGTGATGGAGACCCGGCTCAACCCCAAGTACATCTTCGAGACCTTCGTGATCGGCTCGTCCAACCGGTTCGCGCACGCGGCCGCCGTCGCGGTGGCCGAGGCGCCGGGCAAGGCGTACAACCCGCTGCTGATCTACGGCGACTCCGGTCTGGGCAAGACCCACCTGCTGCACGCGATCGGGCACTACGTGCGGAGCCTGTTCAACGGGGCCCGGGTCCGCTACGTGAGCTCGGAGGAGTTCACCAACGAGTTCATCAACGCGATCCGCGACGACCGGCAGGACCGGTTCAAGCGGCGCTACCGCGACGTCGACGTGCTCCTGATCGACGACATCCAGTTCCTGGAAGGCAAGATCCAGACCCAGGAGGAGTTCTTCCACACGTTCAACACCCTGCACAACGCGAACAAGCAGATCGTCATCACCTCCGACCGCGCACCCAAGCGGCTCGAGGCGCTCGAGGACCGGCTGCGCAACCGGTTCGAGTGGGGCCTGATCACCGACGTGCAGCCGCCGGACCTCGAGACCCGGATCGCGATCCTGCGCAAGAAGGCCGCCACCGAGCGGATGACCGCGCCGCCGGACGTGCTGGAGTTCATCGCCTCGAAGATCCAGACCAACATCCGCGAGCTCGAGGGCGCGCTGATCCGGGTCACCGCGTTCGCCAGCCTCAACCGGCAGCCGGTCGACCTGACGCTGGCCGAGATCGTGCTCAAGGACCTGATCCCCGAGGGCGGGGAGCCGGAGATCACCGCGGCGCTGATCATCGCGCAGACCGCCGCCTACTTCGGCCTGTCCATCGACGACCTCTGCGGGGCCAGCCGCAGCCGGGTGCTGGTCACCGGCCGGCAGATCGCGATGTACCTGTGCCGCGAGCTCACCGAGCTCTCGCTGCCGAAGATCGGCCAGCAGTTCGGCGGCCGCGACCACACCACCGTCATGCACGCCGACAAGAAGATCCGGCAGCTGCTCGCCGAGCGCCGCAGCGTCTACAACCAGGTCACCGAGCTGACCAACCGCATCAAGCAGCAGGCCCGCCAGTCGTGAGGTCCGGCCGCCGCGGCCGCGCCCACCCCTGGGGACCGCGGTGTGGTTTCGTGTCATTCACCGGTGCACGACCTGTGGACAACTGGGGACGGCCCGTCACGCGACCGGCCGTCGCCCCCAGCCCGGGCCGCTCGTCCCGGCCGTCGTACACAGGCCGCCGGGACGCGGAAACCGGCTCTGACCAGCGCCGATGTAGGTTGTCCACAGTTTCCACCGCACCTGTTAACACTACGAACCTGTCCATGTCCCCGAATGACACAAACATCTCCCCGGCCCCCGACCTGGGGACAACACGTTTCCTGTCGTTCGCCCGGCGTCACGACTTCGTGACTCCCTCTGCCGGACCCCACCGGCGCGTGGCAGGATGCACTCCCCGGACGATCACCGCGCCGCGCGCGGCCCGGACCCCCGACCTGACCGCCGACCCTCGCAGCCCTGGAGGCGATTCCTCGTGAAGTTCACCGTCGAACGCGACGTGCTCGCCGACGCCGTCGCCTGGGCGGCCCGCAGCCTCCCGGTGCGGCCGAGCGTCCCGGTGCTGGCCGGGCTGCTGATCGAGACGGTCGAGGGCGGCGATGGTCTGCAGCTGTCGACGTTCGACTACGAGACCTCGGCGCGGGCCACCCTGCCCGCATCGGTCCAGGACGAGGGCCGGGCCCTGGTCTCCGGCCGGCTGCTCGCCGACATCTGCCGCAGCCTCCCGAACAAGCCGGTCGAGATGACCATCGACGGCGCCAAGGTGTCCCTGACCTGCGGGTCGGCGCGGTTCAGCCTGCAGACCATGCCGGTCGACGAGTACCCCACCCTCCCGGACATGCCGCAGGCCACCGGCACCGTGCGCAGCGACCTGTTCGCCAACGCCGTGTCCCAGGCGGTCACCGCCGCCGGCCGCGACGACATGCTCCCGGTGCTCACCGGCGTACGCATCGAGATCGAGGGCTCCTCCATCTCGCTGCTGGCCACCGACCGGTTCCGGCTGTCCCTGCGCGAGCTCACCTGGGACCCGGGCCAGACCGACGTGTCCGCGGCCGCCCTGGTGCCGGCCAAGGTGCTCGCCGACACCGCCAAGTCGCTGACCTCGGGCACCGAGGTGACCATCGCGCTGGCCTCCTCCGGCGCCGGCGAGGGGATCATCGGCTTCGAGGGCGCGGCCGGCGGCGGCGTACGCCGGACCACCACCCGCCTGCTCGACGGCGAGTTCCCGAAGGTCCGCACGCTCTTCCCCGCCGAGCACGCCACCGTCGCCCGGGTGGACCGGGCCACGCTCGTGGAGTCGGTCAAGCGGGTCTCGCTCGTCGCCGAGCGCAACACCGCCGTTCAGCTGGCGTTCTCCGACGGGGTGCTCACCCTGGACGCCGGCAGCGGCGACGAGGCGCTGGCCACCGAGCAGATCGAGGCCGCGGTCACCGGTGAGGACATCACCACCGGCTTCAACCCGCAGTTCCTGCTCGACGGCCTGACCGCGATCGAGGACCCGGTGGTGGAGCTGGCCTTCACCCAGGCCTCGAAGCCGGCGGTGATGTCCGGCGCCGAGAGCCTCGACGGGGACGTGGACGCCGACTTCCGCTACCTGCTGATGCCGCGCAGGCTGCTCTCCTGAGGTGAGCCCGGGGCGGGTAGCCTGCACAACGGACACTCGTCACGAAGGGAGCGGCATGGACCTCGGTCTGATCGGCCTCGGCAAGATGGGCGGCAACATGCGCGAGCGGATCCGCCGCGCAGGGCACACGGTCGTCGGCTACGACCGCAACCCCGACGTCAGCGACGTGGACAGTCTCGAGGCGATGGTCGACGCGCTGCCCTCCCCGAAGGTGGTCTGGGTGATGGTGCCGGCCGGCGACCCGACCAAGGAGACGGTCAAGGCCCTCAAGGAGCTGCTGTCCGAGGGTGACGTCATCGTCGACGGCGGCAACTCCCGCTGGACCGACGACCAGGCGAACGCCGAGCTGCTCGCCGACAAGGGCATCGGCTTCGTCGACTGCGGCGTCTCGGGTGGCGTGTGGGGCCTGGAGAACGGCTACGCCCTGATGGCCGGTGGCGACCCCGAGGACATCAAGAAGGTGCAGCCGGTCTTCGACGCCCTGCGCCCCGAGGGCGAGTTCGGCTGGGTGCATGCCGGCAAGGTGGGCGCCGGGCACTTCTCCAAGATGGTCCACAACGGCATCGAGTACGCCATCATGCAGTCCTACGCGGAGGGCTGGGAGCTCCTCAAGGCGGTCGAGGAGGTCGACAACGTCACCGAGGTGTTCCGCTCGTGGCGTGAGGGCACGGTCATCCGGTCCTGGCTGCTGGACCTGCTGGTCGCCGCGCTCGACGAGGACGACGACCTCGCCAAGATCGCCGGCTACGCCGAGGACTCCGGCGAGGGCCGGTGGACCGTCGAGGCCGGCATCGACAACGCCGTCGCGACCCCGGCGATCACCGCCGCCCTCTACGCGCGGTTCGTGTCCCGCCAGGACGACAGCCCGGCGATGAAGGCGGTCGCCGCGATGCGCAACCAGTTCGGCGGCCACGCCACCCGGACCAGCGCGCCGCCCGGCGGCGACAAGGCCTAGGCGAGACCCGCCCCCTAGTGCACGTCTCCCACCTCTCGCTCCACGACTTCCGCTCCTACCCCGAGGCCGAGGTCGCGCTCGCTCCCGGGGTGACGGCCTTCGTCGGCCGCAACGGGCAGGGCAAGACCAACCTGGTCGAGGCGGTGGACTACATCGCCCGGCTCGCCTCGCACCGGGTGGCCGGGGACGCCCCGCTCGTGCGGTTCGGCGCCGACCACGCCGTCGTACGCGCGGCCGTCGTGAAGGACGGTCGCGAGGCGGTGCTCGAGGTGCAGATCAACCCGGGCCGGTCCAACAAGGCCCGGGTCAACCGGTCCCCGCTCCCCCGCGCCCGGGAGCTGCTGGGCCTGGTCCGCACGGTGCTGTTCTCCCCCGAGGACCTGGCCCTGGTGAAGGGCGACCCGTCCGAGCGGCGCCGCTTCCTCGACGACCTGCTCGTGCAGCGGGCCCCCCGGTTCGCCGGCGTCCGCGCCGACTACGACCGGGTGCTCAAGCAGCGCAGCTCGCTGCTCAAGACCGCGGGCCTCGCGCGCCGCCAGGGCCGCAGCGCCGAGGGCGCGCTCTCGACGCTCGGCGTCTGGGACTCCCACCTCGCCCGCACCGGTGCCGAGCTGCTCGCCGCCCGGCTCAGGCTGGTCGAGGACCTGCGACCGTACGTCGCCGCGAGCTACGAGGCGGTCGCCGAGGGCGCGACCCGCACCGACGCGACGATGGCCTACAAGCCGTCGTTCGAGCTGCCCGAGGGCGAGCCGGACCGCACCGTGCTGGCCGAGGCGCTGCACGCCGAGGTCGAGCGCCGCCGCGACGACGAGATCGACCGCGGGCTGTCCCTGGTCGGCCCGCACCGCGACGACCTCACGCTGACGATCGGGCCGCTACCGGTCAAGGGCTACGCCTCGCACGGCGAGTCCTGGTCGATGGCGCTGGCGCTGCGGCTGGCGTCCTACGACCTGCTCCGCGCCGCCGGCGACGACCCGATCCTGATCCTCGACGACGTGTTCGCCGAGCTCGACGCCGAGCGCCGCGAGCGGCTGGCCGGGCTCGTCGCGGGGGCCGAGCAGGTGCTGGTCACCGCCGCGGTCGCCGCCGACGTGCCGGCGGTGCTCGACGGCGTCCGCATCGACGTGGTGGACGGCAAGGTGCTCCCCGGTGTCGCCTGAGCAGCAGCCGGGCGAGACCGCCGGTGACGATGCCCCTGACCAGGAGGCGCCCGCCCACGACGACGGCGGTCTCGACCTGGCCCGCAGCATCGCCCGCTCCCTGGCCCGGCCCGGCGCCCGGCGGCGTACGTCGACCGGCGGGTCGTCGGGCGGGGCCTCGAAGTTCCGACCGCCCAGCCGCCGCACCGACCCGAAGGCGTCGGGCGCGCACCCCGACGAGCGGGACCCGCAGCTGCTCGACTCGACCATCGGCCGGCTGATCGCCGACCAGGGATGGGGCACCGACGTCCGCGTGCACGGGGTGTTCTCCCGCTGGGACGCGATCGTCGGACGGGAGGTCGCCCAGCACGTGACGCCGGAGTCCTTCGGCGAGGGCCGGCTCGTGGTGCGCACCGACTCGACGGCCTGGGCGACCCAGATGAAGCTGCTCGCGCCCACCGCGGTGCGCCGGCTCAACGAGGAGCTCGGCGACGGCACCGTCACCGTGATCGAGGTGCTCGGCCCGCACGGCCCGAGCTGGAAGCGCGGGCCCCGCTCGGTCCGCGACGGCCGGGGTCCGCGCGACACCTACGGCTGAGCCGGCCGGCGCGTCGCTGAGCGGCCCTGAGAGCCGATCTGAGGGCCCCGGGTCGGTATGGGGACCAGACACCTCCCCCATGCAGCGCTCTGAGCGGCCCTTGCGGGCCGGGAATCGGCATCTGAGGCGCGCCGACGCCCCCGCCCTGTGGGCGGCACCCTCGGAATCGGCCCTTCACGGGGTATACTGAACATCGGTCGATGTCCCGTTCCGGGACCGACCTTCCTTTGTGCGCAGACCTGAAGAGGATGGCTCGTGGCCGACGAGATGCCCGCCAACACCCCCCCGTCCGACAGCACAGCCAGCACCAGCCCCGACACCGACCTCTCCCCGGACGTCGTCGCCGACGTCGTCGCGAAGCTCGCGCCCATCGGCGAGGGCCACGCCGTCGAGGAGGGCAAGTACGACGCCTCCGCGATCCAGGTGCTCGAGGGTCTCGAGGCCGTGCGCAAGCGTCCCGGCATGTACATCGGCTCCACGGGCGAGCGCGGCCTGCACCACCTGGTGTGGGAGATCGTCGACAACTCCGTGGACGAGTCGCTGGCCGGCTACTGCACGAGCATCAGCGTCACCCTGCAGGAGGACGGCGGGGTCCGGGTCGAGGACAACGGCCGCGGCATCCCGACCGACACCGCGCCCGGCCAGGAGCTGCCCGCGGTCACCATGGCGCTCACGATGCTGCACGCCGGCGGCAAGTTCGGTGGCGGTGGCTACAAGGTGTCCGGCGGCCTGCACGGCGTCGGCGTCTCGGTCGTCAACGCGCTGAGCTCCCGGCTCCAGGTCGACGTGCGCAACCGCGGGCACCACTGGCGGCAGACGTTCAGCCTCGGCGTCCCCGACGGGCCGCTCGAGCAGCTCGAGCCGCTCGGGCCGGACGACCACACCGGCACGACGGTGACCTTCTGGGCCTCCACGGACATCTTCGAGACCACGACGTACTCCCTGGAGACGATCACCAACCGGATCCGGGAGATGGCCTTCCTCAACAAGGGCCTGGAGATCATCGTCCGTGACGAGCGCGCACACATGGCCGGCATCGCCGACGCGGTCGCGGACGGACCGGTCGACGCGGAGGGTGCCGCCGCCGTCGACCCGGCCGACCGGCTCCCGTCCGCCGCCGACGAGGACGGCGTGATCGAGCAGCGGTTCTGCTACGAGCGCGGCCTCGTCGACTACGTCGAGCACCTCAACAAGCGCAAGGACAAGGCGCACCCCAGCATCATCGAGTTCGAGGCCGAGCTGCCCCAGAGTGGCATGAGCCTCGAGATCGCCATGCAGTGGAACACCTCGTTCACCGAGTCGGTGCACACCTTCGCCAACACCATCAACACCCACGAGGGCGGCACCCACGAGGAGGGCTTCCGCGCGGCGCTCACGTCCCTGGTGAACAACTGGGGCGAGGAGTGGAACCTCATCAAGAAGAAGGAGGACCGGGTCTCCGGGGACGACGTACGCGAGGGTCTGACCGCGATCGTCTCCATCAAGCTCGGCGAGCCCCAGTTCGAGGGCCAGACCAAGACCAAGCTCGGCAACACCGAGGCCAAGGGCTTCGTGCAGCGGGTGGTCAACGAGCAGCTCGGCGACTGGTTGGAGAAGAACCCCGCCGAGGGCCGCGACATCGTCCGCAAGGCCCAGGCGGCGGCCTCCGCGCGGATCGCCGCGCGCAAGGCCCGCGACCTCGCGCGCAGCCGCAAGGGGCTGCTCGGCGGCGGTGGGCTGCCCGGCAAGCTGGCCGACTGCCAGTCCACGAACCCCGAGGAGTGCGAGATCTTCATCGTCGAGGGCGACTCGGCGGGCGGCTCGGCCAAGGGTGGGCGCGACCCCAGGATCCAGGCGATCCTGCCGATCCGCGGCAAGATCCTGAACGTCGAGAAGGCGCGCCTGGACAAGGTGCTCGCCAACAACGAGGTCCAGGCGATCATCTCCGCGCTCGGCACCGGCATCCACGAAGAGTTCGACATCGACAAGGTGCGCTACCACAAGATCGTCATGATGGCCGACGCCGACGTCGACGGTCACCACATCCGCACCCTGCTGCTGACCCTGCTGTTCCGGTTCATGAAGCCGCTCATCGAGCACGGATACGTCTACCTCGCCCAGCCGCCCCTCTACCGGCTGCGCTGGAACAAGCCGCACGAGCACGAGTTCGTCTACTCCGACGCGGAGCGCGACGCGCTGCGGGCGGCGGGTCTCGAGGCCGGCAAGAAGCTGCCCAAGGAGAACGCCATCCAGCGCTACAAGGGCCTCGGCGAGATGAACCCCGACGAGCTCTGGGACACCACCCTCGACCCGGACAACCGGCTGCTCCTGCAGGTGACGCTGGAGGACGCCGCGCAGGCGGACGAGATGTTCTCCGTCCTGATGGGCGAGGACGTCGAGCAGCGCCGATCGTTCATCCAGCGCAACGCGAAGGACGTCCGTTTCCTGGACATCTGATGAGCGCCGCGATGCACGCACGCTGGCTGCGTTGTCCTCGCTCGACGGCCACACCCGGGCCGCCTTCGCTCGTCCGCCTTGCCAGCGCACGCACCTCACGACGCTCACACGGAAGTGACAGATGACTGAAAACGGCAACGACGGCGGCGCCATCGTCCCGGTCGGCGGGCGCATCGAGCCCGTCGAGCTCCAGGTGGAGAT
>Ga0308176_10001324_pt1 | contig 15523 bp, 18 predicted proteins | sample PhyCR2_3_FD_203890 | JGI IMG/M metagenome (GOLD analysis project Ga0308176, IMG submission 203890) | Soil microbial communities from UC Gill Tract Community Farm, Albany, California, United States - DLSLS.C.R2 | ecosystem: Environmental > Terrestrial > Soil > Agricultural land | place: USA...
AGGCTTGAACGGAGAAACCTTCTTCACGCCTGAACGATGCGAGAAAACATGGTTGGCCGCGAGAGTACAACTGCCGTCCCTAACACCTCGCTACATGCTTGAGAATTGGAAATCCTCCTGATTCTCTGACGATATTTCCCGCGTCGCAGGCCACAAAATGATCCGCAGCCTTGCCCGTAAGCAGCATCTGTCATGAACTCCTCAGGCTTTAGAAGCGAACCGTCAGACACAGGGTGCTCCGTCTGTAGTTCACCCTCGGTAATCACCTCAAATCCGGCCATACGGCTCTTGCCGCAAGTGCTTCCGGAGCAGTTGCTCTTTGCGAGGATTAGCCCGGACCTGTGAGCCATTCCATTGCACATGAACCCGACGGCCAATCCAGCCTGGCGGTGTGCTGTAGTAAGCGGCCTCGACTTCCATACATCCATCCAGGTGCACCGTGCGCTCGCCGTACTGGTAATAGCGAAACGGTTCGACGGGCAGCGGTAGCAGAGCAGGCCGTTATTCGGCAAACATAGCCGCCACCTGGCGCTTGGTAGGGCCGTGAATGCGCGTATCGGCCCAGCGCTCTTCCGAACGATCCGGATACGCTTGCGCCTCTTCTAGGCTCTCGAAGTGCAGCCCTTCAGCTGTGTCTTCTTCGCGTGGCCGACGCTCGATTCCACTTTGCCCTTGCGATCTGGATCTCTTACGCAGGCAGGGCAGAGCGACGACACCGTAGTGCTGGAGCCGATCCTTATATAAAGGATTGAGCGCGGCATCGTAGGTATCGGACGTGAGCACGCCTTCGCGCAGGTTGTCGAGCACCATGACCCGAGTGGCCCCGCCCAGCCGGCGGACTGCTTTCTCGTGCAGTTCGGCCCAGACGCGCACGGTGGAGCGGAAGACCAGAAGCCGCACGCATTTGCGGCTGTATCCGAGCGTCAGCACAAACAGCCGCGTACGACGGTACTTGCCGGTTTGCGGGTCGCGCACCATCGGGCCGGAGCCGTAATCAACTTGTGCTTCTTCACCCGGCGCGGTCTGAATCACGGCTCGCGCTTCGGGTTCCGCCGCGCTGCGCAGCTTGCCTATAAACCGCTGGACACTTTGGTAACCGGCAGGGAACCCGTGACTGTCAACCAGGTCCTGCCAGATCGCCTTGGCATTGCGACCGCGCGACAGCCCCAGCTCGATCAGCTCCCGGTACGGTTCGCAAACGCTCGCCGATCGACTGCGACTCGGCTGCGGTTTGGGGACCGTTATCGACACGGACTCCGTGCCAGAGTCGGTAATCACGTCATTGGCCGGTTTGCCGGTGTCCGCCGCCTCACCCCCCAGCCGGGCGCACTGCAATACCGGCGGCGCGCAGATACCCGCCGCGTCTCCCGCCGAATGTGAACTGCGGCTTCGATGCGCCTCAGAGACCACCCCAGCCGCTCCAGCGCGATTACTTGCTCTCTCTTGTCCCTGCTCAAGAGATTGCTCACGTTGACGGAGGGTATTCCTCGCACCTGGATCAATGTCCTGGGTCAGACTGCCTATCCGCTGGTTTTCAGGTGATTATCATTGGCCGGTTTTGGGTGATTCCCGAGGGTTCACCCATATCACTGGCAAGCGGCAGGTGTCCGGAGGCTCACATCCAGGATCCCGCCGGTTCGATTAGGTTCGTCCAGCCTTTCGCGTCTTTGTGTTTCCGGAGTGTAGCAAGGATCTCATGATGAGTTCGTAGCATCGTGATATGTTCTTTCGTCTATCGCTGATTGCGTTGGCTAGTTTTGCGCGCATTGCGATTCAGAACGCCAGCAATCAGGTCATCGTTACTGATATTGCGAACACCGAAGCGCGCATCAGACAACCAGGCCCGCATTCAAGCCGGAGCCGGCTTTTGGGGTCGTGCCCCATCCACAAATAACACGAGCGTGCCATGTCGGTTCCGCTCGTCATGGATAATTCCTGCACGTCCATAAACGGATCCCACTTATAAACCAGTTATGCAGGAATCCTATTTATTGCTGACAGTGGTCCAGGATAATTTGTTGGATTGAAGTACAGTACTGCTCACTCGAAAAGCGCTGCATGGCGGTCCGTCTCGCTCGTTGGCCGAACTCGGCCCGCAGTGTAGGTTCCCCAGCAAGTAGTGACATCTTCTGGGCGAGAATCTCCTGCTTCCCAACTTCGAACAGGAACCCGTTCTCGGAATCGGAAATGGCTTCCCCGATCCCGTCGACTGCCGATCCGATATTCGGTAGACCGCAAGCTGCGGCTTCGAGCAACGACAAGGGAAACGCGTCGCTACGCGATGCAAGGACATTTACGTCAATAACGTGTTGGTAATACGGCAGCGGATTAGTCTCTCCCAGGAAATGAACTTTATCAGAGATCGACAGGTCTTGACTGAGCGCGGAAAAGCTTTGCCGTTGAGGTCCATCGCCAATCAGGAGAAGGCGTACATGCGGATTTCTGATGCTGAGCATTCGAAACGCGCGCAAAAGAATATCGACGCCTTTTCTCGAGATCAACGAGGATACTTGACCGAATACAACACAATCCTCCGAGAATCCAAGGCGCTCCCGCCAAACTGCTTCTCTCTGGTTGGAAGGGCAAAATCGCGCTATGTCCACCCCGTTGTACACCACGTCGCAGGGCCCTGAAAACCGCTGTTTGCGAAGCATCATTTTCCGGACGGCTTGGCTCACGGCAATGACCTTTGAAAGCCGATGCAACCGATACAACAGGATGTACCTTCGATTGTATGGGGAGTGTACGTGGCCGATGACGGGTACTCGGCAGAACTTACCAACGTAATAACCCGTTTGACAGGCGCTTCCGCCGTTGCAATATATGAGTTGGATGCCTAACTTCCGGGTCAGAGAGGCAAGCTTTTTCACCGTTTTGATGCAACTCCAGAATTGCAGCCGTGTTTCCGATCCATCGATCATGATCTGAGGCATCGGACAACAGATTGCTTTTATTCCATTAGCTTGAGCCAGTTCGGCGAGTGCTTCGCTACTGCACACCAAAACTGGTGTGACCCTCGTTTTATCAAGACCCCGCAGTAAAGTCACAAGCGCATTCTCACTGCCGCGGATCCAGCTGCCACCATTGTGAAGAAACAGAACGTTGATAGGCACAGTCGCGGTCCTAATTGGAAGCCCTGCTACGAAGGAGGAGCGTAGACCGTCTGATGTGAGCACCGAGACTACCCGTCTTCAACAAGGCGACTTTGATCCACAAGGCCAGCGCTCTCGGGCGCATCTGGATCGCGCGACGGTACCATTCAAGTGCAGCGGTAGTGTTTCCGTGTTGCGTTTCAAGATCACCAATGGAGACACGCACTCTGAAAGCAAGGTCAGCAGCTTCTTCGAGGGCTGCGGAGAATCGCTTGATCGACTGCTCACAATCCGCTATGCTCATCCGACAAATAACGCCTCTGTAGCGCTTTCCGATTACCTGCCGAGCGTACTCAAACGCAATTGCCTTGCGAGCTTTGTCAACGGTGTCGGGCAAACCTGCATTTTTGGCCCTTTCTTTAATACGCCACAATACAGCCAAGTCGTCTTGAACGCAGACGTGGGCGTTCCGTTCGACCAGAGCTTCCGTCATACTGCCTTCGTGTATGCGATAGGCTACCGCGGGCTCCGAAATATAGGCGACGTCGTAGTAGAGCGCGAACAGGCACCATAAATACCAGTCCCCTGCAAAGGGCATGTCGAGGGGGAATGCTCCGAGGTTGTCATAGCAACTCTTGCGTACCATGGCGGAGGCGGCTACAACGGAATTGGAATACAACAGTTTCTGTAGAAATATATGGCCCTCGTATATCGTGTCTCCGCCATGATGGGCCGAGTAGGCAGCAACAGGCGTGTACTCGCCGCGTCGTATCTCGACAGCCGATGAACAGACGTATCCTACGCTGGGGTTGCTTTCAGCTACCGATACATATTTCTGAAGTACGTCTGGCCGGAGGAGGCGATCGTCAGCAGAGATCAGCCAGACGTACTTCCCTCGCGTCATCCTGATGCCTTTGTTGTAGTTGGAAAGATGCCCGAGGTTCGGCTCGTTCCGGATGTGACGAACACGAGGATCATCGAGAGAGCGTGCCACTTCCGGCGTCTGATCTGGTGAACAGTCATCCATGATCAGCACTTCGAAATTTCTGTACGTTTGAGAAAGTATCGAATCCACGCATTCCTTCAGAAGGTGCCCCAAGTTGTAGCAGGGCACGACGAAGCTTACGGTGGGATTCATATCGCAACTTCCTCTCGAGCCGGCTCGAGTTCCCAACGATTAGGCATCAGGAAAACTCCCTTGGTAGGGACTACCCCGGTGCCATAGAAATCGGACCTCGTGACGGTAAGTCGTGTGGCATCTTCCACCCAATCGACTTCGTCGCTGGATATGTCGAGGCCTACGTGAATTTTGTATTCGCCAGGTACTAGCGGAAGGCTGGGTATTTCGCACACAAATACCTGCTCGCCCGTTCGCTCTTCATGAATTCGGTCGGGCTCGTAGGCGGAATGTGCCGTGCAGATGCGTTGTCCGCCTAACGTGTCGAATGCGACGGAGGCATCGAACGTCTTACAAGGCGTTTCAAGGTTGAAGTAAACCACTGCCTTCAAGCGGGACCCGGTTGGGACATCGCCTCTTAACGGGCGGTCATTCTCATCGAACAGTTCTAAGCGCTTCAGATGAGGATGGTACTTTGGCACCCTGTTCGGCGAGTTTGAAAGATCAACGATGTGCGATTGCCTGACTGCACTGTTGTCTTCGAGATCGTGCAGGTAGAAGTTGATTGCGTCCTTTGACTTACCGTCGAATGCAACCTCGCCACGATGTAACACAATGCCGCGGTTGCAGATGTTTTCGACCGCAGCCAAGTTGTGCGAAACGAACAGAACGGTTCTGGCACGGCTGCACGCCTCCGCCATTTTCCCCAGGCACTTCTTCTGAAATGCAACATCGCCGACGGCCAGGACCTCGTCCACTATAAGTATCTCCGGGTCGAGATGCGCGGCAATCGAGAACGCCAGGCGGACGTACATGCCGCTCGAATATCGTTTCACGGGCGTATCAAGGAATGCACCGATACCCGCAAAGCCGGTTATGGCGTCGAAATTCGCATCGATCTCGGTTTTGCGCATGCCGAGTATCGCGCCATTTAGATAAATGTTTTCCCTTCCCGTAAGCTCTGGATGGAATCCTGTTCCCACCTCGAGCAGACTCCCGATGCGGCCCCGGACTTTGATATGCCCAGAGCTCGGGTCGGTGATTCGCGAAATGATCTTCAGGAGCGTACTCTTGCCCGCTCCGTTTGACCCGATCACGCCGATCGTGTCGCCCTTTTGAACATCGAGGCTTACATCCTTGAGAGCCCAGAACGAATCCACAGGTTTGCGAACTCCATCCGCATTCTTTGGCGCAGAGCGCCGAAAGGGCCTGCTAAGTACTTCCCGAAAGCTGCCATACATCCGGGCTCCCTCGCCGAGGTGATAGCGCTTTGCAATGTTCCTAATCTCTATGACTGTTTCCATGCGAGTTTCCTAAATGACATCCGCAAACGTGCGCTCAAGCCGACGAAAGAAGAACAAGCCGGCGACAAACAGCACCAAGCTGGTAGCCGTCGAGACATAAATAAGCGGCCACGAGACGTTGCTGCCGAGCAGCGCGTACCGGAAGCCTTCGACCATTCCGGCCATCGGATTCAATCCCAATACAAATCGAAGGTTATGAGGCAAGTACCTCAATGGGTAGATGACCGGTGTCAGAAAGAATGCCATCTGGGTGAAAAAAGGCACCATATATTTGACATCGCGATACCGGACATTCACGGCCGCAAGTATCAGCCCTAATCCTCCGGTGGCTAGAAAACATCCCGCGACGAAGGCCGGCAGCCAAAGCATTCGGAGCGACAAGGGCCAGTGGTAATACCAGAGAAGTATGCCCATAAACGCAAAGCTGATGAGCATGTCTAAACCCAGCGCGGCAATCATGCCAAACGGCACGAATATGCGTGGGAAGTAAATTTTGCGGATCATCTGTTCGCTGCCAATCAGACTATTGCTTGCCAACGTCACAGAGTTTGCGAAAAATGTCCACGGAATTAGCCCGGCAAAGACAAACAGCGGATAAGGGGACCCGTCCGTTCGAATCGGAGCAACTTTTGTGAACAAAACCCCGAAAATAAGCATGGCGATAAGTGGCTGCAACAACGCCCATAATCCGCCGAGCAAGGTCTGTTTATAACGGACCTTGACATCCCGCCACACTAAGAAGCCCAGCAGTTCCCGGTAGAGCCACAACTCCCGCAGATCCACAGGCTGCCAGCCTTTGCGCGGCTTGATCATTAATTCAATCGTTGATGACACAGATCTCTTCCCTACTCCTCGTCGGACAAGATATTGCGGAGGCGCACTGCGCTCCCGAGATTCAATTTGCTGTATTCAGTGTGAAGTGCAACTCTGATGCCAAGGACACTGACCAGATCGACTCGGTGTCCTTACGCGGCCAAGTTTTACGTTAGGTGAAAGGGACTGATTAGCCTGTTAGGGTGTGTGCCCACCAAAGGATGACTGGCATAGCTCGGTTTCCGGTACAGTACCGGTCTTTTCACCAATCCCCAGCTTTTTCATTTTGTACAAAAGCGCTTTGTAATCGATTCTCAACAGCGTTGCCGCTTGCTTTCGATTCCAAAGTGTGGAATTCAGGGCCGCCAGAATGGCCTCGGTCTCGGCTTCCTTTCGAGCGTAGTCGACTTTCTTCAGAATCGATTGAGAGGCCGGCGTAGTTTGAATCGGAACCTCTACGAACTTAGGGGTTGACCCGTTCTGGATCGCTAATGCCTTCATGCGAGTCAACAGAGTGGGGGGATCCACTTCCAAAGCTCTTGCGGCTTGCTCTCGATCCCACTGAGCGGCCTGCAGAGTGGCACGAGGCGTCATCTCCTCTGCAGCCGATGCCAGTCGTACAGCCCTATCGGAAACGTGAGGCGGCGGGTGTTGGGGTGAGAGCACAGCCCGTCTTCTGTTCTTCCGCCGAAGTTCTTGCATAACCTGGTCCACGCTTTGGAACACGAGGTATTTGCGAATGACATTCTCAAGCTCTCTGACGTTGCCCGGCCAGTCATGGTCAAGAAGCGCTCGCTGCAAAGCGGCGGGAATTTCGACGGGGCTGGTCCCTCCAGGCCCGTACTTTCTGATGAAGAACTCTGAAAGCGAAAGAATCTCGTCCTTCCGTTCGCGGAGGGGAGGAATGTCGATCTCAATGATATTGAGACGGTAGAAGAGATCCTCACGGAAACGCTTGTTACTGATTGCCATCTCCAGATCACAATGCGTCGCAGCCATTACGCGTACATCGACCCGGGAAACATCCTTTGATCCGAGGCGATGAAACTCCCGATCCTGCAAGACATGAAGAAGCTTCGCCTGTAGTTTGAAATCCATATCGCCGATTTCATCGAGCAGAAGTGTGCCTCCGTTCGCCATCTCAAATTTCCCCGGCGTAGTTTTGAAGGCGCCCGTGAAAGCTCCGCGCTCGTACCCGAACAACTCGCTTTCGATTAACTCGGAGGGCAGGGCTGCACAATTGAGCTTCACGAAAGGACGATTGCCCCGTGAGGATCGAGCATGCAGTTTTCGGGCAAGGACCTCTTTGCCGACGCCCGTCTCCCCGCGCAGCAGCACCGGCACGTCAGAGGAAGCCATCTTGTCGAGCATGGATTCCAGGCGCTCCGACCATGTATCTTCGGCAAAGGGGTAATACTCTGGCGACCGCAGACTCGACTCCAAGCTTTCCATTTGATTTTGCTCGCTCGAACACTCTTCAAGCGCTGATTGGACTGCCTTGAGCAGATCCTCCTGGGCGACGGGCTTCGGAAGCAACGCGCGAGCCCCGGTCTTGAGAACCGAAACCATGTTCACGGAACTACCTCCTCCTCCGAGCGTGATCACCGGCAGATCCGGCCATGTTGTACGAATGTCGCTCAGCGATTCGAGTCCGTCGTTATGAGGCATGGTGAGGTCCAGAATTACGAGTGAGATGTTCGCCGCGTTCCTTGAGAGATGGTCGACAGCTTGTTGCCCGCTGTAAGCGAAATCCACGTCGAACCCCTCGCTGCTTAAAGCCAGTGCGAGATAGTTCCTGACCTCGGGTTCGTCGCCGGTGAGAAGTATGGTGTTCATGCTTTCGTCTCAAAAAGAGGCTAAATGGCCAGCCAGGTTCGTCCGGCTTCGAGCATTCTGCTTTTGCATATCGACATATTGGAGTCGCAGAATTAGTGGCAGCTCCACCAGTTTTTCATTCGCTTCGCCCATGCGGATACTGCACGCCTTTGCTGCATCCTCGATCTCATTCGGGACTACGCGACGTGAAGAATATTCGAAGTTGCGGTAGCCAAGAAGACCGCCGATTTTGGGCAAAATGCTAAATGTTGGATTCAAGTACCGAATCTGCGTACTTGCTTCGGCCATCGGTTCTGGCGATTGTTGCCAGATCGTTTTCACTCCAGACAGCACATCCAATGCCGAGAGCGTGTTCGAGTCGGAGAATATCGGGCATACCTGCACGTTCACTTTAACCTCACGTATGTTTCGTCACCCGAAGAGGACACTACTCCCAGCCTCTAAGCGTTGTGGTGTCGAGTTTCCCCGAACCTAGGCGTTAGGTAACGTTATAGCTAAAAAGAGAATATGTAGGAACTATACAAATTTGTTGGGTCTCGCACTAGGGTGGGCTGGTTTCCCCCCCGGGGGGAGTTGAAAACCATACTCCCCAAACGAGGTATAGGACGAGGTTTTATCCCACGTTATCGGCGGCGAGATGAGCCCACTTCCGTGCGCTCTGGCGGTCAGCAACGCCCAACTTGACGTACAGGCTTCGAAGGTGCCATCGCACGGTCTCGTTGCTGATGCTTAAGTGATCGGCGACTTCTCGATTCGTGAGGCCCGACCCGATTAGGTTGAGAATCTCCGATTCTCTGGGCGTGAGCTTTGGCGGCGGATCCGCAGCGTGGATTGCGGCCCTGGCCAGTTTAGACAGCAGTCGTCTTGGTACCCACAACTCACCGGCCGCAGTGGCCTGTATCGCTCTCCGGCATACCTCAGGCGAATCAGTCTGGTGCAAAACTCCGGCACAACCCACTCGCAGATACTGTTCGTGCGATCCGTCTTGATCCGACGGACCGAGAAATACAAGAATGTGTATCGGTCCGGAAGCGCAGAGCCTCCGGATGTAGGCAGCAGAATGTTGCGCCAGAAAACTCTTATCAGTAATGAGGGCAGAGGGACCGAGGCTTCGGGCTATATCGCACAGTTGACTTATGGAAGCTGGAGCTTTAACCATCTGAAAGCCGCGGTGGCCCTTGACAGCAGCTTGGATATGTTCCCAAACCTCCGTCTGGCCCTCGAGGCATATAACGGGTACAGGGTGCGTGGGGCTGGAATTGTGCATTCAGCGGTCGTTTCGAGTCCCCTGCGGGACAGGTTTGAAGCAGCTGGCCGCGATGCCCTCGCTGATCGGTCGAGCCGTGTCTCGATCGGGGATGCTGGGCGAATAAGTCCGCATCTTCTCTAGCCTTGGCCGAGATCGGTTCGTCTGGCGCCTCCAGTCTACACCGACAACGTGACTGTTGAAGGTATTTGAACGTACCATGCTCCGAAATGGGTATTGCAATTTGTACGCCGTTCCGGGGAGGTCGGCGCACGGGGCTCAGCCAGGTTTGAGCGCCCATGTTCATCCATCGGTTCAGGTTTGGTTTTCGTATGCCTGCTACGGTGCTGATAACCACGGACGATCCGAGGTTCGACGGCGGCGCGCGGCCGCGTCAGGCACCGGGCGCGCGGTACTCAATGGTTTTCTGGATGGATTGATCCACTTCCTCGATGGTGAGCAGAGGAGTGATTTTGGTCCGTACTAAGCCGCTGGCAGAGACCCGGATGGCGATTGCCGCGGCTGAGACATTGTCATTCACCTCCATCACGATCACTACGTCGTGTTCGCCAAAAGAGAAGTATAAGGTTTCCACCTTGCCTCCTGTGGCCTCAACGGCCCGAGTTATGGCTTCACGACGGCCGGTCGCTTTATCTCTGATCAGCCCTTGCAGTCCTTCCGACGTATACGAGGCTTCTAGAAGATATTTCGGCATTCATCCCTCCTGAGACCAGATGAACTTACGCCTGTCTCGAACCAGCGTCAAGAGCGGAATCGTCGAACATACGAAAAAAGAAGGCTTGATTCAGACCAATCTCGTTCCGCGAGGTGTTACAAAGGCAAACCCGGTCCCGCGCTTCGGATGTCAGGTGCGGTTTCTGTCCCCGGATCGCTTGCGCAGACCACAACTCACTGGCCGGAACGCAAGCTGGACGACGAAACTGTTCTTTCGCCGCACGGGAATTACACACGTTTACTGTCGTTCGCAAACCGACGGGTGGCGTTTGGAATTCGACCATGCACGACCAGTTCGGCGGGATTGCGCGGTGCTCATGAGAACCCTTGCGCTTGATGTAGTCTTCCAATCGCGTGTTGAACAAACGAACCCAAGCTGAGCCGGTTCGATGGTGTCAAATTCGGTCGGGTGGAGGAAACAATGTCCCACTTTCATCGAGCTGTTCGATGCGATTGCCGCGCACCCGGATGTCGCGCCCGCCAAACTCGCCCTTCAACCGGGCATAGACACGCTCGACCATGGTGGGCTCGCGGAAGCGCTCGGCCTCCGCCCAACTGAAGGTGCGCGATGCTTGAATGCCCTGAAACGGAATGATATTTGCGCATACGGTTTGCGGGGATGACGATCGGCACATGACCCCAACTCGCGGGTATGTTGCATGATTCGCGGGCATCGTAGGCTGAGTCCCTCAAGTCATATAGGCTGGTCAAGCGCGACGCCGTGTTTGTCGCCAAAGGAATCGCGCCCTGCGAATCGCGCAACGAAACAGCAGTTAAACGCAGCTGATCGGAATCTGGCTATCGGCCAAGTCGACGTGCAGCTTATAACGACCGACCTTGTCTGCGAATAGCCCTGCCGTCGCTAATATTCGTTAAAGATTGCTGGTCGAAAGAGGTTCAGCCGTGTAAAGTTGTCTCATGTTTAGACACCTGGGTGCAACTCATTCGATGGGAGCAAGGGCTTGAAAACGTCGCGGCTTCTTGCTGTGTTCATCGTTATTTTGGCGGCCACTGTCGCTGGTGTGAGGGTTTCATCCGTACTGCTTGGAGCTCAGAAAGCCGGGGCGGCGGCAAACGACATAAGCGAACTGCTGAAGGGCTTTGCCGAGATCGAGCCCATCGATGTACACACTCACATTTACAAAGATGATCCGGAACTCAATGCCCTGATCAAGCGGCTGAATCTCCGGACGGTTAACATCTGCGTGATTGACGATCGAGACCCCGATTACAACGGGTTGGAGCCGCAACGGACGGAAGTTCTCAACGTGCGGGAAGGCACTATGGGCCGCGCGGCCTTCGCCACGACGTTCAGCCCGTATGAGTTCGAAGAACCGGGTTTCAGCGCTCGCACCATTCGGCAGCTGAACGAGGACTTCGACCACGGCGCGGTGGCGGTGAAGATTTATAAAGTCATGGGCATGGAGATGAAGAACAAGGCGGGAAAGTGGGTAATGGCCGATGACCCAGCGTTCGAGCCGATCTATCGCGATATCGCGTTGCACAACAGGACCGTGATCGCACATTTGGCCGAACCCGACTCCTGTTGGCAGCCGCCCGATCCCTCGAACCCTGATTACTCCTATTACAAGGAGCACCCGGGCGAATACGCGTACGCGCATCCTGAGTGGCCCGCCAAGGCGGCTATCCTTGCGGCCCGCGACCACTTGCTAGCTCAGAACCCCAAGCTGCGCGTCGTGGGCGCACACTTGGGCAGCATGGAGACAAATGTGGACGACATCGCTCGGCGGTTCGATATGTATCCTAATTTCGCAGTGGATATGGCGGCGCGCATTCCATATTTCATGCTGCAGCCGCGTGACAAGGTGCGCGCGTTCCTTCTGAAGTACCAGGACCGCACTCTTTACGCGACGGACCTAGTCGTGTCTCCCAAATCCAAGAGCGGCGGCGCGCTTGCCGAGTTCCGCACCACTTATGCGCGTGACTGGAAATTTTTCTCGACCGATCAGAAAGTCGAGTACATGGCGCACACCTACCAGGGCCTGGCGCTCCCTCGTCCTGTGCTGCGCAAGCTGTTTCACGATAACGCGGTGCATTGGTTTCCTGGGCTTGTGAGCGGTGCGAAATGAGTTTCTAAAATTTTGGTAGAAACGCGGTAAGTCGATCGCGGGACCAAGCCCAAAGCATCGGACGATATTCGATCGCCTTCCGTGGAAGGAGGTTCGGGTAGACGGTGCAGTCGGCGTCGGTATCGAAGCCGGTGTTGCGGCCGTTCCCTCGTTGGGTGATGTAGTGCGGCATGGAGTGGCGCCTGAAACTGTACACGGAAAAGAGTGACAGGTCCCGTTCAGCAAGCCCGAATCCGCGAGTTCTGCACCAACTCGGACCGCCGAATCTCAACTTGTCTCCTGTTATATCTTTTCGGGGCGGGTCACTTCGATGGAAAATGTCACTCGTCTCCGCGTATCAGTTTTGGTCCACTCCATTGTTATGGTTCTATGAAGGTTAACGTTCCTGCGGACGTTATTACCGTGCGGAGTTTGCCCACTTCTGCTGATGGCGATTACTCTTGACGAGCTGCGGCGCTTTGCCGTCAGCCAAAGTCTCTTCACGCCCACTACGCTGAAACGCGCTCTCCACCGGCTAGGCTTTGTGCAGGCCGACCCGATCCGCGCGCCGGCCCGCGCTCAGGATTTGACGCTGCGCCATCGGGTGAAGGATTATCGCGTCGGCGACCTCGAGCGCCGGTACGCAAAGCTCGACATCGAGGAGGACTTCTTCATCAATTACGGCTTTGTGACCAAATCCGTACAGACGCTCATGCATCCGCGATCGGATAGTTCCGTGCCTGCCGATGGCACTCAGCCCTGGCCCGCCGAACGGATTGAGCGAGCTCAGCTCATGCTTGAGTTCGTACGCGAACGGGGCGCAGTGCACCCGCGCGAAGTGGATGACCACTTCGCGCACGGTACGGTTAGGAACTATTGGGGCGGCTCATCGAACGCCACAACTCACCTGCTCGACGCCATGCATTACCGGGGTATGCTGCGTGTCGCGCGGCGCGAGAACGGCATCCGCATCTATACTGCACACGAGCACGAGCACGGGCCGACGGACGCGGCGGAGCTCCAGGCGCGAATTGATCTGCTGATCGACGTCGCCGTGCGCATCTACGCGCCGCTCCCTGGTGCAAGCCTCTCGTTTCTTGTGCGCCGGCTGCGGTTTGCCGTGCCGCAGTGGCACGTCGAGTTGAAGAGTGCCTTGCACCGCGTGAAACAGCGCCTCTCGCATGTGCGAATCGATGGCGTCGACTGGTATTGGCCCGCCCAAAACGACGGGGCACGCCGATCGTCGCAGGAAACGGTGCGTTTGCTTTCGCCCTTTGACCCCGTGGTGTGGGACCGTGATCGCTTCGAGTTGTTGTGGGGCTGGGCGTACCGTTTCGAAGCGTACACGCCGGCGCCGAAACGCAAGCTCGGTTATTATGCTTTGCCGCTCCTTTGGCGCGACCGCGTGATTGGGTGGAGCAATCTGTCGATAAAGAACGGTGAACTCAAGTCAGAGTTCGGCTATGTGGAATCACGGCCGCGCGATCGCGCCTTCAAACGAGAAGTCGAGGCGGAACTGGACCGCATGCGGGTTTTTCTCCGTCTGTGATCCTGAGCGTCTGTGCGGGCAGTGACCTTCTAATCTTTAGCATTGTGGCTTCCCGGGCGCCTCCGCTGAAGCTGACTGAGAGGAGATACACAAACCCCGCCGGCTCCCTGTAAGAGTACCGGCTAGGGGGCGAAGGTCAGAGTTTCGGGCCTTCGCCTCTTACGGATTTGGCCTCTCTTACTTTCACTACTGTGTGACGTGGCCGTCTGCACCGCCCGCGGTGTTCTGCTTTTCCAGATAGCTGATGATCGCGTTTACGTCGACTTCGCCCAGGCGAAGGTTAGGCATTCGCAGCTGCTTGTATTTGGCGAACAGGGCGGTCGCGGTTGAGTCCTTTTGCTCCAGGAGTTCGTTGGGAGCCTGAATGAAGTGGCTGAGCCAGGCCCGATCGCGGGCGTGTGTGACACCCTTCAGATCCGGGCCGATGCCGTCTCCGTTTCCGATGGTGTGACAGGCGGAGCACTGAACGTGGAAGAGGTATCCTCCCTTGTCGGCAACGTACTCGGGCATAGCCGGCGCTTGGGCATAATTTCCGCCGGCTGGTTTTTCACGTTTTCCTCCAGAAAACCAGTCACGAACGATGGTGGCAATGTACCGAGGGTCGTCGAGAGAGCTGTCCTTGATCCATTCGCCGGTAACCTCGTTACCGATCATGAAGCTGGTACTGTGGGCGGTTAACGGATTCTCGCCTGGGCGTGCCGCCTGCCCCAATTTCCTCCGGACCAGCTCTATATCGTCCTTTTTCCCGGTAAGAAACAGCCAGCCCGGGCCAGCGTGAAATTTTTCCGCATAGGACTTCAGCTCAGCGGGCGTGTCATGCTCCGGGTCGAGGCTTAACGAATAGAAGAAGATGTCACGGCCCATGTGGTCACCCAGGATGTTCTTCACCTGGGCGAGCCGGGCGGTCTCTAGCGGACACGAATCGCCGCATCTCGTGTAAATGAAATTGATGATGACTCGTTTGCTCTTCAGCAGATCGTCGTAGAAATGAACTGTAGTTCCATCCTGCGCCGTTAGCGGGACGTTCGGAAAGTAATTCGCTCCCCAGCTTGCGGCTGAAGCATGTCGCGCGCCCGCGCACCAAAACGCGAGCAGCGCGCTTACAAGTCTGATCAGTGTTGATTTTCTTCTCTGCATACAAATTCTCCGTCGTGCCAAATTCACATTGAGTTCAGGCGGCAAACCTCTCGAACGAGGGATTTGCCGCCTTTTTTCGTTGATCGAGCTTCAGGGATTCGGAAGAGTGCTCGTCGGAATGAAGGTCACTCCATTGGGCGATGGATTCGGAGTCGGCAATGGGGTAAGTCCTGTCCCCGGCTCCCATCGCAACAGCATGGCGTTATCCTCGTGCACCGTATTGTGGCAGTGTTCCATGTACATTCCGGCGAATTCCCGGAATTGCATGGTGAGCGTGACGGTCCCGCCCGGACGAAGCCGGTAAACGTCCTTGCGGCCCCGCTCCCATGCGGGCACGTTGCTTAAACTCCCATTTCGCGCGAGAATCTGGCCCTCTTCGAAGTGGATGTGAATCGGGTGATCCCATCCCCCACCGGTATTTTTGAGGGTCCAGATCTCGCGCGTACCTGGACGCGGCATGGCTGACACACGGCTGAAGTCCGCAGAAAGACCGCGACCTCCATCCGTCTTGATCGTCCAGGGAGCGCTGTCCGTTCCGTTGGTTTGCCCAAACTCGAATGTGCGCTGGCGCGCGACAGGGATCTTCGACAAATCAGGATTCGGAATGAGAGTAACCGGCGTCGTT
>Ga0308176_10001325_pt1 | contig 15521 bp, 8 predicted proteins | sample PhyCR2_3_FD_203890 | JGI IMG/M metagenome (GOLD analysis project Ga0308176, IMG submission 203890) | Soil microbial communities from UC Gill Tract Community Farm, Albany, California, United States - DLSLS.C.R2 | ecosystem: Environmental > Terrestrial > Soil > Agricultural land | place: USA...
ACGCACGCACCCACCACCCCGCCGGCCGCCCCCTCCGCGCGGCCGCGAGCGGTGATCATCATCGACCAGTTCGAGGAGACCTTCACCCTCTGCCCCGACGAGGCCGCCCGCCGTGCCTTCGTCCAGCTGCTGCACGCGGCCTGCACCCCACCCCCGGACTCACCCGGGCCCGCCCCCGTCCTGGTGGTCCTCGGCATCCGCGCCGACTTCTACGAGCAGTGCCTCGGCCACCCGGAGCTGGCCGACGCGCTGCAGCACCGGCACATGGTGCTCGGGCCGCTCACCACGGCGGAACTGCGCGAGGCGGTGACCGGCCCCGCCAAGGCCGTGGGCCTGGAGCTGGAACCGGGGCTCGCGGAGCTGATCGTGCGGGAGGTGAGCGCGGACGGCCCGCGCGGGGCGCACGACGCCGGAGTGCTCCCGCTCCTCTCGCACGCCCTGCTCGCCACCTGGCAGCGCCGCAAGGCGGGCCGGCTGACGCTGGCCGGCTACCGCGCGGCGGGCGGCATACAGGGCGCGGTGGCGGCGACCGCCGAGCGCGCCTGGACGAGCCTCGACCCGGCCGCCCGTACCGCGGCCCGGCTGCTGCTGCTGCGCCTGGTCCGGCTGGGCGAGGACACCCAGGCCACCCGCAGGCGCGGCACCCGGCGTCAGCTGGCGCAGGAGTCGGTGGACCCCGGCAAGACGGAGGAGTCGCTCGAGGCACTGGTGCGCGCCCGGCTGGTGACGCTCGACGCGGAGACCGTGGAGATCACCCACGAGGCGCTGCTGCACGCCTGGCCACGGCTGCGCCACTGGATCGACGAGGACCGGGGCGATCATCTGCTGCGCCAGCGGCTGGAAGAGGACGGCCGTGCCTGGGAGGCCTCGGACCGGGACAGCGCGCTGCTCTACCGGGGTTCCCGCCTGGAGCAGGCCCGGAGTTGGGCGAAGTCGGCCGGGGACACCTATCTGACCCGCGGGGCGGTGCAGTTCCTGGCCGCCTCGGTCCGGCTGCGCAGGCGTACCGTCCTGATCAGCCGCGCCGCGGTGGCGGCGCTGGTCGTGCTCGCCGTGCTGGCGGCCGGTTCGGCGGTGGTCGCCTGGCAGCAGCGGGACGACGCCGTGTTCGAGCAGGTGATCGCGGAGGCGGACCGGGTCCAGCACACCGATCCGTCGCTGGCCGCCCAGCTGGACCTGGTGGCCCACGACCTGCGGCCGGACGACGAGGGGACGTACAGCAGACTGATCTCGATCGTCAACGCACCCCTGGCCACCTCACTGCTCGGCCACCACGGCGCCGTCTACCTCACCTCGTTCAGCCCCGACGGCAAGCTCCTCGCCACGGCCGGCTACGACCGGACGGTACGCCTGTGGAACGTGGCCGACCGGGGCCGGCCCGAGCCGCTGGGCAAGCCCCTCACCGGCCACACCAGCTGGGTGAGCAGCGCGGTCTTCAGCCCGGACGGCCACACCCTCGCCAGCGCCGGGGACGACGGCACGATCCGGCTGTGGGACGTCACCGACCCCGCGCGCCCGGTCCCGCTCGGCAAACCCCTCACCGGCCACGAGGGCACGATCTACCTGGTCGCCTTCAGTCCCGACGGGCGCACCCTGGCCTCCGCCGGCGAGGACCGCACGGTACGTCTGTGGAACGTCTCCGAACCGCGCCGGCCCGAACCGCTCGGCACGCTGGACGGTCACACGGCCGCGGTGCGCTGCGTGGCGTTCAGCCCCGACGGACGCACCCTCGCGGCCGGTGGCGACGACGGCACGATCCGGCTGTGGAACACGGCCGACCCGCGCCACCCGCGACCGCTGCCCAAGGTGCTCACCGGCCACACGGACCTGGTGCACTCGGTGGCGTTCAGCCCCGACGGACGCACCCTGGCCAGCGGCAGCGCGGACGACACCATCCGGCTGTGGAACGTCGCCGACCCCGCGCGCGCGGGGTCGGTCGGCTCACCGCTCACCGGTCACACGGGCCCCATCTGGTCCGTGGCCTTCAGCCCCGACGGCAACCGGCTCGCCGCGGCCAGCGCGGACAGCACGGCGAGCCTGTGGAACGTCGGCGATCCGGCATCGGCATCACAGGTCGGCGAGCCGCTGGCGGGCGGCAGCGGTGAGATGTACGCCCTGGGGTTCAGCCCGGACGGCCGTACCCTCGCCACCGGCAACGGTGACGGCAAGGTCCGCCTGTGGTCGGTGCCGACATCGGACATGACCGGCCGCGGCGGGGCGTTCCGCCCGGACGGCAAGGTGCTCGCCACAGCCGCGCGCGACGGCGCGATCCGGCTGTGGGACGTGACCGCTCCCGGCCGGCCCGTGGCCCTGGGCAAGCCCTTCATGCGCTCCAACGACGACCAGCGGTCCCTGGTGTTCTCGCCGGACGGCCGCACCCTCGCGGTGCTGACCGGGAACCGGACGGTGCGCCTGTGGAACGTCACCGAACCGGCCCGCCCGGTCGCCGCCGGACCGCCGCTGGCCCTGCGGACCCGGTTCATGGGCCCGGACGCACTGGCGTACAGCCCCGACGGGCACACCCTGGCCACCGCCTACGACGACCGCACCATCCGGCTGTGGAACGTCACCGACCCCGCCCGCGCCGTGCCGCTGGGCAAGCCGCTCACCGGGCACCGGGGCTTCGTCAACACGCTTGCCTTCAGTCCCGACGGACGCACCCTCGCGAGCGGCAGCGCGGACAGCACGGTCCGGCTCTGGGACGTCATCGACCCCGCCCGTACCGTGCCGCTGGGCAAGCCGCTCACCAGGCACTCGGGCCCCGTCAACACGGTCGCCTACAGCCCCGACGGCCATACCCTGGCGAGCGGCAGCGACGACGACACCGTGCGGCTCTGGGACGTCACGGACCCTGCCCGCGTCGTGCCGCTGGGCAAGCCGCTCACCGGGCACACCGAGGCGGTCACGTCGCTGACGTTCGGCGAGTCCGGCCACATCCTGGCGAGCGGCGGCAACGACAACACCGTGCGGCTCTGGAACGTCACCCGGCCGTCGTCGGCCAGCCCCATCGGCCAGTCGATGAGCCCCTACGCCAAGACCGGCAACTTCCTGGCGTTCAGCCCCAACAGCCATGTGCTCGGCGTGTCCAGCGGCGCGGACACGGTCCGCCTGTGGCGCCTGGACGCCGACGCGGCCATCCGGCACATCTGTGCGGTCACCCGGGGCGTGCTGACCCCGCAGAAGTGGCACGAGTACCTGCCCCGCCTGTCCTACGACCCTCCGTGCCGCTGACCGATCAAGATCGGCCAACTCCCCGTCCCAACAAGCCGGTTGCCTCCCACAACCACTCCAACCTTGTTACCCTTGGCCATGGCCCGATCGCTGGTGCATCCCCCGTCGCCAGCGGTCGGGCCTTCTGCGTGCTCGAACCGGTAAACACGGCTCTCAGGGGTTCTCACTGAGGTCGTCGGCCAAGGACACAGAACTCGTTGCCTTCGGGGTCCGCCATGACGACCCACGACTGGTCACCCTGGCCGATGTCGACGCGCTTCGCGCCGAGAGCCTCGAGTCGAGCCACCTCGGCGTCCTGATCATCGGGCACGAAGTCGAGATGCATCCGGCTCTTGGCCTTCTTGGGCTCGTCGAGCCGGACGAACTCCAGCCCCGGCGAGCGATCCGGCTCCGGGCGGATCGCGAACTCCACATCAGAGGTGTGGACGACAACCCAGCCAAGAGCCTCGGCCCACCACTGCCCCAGGGCCGCCGGATCTTCCGAATGAACAATCACATGTCGCCATTCCAAGGTCATCAGCAGAGCCTAGGCCCACCATGGCTTCGAGAACAGGCGCCTGAAACGCTCGGCCCGAAGCCGATGCCGGCCCGGGACGCCGAAGACCCCCAGCCGTATCGACCGGGGGTCTTCGTTCTGTGGGGCTAACAGGATTTGAACCTGTGGCCTCATCCTTATCAGGGATGCGCTCTAACCAACTGAGCTATAGCCCCGCCGCGCTCTGCGGTGTGTGTCCCGCGCGCTGACTCCTGAAGATTAGCGCACGAGGGGGGCAGTCCCAAAATCGGTTGTCAGGGGGTTGTCGGGCGAGCCCGGCAGTGGGTCACTCGTCCTCGGCCAGCGTCAGTTCGACGCCGCCCACGAAGCCCGCGGACAGGTTGTAGATGAAAGCGCCCAGGGTGGCGAGGGCCGTGGCGAGGACGACGTCGATGACCGCGATGATCGACGCGAAGGTCAGTACGTGCGGCAGGGAGAGGAAGGCCTGCAGGTCGAAGCCGTTCGCCTCGTTGGAGCCCGTCGCCTCCGAGATCGTGCCGCCGACCGTCGAGAACACGCCCATCGCGTCCATGACCATCCACAGCACCGCCGAGGCGACGACCGTGCAGATGCCCAGCGCGATGGAGAGCAGGAAGCTGACCTTCATCACCGACCACGGATCGGCCTTGGCCACGCGCAGCCGCGCCTTGCGGGTGCGCGGCGCGGTCCTCGCGCCGGTACGCGGCCGGCGTACGGCACCGGTGGGCGTCTGCGCCGGGTAGGCCTGCGGCGGGTGGTAGGGCCCGGAGTGCTGCTCGGAGCGCCGCTCACCGGGGAGCGGGGAGGCCGCCTGCCCCTCGGCCGGGCCCGCGCCGGGCTGGGTCTGCGGGCCTCGGGTGTCCGTCACGGTTCCCCCCTGGGATGCCGGCGTATCGGTGGAGGACGAATCCTTCGCCGAGGGCTTGACCGCCCTCAGCTGGGTCGTGTGCGGGTCCGCCGCACCCGCCCCGTGCGCGGCGGAGCCACGGCCGCCGCCCGTTTCCGTACCCGTGGGGGTACCGGCCGATCCGGCGCCCGTGGCTCCGCTCACGATGACTCACTCCTCGTGCTACTCGGCCGAGGGCGCCTCACCCTCGTCCGTGCCGGTGGTCGCGGCAGCCTCGGCGGTCTCGTCGACGACGTCCTCGCCGCCGACCTCCTCCGCCTCGCGCCCCGCCTCGGCGTTACGTGCGATACCGACCACGGCATCGCGCTTGCCCAGGTTGATCAGTTGGACGCCCATGGTGTCACGGCCCGTCTCCCTGACCTCGCTGACTCGCGTACGAATCACACCGCCGGACAGGGTGATGGCGAGGATCTCGTCGCTCTCCTCGACAATCAGCGCGCCGACGAGCGAGCCGCGGTCCTCCACGATCTTGGCGGCCTTGATACCCAGGCCGCCGCGACCCTGGACGCGGTACTCGTCGACGGCGGTCCGCTTCGCGTACCCGCCGTCCGTAGCAGTGAACACGAACGTACCGGGTCGAACGACATTCATCGAGAGAAGCTCGTCTGCCTCGCGGAAACTCATGCCCTTGACGCCCGAGGTGGCACGGCCCATCGGTCGCAAAGTGTCGTCCGAGGCGGTGAACCTGATCGACTGCGCCTTCTTGCTGACCAGAAGGAGATCGTCGTCGGCCGAGACGAGTTCGGCGCCGATCAGTTCGTCGTCGGTTCCGTCCTCCCGCTCACGCAGATTGATCGCGATCACACCGCCGGCGCGGGGCGAATCGTAATCCTTCAGAGGCGTCTTCTTGACCAGACCGGACTTCGTGGCCAGGACCAGGTACGGCGCCGCCTCGTAGTCGCGGATCGCGAGGATCTCGGCGATCGCCTCGTCCGGCTGGAAGGCGAGCAGATTCGCCACGTGCTGCCCGCGCGCGTCCCGGCCGACCTCCGGCAGCTCGTACGCCTTCGCCCGGTACACCCGGCCCTTGTTCGTGAAGAACAGCAGCCAGTGGTGCGTGGTGGAGACGAAGAAGTGGTCGACGATGTCGTCTTCCTTCAGCTTCGTACCGCGCACGCCCTTGCCGCCGCGCTTCTGCGCCCGGTAGTCGTCCGTCTTCGTCCGCTTGACGTAGCCACCGCGCGTGACGGTGACGACGATGTCCTCCTCGGCGATCAGGTCCTCGATGGACATGTCGCCCTCGTACGGGATCAGCTTGGTCTGCCGGTCGTCGCCGTACTTGTCGACGATCGCGGCCAGCTCATCGCTGACGATCCCGCGCTGGCGGACCGGCGAGGCGAGGATCTCGTTGTACTGGTTGATCTTCACCTGGAGCTCGTCGTGCTCCTGGACGATCTTCTGGCGCTCCAGAGCGGCCAGCCGCCGCAGCTGCATCTCGAGGATGGCGTTGGCCTGGATCTCGTCGATCTCCAGGAGGTCCATCAGGCCGCCGCGCGCGATCTCGACGGTGTCGCTGCGCCGGATCAGCGCGATGACCTCGTCGATGGCGTCCAGGGCCTTCAGCAGACCGCGCAGGATGTGCGCCCGCTCCTCGGCCTTGCGCAGCCGGAACCGGGTCCGGCGGACGATGACCTCGATCTGGTGCGTCACCCAGTGGCGGATGAACGCGTCCAGGGAAAGGGTGCGCGGCACTCCGTCGACGAGCGCCAGCATGTTGGCGCCGAAGTTCGTCTGCAGGTCGGTGTGCTTGTACAGGTTGTTCAGGACGACCTTGGCGACCGCGTCGCGCTTGAGGACGATCACCAGGCGCTGACCGGTACGGGACGACGTCTCGTCGCGGACGTCGGCGATGCCGCCGACCTTGCCGTCCTTCACCAGGTCGGCGATCTTCTGCGCCAGGTTGTCGGGGTTCACCTGGTACGGCAGCTCGGTGACGACCAGACACTGGCGGCCCTGGATCTCCTCCACCTCGACCACCGCGCGCATCGTGATGGAACCACGGCCCGTGCGGTAGGCCTCCTCGATGCCCTTGCGGCCCACGACGAGCGCGCCGGTCGGGAAGTCCGGGCCCTTGATGCGCTCCATGAGCGCGTCCAGCAGCTCCTCGTGCGAGGCCTCGGGATTCTCCAGGTACCACTGGGCGCCGGCCGCGACCTCGCGCAGGTTGTGCGGCGGGATGTTGGTCGCCATACCGACCGCGATACCGGCCGAGCCGTTGATCAGCAGGTTCGGGAAGCGGGCCGGCAGGACGGTCGGCTCCTGGGAGCGGCCGTCGTAGTTGTCCGTGAAGTCGACGGTCTCCTCGTCGATGTCACGGACCATCTCCATCGACAGCGGCGCCATCTTGCACTCGGTGTAGCGCATCGCCGCCGCCGGGTCGTTGCCCGGGGAGCCGAAGTTGCCGTTGGAGTCCACCAGCGGCATCCGCATCGACCACGACTGGGCGAGGCGCACCAGGGCGTCGTAGATCGAGGAGTCGCCGTGCGGGTGGTAGTTGCCCATGACGTCGCCGACGACGCGGGCGCACTTGTAGAAGCCGCGCTCGGGGCGGTAGCCGCCGTCGTACATCGCGTACAGCACACGGCGGTGGACGGGCTTGAGACCGTCACGGACGTCGGGCAGCGCACGGGACACGATGACGGACATCGCGTAGTCCAGGTACGAGCGCTGCATCTCCGTCTCGAGCCCGACGGGCTCGACACGCATCACGATTTCGCCGCCCTCTTCAGGGGTGACAGGGGTGTTCTCGTCGGCCATTGCTGGTGAAGATCCTTCCTGGTGCGGTCAACTGAGACCGACTCAGATGTCGAGGAAGCGGACGTCCTTGGCGTTGCGCTGGATGAACGCGCGTCGAGCCTCGACGTCCTCGCCCATCAGGACCGAGAACAGGTCGTCGGCCTGGGCGGCGTCGTCGAGCGTGACCTGGCCGAGGACCCGGTGCTCCTGGTCCATGGTGGTCACCCGCAGCTCCTCGGCGTTCATCTCGCCGAGACCCTTGAAGCGCTGGATCGAGTCCTCGCGGACGCGCTTGCCGCGCTGCCGCCCCATCTCGATCAGCGCGTCACGCTCGCGGTCCGAGTACGCGTACTCCGTGTCGTCCCGACCCCACTTGATCTTGTACAGCGGCGGGCGGGAGAGGTACACGTGCCCGGCCTCGACCAGCGGCCGCATGAAGCGGAACAGGAAGGTCAGCAGCAGGGTGCTGATGTGCTGACCGTCGACGTCGGCGTCCGCCATCAGGATGATCTTGTGATACCGGAGCTTCTCGATGTCGAAGTCCTCGTGCACGCCCGTGCCGAACGCGGAGATCAGCGCCTGGATCTCCTGGTTCTGCAGGATCTTGTCGATCCTGGCCTTCTCGACGTTGAGGATCTTGCCGCGGATCGGGAGGATCGCCTGGTACTGCGGGTTCCGGCCGGACTTGGCCGAGCCGCCGGCGGAGTCACCCTCGACGATGAAGATCTCGCACTTGGTGGGGTCGTTCGACTGACAGTCGGAGAGCTTGCCCGGCAGGGACGCCGACTCCAGCAGGCCCTTGCGCCGGGTCAGGTCACGGGCCTTGCGGGCCGCCACGCGCGCGGTGGCCGCCTGGATGCCCTTGCGGATGATGTCCGCGGCCTCGACCGGGTTGCGGTCCAGCCAGTCGTTGAGGTGCTCGTAGACCGCCCGCTGCACGAAGGTCTTGGCCTCCGTGTTGCCCAGCTTGGTCTTCGTCTGGCCCTCGAACTGCGGCTCGCTCAGCTTGACCGAGATGATCGCGGTCAGACCCTCGCGGATGTCGTCACCGGTGAGGTTGTCGTCCCTCTCGCGCAGCAGCTTCTTGTCACGCGCGTACTTGTTGATCAGGCTCGTCAGGGCCGCCCGGAAGCCCTCCTCGTGCGTACCGCCCTCATGCGTGTGGATGATGTTCGCGAAGGAGTACACGCCCTCGCTGTAGCCGCTGTTCCACTGCATCGCGACCTCGAGGGACAGGCTCTTGTCCCTGTCCTCGGCCTCCAGGTCGATGACGGTGGGGTGCACCGCGTCGCCCTTGCGGGAGTTGAGATACTTCACGAAGTCGACGATGCCGCCCTCGTAGTGGTACGTGACCGACTTGACCTCGGCCTTCTCGTCCGCACCCGCCTCGTCCGCGCCGCTGGTGGCCTTCGCCGACTCACGCTCGTCGGTGAGCTTGAGCGTCAGCCCCTTGTTGAGGAACGCCATCTCCTGGAAACGCCGCGACAGCGTCTCGAAGGAGTACTCGGTGGTCTCGAAGATCTCCGCGTCGGCCCAGAACGTGACCGACGTACCGGTCCGCTCGATGGCCTCGTGCTTGGCCAGCGGAGCGGTCGGAACGCCCATCTTGTAATCCTGCGTCCAGCGGTGGCCGTCGGTCCTGACCTCGACGGAGACCTTGGACGACAGGGCGTTCACGACCGAGACACCGACACCGTGCAGACCGCCGGAGACCGCGTAGCCGCCGCCGCCGAACTTGCCGCCCGCGTGCAGCACGGTCAGCACGACCTCGAGAGCCGGCTTGCCCTCGGAGGGCACGATGCCCACCGGAATGCCACGTCCGTTGTCGATGACCCGCACGCCGCCGTCGGCGAGGATCGTCACATCGATGGTGTCCGCGTAGCCGGCCAGCGCCTCGTCGACCGAGTTGTCGACGACCTCGTACACCAGGTGGTGCAGGCCGCGCTCACCGGTCGAGCCGATGTACATGCCGGGTCGCTTGCGGACCGCGTCCAGCCCTTCGAGCACGGTGATGGCGCTGGCGTCATAGGAGGCGGAGACCGTGCCGGATGCCGCGGCCTCGCCGGTCACGCCGGCGTCGGTGGACGGGATGTTCTCGTTGGGGTTGCCGGAATCGGCCACGAAGCGCCCTTTCTGGCACAGCACGAGCCAGGCTCCTGGTGGTGCCCCTCCTGGAGAGGGTTACCGGAGCGGCTGCGGCATGTTGCGTCGGTAAGCCTTGATCAGCGTTGCTCAGCTTTTCCCGGACGTCCCCACGACTGGGGCGGGATTGTCTTGCAGTCTACCGGTAGCGCCGACAGTGATGGGGGTTTGCCGGTACCTGAGTCCCCATGTGCCGCCCTGAACCGGTCTCGGCCGAGTACCGATATACGGAAGGGGGCTTCAAGGGGCTCACAGCGGCACTCAGCGCTTCGAGCCGTCAACCCTTGGCTACTGGCGGGTCAGCACGTGATCCACACCTGTGCACAGCACTGCGGCGCGGGCCACGACGGCACCGCACGACGACCACCGGACGTGAGGTACGTCACCCATAGGTGTCGCCGGGCCCGGTGCTCCCCGGCGCCCGCAGCGGGCCGTAGCGCCGGGCCGGACCACCCGGACCGTTCACCTTGATCAGCCGGACCGTGCCGTGCCCGAGGTCCTCGTTGAGCCGGGCCACCAGCGTCGGGGCGAGCAGCCGCAACTGGGTCGCCCAGGCCGTCGAGTCACAGCTCACCGACAGCACCCGCTCGTCCTCGTCGTACCGCTGCGGCACACAGTGCTTCGCCAAATCCTCACCCACGATCTGCGGCCAGCGACCCATGACCCCACCCACCGCGGCCGGCGTCTCCCAGCCCCGCTCGGTGAGCAGCCGGTTGATCGCCGCCCCGAGCGCCATCGGGTCACGGCCATCGGCACGCGCGCCCGAGCGCAGCCCGCCACCACGCCGCGCCTGCTTCTTCTGCCGCGCCGCGTCCCCACGCGCGCGTGCCTGCTCCTTCGCCGCGCGCAACGCCACGCGCGCGAGGTCGACACCGGACGGCTCGTCCTTCTTCGGGGTGGGTTCCTCAGTGCTCATACGCGCTCCACCGTCCCGCCGGCCACCGCGTACCGCACACCGGCCAGCACATGGGGTACGTCGTCGTCCACAGCGGCGGTGACCAGCACCTGCTCACCGGGCGCGACCAGCTCCGCCAACCGCTCCCGGCGGCGGGCGTCCAGCTCGGCGAAGACGTCGTCCAGGATCAGCACCGGCTCGTTGCCCTCCGCGCGCAGCAGGTCGTACGAGGCCAGCCGCAGCGCGAGGGCGTACGACCACGACTCGCCGTGCGAGGCGTACCCCTTGGCGGGCAGCTCACCGAGTTTGAGAACCAGATCGTCCCGATGGGGGCCGACGAGGGTCACACCCCGCTCGATCTCCTGCTTGCGCGCCTCACCCAGGGCCGCCAGCAGCTGACCGTGGAGATCCTCGCGCGTGTGGGCCTCACCGGGCGCCGACGGCCTGTACTCGAGCGCCACCGGACCGCCACCGGGGGCCAGCTGCTCGTACGCCTTGTCCGCCAGCGGCTGCAGCGCGGCGATCAGGTCCAGGCGCCGGGCGAGCAACTCGGCGCCCGCACTCGCCAGATGCTGGTCCCACACGTCCAGGGTGGACAGATCCATGGAACGCCCGCCGTGCCGGCGTGCGAGAGCGGCGGACTTCAGCAGCGTGTTGCGCTGCTTGAGCACCCGCTCGTAGTCGGAGCGCACCCCCGCCATGCGCGGGGAGCGCGCGGTGATCAGCTCGTCCAGGAACCGGCGCCGCTCACCGGGGTCGCCCTTGACCAGCGCGAGGTCCTCCGGCGCGAACAGCACCGTCCGGACGATTCCCAGCACGTCCCGCGGCCTGACCTGCGAGGAACGGTTGATGCGGGCCCGGTTGGCCCTGCCCGGGTTCAGCTCCAGCTCGATCAGCTGCTGCCGCTCACCCTGCCGGACCTGCGCCCGGACGACCGCGCGCTCGGCGCCCATGCGGACCAGGGGGGCGTCCGAGGCGACCCGGTGACTGCCGAGGGTGGCGAGGTAGCCGATGGCCTCGACGAGATTGGTCTTGCCCTGCCCGTTGGGGCCGACGAAGGCGGTGACGCCCGGGTCGAGCGGGACCTCGACCCGGGCGTACGAGCGGAAGTCGGCCAGCGAAAGATGCGTGACGTGCATGGTCGTCCGCCGACCTCCCCCGGGGTTGTGGATCGTGGAAGGATCCTGTGGATTACTTCTTCTCTACGGCGTGGCCGCCGAACTGGTTGCGCAGCGCGGCGATCATCTTCATCTGCGGCGAGTCCTCCTGCCGGGAGGCGAACCGCGCGAACAGCGAGGCGGTGATCGCGGGAAGCGGCACCGCGTTGTCGATGGCGGCCTCCACGGTCCAGCGTCCCTCACCGGAGTCCTGTGCGTAACCGCGCAGGCCGTCGAGGTGCTCGTCATCGTCCAGGGCGTTCACCGCGAGGTCGAGCAGCCAGGAACGGATGACCGTGCCCTCCTGCCAGGAGCGGAAGACCTCGCGCACGTCCGTGACGGAGTCGACCTTCTCCAGCAGCTCCCAGCCCTCGGCATAGGCCTGCATCATCGCGTACTCGATGCCGTTGTGGACCATCTTCGCGAAGTGGCCCGCGCCGACCTTGCCGGCGTGCACCGAGCCGAAGTCGCCCTCCGGCTTGAGCGCGTCGAAGACCGGCTGCACCTTGGCGACGTTCTCGGCGTCGCCGCCGTACATCAGCGCGTACCCGTTCTCCAGGCCCCAGACGCCGCCGGAGACACCGCAGTCCACGAAGCCTATGCCCTTGGCTGCCAGCTCCTCGGCGTGCTTCTCGTCGTCCGTCCAGCGGGAGTTGCCGCCGTCGACGACCACGTCACCGGGCTCCAGCAGCTCGGCCAGCTGGTCGATCGTGGCCTGGGTGGGCTCGCCGGCCGGGACCATCACCCAGACCACGCGGGGAGCGGAGAGCTTGCCCACAAGCTCCTCGAGGCTGTGGACGTCCGCGAGGTCCGCGTTGCGGTCGTACCCGATGACGGTGTGGCCCGCGCGGCGGATCCGCTCGCGCATGTTGCCGCCCATCTTGCCGAGGCCGACGAGACCGAGCTCCATCAGTTGTGTTCCTTAGGTCGGTGTGTGCCGTGACAGGCACCGGAGTGCCGAGCCGAGCCTAAACCCGGACGCGCGTGCACAGCTGTGGGCATACGCGCTCATACGCACGGCCTGACCTGCGGAATCCCATCCGGCTGCGGGGCTCGTCGCCCGGTCACGGTGATGGGCACCGCTGCGGTGCCCATCACCGTGCACAGCTGTGGACGGCCTCAGCCGCTGAGCCGCACCGGCATGATCAGGTACTTGTAGGCCTCGTCCGCCTCCGCGTCCAGCGCGGGCTTGCCGCTGAGCAGCGCCGGCTTGGTGGACGTCGTGAACGACAGCTGCGCCACCGGGGAGTCGATCGCGCTCAGGCCGTCCAGCAGGAACGTGGGGTTGAAGGCGATCGAGATGTCGTCGCCCTCCAGCTGGGCGTCGACCCTTTCCACAGCCTGTGCGTCGTCACTGGAACCGGCCTCCAGGATCAGCACGCCCTGCTCGAAGCTCAGCCGCACCGGGGTGTTCCGCTCGGCGACCAGGGCCACTCGCTTGACGGCCTCCACGAAGGGGGCGGTCTCGATCACCGCGACGGAGTTGAACTCGGTCGGGAACAGCGTGCGGTACTTCGGCAGGTCGCCCTCGAGGAGACGGGTCGTCGTACGCCGCCCGGCACCCTCGAACCCGATCAGGCCCTCACCGGCACCCGAACCGGACAGCGCGAGGATGACGCTGTCACCACTGGTCAGCGCCTTGGCGGTGTCCTGGAGCGTCTTGGCGGGCACCAGGGCGACCGCGGAGACGTCCGGGTTCTCCGGCTTCCACAGGAACTCGCGGACCGCGAAGCGGTAGCGGTCGGTGGAGGCCAGGGTGACGGTGTCGCCCTCGATCTCGATGCGCACACCGGTGAGGACGGGCAGCGTGTCGTCGCGGCCGGCGGCGATGGCCACCTGGGACACGGCGGCCGCGAAGACCTCGCCGGGCACGGTGCCGGTCGCGTTCGGCATCTGCGGCAGCGCCGGGTACTCCTCCACAGGCAGGGTGTGGAGGGTGAACCGCGAGGAACCGCAGACCACGGTCGCCCGTACACCGTCTGTGGAGATCTCCACCGGCCGGTTGGGGAGGGCGCGGGAGATGTCGGCGAGCAGCCGGCCGGAGACGAGGACGGTGCCGTCCTCGTCGACCTCGGCCTCGACGCTGACCTTCGCGGAGACCTCGTAGTCGAAGCTCGACAGGCTCAGCTTGCCGTCCTCGGCCTTCAGCAGCAGGCCGGCGAGGACAGGCGCCGGCGGACGGGCCGGGAGGCTGCGTGCCGCCCAGGCCACTGCCTCCGCGAGTACGTCGCGTTCCACCCGGATCTTCACCGTAAGCCGCCTCCTGCTGTTGCTACTGAGTCCTCCGACTCGGTGTCACCGCCCACTGCGACGGGCAGGACACCGGGGACCAGTCTGACGCACCGCACTGACAGTAGGTGCCTGTCGGGGTCAAGTCGCTCCGAGGGGCAGCCGGGCTCGAGACGGCGAGTTGTGCACAGGCCCCGCTTCGAAACGGATTCCCAGCTCTCTCTAGTTGGGAGTAGTAGTAGGGCCTGTGGATACCGTGGATAACCACGTTTGCCCAGCTCAGGGCCGGAATTTTGTCCACTGACCCTGTGGGTGGAGGCGGTGGACAACTCGGGGTTTCTGTGGAGAACGGAAAGTTCTGCACACACCGCCCACAGCCCGAGCGCAGTTCTCCCCAGCTGCGTCCCCAGGATTACCCAGGTTTCCCACACCCCAATCCGGCAGCCTCGTGTGACGGCTTTCACTCGACGCGGTGATCTGGTGCGTCGCGTTGCCGAACAGTGGACAGCCATGTGGAGAAGCCAGGGATCGTTGGGGACAACCGGCTCCAGCCTGTGGGCTGCCCGTGGACAACTCCGTGCACAGCCTGTGGATCTCCGCTTCGTCCACAGGCTGTGGAGATCCGTCGTCCACGATTCCACAGGTCGCTGAGCTGCATGGACGCTACTTCTCCAAGATCCCTGTGGACGCGGCTCGGGACAACTTCACAGTCCCCAGGATGTGGAGGGAAGAAAGTCGGCGAATCTGTGGAGGGGGGCCGTAACCACGCAGGTATTCGAACACCGGGTGGCCGGGGAGGAATGGCGGCGGCCCCTCGACGGCCCGTCGGTACCGGGTCGTGGCAGCGCACCCTGGGGTGCCGGCAACCGCGCAGGAGGCTCTCGGCCCACACAGGAGGGCGCCCCCGGGATCTCCTCCCGGGGGCGCCCTCCGCACGGTCCTGCGGCTCGGTCAGCCGTTCTTGATGCGGTTCGTCAGCTCGGTCACCTGGTTGTAGATCGAGCGCCGCTCGGCCATCAGCGCGCGGATCTTGCGGTCGGCGTGCATGACCGTCGTGTGGTCGCGGCCGCCGAACTGCGCGCCGATCTTCGGCAACGACAGGTCGGTCAGCTCACGGCACAGGTACATGGCGATCTGCCGGGCGGTGACCAGGGCGCGGCCGCGTGAGGTGCCGCACAGATCTTCCACCGTCAGCCCGAAGTAGTCGGCGGTGGCTGCCATGATGGCCGGCGCCGTGATCTCCGGAGCGGAGTCCTCACCGCCGGGGATCAGGTCCTTCAGGACGATCTCGGTCAGACCCAGGTCCACCGGCTGCCGGTTGAGCGACGCGAACGCCGTCACCCGGATCAGCGCGCCCTCCAGCTCGCGGATGTTGCGTGAGATCCGGGAGGCGATGAACTCCAGTACCTCCGGCGGGGCGTTGAGCTGTTCCTGGACCGCCTTCTTGCGCAGGATCGCGATGCGCGTCTCCAGCTCGGGCGGCTGGACGTCGGTGATCAGACCCCACTCGAAACGGTTCCGCAGCCGGTCCTCCAGCGTGACCAGCTGCTTGGGCGGCCGGTCCGAGGACAGCACGATCTGCTTGTTGGCGTTGTGGAGCGTGTTGAAGGTGTGGAAGAACTCCTCCTGCGTCGACTCCTTGTCCGCCAGGAACTGGATGTCGTCGACGAGCAGGATGTCCATCTCGCGGTAGCGCTTGCGGAAGCTGTC
>Ga0308176_10001326_pt1 | contig 15513 bp, 12 predicted proteins | sample PhyCR2_3_FD_203890 | JGI IMG/M metagenome (GOLD analysis project Ga0308176, IMG submission 203890) | Soil microbial communities from UC Gill Tract Community Farm, Albany, California, United States - DLSLS.C.R2 | ecosystem: Environmental > Terrestrial > Soil > Agricultural land | place: USA...
ACGAGGACGAGGACGTACGGGCCTACCGGTGCCTGCGCAAGCCGCGCGGGGCGCCGCAGCCGGTGCGGTGCGCCATCCGCTACGGCATGATCTTTGTGAACCTGGACCAAAGGGACCACCGTCTCGTGGAGCCGGAGGACCCGGAACTCACGACCATCTCAGCCACCCCCCGCAGTGCCTGACGCGATTCCCCCGTCGTAACAGATCGCTCAGGTGCTTCCCCCCGCAGCGGCGTCACCGTGACCTGAACACGGTGACGCCGCTGCAGTTTCCGCCGACATTTCGGGGTATGGGCGCGTTCCCACACTGTCTGAAAACCGATGGCCGGTGGGTGCGAGGCGGCCGGTGTCAGCCGTGTCCCAGTGCTCGCTCGATCTCGATCTCGATCACCACCCGCCGCGGGTTCTCCGCCGGCACCCGGTGGTAGCGCTCGGCGTACCGCCGCTCCGCCTCCGCGACCCGCTCCCGGTCGGTGCGCACCCGCGCCCGGCCCTCCAGCGTGGCCCAGCGGCGGCCGTCCACCTGGCACACCGCGACCCGTGCGCCCTCGGCACCGGCCGCGCGGACGTGGGCCGCCTTGGCGCTGCCGCCGTTCGTGATCACCCTGGCCAGCCGCGCCTCGGGGTCGTACGTCACCCCGACCGGCACCACGTGCGGGCTGCCGTCGGGGCGCAGGGTCGTCAGGGTGCACAGATGCCGTTCCCGCCAGAAGGCGAGGTAGGGCTCGTCCGGGGCAGCCGGGTCTACGGAGTGCTTGGCCATGGCCGAAACCTAGCCGCAATTTCCCGCATGCCGCGGCATGCCGCGCCTTGAGTGGAATAGACTCAACTTTGTGTACGCTGGTCAAGTCAGCACTGGGAAGGACCTGGCCGCCGAGCCGACGCCGAGGAGGAGAACCGACACGTGGACGCCGAGCTGACCAACAGGAGCCGGGACGCGATCAACGCGGCCGGCAACCGCGCAGTGACCGGGGGACACCCGGACCTCACCCCCGCTCACCTGCTGCTGGCTCTGCTCCAGGGCCAGGACAACGAGAACATCACCGACCTGCTCGCCGCCGTCGAGGCCGACCAGGCCGCCGTACGCTCCGGCGCCGAGCGCGTGCTGGCCGGACTGCCCAGCGTGACCGGCTCCACCGTCGCGCCCCCGCAGCCCAACCGCGAGCTGCTCGCGGTCATCGCCGACGCCACCGAGCGGGCGAAGGCGCTCGGCGACGAGTACCTGTCCACCGAGCACCTGCTGCTCGGCATCGCCGCGAAGGGCGGCGCGGCCGGTGAGGTGCTCCAGAAGCAGGGTGCCGACGCCAAGAAGCTCGAAGAGGCCTTCACCAGGGCCAGGGGAGGACGCCGCGTGACCACCGCCGATCCCGAGGGTCAGTACAAGGCCCTGGAGAAGTTCGGCACCGACTTCACCGCCGCCGCCCGCGAGGGCCGGCTCGACCCGGTCATCGGGCGGGACCAGGAGATCCGGCGGGTCGTGCAGGTGCTGAGCCGCCGTACCAAGAACAACCCCGTCCTCATCGGTGAGCCCGGCGTCGGCAAGACCGCCGTCGTGGAGGGGCTCGCCCAGCGGATCGTGAAGGGCGACGTGCCCGAGTCGCTGAAGGACAAGCGGCTGGTGGCGCTCGACCTGGGCGCGATGGTGGCCGGCGCCAAGTACCGCGGCGAGTTCGAGGAGCGGCTGAAGTCCGTGCTCGCCGAGATCAAGGGCTCCGACGGGCAGATCATCACCTTCATCGACGAGCTGCACACCGTCGTCGGCACCGGTGCCGGCGGCGACTCCGCCATGGACGCGGGCAACATGCTCAAGCCGATGCTGGCCCGCGGCGAGCTGCGCATGGTCGGCGCCACGACCCTGGACGAGTACCGGGAGCGGATCGAGAAGGACCCCGCCCTGGAGCGCCGCTTCCAGCAGGTGCTGGTCGCCGAGCCGACCGTCGAGGACACCATCGCCATCCTGCGCGGGCTGAAGGGCCGGTACGAGGCCCACCACAAGGTGCAGATCGCGGACAGCGCGCTGGTGGCCGCCGCCACCCTGTCCGACCGGTACATCACCTCCCGCTTCCTGCCCGACAAGGCCATCGACCTGGTCGACGAGGCGGCCTCCCGGCTGCGCATGGAGATCGACTCCTCCCCCGTGGAGATCGACGAACTCCAGCGCGCCGTGGACCGGCTGAAGATGGAGGAGCTGGCGATCGCCAAGGAGACCGACCCGGCCTCCCGGGAGCGTCTGGAGAAGCTCCGCCGCGACCTCGCCGACAAGGAGGAGGAGCTGCGGGGCCTGACCGCCCGCTGGGAGAAGGAGAAGCAGTCCCTCAACCGGGTCGGTGAGCTGAAGGAGCGGCTGGACGACCTGCGCGGCCAGGCCGAACGCGCCCAGCGCGACGGCGACTTCGACACCGCGGCCAAGCTGCTCTACGGCCGGATCCCGGAGCTGGAGAAGGAACTGGAGGCCGCCTCCGAGGCCGAGGAGGTCGCCAAGGACACCATGGTCAAGGAGGAGGTCGGCTCCGACGACATCGCCGACGTCGTCGGCGCCTGGACCGGCATCCCCGCCGGGCGCCTGCTGGAGGGCGAGACGCAGAAGCTGCTGCGCATGGAGGACGAGCTGGGCCGGCGCCTCATCGGCCAGACCGAGGCCGTGCGCGCGGTGAGCGACGCCGTACGGCGCGCCCGGGCCGGGATCGCCGACCCCGACCGCCCCACCGGCTCCTTCCTCTTCCTGGGCCCGACCGGTGTCGGCAAGACCGAACTGGCCAAGGCGCTCGCCGACTTCCTCTTCGACGACGAGCGGGCCATGGTCCGCATCGACATGTCGGAGTACGGCGAGAAGCACAGCGTGGCCCGGCTGGTCGGCGCGCCTCCCGGCTACATCGGCTACGAGGAGGGCGGCCAGCTCACCGAGGCGGTGCGGCGGCGCCCGTACAGCGTGGTGCTGCTGGACGAGGTGGAGAAGGCCCACCCCGAGGTCTTCGACATCCTGCTGCAGGTGCTGGACGACGGCCGCCTGACGGACGGTCAGGGCCGCACGGTCGACTTCCGCAACACCATCCTGGTGCTCACCTCCAACCTGGGCAGCCAGTTCCTGGTCGACCCGGTGAGCAGCGAGGCGGAGAAGCGGGAGCAGGTGCTGGAGGTCGTACGGGTCTCCTTCAAGCCCGAGTTCCTCAACCGGCTCGACGACCTGGTGGTCTTCACGGCGCTCACCAAGCCCGAGCTGGAGCGGATCGCCAAGCTCCAGATCGACCGGCTGGCCAGGCGGCTGGCCGAGCGCCGGCTCACGCTGGGCATCACGCCCGAGGCGCTGGCCTGGCTCGCCGAGGAGGGCCTGGACCCGGCCTACGGCGCCCGCCCGCTGCGCCGGCTCGTGCAGACCACGATCGGCGACCGCCTCGCCAGGGAGATCCTCTCCGGCGAGGTCAAGGACGGCGACATGGTCCGCGTGGACCGCTTCGAGGAGGGCCTGATCGTGGGCCCGGTGACGGGCAAGACGCTCTGACGCGAACGGCCGATCGGCCCGGGGGCGGGCCGTGCCCCCGGGCCGCACGGCGCGTGCCGAGCGGCCCGTCCGGACGGATCATGTCAGCCCTGGGCTGACAGGCCGGGTCGGGGCTTGCCACCCCCCTCCCCGCATGGGGGAGGATGGCGGGATCCGTACGAAGGGAAAATCACGGTGAGCATCGACCCGTCCTCGATTCCGAACTTCGGGGGCCAGCCCGAACCGCAGCCCCAGGGACCGGTGGGCCCCGTCGTCCCGGATCAGGACCTCGTGAAGCAGCTCCTCGACCAGATGGAGCTGAAGTACGTCGTCGACGAGGAGGGAGACCTCGCGGCGCCCTGGGAGCAGTTCCGCACGTACTTCATGTTCCGCGGGGAGGACGAGCAGGCGGTCTTCTCGGTGCGGACCTTCTACGACCGCCCCCACCAGATCGACGAGAAGTCGCAGCTGCTGGAGTCCATCGACGACTGGAACCGCCGCACGCTGTGGCCCAAGGTGTACACGCACACCCACGACGACGGCACCGTCCGCCTCATCGGCGAGGCGCAGATGCTGGTCGGCACCGGTGTCGACCTCAACCACTTCGTCTCCTCCACGGTCAGCTGGGTGCGGGCCGCGATCGAGTTCGACAAGTGGCTGGTGGAGCAGCTGGGCCTGGAAGAGGAAGTGAACGAAGCGGAGAAGCCCGAGGACGACGGGGAGTAGTACCGCCCCGGCCGGTCCGGGGGCCACGGCCCTCGGACCCGCCCTCACATGCGCCGCAACCGCTCCGCCGCCTCCCGCAGCACCTCCTCGCGCTTGCAGAACGCGAACCGCACGAACGGCGCCCCCGCCTCGCGGTCGTCGTAGAACACCGCGTTGGGAATGGCCACCACACCCGCCCGCTCCGGCAGCGCACGGCAGAACGCGAAGCCGTCCTTCTCGCCGAGGGGCCTGATGTCGGTGGTGATGAAGTAGGTGCCGGCGGGCCTGAAGACCTCGAAACCGGCCTGGGCGAGCCCCTCCGCGAGGATGTCCCGGCGGACGCGCATGTCCCGGCGGAAGTCCTCGTAGTACGAGTCGGGCAGGGCCAGGGCCTGTGCCACCGCGTACTGGAACGGGCCCGCGGAGACGTAGGTCAGGAACTGCTTCGCCGAGCGCACGGCGGTCACCAGGGCCGGCGCGGCCGTCACCCAGCCGACCTTCCAGCCGGTGAACGAGTACGTCTTGCCGGCCGAGCCGATCGTCACCGTCCGCTCGCGCATCCCGGGGAACGCGGCCAGCGGCGTGTGCTCGGCGTCGTCGAAGACCAGGTGCTCGTAGACCTCGTCCGTCACCACCAGCAGGTCCCGCTCCACCGCCAGCTCGGCGACCGCCGCCAGTTCCGCCCGGGTGAGGACCGTGCCGGTCGGGTTGTGCGGGGTGTTGATCAGCAGCAGGCGGGTGCGGTCCGTGACGGCCGCGCGCAGCTCGTCGAGGTCCAGGCGGAAGGCACCGTCGTGCGGCCGGAGCGTCACCGGCACCCGGCGGCCGCCCGCCATCGCGATGCTCGCCGCGTAGGAGTCGTAGTACGGCTCCAGGGCCACCACCTCGTCGCCGGGCTCCAGCAGCGCCAGCAGGGAGGCCGCGATCGCCTCCGTGGCGCCGGCCGTCACCAGCACCTCGGTGTCGGGGTCGTACGACAGCCCGTAGCGCCGGAGCTGGTGCGCGGCGATCGCGGCGCGCAGTTCGGGGACGCCCGGGCCCGGCGGGTACTGGTTGCCGCGCCCGTCGCGCAGCGCGCGTACGGCCGCCTCCCGGATCTCCTCGGGGCCGTCGGTGTCGGGGAAGCCCTGTCCCAGGTTGATCGCCCCGGTCGACACGGCGAGGGCGGACATCTCGGCGAAGATCGTCGTGCCGAACTCCGCCAGGCGGCGGTTGAGGTGGGGGCGCGCGCTGGAGGTCATGCCGGCCATCCTGCGCCCAGGCTCCGGGGTTCCTCAACTCCGCTGCGCCGGACCGGCGGCCTCGCGGTGGGCGGGGCCCCTGGCTCAGATCCGGTCGGCGTTCCGGTCGAGGACGGCCCGCAACCGGTCGGCGTCCGCCGGCTCCGCGGCGCCACGCTTGGGGAGGACGAGCATGCCGACGCCGTGTTTGTCAGGTGTCAGCAGCACGAAGAGCGTGGCGGTCTCCACGTACCGGGTGATCATCGGCCATCGGTACGTCGCCTCGCTGTCCCGTGAGGTGAGCCGTACCCCGGCGTCGCTCACCACGGCCCGGAACTCCCCCTGCCCGGCGACCATCCGGTGTATCCGCCGCCCCCGCAGGACGGGTCCGAACGCGTACAGACCGATGAACAGGGCCAGCGCCGCGAGGCAGATCACGGTCGACCCGAGGTGGGGCCCCTTCGCTGCCGTGGACGCCAGGACAAGATCGCCCAGCACGATGATCGCGCAGGCGAGGATGATCCCGCTCTGCCGTCGCCCCGCCGATGTGGCCCGCCTCCGGGCGCGCACGGCCCCCGTCGTGTCCGCGGTGGTCGGCACGTAGGCCAGCTCCACTGTGGTCGTTTTCTGCACGGCCCCTCCCCGAAACGTCGCGCTGCCGAGCCGCGAGCGTAGCCGAGTGCCGGCAGCCGGGCCCCGGTGAGTTCCCCGAAGGCCCCTGATCGGCCTTTCTGTGCAGGTCAGGCGCCTTTTGCGGGCATTGACCCTCAGAAGTTCCTCAACTCTGCTTTGGCGCGCTCGGCGGACGGGCATCCCCCGGTCACCGCACGAGTGGCGGTGACAGCGAGGCGCCCACGGGGGGCCGCTTCGGGGGAGAGGAAGGAGGGCGGCGCCATGGAGATCGGTTTCAGCGTGGCTCTGCTCGCGCTGCTGATCATCGCGGGGGCGGCGGACCGGGCGCGCAGGAAGCGGGCCAGGAGCAGGGGCCCGAACCTCGGGAAGGGCAGGACCCGCTCGGCCGGCCGGGCCCGCTCGTCCCGCCCGAGGTCCTCGTCGTCCTCGTCGTCGTACGACAGAGGCAGCAGTTGGTGGGTCGCGGGCGCGGCGGACGCCGGATCGTCGTCCGGTGGCCATCACGGCGGAGGCCACTCCGGTGGTCACCACTCCTGCGGAGGAGGGCACTCGTCGTGCGGCGGCGGTTCCTCCTGCGGTGGCGGCTCGTCCTGCGGCGGGGGTTCCTCGTGCGGCGGCGGTGGCTGCGGGGGCGGCGGCTGACGGAACGCGAGCGGGGGAGGCGGCTGACACGGGGCAGCCGGCTTCCCGGGGCCCGGGCGCCCGCCGGAGGAACGGATCCGGCGGGCGCCCGGGTGTTTCCCGGCCGTGCGCCCGGCGCACGCCGTAGTTGAACAGTTGAGCTGTGGGGCCCTCTGAGGGATGGAAACCGCACGAACTTGGGTAAAAACGCTGTGGTGGCGCCACTGTTCATGATTCCCTCTAATTCACCAATACGGCCGTCCTGCTCACCGACACAGCCCTCGGACTCCCGCAGTCGCCCCCACCGGCCGGGCTGACTGGGCTGACAAGGCCGAACTCCCCCCTCCTTGTTCGTTAGCGGAGCCGACCCATGCTCACGACCCTGAACACCTCCTACACCGACACCCGTGCCGCCGACCTCGCCTGGGCCCTCGGCCGCGAGCCGCTGCCCGCCCTGGCCACGCTCGACCTCGAACTGGGCGGCCTCAGCCTGCAGTTGCGGCTCCTCGGCGCGTCCCACCAGGTGCTGCTCGAGGAGGAGCGGGGGCGATGTTCGGAGACGGTCGCATGCATCCCCGGGTCCAGCACCCCGCTTCCGCTGGGCGTGGCCAAGCGCGTCGACGACTGGGAGTACGAGTTCGCGGCGCGCGTCGAGGTGCTCACGCCGGACTCGTTCGAGGGCCGCGCCCAGGAGTTGCTGGCCCTCGTCTCCGACCACCCGCACGGCCTCGCCGGTGTCTTCCCCGGCAGCCCGCACGCCTTCACCGCGCTGCTGGCCCAGTGGCACGAGGGCCAGGTCCACTGGCGCACCTGGCACGCCTACCCGCAGGACGGGCAGTTGGTGGCGACCCGGACACGGGTCGGGGCTCGGGTCCCGGCCGGCCGGACGGGGCCGCACGCGTTCCGCGCGGCATAAACCAGTAATGCGTCAACTGCCCGGAGTTCCACACGTGTGGGTGACGAAGCGTACCGAGTGCGTGACGTAACGTCGCAGCGTGATCGATCCGCACGCTCCCGCTCCGCCGGGGACCCCGCCCTGGACGGCCCCCGTGCGGCTGCCCGTCCGGCCCGGCACCGGGCGGTTCCTGGTCCTCGTGTGCGTCTTCGTCTGCGCGGCCTGCGGGCTGGTGTACGAACTCGAACTCGTCGCCTTCGCCTCGTACCTGATCGGCGACTCGGTCACCCAGGCCTCCGTCGTGCTGTCCGTGATGGTGTTCGCGATGGGCATCGGCTCCCTCGCGGCCAAGCGGCTGCGCTGGCACGCGGCCGCCGGGTTCGGCGCGATCGAGATCGCGCTCGCCCTGGTCGGCGGCTGCAGCGCGATGGCGCTGTACGCGGTCTTCGCCTGGACCGGCGGCTGGGGCGGGATCTGGGCCGACGGCCCGCGCTGCCTGCTGGTCGCCTTCTCACTCGCCATCGGGCTGCTCGTGGGCGCGGAGGTGCCGCTGCTGATGGAGCTGATCCAGCGCATCCGCCGCCAGGACGCGGGGGGCGCGGTCGCCGACCTGTTCGCCGCCGACTACGTGGGCGCGCTGGTCGGCGGTCTCGCCTTCCCGTTCCTGCTGCTGCCGTTCCTCGGCCAGTTGACGGGAGCGCTGCTCACCGGCGCGGTCAACGTGACCGCCGGGGGCGCCCTGGTGCTCGGCCTGTTCCGCCGCGACCTGACCCGCCGCGCGCGCTGGATCCTGCTGCTGGTCGGGCTCACCGTGCTCGGCGTCCTCGCCGCCGCGGCCGCCCTCGCCGACGACTTCGAACGCGCCGCCCGGCACGCGGTGTACGGCAAGGACGTCCGGGTCGCCGAGCAGACCGGCGTGCAGGAGGTCGTCCTCGCCGGCGGCACCGGCGGCCGGCCCCTCGACCTCTTCCTGGACGGCCGGCTCAGGGTCGGCGGCCGCGACGAACGCCGCTACCACGAGGCCCTCGTCCAGCCCGCGCTGAGCGGCCCGCACACCCGCGTGCTCATCCTCGGCGGCGGCGACGGCCTGGCCGCCCGCGAGGTCCTGCGCCACCGCGACGTGCGCCGCGTCGACCTCGTCGAACTCGACGCCGGCCTCACCCGCCTGGCCCGCCGCGACCCCGGCCTGTCCGCCCTCAACGACCACGCCTACGACGACCCCCGCCTGCACCTGACGACGGCGGACGCGCTCACCTGGCTGCGCGGGGCGCCGGCGGGGGCGTACGACGTCGTGATCGCGGACCTGCCCGACCCCGGCATCACCGCCAGCACCAAGCTGTACTCCCAGGAGTTCTACGGTCTGGCCCGCCGCGCCCTCGCCGCCGACGGGCGGCTCGTGGTGCACGCCGGCCCGGTCACCGCCCGCCCCCGCGCCTTCTGGACGGTGGCGTCGACCCTCCGGGCAGCCGGCTTCGCCACCGCCCCCTACCGGGTTCCCGGCCAGGACTCCCGTTTCCCGGCCGGCCCCGACCGCTCGGCCGACGCCTCCCGGGCCCCGCACGACTGGGGGTTCCTGCTGGCGGCACCGGGCGGTACGGCGCCGCGGCCGCGTCTGGACCCCGAGGGGCCCCCGCTCCGCACCCTGACCGGGGACGGCCTGGCGTCCGACGCGCGCGCGGCGGCCGCCACGCGGATCGGGGGGCTGCCGGCGTCGACGCTGGCGCATCCGCGGTACTGACCGGCGTGCCCGCGCCTCACCGGCAGCCGTCGAGGGATTGCTGGGCCCACACGGTCTTGCCCTCCGTCTGGTACCGGGTGCCCCAGTTGTCGGCCAGGGTGGCGATGATGAAAAGCCCGCGCCCGGTCTCGTCAGTGGTGCGGGCGTGCTTGAGGTGCGGAGCGGACATCGCGCCGTCACTGACCTCGCACGTCAGCATGCCGTTGCAGATCAGGCGCAGGCTCATCGGCGGGGCGCCGTAGCGGACCGCGTTGCCGACGAGTTCGCTGACGATCAGCTCGGTGGTGAACGCGGCCTCCCGGTCGACCCCCCAGGCCTGCAGCCGGCGCCGGGCCGCCGTACGCGCGAACGGCGCGGCCTCGGGCCCCGCCGGCAGGGCACAGCTGAAGACCCGCTCGGCGGGCAGCGCCGTGGTGCGCGCGAACAGCAGCAGCGCGTCCTCCGCCCGCCGCCCGTCGCTGACGGCGTAGGCGACGGCATCGCACAGGTCGGGCAGCGGCCCGTGGGCGTGCTCGTCGAACAGGACGCGCAGCGGCGCGGACGGGGCGAGGACGTCCCGCGCCAGGGTGCGGGTGCCGATCGCGAGCGTGCTCCCGGCCGGCAGGTCGACCGTGGTGGCCGGGAACGGGGCGTTGCCGGGGCCGGCGAGCAGCGGTCCCGCGGGTACGGGGACGACGGCCGGAGCGTCGCCGGGCGGGACCACGACGGGTTCCGAGAGTCCCGCCCGCACGAAGGTGCAGGTGAGATCGATCGGGTCGTAGACGGCGATCAGGCAGCTCGCGGTCAGCGGCTCACGGTGCAGCGGGTCGCCCGCCGGCAGCGCTGCGCGTTCCGCGGCGAGGCGGGCCGCCGTGTCGCTCAGCCGGGCCATCAGCTCGTCCGGCGCCAGGTCCAGGGACGCCAGCGAGTGGATGACCGTGCGGAGCTGTCCCATCGTGGTCGCGGCGGCCATGCCGTGGCCGGCCACCTCGCCGACGATCAGCGCCGTCCGGGCGCCGGCCATGCCGATCACGTCGAACCAGGCACCGCCGCCGTCGGGGGCGGGCAGATGGAGATGGGACAGCTCCACCGTGTCCGGCAGCGCCGGTCGCTGGGGGAGCAGCCTGCGCTGCACGGTCGCGGCGATGGTCCGCTCCCGGGCGTAGCGCCGGGCGTTGTCGATGCACAGTGCGGCGTGCGCGCACACGTCGGCGGCGAGGGCGACGTCCGCCTCCTCGAAGGGGTCCTCCTCCCGGTACCGGTAGAAGCTGACCACGCCGAGCGCCTCGCCGCGCAGCGCCAGCGGGGCGACGATCAGGGAGTGGGCGCCGGAGGCCCGGATGGCGTCCGCCCGCGGCGGATCGGCCCCTAGCCACAGGCTGTCCTCGTCGACCGTGAGGAGCCGCGGCCGCAGGTCGGTGAGCACCCGCGAGAACGGCGTGCCGTAGGGCAGCCGCCGCACCTCGCCCACCGGATACGCCGACACCACGCCCCGGAACGCGGCCCGGCGCAGCGGCACCTCGCGGCCGACCGGGACCAGGGGCGGCGCCTCCCCCCGCACCACCTCCTCGACCACCTCGACCACGGCGATGCCCGAGAACCGCGGCACGACCGCGTCCACGAACTCCTGGCAGGCGGCGATCACGTCCAGCCGCTCGCCCACCCGGCGCCGCACCTCGTCCACCACCGAGAGCCGCCACAGGGCGTGTTCGCGTTCGGTCACGTCGATGGCCGAGGCGACCAGGCCGAGGATGTCGCCGCGCACGTTCTCCAGGCGCACGTAGGAGACGGAGTAGACGCTGTGCTCACGGCCGGCCGCACCCGGCATCACCCGCACGATCCGGTTCAGTTCCGCCCGGCCGGTCTCCAGCACCCGGCGCGCCGCCTCCTCCTCCTGCCTGGGGTCGGCCAGGCCGTACGCCCGGGAGAAGACCCGGCCCAGCAGCCGGTCCTCGGCCCCGCCGCGCAGCGCGCGGGTCGCGGTGTTGACGCGGACGATGCGCAGCCGGTCGTCCAGCACATGCAGGCCCACCGGTGACAGGGTGAACATGGCCCGCAGGATGGCGAGGTCCTGGCCGGACGCGGCCTCCGCCGCCGCGCGCACCTCCCACACCAGCGTCCCCTCCGCCAGCACGGGCCTGACCAGCACGGACGGCATCACCTCCGGGCGGGCGCGGCGGGCCGGGCCGCCCGCCGTGCCGCCGCGCAGCAGTGCCGCCACGGTCCGTCCGACGGCCTCCTCGGCGGACCAGCCGAACGTCTCCTGGGCCGCACGGTGCCATTCGAGCACCCGCCCGGCCTCGTCAAGACGCATGAGCCGGTCATCGCTGGGCATCGCGGCAACACCTCCGCCCCCATCCATGCCCGCGCCGCCCACCGGCCGGACCCGATCTTGGCAAGCTGCCGCCGTTCGGGGCATTCCCGGGCGCGCGGGCGGCCGCGGAAGCGGGTTCCACGGGCTCCGCGCGCGGGAGGGTGCGTTCCGCCCGGGACTGGGTAGGCTCAGCCGACATGGAGCACCAGGTCTTCGTTCCGGTTCCGGTCGACCGGCTCAGGGAGGCGCTCGCCGAGCCCGCCCGGGTCGCCCGGGCGGTCCCCGGGCTCCAGCAGGACGCCGGTGCCGAACCCGTCTCGGGACGGCTGAAGCTGCGAGTCGGCGGACACTCCGTCACCTACCGCGGGGCGCTGCGCATCACGCGCCGCGAGGACGGCAGCTACGCCGTCGACGGCGAGGCCGGCGAGGCCCGTGGCAGCGGCACGGCCAAGGTCGCGCTCACCCTGCGCCTCGAAGGCACCGCCGACGGCACCACCGTCATGGTCGAGGGCACCGCGGACGCGGACGGACGCATCGCCGAGCTGCCGGCGGACGCGGTGAGCTCGGCGGTGACCCGGCTGCTGAACCGCTTCGTGGAGAGCCTGGCGGCCAGCCCCGACAACCCGGACCGGGGGCCCGGGCCCGAGTCCGCCTCCGTCTTCGAGACCGAGGTCCCGCCGCCCTCCCTGGATGCCGCCGCGGACGACGGCACCGCCGACGCCGACCGCCCGGCGGACGACTTCGCCGACACGGGCGCGCCGCCCGCCGAGGCCGCGCACGCGCGGCGGACGATGATCGGCCGCAGCGCGGAGGAGGTCGACCACGCACCCCCGCGCGGCCGTTACGCCCCCGTACCGGCCCCGCAGGCCGGCGCCGGCAACCAGGTCCTGCGCTGGGCGGCCCCCGCGGCGGCCCTGGCCCTGGCCTCCGCGATCGTGGTGAGCCGCGCCCTGCGCCGCCGGCGCTAGCGGCACGGCACGGCCTCAGGGGGCCTCGGCCATCCCGAACGAGTCGTGGACGGGCCGTACCTCCACCGCCACGACATGGAAGTCGAGGACGCGTTCGGCGATGGCGCGCGCCCGCTCCGGGCTCGCGCAGTCGACGACGTAGTAGGCGGTCAGCTGCTCCGTCGCGTCCGCGAGCGGTCCCTCGACCGCGCTCGTGCCGGCCGCGTGCCGCCGCAGGGTCACCGTGTCCCTCGGATACGCCGGCCCGGCGCCGTTCAGCATTTCGCCGGTGCCCGCGAGGTCCTGGTGGAGCGCCTCGTGCCGGCGGAACACCTCGGCGCGTTCCTCGGCCGTCATCGCCTCGGTCGCCGCCGGGTCGGCGTACATCAGCACCATGTACTTCACGCCTGTCACCCTGACACCCGCGAGCGGCGGACGCCCTCTTGATCGTCCAAGTAGGGTCGTCATGTGAGTAACGAAGACATCACGCTGACCGCGGGCGACGCGGAAGTGAGCGTGCGGCCCGGCAACGGTGGCCGTATCGGTGGGCTCCGGATCGGCGGCGTGGAGCTGCTGCGCCAGGGCGAGCGCTACGGCTGCTTCCCGATGGTGCCCTGGTGCGGCCGGATCAGGGAGGGCCGCTTCCTGGACGGCGCCACCCTCCGCCAGATGCCCCTCAACTCCCCGCCGCACGCCATCCACGGCACCGCGCGCGACGGCGCCTGGCGCACCGCCCGGGTGTCGGCGGACGAGGCCGTCATCACGTACGACCTGACCGACCCCTGGCCGTACCGCGGCCGGGTCACCCAGGTGGTCACGCTGACCGGGGACAGTCTGACCCTGACCATGTCGGTGGAGGCGTACGACGACTCCTTCCCGGCACAGATCGGCTGGCACCCCTGGTTCCACCGCAACCTCAACGGCGCGGACGTGCGGCTCGACTTCAAGCCCGCCTGGCAGGAGGAGCGCGGCGCCGACCACCTGCCCACCGGCAACCGCGTCGACCCCGGGCCCGGCCCCTGGGACGACTGCTTCGGCATGCCCGGCGGCGTCGACGTCACCCTCACCTGGCCCGGGCAGCTCGAGCTGAAGGTGGCCGGCCGCGAGGAGTGGGTGGTCGTCTACGACGAGCAGGCCGAGGCCGTGTGCGTCGAGCCGCAGACCGGCCCGCCCAACGGCCTGAACACCCTCCCGCGCCTGGTCACCCCGCTGGAGCCGCTGGAGGCGACGACCACCTGGACCTGGCGGCGCCTCTAAGCTGGGCGGCATGACGGACGACGTACGCGGCGCGCTGCTGCAGCAGATCAAGGACAAGGCCGTGGTGCACGGCAAGGTGACCCTCTCCTCGGGTCTCGAGGGCGACTACTACGTCGACCTGCGCCGCATCACCCTCGACGGCGAGGCCGCCCCGCTGGTCGGCCAGGTGCTCCTGGACCTGACCGCCGACCTCGAGTTCGACGCGGTGGGCGGCCTCACCATGGGGGCGGACCCCGTCGCGGCCGCCATGCTGCACGCGGCCGCCGCGCGCGGCAGGCGGCTCGACGCGTTCGTCGTCCGCAAGGCGGCCAAGGCGCACGGCCTGCAGCGGCGGGTGGAGGGACCGGAGATCGCGGGCCGGCGCGTGCTCGTGGTGGAGGACACCTCCACCACCGGCGGCTCGCCGCTCACCGCCGTGGAGGCCGTGCGCGAGGCGGGTGCCGAGGTCGTCGCCGTCGCGACCATCGTCGACCGGGCCACCGGAGCCGCGGAGAAGATCGAGTCCGGTGCGGGCGTTCCGTACCGTTTCGCCTTCTCGAAGGATGAACTGGGTCTGGACTGACGCCCGGAATTGACCTGGACTTGCCCACGGCTTGACCGGAGCGCCTGGCACCGGCTCATGTCTGGAAAGATGGGGACGACGATGACGTCACACCCAAGGTCTAGGTCAGGGCCGTAGTACGCAGAACCCAACCCGCACACTCCAAGGAGCGGACCATGCCCATCGCAACCCCCGAGGTCTACAACGAGATGCTCGACCGGGCGAAGGCAGGCAAGTTCGCCTACCCGGCCATCAACGTCACCTCGAGCCAGACCCTGAACGCCGCCCTGCGCGGCTTCGCGGAGGCGGAGAGCGACGGCATCGTCCAGATCTCCACGGGTGGCGCCGAGTTCCTGGGCGGCCAGTACAGCAAGGACATGGTGACCGGTGCCGTCGCGCTCGCCGAGTTCGCGCACATCGTCGCCGAGAAGTACCCGGTCAACATCGCGCTGCACACCGACCACTGCCCGAAGGACAAGCTCGACGGGTACGTGCGTCCGCTGCTGGCGCTCTCCCGCAAGCGCGTCGAGGCCGGCCTCGACCCGCTGTTCCAGTCGCACATGTGGGACGGCTCCGCCGAGACCCTCGCCGACAACCTGGAGATCGCTCAGGAGCTGCTGGAGCAGGCCCGCGCCGCGAAGATCATCCTCGAGGTGGAGATCACTCCGACCGGTGGCGAGGAGGACGGCGTCTCCCACGAGATCAACGACTCCCTCTACACCACGGTCGAGGACGCGATCCGCACCGCCGAGGCCCTGGGCCTGGGCGAGAAGGGCCGCTACCTGCTGGCCGCCTCCTTCGGCAACGTGCACGGCGTCTACAAGCCGGGCAACGTCGTGCTCCGCCCCGAGCTGCTGAAGGAACTGGCCGACGGCGTGTCCGCCAAGTTCGGCAAGGCCGCCCCGTTCGACTTCGTCTTCCACGGCGGCTCCGGCTCCACCGAGCAGGAGATCCTCACCGCGCTGGAGAACGGTGTCGTGAAGATGAACATCGACACGGACACCCAGTACGCCTTCACCCGGCCGGTCGCCGACCACATGTTCAAGAACTACGACGGCGTCCTGAAGGTCGACGGCGAGGTCGGCGACAAGAAGACCTACGACCCGCGCACCTGGGGCAAGCTGGCGGAGAGCAGCATGGCCGCGCGCGTCGTCGAGGCCGCGCAGAACCTGCGCTCGGCGGGCAA